>Ga0302117_10000870_pt1 | contig 14039 bp, 5 predicted proteins | sample AG5_322_MG_FD_203112 | JGI IMG/M metagenome (GOLD analysis project Ga0302117, IMG submission 203112) | Marine microbial communities from Western Arctic Ocean, Canada - AG5_32.2 | ecosystem: Environmental > Aquatic > Marine > Oceanic | place: Canada: Western Arctic Ocean | collected 2017-10-01 | reverse complement strand
TTTACCCCAAGTCCCATCCTTAACTTTGGGCAAGCCCGGCTCGACCACTGGCTTCCATGACCAGTGCGACGCCTTACGTCCGGCAAGGTCGAATACCTTCTCTACCTTGCCACTAGTAGGTTCCGGCTCGTCGGGCCAAGGGGCGCCCATTGACACCCATCGCTCCAGGGTTTCGATTTCAGTACTTGAAAGTTTGGATTTGGGCGGCATCTGCAAATCGGGATCGCGGTAACGAATCGCCTCGATGAGCAAACTGCCGGACAGATCACCGGGCTTAACCGAGGGTCCAATGTCTCCACCGCGCAAAACTCCTTTGCGACTGTCTAGGTAAAGGTCGCCCTTGAGCTTTTTGGCCTTGTGCGAGTGGCATTCGTGGCAACGCTCAATTAACAACGGACGCACCTTGGACTCGAAAAAAGCTAATTCGTCACCATACAGAAAGGGTGAAGAGACAAGAAAAAGCGAACTTGCGATCCAAAGGGACTTCTTTCCAATCATTCCGGGGCTCATATTGATTGTTATCATTTATAGAATTGATCGGGTGTCAAACGCAGGAACATTCTGAATAGGTAATTTATCTAAGCGGAAATCGGCCTTGGCATGGAAGACCATCAATCGTTTGAATCCTCAAAAGGACAACAAGTTTACAGGCCTTTGCCATTACTGAATGAATTGAAATGGAAAATACAACATCATATCCGAAACAATCCAAATTACCAATGGATAACCTTGACCATCGCATATCTATTTTTGACTTTAGAAAGCATTAAGATGCAAGCCAAAGAAAGCCATTTCTCCAAACAAGTGACCGATGCCCGGCATATATTGTTTGGTATACCCCAGCACGCACCCGAAGAGCTGCGGGTGGTCAGCGTAGGGTGCGAGCGATGCCTTCCCGAATACATCGTGGATCGTCGGACTTTCCCACAGCACACCACAGAAGTGGAGAATCTTGCTTTCACGATTTTTGATTTCGTAATGGAAGGAGAGGGTTCGCTTATCCTCAATGGAAAGCCGTACCGCTTGAAACCGGGTTCCATCTTCAGTTACGGAAGAGGCATTCCTCACCGCATTGAAAATTCAGCCAAAAAACCCATGCTGAAATATTTTTTGGTCTGTGCGCACGATTCGGCCATGAGACCATTCGGGGCCTTGGGATCCAAACCGTTCGGGCTCTTTAAAATACGTTCCCTTGGCGAAATCATGGAGCTTTTTGAGCTCATCCTCAGCAACGCCAACCTTGAGTCCGAGCATGGGGTGGAGATTTGCAACTCTCTGGCCAAAGCGCTGATTCTCAAGATTTCCGAAAAATCAAACGGATTGACTCAATCGGAGTCTCGGTCATGGGACACTTATCACCGGACTTTGTGTTATATGAGGAGAAATTACTTCACCATCAAATCCATTGAACAACTTGCCGACGAAGTGAACATCGATGCCGCCTATCTATCGAGAATTTTCAGAAGGTTTCACAAGGACACCCCCTATCGGTTTCTGATCCGCCTTAAAATGGGTCATGCAGTCTCTCTGCTGCTAAACTCCGGAAAGCTTGTCAAAAACGTCGCGTTTGAACTCGGCTTCGAGAATCCCTTTCATTTTTCAAGGACTTTTAAGTTAGTCTACGGGATATCTCCCGAAAACTTCGTCAAGGAAAGAAAACAAGAAAACCAATCCAACCCGATCCAATGAAATCATCGGAAAAACCAATGCAAGCGAACGTCGTCATTGAATATTGCCCGGGATGCCGCTGGCTCCTGAGGTCATCCTGGATGGCTCAGGAAATCCTGACGACCTTCGAAACGGAAATCGACGAGGTCTGCCTACGCCCTTGCCGGACGGAATCAGGTCGTTTCAGAATTACCTGTGGAGAAGAATTGATTTGGTGCAGAAAAAGGGACGGAGGTTTTCCCGACGTAAAAACCCTCAAGCAACTCGTCAGGGACAAGATCTCGCCTGAACGCCATCTTGGCCACTTGGATAGTTAAGGTGATCGATGATCTCCTTGTAAAATCACAAGAGGAATCGGGTTTTCAGATCTTCAGCGAATTGAGCATAGGCTTTTTCCTTAAGCCTCATGATCTGCTTCAGGTCGGAACTGTCTCGAGTCAGTCGTGAACTCATTCGCTTATCCTGCATCGGTTCGGTACGAATCATCGTCCAATTCCCTGTCGCCACGTCTATTAAGGCTGCCTTAACTCGAATTTGAACATGCTGAGTCTCATCAGGAATGACTCGCCCCAACAACGGAACCCAAGAAAGTTGTTTAGCCGCCTGTTCGGGTTCTGCCGCAGACTCGAGGATTCCCCAGTACACAAGTAACTTGTGTGCACCTCCCTTGGCTGCCGCCATACGTAGGGAACGGTCGATGCGGATAGGGTCTTTGTTCTTTCGTTCCCGTCCATGTGAATTTTGTTCTTTGGGAGGAACACCCGACAAAGGTACGACTGTTGAAAGAGTTTCGAGCGGATCCGACATCTCTTTGTCGGGGAAACGGGCTCCCGATTGAATGACGGCGAGAACATCTCCACGCTTCAATACCACAGGCTTTCCTTCTCTGGCAGCAAGAACGGCTGAAATGTCCGTATCCGTAACATTCTCATCGATCCGCACCCCAAGCACCGAAAGTTCGTTTAACTCTCCTCGGTAGCCGTCGTTGTCGGAATAGCCGCTTATGCTCGAAATCGATCGCGACTGGCAACTAGCCAGCAAAGCAATGGCGATAACCGACACCATACTTAACCTCATCTTTGTATTCTTCATTGTTTACTCTTTTCGTTAGGTATTAAACATTGATCAACACCCAACCTTTTGCGTTTTCCGCGCCATCTTGCAGAATCAAAAGACATTCGATCTATACCTCCCCCTAATCTCTATCCTTAAACGACTTAAAAAATAAAATACTAATACCCAGGCACCTTAGGACCAAATACCAAGACCAGAAAAACATACGTTAGACGTACAGCATTAATCATAAAACGTATGTTTATCTTGCTCAAAATGATTCATTTCGATTTCTTCCTAATAGATGCCTCCCCTTTTCACATCCACTGAACAACATACCGCGGTACTCCTCTCGGAACTCCTCGCCTGTAACCCCTTCACTCCCAAGCGACAAGAGTTGGAGAGAGCAATCTTGGGTAACGATTACGAGGACCCGAGTTCGCCAAGCTTCGGAGAACATAGCCGGCGTTTATTCAGTCCGAATCTAGTGAAAATAGGAGCGGCGGGAAAACTAGCCGACAAGGCTCGCGAAACTATCCTCCAACGCAAGGGTAAGGGAAAACTCCCGGCTAAGGACTTCACCCTCTATCGCGACCTCGCCTTCCTTGCCCTTTTCGACGAAGTGCGGGATTACTTCATAAAAAAAATCGAACTGGCTCACGAAAGCGAAACAGAAAGTGAAAACCACGCGGCCTTCTTCCGCGCCTTCGCCGAACGTTTCTCCTGGTTCTTTCCCGAAAAAGAAAATCTGACTCCCGCGGGATTTTCTGCACCCCACCTTTTCGCCCTGTTTTTTCAGGTCAGGCGTGCGTTTTTCCATATTTTCAATGCCATAGTCGGAAACTCTCCCGCACTCGAAACCCTACGCGCTCGAGTCTGGGAGTCTATTTTCACCCACGACATGCTTCGCTACCTCCGTTCCCTTTGTGGTCGTCTTGGAGACATTACCACGCTCATCAGCGGACCATCCGGCACAGGTAAGGAACTGGTGGCTCGCGCCATCGGCCTTTCGCGCTTCATTCCCTATGATGATAAAAAAGGCAGGTTCGCCTCGGACTTCCTTGTCGACTTCCATCCCATCAACTTGTCCGCTCTCTCCGAAACTCTACTGGAGTCAGAATTGTTCGGACATGCCAAGGGGGCATTCACGGGAGCGCTCCAAAACAGGAAAGGCTACTTTGAAACCTGTGGAATGCATGGTTCCGTCTTCCTCGACGAAATTACCGAGACAAAACCGGAGGCTCAGGTAAAACTTCTCCGCGTACTTCAGACCCGCCGTTTCCAGCGACTAGGGGAAGTTCAACCCACCCGATTCGAAGGCAAGGTGATCGCTGCCACAAACAGAGACCTTGCAGAGGAAATGAAGGCGGGACGATTCCGGGAGGATTTTTACTATCGTTTATGCGCTAACCGAATCAGCACTCCTTCACTAAAAGAGATACTGACAGATTCGCCAGGCGAGCTCGAGCACCTCGTCGAATTCGTAGCCGGACGAGTAGCCGGTCTTGACGAAGCTTCTCCACTGGCTGATGAAACCTGCAATTGGATAAATCGCAAACTCGGTTCGGACTACCCTTGGCCAGGCAATTTCCGCGAACTCCAGCAATGCGTCCGCAACATCCTCATTCATCGTGAATACCATCCGGAAGAGTTATCTATTCCCCATTCACAGGCAGAACTGCTTGCGAACGACTTCACTGAGGGTTCCATACCCCTCGAGGAACTACAAAGCCGCTACGTCACCCTTGCCTACGCAAAGACTGGGAAGTACGAGGAAGTAGCTCGTCGACTCGGCATGGATCGCCGAACGGTAAAGAAGTACTTAGATGCGGAAATGCTTTCTACGCTTAAGGAAGAATAGCTTCGGAATTTCCAGTTTCGCGAAAGACCTCTCCGAATCCGTTCGCGAAAAATCGACTACCACCATCAATTCGCAGTAAGGCCGTCGGGGTCTTCCTTCGCGGGAGGTTCAAAGGTCTGCAAAGCTTTGCCGTCCGCAATGTTCCATACGCGGAAAACGCCATCCTCGCCTCCTGCCACAGCAACCTTTCCATTACGTGAGACGTCGCCGGCATGCATGACGTCGGCAACTCCGGAAAGATCACGAACATTCCCCGGATTCCCCAGTGGCACGCGAATGACCTTCGCCTTCTTGTCGGCAGTGGTGATAAGAGCGTTATCGCCATAGCCTACAAAATGAATGGAAGTTATCTCCTTGGTATAGCCACCTCCCTTACCGGCTCGGTCACCGTTCACGACATTCCAGACCTTGATCTCCTTGTCCGCCCCGACACTTGCGAGAACCCGACCGTTAGCCTGAAGACTTACTCCCATCACATGGTGGGTATGACCTTCGAAAGAATGGACAAGCGCCCCAGTCTTGATCTCAGTGACACGGGCAAACTTATCGGCAGCACCCGATGCCAAACGCTTACCGTCGCGGGAGAACTCGATGGCATGAACGGTATCACTGTGAACCCCGGGAAGATTATGGATCAATTTACCGTCTTCGAGATTCCAGACGAGTATTTCTCCAGTTCGGCTCGGATCACCACCACCACTGGCGAGATGTTTGCCATCCGGACTGAAATCGAGGGAAGTTACGCGATTCACAATTGGAGAAGCCGCCTCGTCTCCGCCGAGAACCTTGCTCAATTCCCATTTTCCGAAAACATCCCACAAGGCGGAAGTATCTCCCTTGGCGACACAGAGGCTGCCGTCTTCAGTAAAAGCAAGAAAGTCCACTCCGGCCTCGCTTAATTCGATCGACTCAAGCGGTTGACCGTCACCCGCATTCCACACTTGAGCATATTTACCGTCACCCGCAGCATAGAGAACCGAACCATCAGGAGAAAAGCCTATGGTCCGCAAAAGAGTTTTGGCGGCAACAGCGAGAGTCTCCTTGGAAGCTTTGTTTTCATCGGTTTCTCGTTTCTCGTCATTTTCGGCAGAGGTCTTGAAACCTTGGTATTCCTTTTCCTTGGCCTCTGCCTTTACGAGGTCTTGGCCGGCACGCTTCAATTCGCGTTCGAACTGCGCTCGTGGATTTTCAATATCCAGATATTCCTTTTCGGCCTTCGTCAAGGCAGCTTCCTTTTTCTTTGCGTCGGCTTCTGAGTCGGTCTTCGCCTTTTTTGAATCGTCTCGAAGTTTTTGGGCCTCGCCAAAGACCTTCTTGGTGTCAGCAAGAACCTTGGTCGCGTCGTCGCGCACCTTTCGGGCCTTGTCGGCAATCACTTTTACGGCGGCAGCCTTTTTCTCTGATTCCGTCAAGGCCACTTGTGAAACCGCAAGAGTTTCGCGAGCCTTTTTCACTCCGGCTTCAGCCGTAACCAAGGCCTTGTCCGCATTCGCCTTGTTGGTGGTGGCGGTAGTGAAGGCAGTGCCTGCGGCAGTAGCCTTGGTCGTGGCCGTAGTTTGTGCTGTCGTCGCGGTGGTCAGGACCGTTTTGGCAGTTGTCGCCAAAACCTTCTTCTCCCCTGCAAACTTGTCCGCGGCAACCAAGTCAGTCTTGGCCTTTGCATCGGCAGTCACGGCGGTCTTCATCACGGCTTCGGCCGCAGTAAGAGCCGTTTCGGCCGCCTTCAGGGTAGCCATGGCAGTGGTTACCATTTGATTGATGCCGACAAGGGCCTTGTCCGCATTCGCCTTGTTGGTGGTAGCGGTGGTAAAGACCGTGCCGGCGGCAGTGGCCTTTGCCGTAGCTGCGATGTGAACGGTCGTCGCGGTGACGAGAACAGTCTTCGCAGTGGTTACCAGCGTGCGTTTGGCGACGGCATCAGCAGTAGCCTTGTCCTTTTCCGCCTTGGGCTTCTTGGTCTCAAGGGCAATGGCCTTCGCCTTGGCTTCCGCCGTCTTGGCTACAGCCTCAGAGTTGTTGTAGTCCGTGGTCACCTTCGTCAGGGTCGTCTTGGCAGTGGCGAGAGCCTTGTCCGCAGCGGTCTTGTCAGCGGTCGCGGTGGACAAGGCGGTTGCAGCCGTCGTCGCAGCAGTCATAGCGGGCTTCTGTTTGGTGGGGACTAGCGTGTCCAACGCCTGCTTCGCCGTGGCAACCGTAGTTTTCTTGGTGGTAGTATCCTTGGTGGCGTTGGCCAAGGCAGTGGCGGCAGTCGTCGCCTTCGTCTTGGCAGTGGCGGCGGCCGTAGCGACGGCCGCAGACACCTTGTCTGCGGCTTGAGAGTCCGTAGTCGCCTTCGTCAATACAGTCTTCGCAGTGACGAAAGCCTTGTCCGCAGCGGCCTTGTCAGTAGTCGCCTTGGTCAAGGCGTTTGCAGCGGTCGTCACGGCCGTCGTCGCAGGTTTCTGCTTGGTAACGATGAAGGTATCCAAGGCCTTTTGGGCAGCCGCAGCGGCAGTCTTCTTGACGGCAACATCCTCTACAGCCTTCTTCTCGGCAGCTTCCGGGGCCGTAGCCTTGGCTGTTGAGTCCTTGGACTTGGCGTCCGCTTCCTTGGAGGCGGTCTCCTTTGCTTCGAAAGCCTTTTGAGTTTCTTCGGCCTTCTTCGTAGTTTCCTCAACCTTTTTGTCAGCAGCATCTCGCTCGGTCCTAGCCTTGTCAGAGGCAACTTTTTTCTCGGCTATAGGTTTTCCCTGAGCAGTCTTGAGGTCCTTCTCGCCCTTGGTCCTGCGATCGATTACTTTCTTCTTCTCGTCGCCACGCTTCTTCAGTTCGTCGGTAAAGTACTTTACCTCGGCCTTAGAGAAGGCGAGTTCACCATCCTCGCGGGAAGTATCTCGAGACAATCTGGTGTTCCCTTGCAAATCGACGACTTTCTGACCATTGGTTGCATTCCACAAGCGCACGACATTACTTCCATCCGAAGTGGCAATTCGCTGACCATCGGAAGAAACGGCAAGGGAAAGCACAGGCACCCCCACGCTAATACTTCGAATCGCAGTACCCCCTTCGGCACTCCAAATACGGGCAGTGTTGTCCTTAGCTCCGGAAACAAGTTGGTTGGGATCGTTAGGCATAGCTACAAGAATGGTCACGTCTCCGGTGTGCCCCTTTAATTCCTTGAGCATCTTGACCTCGCCGCCCTGCTCTGCCGGAAGCTCCCAAACTCGTATGATCTTGTCGGCATGAGCGGAGGCGAACCACTTACCCTCTTCACCCAATATCGCAACAGAACCGGCACCCTGCTCGTGAACGGTCTCGGCCACTAATTTGCCGTCGGCTACGTTCCAAACACGGACGGAACCGTCGGCCGCACCTGACACGAGTCGGGCGGAATTGGGGGAAAAGGCGAGACCTTTGACGGGCGGTTGCAGCTTTTCAAGACCTCGAACGCGCTTACCTTGGCTAAGATCCCATAGGCCCGTTTGGTTGTTTTCCTCGGCCACTGCGAGCCATTTCCCATCGGAACTCACTGCTCGAACACCATCCAAAGCCTTGACCACAAATTCCTTTTTCTTAGCGGGAGCCGATCTTTGCCAAAGTTTAACGACCCGAAAACCACCCGAGGCAAGAAGACGGCCATTGGGATGAAAGGCCAGAGCGTTGACCACGTCTAGATGAGCCGCATCGTTTACACCGTAGAATCCGTGCTTGGCCAGCGACGGATCGGCAAGATTAGCGAGCATCTTGCCGACAGTCGCATCGTAGAGATGGATTTGGTTGCCGCGACCGGCAGCGGCAAAACGCCCATGAGGACCTGCGGCAACGGCATAAATGGGAGGAGTTTCTCGTCGATAGGATTGCCACACCACCGGTGCCGCTGCTCGCATTTCTCCCTTAGCGCCTTGCTCGATCCACAACTTGAGCAATCCGAGCTCTTCCGGCTTCATGTTCTTGGCGCCGACCTTGTTCTTGGCAGGCGGCATGACAGGATCGTCCAGATGGGCGGCAATTGTGAAAAGAAAACTGTCCTTGGCCTTCCCGGGCTCAACGAAAGAACCGTCGTCGTTACCCTTTCGAATATCTGCAGGCGTCTCCAAGATAACGTCACCCTTGGAGCGAGTACGGTTGTGGCAGGCCAAACAATTGCTCCGCAACATGGGCAAAATTTCAGACTGGAAGTCGACTGGTTTGTCTCGTTTGAGCTCCTTTACCTCCAAACCAGCTCCAAAGACATTCCCGCAAAGCAAAATGGAAGATGCAACGATAGTGAAAGTTTTCATGTTTTAATAACTACTTAGCCGGAAATAAATTCTTTGAAAAGGCCCTATTATTAGCCCGCGTTCTTCTCCGGGGCTGCCTCCACCTTCAAAACGAATGATTCCTTGATGGTGATGTTCTGGTTGTTGAACTTCAAGGTTCCCTGGAGCTCGCACTCATACTCACCTGCCGGAGTGGCCGCAGTGCTGGAGAGTTCCAAAGTCGCGCCATAACCATCCTTGACCACGTTGAATGCCTTCGCGGTAATTCCTTTGACACCCTTTGGAGGTACGACCTTGAAACTAACTTGGTCGGCGAAACCGAAGAGACGTTCGATCCCTACGTCGAGCAACAACTTCTCGCCCGCTTTCAACGCCTGGTCGACCACGGGCTTCACCTCGACAGGCGCCTTCCGTACTTTCAGGGTAAATGGGTTGGTGAAAAGGGTTACGGTAAGGTCCTTGGGTTTCTTGAAAGCATCGTTTATAGTCTTGGCCAAAGCATCGACCTTCTTCTTCTTCGCCTCCAGTTTCGTCGACTCGGATGCACCCTCCTTCTGTTTTTCATCAGCTTCCGCAAGGGTCTTCTCGGACGAGGGAAGCGACTTACTCAAATCGGCAAGCTTTTGCTCGGCAGGCTTTAGCCGCTCGGCGAGAAGTTTGTCCAAGGCAAGTTTCAAGTCGTTGGCGGCTTTTCGCTTGCCGGATGAATCCTTTTGAGCCGCGTCCTTTTCAGGTTGAGGCTTTCCGGCGGCGGCAAGAATACTCTTGGTTTTATCTTCGGCTTGCTTGGCTTGGGTTTCTGCAGAACCCCAGGCGACTTTTGCCTTGTCGTGATCGGCCTTCGTGCGAGCCAGTTCGGCTTCCGCCGCCTTTTGGGCGGCTTTGTCTTGGTCCAACTTCTTCTTGGCCTCATCAAACAGTTTCTTGGTTTCCGCTGCCTTTGCTTTGGCCGCCTTAAACTGCTCATCTACCTTCTTGGCGTCTTCCGTGGCCTTTTTGGCCTCGTCCTCGGAAACCATCTTGTATTTTCCCTTCACTTGAGCGGAACAAAAAAGCGGAAACTCCCCCGCGGGAAGCTTAGCAGTTGCCAAGTTCAACTCGAGAACCCCCTCGTTCTTCTTCTTGGGGTCGATATTGATCTCCTTGACTTTGGAAAATCCCTTATGCCCGTAGATTTTGACCTTGGTTTGGGCCTTGAAATCATCCGTGGAATCTAACTTGACCGGAATTTTGATGATTCCCGATACGGCGGTCTCGAATACACGCGAGTCGGAAGATGGAGTATCCTTGAGCTTGTTGGCCGCGACCAACGCAACCCTACGGTGCTCAAGTTCGGCCTTCCTCCCGGCTTGGGCGGCTTTCGCGGATGCCAATTCGGATCGAGCCTTATCTGCCGCAACCTTGGCGGTAGTGACCTTGGTCTCGGTTTGCTTAACTCCGGTCGTTACTGTCGCAATCTCCTGAATTGCTTTCTTGAGTTCTGCCTCCAATTGAGCCACTTCCTTGCCGACCGTATCCGCCTTGGCCTTCGAATCCGTCAAAGTCTTGGCTGCAGCAACTACTTTTTGGTTGGCAGGATTGAGCTTGGCATTGACCAATTGTTCATGAGCCGTCTTGGCCGTAGTGACCGAGGCGAGAGTATCGATCGCCAGCTTATCGGCCCCCGCCGAGTCCGTTTTTGCCTTGGCGTCGACGGTTGCGGCAGCCTTCATCGTGGTCTCCGTCGCAGTAAGGGCCGTCTCGGCGGTCTTTAGATCAGCCATGGCCTTAGTCACCATGAGATTGCCGGCTACAAGACCCTTCTCGGCGGTGGTCTTTTTGGTGGTCGCCGTAGTGAGGACAGCGGCAGCAGCGGTCACCTTTGTCATGGCCGTGGCATGGACCGTCGTCGCCGTGGCAAGCGCAGTCTTCGCCACTGTGGCAAGCTTCCGCTTCGCCAAGGCATCAGCCATAGCCTTGTCCTTTTCGGGTTTCGGCTTTTTGGGATCTGCAGCGAAGGCCTTGGAATTAGCCTCGGCGGTCTTGGCAACCTTGTCGGCAGCCTCAAAATCGGTGGTCGCTTTCGTCAGCTTCGCCTTATCGGTCGCCAGAGTCTTGTCGGCGGTGGTCTTCGCAACGGTGGCCGCCGTAAAGGCGGTGGTCGCTGAGGCAACTGCAGTCATAGCCGGCTTCTGTTTCGTTGCAACCAATCCATCCAAAGCCTCCTTGGAAGTCGCAACAGCGGTCTTCTTAACGGCCGTGTTCTTGGTGGCAGAGGCTAAGCCAGCGGCGGCAGTAGTCGCCTTACCCTTCGCGGCGACAGCAGTAACTCCGGCGGCCTTGGCAGCCTTACCCGCAGCACCCAAGGAAGCCTTAGCTTTGGTCACCTCTGCAGTGACCGCCTTTTGGGCGGCGGTGGTCGTCTTGCTTTCGGCATCAGCCTTGGTAGCAGCCGACTGAGCCTGAGCGAGCTTTTCCTTTGCAGTTTTGATACGGTTGTCGGCAAGGTCCGCCCTGGCCTTCTCCTTGTCTTCCAATTCTTTCTTTTTCGCGGCAAATTCCTGTTCAGCCTTACTCTCGGCATCCACGGGAGTCTTCAACTTGGATTGAGTTTCCACCGCTTTTTTATCTGCCTCTTGGGACGCTTTCTCCGCACTCTCAACGGCCTTTTTGGCAGTCTCAGCCAACTTGGCATCGTCGAAAACGACCCTCACGGGGGTGCTTTCGCGACCCATAACGGCTAGGGGAGTCTTCTGGACGACTTGGATGTGCGACACCGCTAGCTTGGCTTGGTTGTCGTAGGAGCTCCAACATACGTCCGCAAATCGACAATCCCTGCGAACATCCTTGCCGCCCACCTTGGATTTACCTGTCATCGAGAATAAGCCATCCCAATCGGTCGCCTTGTCAGAGGCTTGAAAAAGAACAGTCACTGAATCCGCTCCCACAGGTATCCGTTTCGGGGAGTAAGAAATGAAAGCCGGCAATCCCACGACCTCCAAGTCAATGGCTTCCTTGAAGCCATCTCGCCTTAGAGCCAAGACCTTTACGGGAAAAGCTTCCCCCTTGCGAATGGTTGGCGACTTGACAAATATGGGACTGGCATTTTGAGCCGGAGGAGGAAGCACGCCATAGGCCGCGAGACGAAAGTCGGGCGACTCCTTGCGGATAGAAAGCCGATAGACGTTCAAAGGATCGGACGAAGAATTAAAGAGGTCGTAGACGAGGATACGGTAATCTGCATCCGCGGAAGCTTCAAAACGTAAAGAAGGGTCGCGAGTCGAGATGTCGAAGATTTGTCCGCCAAGAGTCGAGGTGGTTTCCAGAGATTGTCCAATTTCCTTGGCGGTTTCATTGCCATCGTCCTTCTTGGTCAACTGCTCCAGAAGGAGGAACGCGTGGGAAGGACGCCCTAAACGCTCGGACAGAATTTCTATGCGGTAAGTGTCCCCTTTCTTCGCGCTAAAGCGAATCCTGTCCTTGTCGGCGGAAGGATAAAATTTACCTACGAACTCGCAAGGAACGTTCACCACCTGAGCTTTTTCCGGAAGGTCATTGTCGGAGTCGGTCTCGTAAATCGGGTTCTCGACTCCGTAGCCGATGAAAGCTGCGGTGGAGGTGCCTTGTGGTGACTTGAGCCTGTATTCGAGGTGGTCGAGAGCAGCCCGACGCGGATCAAGATAGTCCGTCAATGTCAGTTTTGTCCGAGCATCCCCGGCGGGAAGTTGAACCTGTATCTCCTTCTTCTCAAGAATCTTTCCGTCTCGAGTCTTCCATTCGGATGGTTGTCCACCGGGCAAGTTGCGTCCATAGACGGTGAATTTTGCATTCGTTCCCGCTTTGCCCAAGGGAGGATAAACCATATCGATATGCGCTCTAGTCGTAACCGAGAGACGGTAGACGTAGTTATCGCCACCCTTGTAAAGAAAATCGTTAAGTCGCACGAAGAAGTCCCCATCGGCAGTAGCGGTAAAATCCAACAAACCACCCTGAGTATCATTATCGAGCTGTAATCCGGCAGCATTGTAAAGAGCGATGGAGGGCATGAGCTGGGAGTCGATGTCCTTGGTCGTAAGCTCCGCCAATATTCGTTGGCCCTTTTGGGCGGCGAACTTGAACCAACCGTATTTACCTGCAGGAGCCTTTCCAAGAACAGTTTGCCCAAGTTCCATCTCGAAAGGTTTTTCCATCGAGGCACCTCCGGAACCAGCTTCCACTTCGGGCAAGTCGCCTACGACAAAAGAACGGTAGTTCGATGCACCGAATTTGCCACCACCGATCCAAGCCTTGTGAATGCCAAGGGGTGCGTTTCCAGCGATTTTCACAAGGTATATATTGGGCACAATTTCACCATCGTCATCCTTCTTAGGCTCTGCCTTAAGAGCATCATGGGAAAACTTCATCCACTTCAAGCCCTCCAGATCGACTCCGGCGATCTTCACCTCGACCTCAGTGCCCTGCTTGGCTGAGGGTGGATAGATTCGATCAAATCGAGCTGAAGGCAATTGTCCGAAAACAACCGAAAAGAGAACCGGAAAGGCAACGAAAGAGCAGATTCTAAGCATATAATTCATAGATAGTAAAAGTTTCTTGAGCAAGTGCGAGCGAGTCAATGGAAACGCCCGAAGATTGTACCTTTTTTCAAGAGAGGTTGCTGCGAAAGCTAGGAAAATAACTCGTCGATCGGTGTCCCGAATGGCAAAACGGGAACAGGACGTCCCCCATGATCGAGGTACTGTTTGGTGACGTCGATGCCGAGATGCCGATACATCGTCGCCAAAACGTCTTGAGGTTTCACGGGACGCTCCTTTGGTTCAGCGCCCTTGGAATCGGATTCCCCGACGACCCGCCCACCCTGGATTCCTCCACCTGAAACGGAGGCGCTGAATACATTCGGATAATGATCTCGCCCGCCGGTAGAGTTCACCTTGGGAGTACGACCGAACTCGCCCCAAGCCACTACCATTACGTTGTCCGACAACCCACGATCCTCAAGATCCTGCAACAAGGCTGAATAGGCTTGATCCCATCTGGGGAGAAATCCGTCGCGCATAGTTTCGTACCCTTTGACGTGCGTATCCCACCATCGAAGGTCGACAGTCACGAGACGTACGCCGGCCTCCACTAATCTTCGAGCCAAGAGCATGCGCTGACTCCATGCGGGTACACCGCAACGATCAGGCGTGGGAGCCTTGTACTCGGGCATGAAGCCGTAACGCTCCCGAAGAGCGCGGGGCTCG
>Ga0302117_10000869_pt1 | contig 14039 bp, 8 predicted proteins | sample AG5_322_MG_FD_203112 | JGI IMG/M metagenome (GOLD analysis project Ga0302117, IMG submission 203112) | Marine microbial communities from Western Arctic Ocean, Canada - AG5_32.2 | ecosystem: Environmental > Aquatic > Marine > Oceanic | place: Canada: Western Arctic Ocean | collected 2017-10-01 | reverse complement strand
TATCCACAGGGAATGGAAAAATGGACCACGCCAGGCTTTGAAGTGACCAAACACGGGTGGAACAAAGGGTCGCAACCGTTCGGACAACTCGATGGCAAACTTGAGGCGTTGACGGAGACATGCACAGCGGCATTCTGCCGTTGCGGCGAGAAACCCAAAACACTGTGGGAAAAAGAAGTCTTCTTGGTACGGGGCACGTTCGAATTTCCCCCACTCAAAGACGGTCACCGGTATCGAATCGTGCTGGGTGGCGCGGCTCACGTAAATTCCGGCGAAGGTTTTGCGATCTATATCAACGGCAATTTGGTAGCTGAATCAACCAGAGGCGTCGCAGTGCGGCAGGGCGGACAACCACGAGGTGGCCACGTCTACCAAGATTTCCGTGAAGACTTCGGCGGTGGTAACGTAACGATTGCCGCCACCAGTTTCCTGCGTTACCAACATCCGCGTATCAAACCTTACCCTCCTCGCGGTCATTTCACCTTACAGATCCAAGAGCAAAAGTTACCGCCGCTCGTCAATGCGCTACAAAACGGGCGGAACCCGAACTCGGAAACCAAATGAACCTGCCAGCAACGAGCCATTTTCCCATTGCCCATCTAAGCGAGTAATTCCTGCACCACACGACCATGTACATCTGTCAGGCTCACGTCCCGCCCTCCGAATCGGTAAGTCAATCGTTCATGATCCAGTCCAAGTTGATGTAACACTGTGGCATGAATATCCTGAATCAGCAACGGGTTTTCCACAACCTTGTTTCCAAATTCATTGGTTGTGCCGAAGGACGAACCGCCCTTGAATCCGCCACCCGCCAAAAAAATGGAATATCCATCCACATGGTGGTCGCGACCGACGGTCGCATTTATTGCCGGTGTATGCGGCGTTCTTCCCATTTCGCCGGCCCAAATGACGATTGTTTCATCTAGTAATCCTCGTTGTTTGAGGTCCTTAATAAGAGCGGCAACCGCCTGGTCGGTAATCAACGCATTCTCGTTATGGTGTTTCACTAGGTGACCATGTTGGTCCCAAGGAGAGTTATTCGCGTGAGTCAACGGGCAGGTGATTTCGATAAACCGCACACCTTTTTCCACGAGTCGCCGCGCCCGCAGACATTGTAAAGCGTAGTACTTCTGGAAATCGTTTTTACTATCCAAGCCGTACAACTGATGAATATATTCAGGTTCGTCCTGCACATCGGCAATTCCCGGTATCGAGGATTGCATCAGAAAGGCTTTCTCATAATTTCGAATAGCGGCCTCGATGGCGTTTCCGGAATTGACTGTTTTAGCGAATTGTTGATCCTGTTCTTCCAAAAGCGCCAGTTTTTCACGCTGGATGGCCTGTGCGTCAGCGGCAATGATATTGTCGACAGGCGTGCCTTTCGCACGTAACATCATTGCCGAGTGATTTGCCGGCAAAAACGAACTCCCAAAGTTCTCGGTTCCCCCGTTGGGTATCCAGTCGTTATTAAGCAGAACGTAACTAGGAAGATTTTCGTTTTCGGAACCTAAGCCATAAGAAACCCAACTTCCCCAACTCGGAGCGCGTCCGGTTTCCCGCCCAGTATGCATAAGTAGTGCCTGCTGGCCATGCAAGGGTTGTTTTCCCACCAGCGAACGGACCACACACAAGTCATCCGCAAGAGAGGCAATGTGGGGCAGGAGATTGCTTACGGCTAGACCACTTTGACCGCGATTCTGAAATTTCCAACGTGCTCCCAGCCATACCCGTGCTGCCGTACTTTGCGACAGTACCGAGACGTTCTCTTTACCGATCGGCTTGCCCTCCTGCCGCGCCAGTTCGGGTTTGTGGTCAAACGTATCAACGTGACTCGGGCCGCCATCCATAAAACAAAGAATCACATGTTTTGCTTTGGCTGCGTAATGGCCCAAAGGAGTTGCTTGAGACGCACGCGACGCCAGCGCCGAGAATGCAATCGCGCCGAAACCTATCGATGCGTCTTTCAGGAATTTCCGTCGTTCTAGGTACTGCATCATGTGGATTATCGTATATAAATAAATTCTTTGGTATTGAAAATCACATGGGCAATATCTGCCCACAGTTGCTTATTCGTCATTATGTCATTTTGTTTCGTTTGTCGTAAATTCGAGAGCCTAAATAATGAAGACTCCCAACGATCCAGTTCATCCGCCTGTATTTTTCTGCTATAGGCCGTCGCCAGCATAGATTGGAGACGACTGCGAGGATCGATATCGTCGCGCTGAATTAGTCCGTCTGCCCACTGGCTGGCAATCTCAATTCCAAAGGGATGGTTCAGTAGCGTCAGTGCTTGAGCCGGAGTGTTTGCAATGTCCCGCCGACCCGTCGATATTTTCGGATCCGGAAGATTGAATGTTGATAGGAATTTAGACGGCTCCATGATGCTCACTTTGGTGTACAGCATACGTCGTTGATTACCGGCAACGGGGCCAGTAAACAGACGCTTCATTTCATCCTCGGCAGTACGAAAGGGATTATGAGGTGCGCCATAGAGTTTGCGGTCCAGCGTGCCCGCCGTTGCCAACATTGCGTCTCCAATCGATTCCGCTTCCAAACGCCGATTGGGATAGTGATGCAATAACCTATTATTGGGATCAAATTCCATCGCCATCGAGGTCGCGTGATCAGCCTGTTGCCAAGTGGCCGTATGCAAGATGTCGTAAACCAATTGTTTCGTTGACCAATTGTTCTCCATGAATCGTGCCGTCATCCAGTCAAGTAGCTCGGGATGAGAGGGCATATTACCAAGTTTGCCGAAATTACTGGGCGTATCAACGATGCCAGTACCAAAGAGCCACTGCCACACACGATTGACATAAACACGGGCCGTCAACGGATTTTTTTCGGATGCGACCTGATTCGCCAACTCTAGTCTGCCACTGTTTTCGGAATTGAAGGATGTCGACGTGGACAATTCATCTGCAAACAGTCGAAGGTAGCCGCGTGGTACCGGGTCCCCTAGATCGTAATAGCTGCCACGGATATTTAGTCTGTAATCTTCACCTGCGTCGAGGTCCGCCAGACCGTTCACCGTCCGCGGGGGGAGGATCTGCGATTCAATGGCGCGGCATCGAGCAATGAGCGAAGCCAGTTCGGGATGAGATGCCGATTTGGTGATCCATTGCGTCTGTAAAAGGTTGTTCAACACCTGTATCTGATCACTAGTCGCAACACCAGCACCCCAAGCCTTAACCATGCCCATCAGCCATTGCCTGTACAAAGTAGCGGCTTCTTCTTTGTTGTTTGGTGTTGCAACTTTCAGTAATTCGATAAAAGCAGTAAAGCGTTTTTTGGGGGCACCGGGGCCTTTCGCCGCGTAGATTTTATTAATCGAAAACCAGCTGACTGCCGAAGTTTCCATTTCTCTAGTTAATTTAGGGCCCAGTCCCCTGCGAGGCGGAAAGTTCGGATTACTGGTCTTCGTGGCAAATTCAATATAGGTCTTGCGGTCTTGTTGCCCTTTGTGAAGATTCAAGGTCTTCCACTGATAGCGGTCGTGGGCGTAATACGCCTGCTTTTCACAAAGGAATGCATTATCAATCACGGTGCGTTGTGCTGACTGACTTCCACCTGCGACAAGAACATGCAGGAAATCATGAGGAAGTTCGCGCGTCAGCGGGCTGCGTAACGTCCCATTAAGGCGGGCTGACAATCTGGACGTCGCAATTCCCGAGAGCATCAACGATTTGATAAACTGGTCTCCCTGATGCAAGGTGAAATCACCAGAACCAATGATCTGCTCGATTCCGTGGCCATCCAAATGCCAATCGTCAGCCGGCATTCCATCAAAATCTGTCACCAGAGTGTAGTTAGCATCGTTATATGCTTTAGCTTGATCATCTTGCATTTGGTACATCTCCAACATGGAAAGCCACTTTCTTTTTAGCGGATCTCCGTCAAGCTGGAAAATTTGATTCCACGGGTGATTAATATCACCAACGGCAAGGGCGGTCGCTGGCTGGATATCATCGAGCGAACTGATATGAATGTTTTTTTGAAGATCTGCAAGCCACACTTCGGTTAACGCCATTTGGAGTTGCCGCCGAACATCGCCAAGTTGTCGCTTCACGTGCATATTGCGCTGAGTCGTGTCGATCGTACGACTTATCCAGCGGGAACTCATAAAAGCACCACACAATGCATAGTACTCTGCTTGCGAAATTGGATCCAGTTTATGGTCATGGCAACGTGCGCAGGCAATCGTTAAACCCTGAAAGGCCTTCGAAAATGCATCAATCTTGTTGTCGAGCATTTCCTGATGGATCCCCTCAAACTCGGAACTATCTCCGTGCCGATGCTCGCCAAGTTGATAGAACATGGGCCCGATATGAGATTCAATGAGTTGCATTTCGTGGTTAATGCGGGGTTCGCTTAACAAATCACCGGCTATCTGTTCGCGCACCATCTGATCATACCGGACGTCCGCGTTGAAGGCCCGAGTCAGATAATCTCGATATCTCCAAGCTCCTTTAGCAGGGACATCCCATTCGTATCCGTACGTATCGGTATACCTTACGACATCCATCCAGTGCCGGGCAAAGTGTTCGCCAAAATGAGGTGAGGCCAGATATAAATTGACCAGCGCAGTCCAGGCACCGGGTGATTCGTCATTAACAAACTCCTTTACTTGAACAACCGAAGGGGGCAAGCCAGTGAGCGTAAAACTCAGTCGGCGGACTAGAGTTGCCTTATCGGCGCGAGTTGATGGCGACAAACCCTGTTTCCGGAGTGCGGACAGAATAAAACGGTCCATGGGTAATCCAGACCAGTTGTTGCGAGTAATCGTCGGTGGATCAACCTGGGCCACAGGTTGAAAACTCCACCATTGACTGCGTTGCCGAAAGGTATCCTCCCAAATCTGTGATGCCAGCTCCTGTGGATCCAAGGGAGCGTCTCGCGGGTCATAGGCGCCGGCCAAGATCCATTCCTTGAAATTCTGCACCACTTCTACCGGCAATCTTTCCTTCGGAGGCATCTCCAACGAATCGTGTTGCAGCGCCAAGTACAACAGGCTTTGGTTGGGTTTTCCCGGGACTACAACAGGACCACTGTCGCCTCCCTTTAGCATGGCAGGACGGGAGTCCAGTAATAACCCACCCTGAACATCCCCTGCTATAGCGCTGTGACATTCGTAGCACTTGGATACTAAAACAGGTCGAATCTTCTTTTCAAAAAACTCTATTTGCGAACTTTCATCGTCTGCCTGAAGCGAAGCGCTCAGACAACTTAACAAGACGATTGTATAGACGAAATATTCAACCATGACTTATCTATTGTAATGAATTAAAATCAGCCCGTTGGGTCTTGTATCACAATTTGCGGCAAACTTAGCTCCAGTCGTGACCCTCGTGCGGCGTGAATGCTACAGCACAATGGTTATGGTAACTTTCTATTGGGTTTCCGGTTCATAGCAGTTCAAGCCCAATGAATTACTGACTCATGACTGCTATTCTGGTCTGTCTGACATCATGCCTGGATGCACAGACGTTTGTAGACGCTACTGCAAAGTCCAAACTTACGGGCATGGCGGGTGATTTTGCTGCTTGGTTCGACTTCAACCAAGATGGTTACGAAGATCTCAATGTTTCGAATCAGATATGGATTAACAATCGCAACGGCACGTTCACGCATCTTGCGAATACCAGATTAGCTGGGGCAGCAGTCTGGGCGGACATCAATAATGACGGATATCCTGACGCTATGTGCTGGGCCGGTAAAGGGTATTTATTTCTCAATCAGAAGAGAACATCCCTTACCAACATCAGCGACAAACTGCCTGACCTACCGACCAAGGTTAGCCTCGCCGCCAGCATGGGTGACTTTAACGGTGATGGCCTCGTGGATCTATATGTTGGCGGTTATGAAGGTCCCGGATATTTAACCGACGTGATGTACTTCAACACTGCCGAGAACAACTTCAAAGAAGTTTGGCGTACTAAGGGTACGACCATGCCATCTCGTGGTATTACCACTGCTGACTATGATGAAGACGGTGACTTGGATCTGGTGACGAAGGGCCGTCTCTATGAAAATCGAAGTCTCCGTAAAAACTTCGTTCAGGTGAAGCTTGTGGGTACCGGTTTGATCGACGGTATGGCGGTGGGTTCTCAGGTGCGAAGCTCTCTGGAAGACCATGTTCAGACCCGACAAGTATGTTCCTCCACGGGACAGGGAAACCAAAATTCGCCAATTCTGCATTTTAGTCTCGGAGATTACAAGGGGCCGCTAAAAGCAGAAATCGCTTGGCTTGGTGGCAAACGCACCGTTAAAACACTTGAGCTTAATCGCCTCAACACGATCCGTCCCGAGTGACGTGGGCGAAAAAGTAATAGGGCACCCTGCAATTACTTGGAATCCGATTCGACGAGCGTTTCGAGCAGGGCGATCGTAGCCCAAGCTGTGGCACTGGTGGAGACAAACTGGTGCACCCCATGTGGAAACCCTGTTTCAAAGTACTTCTGAAACGGTTTACTTCGACTTTCGACCAACCACGATCCATCCATCTTTTGGGCCTGCAATAGAAATCTCAGGCCATTTTGATAAACGGCGCTAGTGGTGAGTAAATGCTCAGTTTGCGATAAGGAAGCTAAGACAGTTCCAGTGGCGTAAGCATCACTCATCATATCGTCCTTTTGCGCCCAACCGCCGTCTGAGCGCTGAGCCGCCATCAATTTGTCAGCATATACCCGTTGGGTTGACTTCTCGGCTTGCGCAAAAGACAAGGCCCGCAATTGAAACACACGGTCCTCGGTATCGACCGTCTTACTTTTCAACAACCATTGCAGTACCGCCTCTTGACGTTCTGAAATTCGCGTTTTTTGCTCCGCGGTACCAAATGCCGCCAGGCCACGCAGGGCCACATAGGTGGTAGTAAAATCGCTTGCTTCCGTAGGAGGGCGGTTGCTGCTGTGCGCCCAGTGACCGGAATCTACATTTGTCCGCAGCATATAATCCGTGACTGCGGCAGTAACTGTGTCCGGTTTGTGGTTGCCAGCCTGCAGGGTCCATAACGCGTAACCGGCTGTGTCAATTCGACCACCCTGTCCCTTTCCGGCGACGTAGTTTTCCTTTCCTCGACTAAGGAATTCTGCCGTATGATCGAGCTGACGTCGAAGATTAGCTTTGTCTATTTTAAAACCGAGATCCCGAGCCGCTGTAATCGCCAAGACCGGGAGAGCCTGACTGTGACATGTAAAACAAGGTCGCTTTTCAGCGCTGCCCGCAGATCCGCGTTCGAGCAATAACAACGATTTTTCAACTGCCGTACGCACTCGCTGATGATCCACCCCGACGGACGGAGCGGACTGATTTTCACCACCATGCGTAGTGGTGTGAAACATGCTAACGCCCAACAGAATAATCAAGGAATATTTCATGGGTTCTATCGTATTGCGCCCAGCACGCCGAAAGTAAAACGAATTGAAGGTAACGCGTTTCATGATAACACAGTCACTAACTGTTGACAGGTTTTGGTTATTCTTGCAGTGTCATCGATTTGGACGAATCAAGTGTTCGTGCATCACGTTGCTCGCCGCCACGCACCTCGTCATTCCCTAATGTCACCACGGCGGTTTTTAAAAGTTCTTCCATGCGTTTTATAACTTCAGGGTTCGCTGCGCTAACATCTGTTCTCTCTTGAAGATCGCTTTTCAAATTAACCAGTTTTCCGGATCGGCCAGGACCGGTTTGTTTTGACGTAGTCCAGTTGGGATGGGTTGCACTCAGGGGCAAGTGATACTTCCAGTCGCCATAGCGAATTGCCTGCAGTTGGCGACGACGGTAGTAATAGAGTGCTTCATACTGTGATTTGGCATTTGCGGTACCGACTAGTAATTCGGAAATATCGAAGCCATCAAGCTTCTGAGAAGGTCGCGAGGCACCGGTCAGTGCACAAAATGTTGGGAGAAAGTCCATCATCGTAGCTAACTCAACACAGGTAGATCCAGCGGAAATTCGACCTGGCCACCGCGCGATCATCGGTACTCGCGTCCCGCCTTCCATTGTCGAACCTTTGGCGCCGGACAGCGGCCGATTTGATCCACCATTGCGACCGTTGGATCCATTGTCCGATGTGAAAATCACAAGCGTGTTCTCAGCAAGCTTCAGTCGATCCAGGCAGTCGAGGATCTGTCCAGTTGACCAATCGATCTCTTCAATTGAATCTCCGTACCGCCCATTAGCACTCTTTCCAGAAAATTCCGGTGAAGCGAATAGCGGGAGGTGAGGAAATGTATGGGGGAGATAGACGAAGAATGGTTTTGCCTGGTTATCTTCAATGAATGAAATGACCTGTTCCGTGTATCGTTTCGTGAGTGTCGTTTGGTCCGCGGGAGCTTCAATCACTCTGGACTGTTTCACCAAAGGCAGCGGTGGATCACCACGTCCGGCCGATTGCATATCGTTCGAATAGGGAATCCCAAAATAGTAGTCGAAACCGTGCTGGGTCGGCAGATGCGGAGGCTGATCTCCTAAATGCCATTTCCCGACACAAGCTGTCACATAGCCCTTCGACTTGAGGACTTCCGCGACAGTAAGTTCTTTCGGGTTCAGTCCCCGTCGACTGCGGGGTATCAGTACCCAATGGCCCGTAAAATCTTCGTGCATTCCGACTCGTCGAGGATAGCAACCCGTCATGAGACTTGCGCGAGACGGCGTACAAACCGGACTCGACGAATAGAAGTCCGTAAACATCATGCCATCATTGGCCAGTTGATCGACGCGGGGTGTTCTGTTTTTCGTTGAACCATAACAACCCAGATCGCCGTATCCCAAATCATCGCAGAAGATAACGATGATGTTAGGATCGCTGGCGGTGGCCGCTGGCAACGCTGCTGTGAATGACAGTAAAGTAAGGGCGATTATAAGTTTCATAATATGCTCAGGGACTATTATTCTGTTGTTTTGTACACGTGTTGGTGGCTGCATGAGTGCTACACTAAGCACCTCGCATTACAACACTCGGTAACAATATACCCCAATATCACGGTTGCTTGTAAATGATTTTTGTCGCGGATATTTTACAGGCGGTTGTTCAACTCACCCTTATTGGGTACTTGGATGCTTGGCTAGGTTTCGCATCATGCTGAAGGCCACTTTTTAATTAATTACTCTTTCGTTTTAGTAAACTAACCTTGGCTCGCGTTTTTCGCGCTTTATCGGTTTACTTCTGAATGCTTAGTGGATTATAAAACAATACACCGCTACGACTTAGTTAATTACGGAGATCACCCATTTACACCCTGAAATATAAGTGCCAGATTTTGTCGCTAACTATGGCACTGCTGGCCATCCAATCGATTGTATACGCTGCCAAACCCTGGATCATCGATCCGCACACTCATTTCAAAGGTTCTACTCAAATTGAGTTTGAACGGCAGCATGTCCAACGCGTGCCACAGGATTCATTGGGACAGGTGGTTACTGCCGAAGACTACCGCAGCGTGGCTAATCGCCTACAAATTCGTTCGACATTGGTCATAGAAGCATGCGACCAGGACAAACCTGAATTCAATGACTGGGTATTAAATGAAGCTCGATCGGAATTGATATGTGGCTATATCGCTCGTGGTGATTTAACAGATCCTGAATTTCCGGCTCATCTCCAGCGGTACAATAAAACCGGATATTTAAACGGATTCCGTTTTCGATTTGACGAGCTCCACGGGTATTTAAACAACAAACTGGCGCGGAAGCACTTACATCTATTAGAAGATCATGGCATGGTCGTGGATCTGTTGATCGAGGCGTCCCACGCTGATGATGTGTCAGCGCTTGCTGTTGCTTACCCTAGTTTGAGGATTGTAATAAACCACTGTTTTCGAGCGAAAATTATCGACCACGACATCTCGCTGGAATTGAAATCAGCGATAATTCAGTGTGCCCGCCACAGCAACGTTTACTGTAAAATATCCAGCATCAATAATTTCTCAGAAGTGTTGCCGTTTACCGTCTCTGCTCCGACTGATCTGGAATATTACCTACCCATCCTCAATCCGGTTTACGATGCTTTCGGTTCCGATCGCGTGATCTTTGCAACGAACTGGGGAGTCAGCGCTCATTTTGGATCGGTGGATAATGTCAAGAAGATCATTATGGAGTTTTTTGAACCAAAAGGGCGACTGGTGATGAACAGGGCGATGTATCGCAACGCGTTAAGAATCTACAATATTCGCCGCCGTTACTTGCGGTAATCTATCTCCACAGTCGCTCAAATAAACAGCCCCGTGTCGACGACAACGGATATCGGTTTTGTAAAATCCGTTAGTTTACGGTTTGCAAATTACGGTCTTCATAGAACTGTTCCCCAGAATATCCGTACAGGTAAAATGGACATAGAGATTTCTAGCGGCCTGCGCCGCGGCGAGTTCTACTTCGACCGAACGCGCATGTGGTTTGATCGAAGTCGCAATGCCAATTGGTTTACCGCTTCCGTCTTGATTGTCATAAACCTTTACGTCGACAGAGAAGGGCGGTAAAGTTTTCGGATCTGTAACCCAGTTGACGACCACGGTATCTTTTTGAGGGGACTCTACGGTAACGCGACTTAAAGCCAATGGCACATACGTCGGACTTTTGAGTGTTCTCTTGATTGAATGAGTCGAAGGATTTTGAGAAGTGGCCTGTGTCTTCTCGCCGCCCGCGGTCATAAAGTAATAGAGTCCCGTAGCATCACGAGCGACTCCCCCGTTCCAGTTTGTTTTATAGTTAAACGACCGTTTCCCTTTCTCCAAGTCCCAGAAGTTCACCGAGTACCGACCCTGCCCAAAGGCATACCAGGATCCATCGAGACGGCGTTTCCAACCATTGCGCAAGTTTGTCGTACGAGCATGCTTTCCAGAATCCAGCCAGTCTTCAATAAAAGCATCCGTGCCACCCTGAAAAAAGGCTTTTGGAGATGCGACTTCCATGGTAACCATGTGCGTCCAAATCTCTGTTTTGCTCGATCGAACCCAAAACCCATAATGCGTGTGGGTTTTGACTTCCCAACTTCTCAGAACCAACGTGTACCATACATCGGCATCCCAGCCCAATTCAAAGTTCCACGACTTCAGCCCCGTACCCTCTCCTCCAAATCCTTCCGTTTTGGTACCAGCACCGTGATACACAGCACGGATCGGCGATGTGTGATTCTTATGATCCCAAATGGAAAAGATGTAATTATGTGCTTTGGGGTGCGCCTGAATTCCCGCATACCCGGCACCCATGCCACGCCATCCCAACGTTTCGTAATACGTGTACATCGCTTCACCAGACTTGGGTACACGCACTTCCTGGATGAGTATGTCGCCCTCGAAATGATCATCGAAGACCATATGCGACGAAGGTGCAGAATTTTGCGCTGATAAAGTACCAGCGATGTATAAAGTACTGATCAGTAGACCGACCGTAAATGGAATTCTCATGCTTTAAACTCGAGGTAAAAACTAAAACTTGTATTTAAACTCATTGTAACGCAAAATGATGTTACCCCAAACCTGAACCCGGTTCAACGAAAGAAGATAAATGGATTACCGAATCGCAATAGGTGCGCTGTTAGTCGAGTGCAATCATTTTGGCGGGATTCCCACCGACATGGCATCGTTCCAGCGAACTCAGTATGTCCAAGGAAACGATTTATTGACACTCACCGACGGGACCATCGGCGGGTTCCTAAACACTTTAGGTCAATCCGATCATCAATGTACTATCATTCCGACCGTAGCAGCAACGGCATGTCCAGGTGGTCTCGTACTTGACTCAACATATCAATCTATCAAAACCGATCTGCTTACGTCCCTTAGCGCGGCCCAAAGCGAGGATGGCTTAGATGGTATTCTGCTGGCCTTACATGGATCTGCGGCAACGGTTAGTGAGTGTGATTTAGAAGGAGACCTACTACAGGCTGTACGAACGACCGTCGGATCTGACGTTCCTATCGTGGCGACATTGGATCTACACGCCCACGTTACTCAGCGCATGTTAGATTTCGCAGACGTCCTGATCGCATGGGAAACATATCCGCACGCCGATTCCGCTGAAACGGGCATGCGTGCCGCCCAAGCCCTCCTTGATATTTTACGGGGAATTTTACAACCGACGATGGCTATGGGTATTGCACCGGTGCTAGTTGGCGCGATCAACGGCGGCACAGCCGGTGACGGACCATTTGCTCAAACCATGAAATACGCCAAATCAATGGAATCGAGACCCGAGGTTTACAGTACCAGCGCCTTTCTTGTACATCCCTATCTTGATGCACCAGAAATGGGTGGAGGTGGTTTGGTAATAACTAACAATGCGCCTGATCTGGCAAGGCAATTGGCACGAAGTGTTGCTGATTTTTATTGGGAACAACGGTTTTCCTTGGAACCTACCCTAGTAGCTGTCTCAGATGCGATTCAATTTGGCCAGACTAAGGACAGTACAGTAGTGCTTGTTGATACGGCGGATTGCTGTGGCGGTGGAGCGGCAGGCGATAGCATTGAAGTTCTGCCTGATTTGATTGCGCTAGGTGAAGATGTCGCGTCCGTTATGCCACTTGTAGACAGCGCTGCTGCGGAAAAATGCCATGCAGCCGGAATCGGAGCGTTGGTAGATCTTCAACTTGGTCACCAGCATGACCGGAAATGGGGAGTTCCCCTGGATGTATCGGGGGAAGTGATTTATTTATCGGACGGAAAATTCTTTTACTCCGGTGGCATTTGGGACGGATGCGAAGGAAACATGGGTCCGGCAGTCGTGTTGAAAACCGCAGGCGTATATATTTGCATTAGTTCTTTTCCCACCTATGAATGGTGTGGTGAACAATATTCTGCTCTCAGGATAGACGTAACACGCATGAAATACATCATTGCCAAAAATCCCATGAATTACCGCATGGCTTTTGGGCACTGTTGTGACCATTTTATCGTGTTAGACACAAAGGGGCCCACACCGGCCACTTGTAAGGACTTACCCTATTCACATTCACATCGGCCCGCGTTTCCTTGGGATGACGAAATCGTTGAGCCAGTTCGCGTTTTGGTGCAAAACGAGCATTAGGCGAGCATGCGACAAGCGTTAGACAAGCGTTACACAAGAGCACATGAAAACGTGTCGGGATTACCCGCCGTTTACCAGCGGGTTGCTCTACCAACCTTCAAAAACACGTTACAATGCACAAGCGAATACCCCGTATCAGGTGTGCGGAATCAAATTGAGTGCTTGGGAGCACGTACCCCTTAGGAGTTCATCACCAATGATTAAAAACAAAAACAAATCCCACCGGTTAAGTACGGTCATGTCGATCATATTTCTGGCCGCTTCGACAGGTGCCGCGGAAATCGAAAACCACATTACTCACGGCCCGATTCTCGGGCGGTTGTCGTCTTCAACCGTTGGTGTTTGGGTTCGGACTGCGGAACCGGGTGCATTTCAAGTACATTATGGAACGGACTCGTCTAATCTAGATCAACTCAGCGCCGTGGTAGAAACTAAATTGGATAGTGATTGTACGGGTTGGGTCTTGTTACAGAACCTGACGAGTCGGACACAGTATTATTATCGCGTTGAGATGCCAGACGTCTTTAAATTGACCGGTCGACAAGGGTCTTTTCGTACGTTACCAACAGCCAAACAATATCAGAACAAGCAACTCAATCCCAAAGGACTGTTCAATTTTAAATTTGAATATGCCTGCGGGAACAACCAAAATCCAGGTCACAGTAACGGCCCTCTGTTACCCACCTTTCACACAATGCTTCGTGAAATAAAGGACGACATCGATTTTGCCATCCTCAACGGTGATTGGCTCTATGAAACCCAGCGGGGATATACTACGGAGCAATGGCTACAACAAGTCGGGCAACCCTCCAGTGCCAAACCTGCTTTGGTCAAGACTGCTCCCACGATCGTTGGCGTATGGCAGAATTATAAACATTTCCTTAATCAAGCACCCGTGTTGACTGAATGGCATCGCCAAGTCCCAAGTTTTTTCACCTATGACGATCATGAAATCCTAAACGATGTTTGGGGTGCAGGATCCCCAGGATTACGTGATCGACGGGCCGTTTTTCGTGATA
>Ga0302117_10000868_pt1 | contig 14045 bp, 7 predicted proteins | sample AG5_322_MG_FD_203112 | JGI IMG/M metagenome (GOLD analysis project Ga0302117, IMG submission 203112) | Marine microbial communities from Western Arctic Ocean, Canada - AG5_32.2 | ecosystem: Environmental > Aquatic > Marine > Oceanic | place: Canada: Western Arctic Ocean | collected 2017-10-01 | reverse complement strand
TTGCCGGAGATCATGTGGTAAGCATCATATTTAAGCCCCTCGGTTGAATGCTTCAGCGCATCAGTGTAGCTGCTTTTTCCTACATAGATTTTTACCAGGCTCTCGTCGGTTACCGAGGTGCTGACCTTCAAGTTGGCTCCGCTAATCTTATGAATAAAAAATTGCAATTCTTCTGCAGCAAGTTTCTGCATGCGGGTTGGTTTTTCAGAGATGATGATTTCAGCTCCGGCTGTACCGTCTTTGGTGATAAATCCTTTTGCCTCAATATTTTTTTGGCAGAGAACCATGACGCCAACGAGCATCAGGCAGTAAAGTAAATGTTGCCTCTTCTCGATTTTTTTTTCGAGTAACATGTTTTTCCTTGAGCCAATTTCAAAACTATTGGCTTCCTTTTGTTAATATTTTACGTTTAAGATTTTCACCTTCACATTTCTATGGTGTCAGTGGAGCGGCAACAGCCGCTGCTGCCATCCCCTGAAGCATCTTTCTACGATTGATCATAGTCCCTTTCAAATCAGGCATAATCGTATGTTAAGACCCTTGAAGGGTCGAATTTATTCAGTGATCCCAAAGCAAGCAGTGTAATCTTTTGCGGATTGGTGAGATAATTGCCGTCACACCTTGAGCAACCCCATATCCTCCTGGCTACTGCCAAAGCTGCCAACGTCAATGTTATGCTTGTGCAGCAATTCCAAGTAGAGGTTGCAGAGCGGGGTCGGTTTCTCGAGGACGGTCTGGGACTGGTGACGATACCCACCCCCGGCCACGATCATGGGGAGGTTGTTGCAGGTGTGATTGGATGAGTCGCCGAAGTTGCTTCCCATGACCACGGTCGTGTGGTCGAGCAAAGTCCCCTCGCCTTCCTTAATCTGATCCATCTCGAAAAGGAAGTGGTTGAAATGCTTGAGGGTGTCGATCTCGATCTTGCTCAACTGGCCGATCATGTTGGGCTTGCCACCATGGTGGGAGAGGGTGTGCCAGCCTCCGGTAGCCCCGGGCACCTTGATAGCCCCGTCGATCCAGTCCATGGAGAGGGTGATGACGCGGGTCGAGTCGGTCCGGAAAGCAAGTTTCGCGAGTTCGAAGAGGTTGCTGATCTTGGTCGAGAAGGCGAACTCTCGGTCCTCACTGAGGGATTTCTCGACCTTGGGCTTTTTGGCGTTGAGCCAGAACTTCTCATGATCCAGCTGGGCTTCCAGTTCACGGATGGCCGCCTTGTAGCTGTCCAGCTTGCCCGGTTGAGAGCCCCGCTTGCGCAGCTGCGCCATGTCGCGATGCAGGCAATCGAGGATGTTCTGGTCGTTCCTAAGTTGTTGCTTCTTGGCTTGCAGATCCTCTTCCTTGAAGAGCTTCCCGAAAATCTTCTCCTCGTCGTGCATGGGGGGAATGGGTGAGCCCCGGTCATTCCAGGATATTCCCCAGCCCCGGTCGTAGATGCTGAAGTTCAAGAAGGGGAAGCGGGTATCTCCTCCCATTTGGCGGGCCAGTACCTGGTCCAGGGAGATCCCATTTGAGAAGGTGGGCGATTCGGGACTCAGGCTTCCCGTGAGGAAGGACTTTTCCGAGTCGTGGTTGCTCGTGTCCATGCCGGGGTGAAACAAGTTCTGGAAAACCGTCATCTTATCGCGGGTCTTCATACCCTTGAGGTAATCGGAAGTCCCAAGGTCTCCCCGTTTCTTGGGGAAGAAGTATGGCTCGTAGAAGCCGAGGCAGCTACAGATGAAAATGATCCGCCGTGGTGGAACAGTCGATTTCGGCTTGGTGGCGGCCCGCAGGTCAAGCGATTGCAGGGCAAGGGGCAGGGCCGTCCCGGCCTTGAGGAATTCTTTTCTGCTGATAGTTCTCATTCTTGAGCATCTCCAAGTGAATAGACCAGGGTCTTCGTGATCAAGTCCTTCATGCGGCATTCGTTTGGTTCGTCGGGGATCAGGGCAAAGAGGTCGAGGCGTTGATTGAGGCTTGGTTTGTAGCCGTTGGCGTACTCGAAAAGTTTCTTGATGAAGTTGTAGGCGATCCTCTTGTGATCGGAGAGCAGGATTTTTTTTAGTCCGAAGATGTCTTTGAATTTTTCCTTTTCAATCTCCCCGGACGGGTCCACCACCCCAGTCAAGTCGTAATAACCTTTTGGCCTGTATTGGAAAGTTCCCCCATGTGGTTTCTTTACCCGGTAGCGGACTCGCCATTGCCCGGTGGCGTCAAAGCTCTCGAGGGCGAAACCGTACGGGTCGATGCTCTTGTGGCATGCGAAGCACGCTTGGTTGTTCTTGTGCACCTCGATTTGCTCCCGCAGGGTGGCGGCGTCCTTGCCATGTTCGGGTTCGATGACTTCAATATCTTCGGGAGGGGGCGATAGCGTGTTACCGGCAATATTCTTCGAAATCCATGCCCCTCGCAGGATGGGCGAAGTGTCGAACCCATCCGCCGTCACCTTGAGGACACTTCCCATGGTTAAAAGCCCTCCGCGCGGGACACTCGGCTTGAATGAGACTTTACGCATCTCCTGACCAATCACGCCTTCTATCCCATAATGCTGGGCAAGGCGCTGATTGAGGATGGAAAAATCAGAATCAATCAGATAACCGACGGGCAGGTTCTCCCGGATCAAATGCTCGAGATAGGCCTCGGTCTCGATCGGAAGGTAGTGGTTGAGCAGGTCGTCGTATTTGGGATAAAGCTTGAGAGAGGGCGTAACCTTGTAGAAGGACCGGAGGTTAAGCCACTGGTCACAGAAGGAATGCATCATGCGCCGACTCTTCTCGTCCTTGAGCATGCGGTCGATTTGAGCGGGAATCGTTTGGGCGGAGAGCGTTTTTGTTTTCGATAGGCCGAGGAGTTTTTCGTCGGGGACGGAAAGCCAAAGAATCCGGGCAAGGTGGGCCGCCCTGGAGTAGGACTGGTTGGCATGTTCACCGGGGGCCATCAGAAAACGATGGGAACAAAGAACCGCCTTCAGCCCGTGCTTGGCCGCTTGCACGAAATCACCCTGTTCCTTCAAGGAGTTCAGACTTACGCCGTAGTAAGGAGCCAGTTCCTCCTCGCTCAAACTCGAGGAGAAAGCCTTTTCGGCAAAACGCTTGATCACGTTTTTGAGCTCATCGGGCGAGCTTGACGAAACGGTTATCTTTGCCGTGGAATCATTCGGCGAAAAAGACGTCATGACATCGAGCTTGCCGATGGAAGCGATGGACCTGCCGTCAATCGAATGGGCATCGGCAACGAGAAACTTGATGAAGCGCTTGGTGGTTTTCTCTGGAAAGAGGATGGGTTGTTCGTTGGCTAGCCTGATCTCGAGGTCGCCCTTTAGGATGGGAGGCCCCCAGTTCTTTCCGTCCTCCGAAAGATGGATGGCGTATGCCTTGACCTGCCCGTTGCCATTGCCGCCCGACCAAGTGGCGTAATTGAGCCCCTCGATTTCCTTGCTGGCAGGGTTTTCAATGGTGACGTAGTGAGGGGGCTTGGCCAGGGTCGGCTTGAAGCGGGTATGCCAGAAAGTCCGGTTGGAACCGTCCAACATCCTTTCCATTTCCATTCCCTTCTGGAAACTGCTCACGGTCACGTTTCCCCCGATGGCCTTGAGGTTGGTCTGGGTCATGGAAACCTCCTTTGCTTCCCTGACGGGAGTTTTCAGGGGCAGGTCGCCAAAAATCTGTTTATAGGAAGTAGGCGGCCATTGGTCGAGAATCGGACCGCGAACCTTCAGTTGCTTTACGTAGGCCCCCTGGTTCCCGTTCCTTTGGCGGAAGTTGTGCTTCGAGTAGCAGTGCACCGAAACGTTCTCCCCGGGGCTCAGGAAGACCCGCACGACATGGGACTTGAGTTCCCTGTTGCCCAGGGAGATCACGTCGAGGAGGCGCTGAGGCTGCGGACGATCATCCGCATAGTAATATTTTCCCGCAAAAACCTCGAGACTGACGTCCTCCGGGAAGTCTCCCAACTTCATGGCATCAAAAGTCAGCTCGTACCATCCTTTGACGGGCGGATCGAAGTTGTCGTAGAAGAATGAGTAACTATTCCCGTTGTTGGCTCGCGTCCAAGAGAAGAGAATACCCTCCTTGTATTTGCGGGTATAGACGTTGTAGGTTTTGTGGCTGTCCTTGATCTTGTTGGTCAGCCAAGTCCGCTCGCCAGGAAAGCCCTCGGCGGGCAAGGCGAACTCGAGCATTTCATCGGCTACCGTGAAATAGGAGGCGAGCATCTCCCTGGTCAGCTTGATTCTACGGTCCGAATCGAAATCGTTGGTTCCGCGGTCCTCAGGGATTTCCCCGGTCAGGTCGAGTTGCACGCCAAGCAGATCGTTGAGCGAATGAACGAACTCGTGGCGGCTGATTCTGCGGTAGGGGGCGGGCTTGTTTTCAAGTTTTCGCTTGGCCAACCAATCCAACATCACTTGTTTCTCCTCGGCGTTCGGCTGCTTCTTGTTCTCGGGGGGCATCTTTGCCGTAATCAGGTTTTCGAACATCAGGCTTCCGTCAAAAGAACCGTCGTCAAACAACTTGGCCATGTTGATGTTTCCCTTTTGGGTATCCTCATCATGGCAATCGAAGCAGTAGTTCTCGAAGTGTAGAATGGTGTCTTTGTCCTTAGACGAGTCCGGATGTTCCGCTTGGGCGGGAAACGCAAGCGAAGCAATCAAAGCCAAGAGGCAAAGGGTTGAACAAGCTTTGGGCATTGGGGAAATCATAGAATCAAAGGTCATGAACCTTCAAGTCCTCAATGATCGAGCGTTCATCTCTGCGTCAGACTGTTTAGGTAATCCTCAAAATTAGTGAAACCATCGTCGTCGCGATCTTGGTTTCCATCGGCCGGGTCATCGGGGTTCAAACCGGATGTCCTTTCCCATTCGTCGGGCATGCCATCGCCATCCGTATCGAAATCAGGCGGTCTCGCAACGGATGGATATCTTTCCCAACCTCCGACCTCGTCCTGCGAATCAATGACTTTCCCCGTGTTGTTTCGGATGCTTTCGATCAGCCGTTGGTCTACGGCATCACGCACCAGCGAACATCCACTCTGCTTGAGGCACGACTCGTATGTCTCTTGAGCCGTGTCAATTCGGGTCAACTTGTACTTGCCTGCGTCAAAGCGTTCTGTTGCCTCGAAAAAATCCCGCGTTGTGCCTTTGTATTTCCCGTCCGGTTCCGAAGATTCGAAGTCAATGGCCGTGTAGTTGTCCTGATTGTATTCTTCAGGCAAACCATCAAAGTGATTCCCCGAAAAGTATCCGTGGGAGACGGGCTTGAGAGCCTTTGATTTATAGCGAATGGGAAGCCTGTCCCCATTCGTGAGACCGGCTTTGTAGTAATTATTGAGCAGGTTGTATTGCTCGCCCGATAGGTTGTGGCAACCGCTCCAATTGTAATTCAGGTTGTTGGCAAACTCCATGACTTCGGATCCCCCTGCAGTGGAAGGATGCCGGTTCCGGCTGCTTGCGTAGATATTGTGATGCAAGGTCGCAAACCCTTCGCTCTCCCGAAAGGAGCTGCACATTGCATGCGAGCCTTTTTCATGGATGCTGTCGTGAAGGGCCTCGCTGAAGATCAGCCACTGGAGAGTCGAATGCTTGAGTCCGCGGAAATCGCCGTTTCCGTCAATGCCCCAGCTCAAGGAAAGATGATCGAGCATGACGTGGTTGCTGTATTCGATCGTGATGCAATCCGGGCTCGTTCCATCCGGCTTGTTTTCATCACCGAGGCGGATGCGAAAGTACCGGGCGATCACGTGACTGCAGTTTTCGATCCTCAGGTTTCGGTCCGCAAAGGTGATCCCTTTGCCCGGGGCGGTCTGACCGGCAATGGTCAGATAAGAAACGTTTTTGATCTTGATATCCTTTTTCAGCCGGATCGTGCCGCTGAGATCAAATACGATGGTGCGCGGTCCTTCGATCGATTCGATGCCTTCCCTGAAGGATCCGGGACCCGAGTCTTGGAGAGTGGTTACGTGATAGACGTCTCCGCCCCGACCACCCTTGGTAAACTTGCCGGCTCCCTCGGCTCCGGGGAAGGCGATGATCTCCGCGTCCTTGAGTTCGTTCACATCCTTCTTGACCGTAATGGAATTGCCTTTTCCACACCCTGCCAGCAAAGCCACCAAACCAATGAGCAAGAGAACCTTTTTTATACATACAAGACTAATCATGGACTTCATGTCAGGACAACTCCGGAAGGAAAGCTCTCAGGTACTGTAAAAAAGGAAAGAAAAGTTGTTATACCTTCGGCCACTTCAGCGACACTTTTAGCGCGTTGCGTGGGTGATCAGGAAATCGACCAGGTTCTGGCTTTGGAACCAACCGGACCACATGTTGTGGCCCTGGCCGGGGACGACTTCCAAGGTCATGAGGCCGCCCAGTTTGTCGTAGCGTTCCTTGACGAGGGCGGAATTTTTGTCCAAGGGCACTGTACCGTCCTTGTCGCCATGAATGTGAAAGATGGGGACCTTCGCCTTGGCCAAGGGAGCCAGCCGGTCGATTGGGTTGTGCTTGGCCAGTTCCGCCTCGAGCTCGTCCGAGGTCAATCCATAGGCTCCGCAGGCCCGCTTGAGACCGGGATAACTAGCAATGTTGCAGACCGGGTAGATGCCGGTGATGCAGCGAACCTTCTCCGGGTTTTCCGCAGCCCAGCAATAGAGCATGAGACCACCGCGACTGCGGGCCAGCAGACAAGCCTGCTTGGAGAGGCCCCGCTTGGACACCAAGTGTTCGTGCAGGGCGGAGTAGACCGCCCTACCCTTTGGGCTACCGTAGGATTCCCCGACGTCCACTCCGGCGATGGCGATCCCCGCCTTCAGAAACCGTTCGAACATCCATTTCTCCGCCCCACCCGGCAACCCACGCAGGGTGGGAGCGTACCAGACCCACGGAATGGGTCCTGCCTTGGGTTTTTCCGGAAGAATGAGGAATGCGGGGCGATCTTCCATGGCGAATACCTCTCCCTTCATCGGGAGGTGCTTCTCAAAGGCTCCAAGCGGGAAGGCCCAGAGGAAATGAAAGGCGAAAGTAATGGATACCAAGCTACGGGGAATGACGGCTTGAAGCATTCTTCTACGATTCATTTCCATAAGGTTCCTACCATAGCTTTAAACCGCGAAATCAGTCTAGTAGAAACTGCATGCAGGACGAGTGTTTTCCCAGCAACATTTTCAGCTCAAGAAAAGAGCGCGAAGTGTTGCCAAAAAGGAGCAAATAGGCAAAAGCAGAAACGATGAATGTTTTTGTACATGTCCTATTTGTCTGCATCTTTCTATCCTCGTCGACTTTCCTTTATGCAGAAAAGAAAACTCCCCTCGCGGAAACCTTACCTCCTCTGGAGGGAAAGGTGGCCCCAAAAACCCATCGGGAAACCTGGGTGGGGTTTGATCCCAAGGCCGAACCCTTGGAAGTTGAAGTTCTCAAGGAATGGGAAGAGGACGGCATAGTGTTGAAAGTCCTTCGTTATAGAATCGGTGTGTTCAAGGGAAAGAAAGCGATGATGGCGGCTGTGTACGGCTATCCGAAGGGGGCTAAGAATTTACCCGGGCTTGTGCAAATTCATGGAGGGGGGCAGTATGCCGACTACCGGGCTCCATTGGCTAATGCCCATCGCGGATATGCATCGATTTCCATTTCCTGGGCGGGCCGTATTTTTGCTCCGGGCTACACGTTGAGGCCGAACGAGGTGAAGCTTTTCTGGGACGGTAAGACGGATGACCCGAAGTACAAATTAACCACGGATTGGGGTGCGTTGGATGCTTACCATGCTCCAAGCAAGCACGGGAAGGATGCCTTCCCTTCGATTCCAGTGGCCGACTGGACGCTCGACCCGGTGGAGTCTCCACGGAACAACTCATGGTTTCTCGCGACTCTCGGAGCTAGACGGGGACTGACCTTTCTCGAGCGACAACCGGAAGTCGATGGGGCGCGACTAGGAGTCTACGGGCACTCCATGGGGGGTAAACTTACCGTGATGACAGCGGGTTCGGACAAAAGGGTAAAGGCGGCGGCTCCGTCCTGCGGGGGAATTAGTGACCGTTATTCAAAATATCCCCTTCACTTAGCGACGGTGAGCGATCCACCAAGCCTCAAGAAAATCACTTGTCCCATCATATTCCTGAGTCCTTCCAATGACTTCCATGGGCGAATCAACGACCTACAAAGATCGACCAAGGAAATCAAAGCCAAGGACTGGCGGGTCACCTGCTCGCCGCACCACAACCACCAAGATAGTCCACCATACGAGGTGGCCACGCAATTGTGGTTCGATCAACACCTCAAGAGCACTTTCAAGGTACCCGCCACACCCGATTTACAGCTCGGCCTGCCTAAAGGGAAATCCCCCGTAGTGACTATCGTGGCAGATGATTCCAAGGAAATTTCATACATCGACGTCTTTTACACCCAGCACGGCCAAATGGACGGGAAGAGGGATGATTCGACGAACACCAAAAGCCGCTTCTGGCGCCATGCTCCCGTTGTGATGCACAAAGGGAAATGGGCGGCTAGATTGTCACTTTTTTCTACGGACAAACCACTTTGGGTCTACGCAAACGTTCGCTACAAGCTGGACCAACCGATTTCTGGAGCGGGATATTACTACGGTGCCTACACCGCGCATTCATTCAACCTGTCCTCCATCATGAAGGTCGTATCGGTTGAGCAACTACAGGCAGCGGAAACGGTTGCCGCACTCAAGGCGACTACCCTGATCGAGGATTTCCAAGGTGACTGGCAAAAAGAATGGTTTAGCTACAAGCCAAAGAAATGGGGTGTAAAGACCCACAAGGTTTATGATGAGCAATGGATCGCTCCATTAGGAGCGAAGGTCGCCTTCGAAGTCAGGGCCGAACAAGTAAACGTCCTGACAGTGGGAATCGATGATCATGCCAGCGAAGTGAAACTGCATGGCAAAGAGCATTGGCAGGCCATTGAACTTTCTCCAAACGACTTCAAGGACGCCGAAAGCAAACCGCTGGCAAACTGGAAAGGGATCAAGCAATTCCGACTGGACGACTCCGAAAGACTCAGGCCACCGAGAGGGTCGCAAGCCAAGGCCAAGCTCATCGGGGCCCCTTGGAAAGGTAAACCTCCTGAATTTCGTAACCTTCGCTGGAAGATAGAGTAAGACGAAAACGTCCCTGCCCTCTCTTTATCTACCTCCTTAAGCCTCCGTTGCTTCTCGCTTCAGACAAAATTCAATTTGTTCTAAACTACTAAGCTTTGGCTTGCCGAAGATCGGCATCGATCCTTGTATGCAAGAGCGTGAACTTGGCTAGAATAGTTTCGATCCTCCTTTTTTCGGCAATTGGGTTTGCCTTTGGCGAAGTCCCAAAACCTACCTTGTCGGAAGCCAAGACCGAAAAGGGTGAAACCCATCTCGAAGCAACTCCCACCGTCGCGGCGTTCTTCAAGGCCCACTGCACGAAGTGCCACAACGCCGAAAAGAAAAAGGGTGGGATCAATTTCTTGAAACTGACTGATTTCCGATTGGAGAACGCCAAGCATTGGCAGGAAGCGTTGGACAACCTGCAGCGGGGCGACATGCCTCCGACAGAATCCATCCAACCGAGTATCGCCAACCGCAAAACATTCGTGGCTAAGGTGCTGAAAGAATTGGACCACGTCTATGCCGGTTCCGACAAACGGGACTTTCGGTTCAGCCGACTGACCAATAGTCAAATCGCCTGGAACCTGCGTGACCTGCTGCAGATAGACCGGGACTTCAGCGGCGACCTGATCGAAGATCCCGCGGGCAAGCACGGCGAATCCCTGCAATCCGAACTGGAACTGACAGCCGGCCACATGGAGGTGTACCTGAGCGCCCTGCAAAAAGCCATCGATTTGGCTGTACCCGACTTGGACAAGCCACCGAAGCCGTACGTCCTGCATGGAAACGACTGGGAAAAGCAGCACTATCTGAACCGCAACGACCTGGCTCACGGGAACCGCCGGCACCATCGCCGTTACCGCGGTCCAAAATGGCTGGGCGATGACTTCGAAGTGCCCGTGCCTCCCAATCACTTCTTCCGCATCTACGTCGACGACAACCGTCCCGAAGGACAGTTCCGCATACGTATTCGAATACGGAACGCCCCCCCTCAAACGGGAGGTGATCTGGCCAAGCATGAGTTCTCTCTATTCTTCGACAGGGGATTCAAGTCACCGCAGCACACGATCGACAATTTTACAGTCGAGGCGAAGCCCGGCTCCCAAGAATTCGAGGTATTTGGAAATGTCTTCGACTTTCCAGGAGTGGATCCGGCCCCAGTGTCCAAGGAAGATCCTTATGGCATCACGGCCCATTTTCATTATCGCTTCCTGACAGTCCAAAACACCTCGCCCCTGACCTCCCCCTCGGACAAACCCGTGACCAACAAGAACTGGGTGATCTTCGGGGACGCCCACTTCATCCGAGCAGACGATCGCTGGACCGATGCATGGGGCCAGGATTTCGCCAAGAAGAACTGGCTGAAGCCATCCCATGGCGGCAGCGACCACCCCACCCGAGGCAAGCCGGCCGTCTACAAGGAGGTGATGAAGGACACGAGCTACGCCGTGATCGAGCGAATCGAGTTTGACCTCCCTTGGCAATGGCCACCGGCCAGCGTCCAGCCGTTCTTGAAAGACGGCAAGTTGGCTGACGATGCCATTGCCGCCGGAGTGAAGTTACTTACAAAGAAGGCGTGGAGGCGTTCCTTGACCGAAGGCGAAGCCAGGGAACTGGATACACTGATCGGCGATACCTTGAAAAGCTCCGAATCGAAAAGCGATGCCTTGCGGGACCTGCTCATGGCGGTGTTTGCCGATACCCGTTTCTTGTTTTACTCGGACGTCGAGCAGACGCAGACCATGCAGAACTACGAACTGGTCGGTCGCTTGGCCGCATTCCTCTGGAGGAGTGTCCCCGATCAAAGCCTCTTCGACCTCGCTGACCGCGAACGCACAATCACGGACACCGAGCTGAGCACCGAAGTAAAGCGCATGCTGGCAGATTCTAGGTCCGATCGCTTTATCTCCGATTTCACCTCCGACTGGGCAGGATTTCCCAAATTGGAACAAATCGCCATCAACCCCAACTATTACCGCTGGTGGAATCCCAAATACAAAGACTACTTGAAGCTCGAGCCGGCTGCATTCTTGAAGACCTTGCTGCAAGAGGACCTCAGTTGCCTCAACTGCCTCTCATCCGACTTCATGGTGATCAACGACGTCATGGCAAAGTACTACGGGGTGCCTCTTCCTGGAAGCGGCCACCGTTTTTCTCGGGTTCCTGCAATCAAGGGGCGAGGCGGAATTCTGACCCAAGCGGCTTTCCTGCTCGCCCACAGCGACGGTGAGGATGCCCATGCTGTCAATCGGGGCGTCTGGCTGCGCGGTCGCCTCCTCGGGGATCCTCCTCGTGACCCGCCGCCCGAAGTACCTGCATTGACCGAACTGGACGAGCAAGATCCGGATGTGGCCGGTTTGTCGACCAAGGAAAGATTATCGATTCACCGAAAGGGCATTTGCCTCGATTGCCATGCCGACATCGACTCGTGGGGAATCCCCATGGAGTCCTATGACGCAGCCGGCAAGCTCAGGGACAAAGTATTGCGCCTGACCCCTGACCAACAGGTCAAACGACGCATCTTGAGAGTCTTTGATGAGTCGGAAGCACGCGGTTCACCGGTGAAGGGGATGAAGGAACTGCAGAATCTTCTTCGTGAAAAGCATGCCAAGGACTTCGCCCGTGGATTCAGTTCATCGATGCTGTCCTTTGCCTTGGGTCGCCCCCTCTCCTATCAGGAGGACAAGACGTTGGCTCAATTGACCAACGATTTTGAAAAAAGCGATTACCGGATGGCCCAATTGATTGATGAAATCGTTCGCCTCCCGGCCTTCCGTCATCCAAACAAAAAGCTGCCATGAACGAAACCAGTCGAAGAAATTTTCTATGCGGCGCCGGGGTATCCATGATCTTGCCGCGGCTCGAGTCGTTTGCGGCTCCGGCCATCGCGAAAGCCGCCTCAACCCCGAAACGCTTCCTCGCCCTCTACGTCGGACATGGCTTCGCAGTCACGCCCAACGAGGAACATCCCAACAGCGACTTGAGCTGGTATCCTCGGAGAATCGAAGGCAAAATTAAGTTCAGCCCTTCGATGGCTGCCATACAACCCCTAGCGGACAAGGGAAAGGTCTCTGTGCTCCGAGGACTGGATCACCCCCAGGTCGCCAGCATAAATGGGCATTCCTCGGCCGACTCCTTCCTCACAGGCAGCAACCCGGAAGGCACCTCCGGCAATCCATCCATCGACCAGATAGCAGCGATGGCACATGGCAAGGCAACACGCTTTCCCAGTCTCGTCCTCGGCAACGAAGGAGGGCTCGGAGCATCAGGTAGTTCACTTACGTTGTCCTACAATCGCTCCGGACGAGCCATCCCCTCGAACAACGACTTGCTCGCCCTCTACAACCGGCTCTTCAATTCCGACCCCGCCATCATTGGCAAGGAGAAGGCGCTCTATGCCCGCAACGGGGCCTTGGTCGACCGCGTACTGGAGTCAGCCAAGAGCATGCAACGCCGGGTCAGCGCCGACGACAACAAAAAGATCGGCTCCTATTTGGAAAGCATACGGTCCGTGGAAAAAAATATAGAACGCATGGAAGCCTGGTCCGATACGCCGAAGCCCGAAGTGGACCCAAGCAATCTCTCCCTGAAAGCCACTGTCAACGAGCCCGAACTGTTCATCGACACGATGTACGAACTCATCTACCTCGCGTTCAAGACCGACTCGACCCGCTACGCCACCTATATGCTGCAGAGCATGATCGACGGGCCATGGAACGACATGCCAAAAACTGCCCTCGGTTTGCCAACAGGCCATCACCGCTTGGCCCACGGAGCCGCCGGCTCAGGTCGAAAATCCATGGAGAACCTCGGGACCTACGACAAGTTTCAAGGCGACCGACTGGGACGCTTCCTTGACAAAATGGCGGACACTCAGGAAGGCAATGGCTCCATGCTGGACAACACCATCGTCTATTACGGCACCAGCAACAGCAAGACGCACGTAAACAGAAACTACCCGTTACTTGTGGCCGGCGGAAGTAATCTCGGGATCAAGCATTGCGGCTACCACAACTTCCTCGAGACTAGCAAGCAGCCCCTCTGTAACCTTTATATGACATTTTTGCAGTCACTCGACGTCCCAGCTAAAAACTTTTCCGACAGCACAGGCGTCATCCGAGAAATCCTCGCGTGAAACTAATAACTACCTTTGGCTTGTCCGTCCTCCTGACGGCAACCGCGCTTTCCGCAAAGATCGTCTACCGCCAACCCTTGGACGAAGCCGGCCAGTCCGGTGTTTGCCTACAAGGCGACAAGCTCTTCCTGACCATACACTCGAAGTTGGAAGGTCACATGAAGGGAGGATTCTATTTCAATGCCGACGTCGTAGGCCAATGCTTCGACAAGTTGTCGGGCAAGTTGCTTTGGTCGGTCGATCTGCCCGGCACTTGGGAAGGGCGCGTCCTCGAGTCATGGCACGACGCAACCAGTCTGCTCCCTGTGGCCACCGACAAGTACGTCGTCTTCCACAACCTAAACGGTATGCTGGCCTGTTTCACCCATGAGGGGAAACGCGTTTGGGAACATAAATGGCAAGCACCCGACCCGGACATCAAGAACTGTCGCATGTACCTGCATCAAGGCAAACTGCTGGTGGCCCTCCCGTCCGAAAGAATCGCGGTGGAGAAAAGTACAAAGCATCCCGCCTTGCCCTTTTACCAAATCAGATCCATCGACCTCGAGACAGGCAAGGACCTGTGGGTCTCCCCCACCCTGCTTCACCACGCCACGCAATATTCCTTGGGCGAATGGAAGGGCAAGACGGTAATGGTGGCCTCCATGATCGATCTCTCCCACTGGAAGTTCAAGCAGGGTCGCAAGGGCTATCTGCTTTCGCTTGCCGATGGGAAATCGATCCTCACTTTTGATCTGCCACCTGCGATCCCTCACCAGAAAAATCATCTTTTGCAGGGTAAGTTTCTTGTCACTGCGAACGCCCGAAAAGAGACCAAGTTTCAACTGATTGATCCG
>Ga0302117_10000867_pt1 | contig 14049 bp, 17 predicted proteins | sample AG5_322_MG_FD_203112 | JGI IMG/M metagenome (GOLD analysis project Ga0302117, IMG submission 203112) | Marine microbial communities from Western Arctic Ocean, Canada - AG5_32.2 | ecosystem: Environmental > Aquatic > Marine > Oceanic | place: Canada: Western Arctic Ocean | collected 2017-10-01 | reverse complement strand
ACATGCATTTGTTTAAAACGAACCCGGTACAAAGTCTTTTTGGGCAATCCATCAAATCCGTAGGCCAACTCTTCAGGATTGGCAAAGTCACCGCATACACGTTCGATTTCACCGGTTTTGCCACGAATGTAATACGGTGTGCGCCGATGGCCTGGTGGGTGGGTAGAGATAACTTGAACGGTATCTCCAGGCGCAAAATTTCCACTCATTTCCGGGCCTCCGCCATGCGTCCTGCAATCTCACTCATGCGGGCTTCAAGTTCTTCTTCGCTAAACAGACCTTTCTCGACAAGGATCATCTTCATCGATTCTGTCGAACGTTCATAATAATCGAGGTCGCTATAAAGCGGCTCGCCCATTTGTTCGCGCGCCCGCCTTGATTCATCGGTCACATAGATATGTCGGCCAGCCGCTCCCAGCGCATTGCTTATCGCCGTCGATTGGCGTTCCCAAGGCTTCATCTCCGTCACGTCCGGGTCGATGGCGCCATAATCCTTCCCACCAATATCGTGATAACCGCGGCGTGGATCGTCTGTATCTGCCATAAGCTTCGTCTCCCTCTTGATTTCACCATTTTCACACATTGTGCCGGATGGTCAACAGAACTCGTCCTTTGACCGCCCCGTAACCGCCTTCTATATTTCATCCAACAAAGACATAAATTAGGGAGAACGGTTATGGATGGCGTTATTTACCGCGACTACAATCAAGAATCACTCGATATTGAATATAATAATCGCGGACGGTTTCCGGATACAGCAGACTGCAAAGCCGCACAAGTTGTCGGATCCGACGAAGCCAAAGCCGAATATGAATGCCGCCTTGACGTTAAGTTCGGCGAGGGCGAAACCGACCTTCTCGACATTTATATCGCCGAGGGCGACGGCCCGAGGCCAATCCATGTGTTTTTTCACGGTGGCTACTGGAAATCCAATACTAAGAACGATTTCGGATTTGTCGCCAAGCCCTTTGTTCCCCATGGCCTGACGACGATTGTTGTCGAATACCCCCTGATCCCTTCGGTCCGGATGGGCACATTAATCGACCGGTGCTGCGCCTCAATGGAATGGGTTTGGCGTAATGCCGATAGTTTTGGCGGCGATAAGAACAACATCACTATCTCAGGTCATTCTGCTGGTGGCCATATCACTGCAATGATGATGCAGACCGACTGGCCATCTTATGGTGACGGCTTACCAAAAGATCTAGTTAAAGGCGGCTGCAGTATTAGCGGTGTGAGTGACCTCGACCCCGTACGGCTTTCCTTTCAGAACGACGAGTTACAATTCTCGCCGGAAGAAGCCGCCGAATTCAGTACGCTGTTTATGGACCCCAAACACGCTGGTCCCCTTTTGGCTGTGGCTGGCGGCATCGAAGGTCCGGAGTTTATCCGCCAAACCACAGAGCTTGCTGACGCTTGGTCCGCAAAGGGTATGGACGTCAAAGGCTGGATCATGGAAGGCAAACACCATTTCACGACCATCAATCAGTATCTCGACCCCGAAAGCGAGCTTTCGCGCGCGGTCAGAGGTTTAACAGGGAAATAACCAATAAAATCGGAACTAAAAAATGATTACTTTTAAAGTAGGCGAAGCTTCACCAGCCAATACATTTTTTGCCATCTGGATGGCAGAAGCCGCCGGTCTCTATAAACAAAATGACCTCGGTTTTGAGGTCGTAAAAATGGTTGGCGGCAGCGAAACCGGTCCGGCCCTTTCGACAGACAAAATTCAGCTCATGCATATCGGCATGTCGTCTGTTGTCCGAGCTAATTCCGCTGGATTTAACGTCACAACCATTGGCTCCCTCAGCAATGTCATTCGTAGTACGCTTTTCGCCGGACCTGGCATAAACGGCATTGAAGATATCAAGGGCAATAAAGTTGGGATCAGCAGCGCAGGCTCTGAAAGCGAGCTATCAACCGTCGTCGCGCTCGAAAAACTTGGCCTGTCGCGCGATGACATAAAATTCCAGGAAATCGGCGTCGAACGGCTTACGCATTTAAAAAACGGCACCGTCAAAGCAACGATGCTCGGTGAGCCTCTTCGCAGCGTAGCCTTTGCCGAAGGACTAATGCCGATTTGCGATCTTCTCGCAGAACGAATGCCCTGGCTTTATAGCGGCCTTGTCGTCGATAAAGCCTATCTGGCAAATAACCGCGATGCGATCCTTCGCTTTATGCGCGCGACGATCGAGGGCAATTATCTCGCAGTGAGCGATGCTGAGCGCGCCAAGAAGGTCCTGGCTGACGTCCTCAACATCACGAATGCAAAGAATCTCGACATCACCTATGACAACTTCAAAACCTACACGCCGCTAAATGCCGAACCGACAGTTGAGGGTGGCAATAACATCATGGCGACTGTCGAAGCGGCAAACAAAAGCGACGATATCAACGACTACATGGATGAATCGATCCACGAAGAGCTTCGTGACGCGGGCTTTTTTGAGGCTATGAAGGCTAAGTATAAAGTGAGTTAAGCGGCGCTTTTCTAGCTGCGGGTTTCAAAACGTTGCCAAAACGTCCCGGAAAGCCACCCGAGTAGCGACCAGAAGATGGCTGAGGTAACCAGCGAGGCAGCTGCAAAATGACCGGCCAGCTCAGGTGGCACTGCGCCGCCAATACGCGCCGGTTGGGGTGCGCCGACGATGTGTGGCAGGACCATTAAGGCAATCCCGGCAACCACCCAGACAACACCTTTTCTAAAGACTAACATCCAGAGCCCCAATGCCGTCGCTGCGACACAAAGGAACCACCAGCTCTGCCTAGGTATTAGTTCCGCGGTTAGGGTACCAGGCACCTCAGGAGGCAACCCCAGCGCCGGTGCCAGTGACATAACGCCGAATCCAGCCATTCCCCAAATTACACCCATTCGACCGTTTACATTGCCGTCCAAGACGGAAAAGCAGGCCACCAAAATCAGAGCAAAACCAACTCCGGTAATTATGTTCGCAATCGTCGTAAAGAGCGTGCGCTCCCAACCATTGGCAGGACCCCAGGCTTGGTCGCCGTCTTTCGCAGCATCGCCGCCGTGGGCAAGAATAAGAAGCGGGTTTTCGATACTGCTGTGTTTTTGATCGATCGCGCTCGATTTATTCTCGAACTGCTCGGCGTGAAGAATTATCGGGGTCGTGGTGAATTCATGAACGATGGAAATACCAAGCCCACCGAGAAATCCGGCAAGTAGCGCTGTCGCGAAAATACGCCGAAGCATCGACCGGCCGTCAGAACTCAGTGGCAGGGAAATGAGAAGGAATGACGGCTGTCATGGGCCGCATTATGGATTATGTCGGAATGTGCAAAACCAACACCGATAACCAGAAAGGCACCAAACAACAAGGCTACCACTGCAGGCATAACTTTGCCGCTGGACGCTGCGAGAACGTCTTGGATCTTAGCTGTCTGCTCTTTCATCACTTATCCTTCGTATAACACAAATGATGTTGGCGTGGTCTGACCAAAAATGCAACAGCTACTCTATCAAAATTTGAAGAGATAGGCAGCGAGTATGCCAATAGTTTGCGTTTCAACATTACCTTCATCGGCAATCTTCCAGCCCAAATCAACAGAAAAGCCGGAATCAAAGCTATAACCGGCGGAAAGTTGGAACTGATAGTCCCTGTCATCTACCGATTTAGACGTCTGTCGTTTGTTCCAGGCGGCCGCCAAATTATAACGATGCCATTCGAACTGACCCGCAACGGTTAGAAAAACTCGGTCCTGATTCCGTACGCCACCGGAATTTTCCTGATGCACGAACTCAACGATCGGCGCAAAGGTGATTACTTTCCCCAAAGCAACCTGCGTAAAGCCAGCTATCACAAAAGAGGTTTCATCCGACGGATCACCCACCCCATTTGCCTGATGCATATAGGATATGTGATATCCAAAATTACCCAGCCCCTTAATCTTTTCACCATTCAAGGCGACAATGAATGAGCTATAATCCTCTGTATTGCTCACCCCGCAATCCTGTTTTCGGGTATCACCTCGCCCCTTTAAAACGGATTGGCTCAAAAATGTTGTGTCCTGAAAGAATGACCCGGCTAAAATTGTGTGCGTTTCGGCCGCTTTTCCATCAACTGTCTAACCGCCAATCACGCCAATACGCTCAGATGTCTCATAGCCATCTTCCTCAAAATCCGTGCCATAGAGACCCGGCGTCTTATCCCAGACAACGCCGAACCCGACATTAAGTTTGCCTGCCTTTACGTTAATGGCATCCTAATTGAATTCGACGAACAGATCTTCGATGTAAAGGCCGGTGTCTTCGAACGTACGATTTTCAAACTTTTCAGCAGAACCAACTGATTCCAAGACAGCATGACCAAATATCGACCATGAGGGAGAAAGCTGTACCGTTACCGCAGGCTTAATCGTCGTAGACAAGTCATTCGATTGATTGACCCTGTCATCGGATTTGAAGGCCCAATCATTTTCGATCACAATCGGCACTTCACTCGATATCGTCGGGTATGCCTTCTGTGCTGCAAAAGATGGGGTCGAGATACAAACAGCCATAAAGATCGCCATTAACGAGAAACGATCTCGGACGAATGTATTTATGTGTCTCTATCGATTTTTTGGGGTGTGCTTTCCAGCATCCCATTCGGTTGCTTCTAACGTCTTGGATGCCTTGTCGAAGGCGATTTCTTCAAGCTCGGTCGCGAGCGAGTCATTCCACCGGTTCAGAAATCCATACCAGCTGACCACGGCCAAAATTTCAACGACACCATCTTCCCCAAAATGCTGTTTAACCGCATCCGTATCTTCATCCGTCACCATATTAGGGACCGAGCCGGCTGCTTGCGCATACCTTAGCGCCGCACGTTCTGCCTCACTGAACAGCGGGCTGGTCTCATATTCCCAAAGGGCTTCGACCTTATCTGCCTCAACGCCCCGCATACCCGCGTTATTAGCGGTATGAGCAACGCAATACATGCAGCCTGCCGCCTGACTGGCAATATTGCCAACCAAAGCAAGTAGCCCCGCAGGTACGACATTGTCAGGGTCAAAAACTGCTCCATTTAGGGCACGAAAGGCCGCTAACAGCTTGGGACGACGCGCCATAACCAGATTCGAATTTGGTACATAACCCCGCGTCGCCTCATAGGGCGTGAAAAACTTCTCGTCGAGATCAGCATGATCTTCGCGCTTTAATGGAGTCACTCGTGTCATCGAAACTACCTTTATCTATTTGCCTTCACGACCAGGGAAGCGGATGCCGGTAAACTTGATATAGGACAGCTCCTCCATCGCATATTTAACACCTTCGCGGCCATAGCCTGATGATCCGACACCGCCAAACGGCGTTGTATCCATACGGAACCGACTACCCTCATTGATCCAGACCGATCCAACATGCAGCTCTTCTGAAACACGGAAGGCGGTTTCCAAGCTCGAGGTAAAGCAAGACGATTGCAGACCGAACTCTGAGTCATTGGCTATTGCGATGGCGTCTTCTATGTCCGTCGCTGAAATAACCACGGCGACTGGCCCAAAGATTTCCTCACAAACAACCCGCGCATCCGAAGATGGGCCCACCAGAATCGTTGGGTAGATAATCGCGTTGTCCCGTTTGAAGGGCAAAGGAGCCTGAGCGCCATTGGCCATCGCATCCTCTACCATCGCTTCGACCCGGTCAGCCGCGCCAATATTGACCATCGGTCCAACATCCGTGTCGTCTTTGGTTGGGTCGCCCACTTTCATGGATTTTGCCGCAGCGACGAAATACTCTAGAAATTCATCTAGAACAGCTTCTTCAACAATGATGCGCTGCGCCGAGATACATTGCTGTCCGCTCGCTTCAAAAGCAGACGGCACAATCCGCAGCGCTGCATCCTTAATATCCGCATCGGCGCATACGATGTTGGCAGAGTTACCGCCTAGTTCACCAATAAAGGGCTTCGCCCCTGCTGCACTGGCCAGCGCCTCACCTGCCGCTGTACCACCGGTTAGCGTAACCACCGCAATACCAGGATGCGCAACCAGATGACCCGTGACATCACGTCGGCAGGCGACAACATTGACCATGCCATCAGGCACACCGGCGCGCGTAAAGCACTCCGCAATCAATAAAGCTTCCCCAACACCCTCAAAGGCGGGCTTAATCACCACAGAGTTGCCCATCGCAATTGCTGGCGCCACTTTCTGCATCAACAAATTAGAGGGCGCGTTAAAAGGCGTGAAGGCCGCAATAACACCGTGCGGATGATGCTTGGTAAAGCCAAAGCGGCCAGCTCCCATCGCCAGGGCATCAAGTGGTAAGACCTCGCCTTCGATACGCAGAAGCTCTTCAGCGCAAAGCCGCATCAGCTGCGACACACGTCCAGCTTCAACGCCACAGGCTCGTTTTGGTTTGCCGAGCGCCCGCATGGTGATGTCAGCGATCTGATCTTTGACCGCATCAACCTCATCCGCAGCCTTACGAAGCCAGACGGCGCGTTCTGCAGGCGCTACATGCCGATGAGCGACAAAGGCCGCCCGTGCGCTGGCGATTGCAACGTCAATCGTGCTTTCGTCTGCCATCGCGACCGTCGCGACAAGACTGCCATCCCATGGAGACAGCAAATCTTCTGTCTTACCGCCAGTCGCGACATAAGGCTTTCCGCCGATCCAGGGTTGCGAAATCGGTGTTTCTGAAGTGCTCGCCATGCTTCTCTCCCCTTGATTAACCTAGAGCTTGAACAGCTCGAACGTGGATTCAGCGAAGATATCTTCGGCTTCTAGTTTCCTGGCAGAGATCCCTTGATCAAAGGAATAACGCGTCATCGCCGAGATTTCTTTCTCGTTTTCGATGGCGCCATACTTCCAGTGATCGTCACCCATGAGTTTGCGGACTTGTTCCAGTTCATAGACCGGCCATGGCATGGTATGAGCCAGATGTCCCACCTGGACCATTTCGTCATAACAAAGCTGTTTCGCTTTCAAGAATGCCACATAGACATTCACCGGCAACCAGGGATGTTTCTCAACAATCGACCGCTTGATACCGATCATATGCATGATGGGGAACATGCTGGTTTTCGAGTAATAGGCTTGCTCTGCCGACTTATAGTCCGGGAACAGACGTTCGATATTGTCGTTGGTGTAATAGCTGGACGGTGCCCGGGCCGAAATCACGGCATCGACTTTTCCTTCGTCGAGATGTTCGGCGAGAGTCTGGTCAGTTGGGATACTTTGCAAGTCAATCTCATCCGGCAAATGCAGTGGGGCACGTTCCTCGCGCCCGCCTTCTTCCAAACCACCATTGCGCCAATGAATTGAAGACGCTTTCACGCCATATTCGTCTTCGAGAATGCCACGAACCCACAAGGCTGCAGTCATCTGGTATTCAGGAACACCGATCGTCTTGCCCGCAAGATCTTCGGGCTTCTCTATGCCCCGATCCGTGCGGATATAGATTGAAGAATGACGAAAAAGGCGTGAAACGAAGGCTGGAATGCCGATATAAGGGCTCCCGCCGCGGGACTGAACATTCATATAGCTCGACATCGAGAGTTCTGTGATATCGAACTCCTCATACTTAAATGCGCGATGGAAGGCCTCTTCGGGGGACATCTCGCTCGCGATAACGTCGCAGCCATCGACACCCACCGTTCCGTCGAATAACGCCCGCGTGCGGTCGTAGTTACAGCACGCCAGACTAACGGTCAGTTTCCCCATTCCTCGCTCCTTTAATTTATACATTCAAAAAATATTTAACGCATTATCCCCGCGCACTGGCTGGGAAGCAAGGCAACCCGAGAAAACTAAAATTCGAAACCAGCCAGTCTTTGTTAACCAGCAAACCCTATAATCACCCGGTCTATTAAAGGGAATATAGGCACCGTGATCATTACTCGAAAAGCGCTAATCTATCTATCAACCTCTATTTTGTTGGTGGTACCGAACGTCGCAACAGCAAGGAGCGCCACACTGGGCCGCACGGCTGAGCCGACCCCACCCCTCATCGATCAGCTATTCCGTGACCGAATCGAATTGATGGCGCGGCGCGGCTTGCGGAAGATCAAAAAAAACACCGAACACTTTCGACCAATATGTTGCCCGGAAATTATTGAGTACAACGCTCAAAGGTCTTGGCTATATCCTACATCCTCCCCCGTATAAGCGGGAAAACGCTAGTTAGAAGCACTTTCCCCGCGACCTCCGATTGACAGGGTCACTTTCTCTTCTCAGACTGCGGCCAGCAGGAGGAAGAGAATGAACGATTTTTCAGAGACACCCGCCCTAACGAGCGAGGTAAAGGCCGAGCTCGAAAAGCTCATAAAGCTATGCCGCATCCTTGAGATTGAAGGGCATGGTGATCGGACTCTAGGTTTTGCCAGCGTCCGCGACCCGCATGGCAATGGCATGTGGATCAAACGCTCCCATATCGCCCTTGGAGAGGTCTTTGATTATCGCGATTTCTTCCATATCGGCCTCGATGGCAAAGTGCATTCAGGGGAAGGAAGATGCCATGGCGAATGGCCTATTCACGCCTCTATCTTTGAAATGCGCCCTGACATCAATGCCGCTATTCACACGCACCCACTTTATGGCTGCGTCGTCTCGTCCAGCACCGAACCAATGCGCCCGGCGGGCTATCAGCAGATTTTTTTCCCGACACCCCCACCGCGATATGAAGGCTCATCCGAGCTTATTGTGAAACTTGAAACTGGACGGGAAGCGGCTAAAATCATGGGCGACAGCTTTTGCATGTTCCTGCGCAACCATGGCGTCGTTGCCTGCGGAACCTCGATTGAGCATGCATTGGTTATCGCGACCGCCCAGGAGGCCGCCTGCGAAGAGTTTGTCAAAACCAGCAGTGCCAGTTTTGACTGGTCCTACCCGACCGACGATGAGCAAGCTCGCAAGATCAAAGGACAGGAACGCAACGTGCCGGTATTTTGGGAATTCTATTGCCGTAAACTGGCCCGCGCCGAAGCCCTCGGCCATCCCATTCTGTCGACCAAGCGCATTCCTGTTACCTAAGGAAAGACGACCCCACGATGATTGAGCTCTACCACGCCACGATGTCGACCTGTGCGCAGAAAGTGCGAATGGTTCTGGCTGAGAAACAGCTCGACTGGCAGGGCCATGTGCTCGATCTGCGCGCCAGCGATCAACATCAGCCGGACTACCTCAAGCTCAACCCGAACGGCGTGGTCCCTACCCTAGTCGATGATGGACAGGTGGTAATTGAATCGACAGTGATCTGCGAATATCTCGACGATGCCTATCCAGAACCGTCGCTTAAACCAGAGGCTGCCCTTGAGCGCGCCCGGATGCGCCAATGGACCAAACGGTTGGATGAAATCATCCATTTCTATACCGGCGTGCTATCCGGCTCGATTGCCTTTCGTCACCAACATCTAGCGCGACCAGCCGATGAGTTAGAAAATTATATCAACAACATTCCCGACCCAAAACGCCGGGCACGCCAGCGCGAGCAGATTGAACATGGCATGGAATCGCCACAATTTGCAGATGCCGTCGGCGTTTTTGAATCCTTCCTGACAGATCTCGAGAAGCAACTAAGCGCAACCAACTGGATGGCGGGAGAAAGCTTTTCACTCGCCGAAATTGGCTACACCCCATATCTCATTAGACTGGATGAGCTGCAGCTTTGGCAGTGGATGGATAAACGGCCACACGTCACAGACCTGTATGAGCGCATAAAAGCGCGCACCAGCTTCAAGGCCGCTTATCTCGATTGGCGCAATGATGCGTTTTGCGCCCTCATGGCAGAAAAAGGCCCGGACGCCTGGCCAAAAATTCAAGAGGTACTGGCTCGTTAAAACCGCTTAGCCGTCTCTGATAACCCGAGCAAATCCACAACCCTTGCGAAAGCAACGAGGGTGACAGCGCACCAAGCACCGCCACCCCTTTAGCTGTGTTTGTCTTTATTTGCAGTCGATATTAAGTGCCGTTTGAGCGCCCTTCACGCGGAAAGAGCAGCTCATCCCGACTTTTAGAACCTTACGTTTTGCTTTTTTACCAGCGACCGTAATTTTGGTTTTGCTGCCGGAAACCCGAAGCTTGCCGCTAGCACTTGCGCCCTTCCAGGAAACCCGACGACCGCCGCGCTTAAGCTTGGTGATCTTGCCAGCATATGTCGCGATCGGAATAACGGCTTGAGCCACAGTTGTTTTTTTTCGTGAATTGCCAACTTTATCGGCGTAGGCAAGAACGTCTTTTGGCAGAGCATAAATCTCACCAATCAGCTTCTGGACATCTTCACCTTTCATCGGATTAATCGGCATTTTACGTTTCTTGGTGTCAGCCAGAAACTTTGGATCATGCATTGTTTTCCAGAACGCATCCCGCAGCGCAATATAACGCTCATGCGGCACACCGGGACCAACCGCAAAAGGCCGCCCATATGCCTGCGGTGCAAGATGGACCTTCAGCGCCTGCTTATCCTTTTCGTTCTTAACTAGATCCGTTATTAACGGCACTGACTGCAATTCCGGATGCTTCGAAAGAGCGTGCTGCATCGTCATATTGATCTTATTATCCCTTAACCAGTCAGGAGCCGTCGTTTTGATCGAAGAAAGCGACCAACCACAGCGACCATCAAGCTCCTTACGTTGCATCGCAAGATTGATATCGGCACCGCCGGGATAGCCAGTGATCAGCTTTTGCTTCGCACCCAGCGTATTATTAACCAACAAGGTGAAAACATCGATCGAGCTGCCGATTCCAACGCCGCCCATATTGGGCTTCCCGCGGAGCAGATCCTCGGTCGATTTAAATTTCGACTCATGCCAGAAGACGCAAACACTGTGTTCCTGGTTTGCACTGCCCAGCCATTTTAGCTTCGAGCCATCATATTTCGCATTTGCTGCATTACGGAACAAAGGCTGCGCTATAACGCTGCGTCCCGCCATGACAATCGCCGTGCCGTTTTGTGGAAATACGTTGTAAATAGCGTTGAGAACCCTGACACCACCTGCACCGGTATATTGCTTGGCAATCTGGCGAGGGTTTCCGGGAATATGACGAACCATATGGCGCATCACGATGCGGCCATAGGCGTCGTAACCACCACCGGCCGAGTAGCCGATATACATCGTCATTGTTTTATTTTTATAAAAAGCCGCAACATCAGCGGTCGATGCGTTCGCGGTACTAAAGAATAAAGGAATTGAAGCCGCGGCGATGCCAACGGTTTTTAGAATGCTATTTTTCATCTTATTGCCTCTCCTGTTTACTGGTATTTTTTACTTCATTTTTTTATTCCCTTTATTTCACTAGAAATACCCATAGAGATCAAAGGGTTTCTCGCAATTCGTTCAATTCAATTGATTAGTTTAAATGCCCGGTCAAGCGTCGGTTGGTGGCAAAACAATGCCTCGACCCTGCTCTTTAGCCTTTTCATAGATATGGTGACATACCGCAATATCCTGCGATACGAGACCCGTCGTATGGATCAAAATTCGTTCATCATCGTTTTCCCGACCGGGAACCCTACCGGTTACAACGTCACAAATTTCCCCGTGCAACTGCTCGCGCGAGAACTGACCGCTTTCGATCATGTTGCTAAATTCTTTGGTGACAATATTAACGTCCCAACCATCAATGACGACTTTGTCGAATGCCGCCCAACCGGCGGGGTCCATTTCCCGCCGCGCTAACGAGATATAGGTCGCTCCAGGTTTGACCCATTCCTCATGCGCAATGATATCGGTCGAGGTTGTCCCGCCGATTCCGATATCCGCAGCGCGAACAACTTCTTCGACGGTCTCGACCGTCTCAACAGGGATACCCAGCTCTGCTGACCATTTTTTGGCGAAGGCCTCACGGGTTTCAGGCCGGCGCGATGTACAAACAATTTTCTCGAAATCGAACATTGTTCGCAGACAGGCGAGGCAGTTAACTCCCATCGTCCCAATGCCGACCAAACCCAGAACCTTGGGGTTTTTGGGCGCCAGCCATTTCAAAGGCAAGATTGCCGCCGCGGTGCTCCGGATGGCATACGACCAATGTTCTTCAACAATCGCCCGGGAATGCCCCGTCATTGGATCGGTCAACAAGATATAACGGGCGCATTCCAGCTGTCCGACTGTGTTTTTAACACCGTCGTCGTAATAATTGTACATCCGCACGCCTGTGGTCGGGATATCCTTCAGGAGAACGCCTTTTACGTGCCAGTGATTGTGATAGGGCGCATCGGCATCAAGCTTCCAGGATGAAGGCGCTGACCATTGAACGGAACCAGCGGCATGCATGCGATAAACGTCTTCGCAAATCTGCATCGCTTCTTCGACGCTCAAGAGATCAAGAGTGTCCTTGTAGGGAATAAATCGGACGCCTTCGAGTGCCATTTCAAACTCTCCATTGTTTTGCCATATATTTGAGAAATTTAGCGTGCCAGATTGGTAGACGCTACGCTAGATGCACAATAGGATTTTGCTCAACAGCCAGTGGCTCTCGAAAAGGCACATCGCATGGATACTATCTCAAAATCGAATTCCATTGCCCTCGGCGACACCACCATGACAAGCATAGTCGAACGAGACGGCCCATACCATAATCCCTATGACATGTTTCCTGAAGCAACACCGGAACGTGTCGAGAAGCATCTAGCCGATCTGCCGAGCCACACCCATGACCCTGCCAGCGGCAAAATCTGCATGACCTTTCAGAGCTTTTTGCTGCAAACACCACAGCACAATATCCTGATCGATACCTGCGTTGGAGATCACAAAAACCGCCGCGAAGGATTACTTTACCCGAAGGACCGGTGGCTCGCGGAATTTCATGCCGCCGGCGTAGCGTTTGAAGACATTGATTATGTATTCTGCACCCATTTGCATGTTGATCATGTTGGTTGGAATACCCGACTTGTCGATGGCCGGCTTGTTCCTACGTTCACGAACGCCAAATACATCATCGGGCGCACAGAATATGAATACTGGCTGGGCTGGAACAAAGAACATGGTCCGCATCCGTCGGGTACCGCCTTTGAAGACTGCGTTCTACCGATTATCGAAGCAGGCTGCGCGCTCTTGGTGGAGGATGATTTCGAATTGAATGACTTGATCCATCTGTCACCAGCGCCGGGTCATACACCGGGACAGTGCTGCGCCAACCTCAACTCAAACGGCGTAAAAGCAATCTTTGCTGGCGATGCATTCCATCATCCACTGCAGGTCTATGAGCCCGACTGGAGCACTATCAAATGCTCAAATCGGGAATTGGCTATTGTCACGCGTCGCAAAATTATAGAGAGCTGTGCAGATACTGACATATTGCTCATTCCCGCCCATTTCTCGGGGGCGACTGCTGGCAATGTTATTAGTGCTGGTAATGAATTCGCATTTCGCTTTATCGAAGGATAAGAACTGATCATGGATCCGATCCTACAAAGCTTCCTCAATGGCTTTCCAATACTACTTCTGCATTTTTCTGTAACGTTGGCGATGCTAGGCATCGGGGTGTGGATATATCAGCTCATTACGCCATGGCATGAAATGCAGCTGATACGGTCAGGAAACACCGCCGCCGCGATTTCCTTTTCGGGCGCAATTCTCGGCTTGGCCGTCCCCTTGGCATTTTGCATGGCAACCAGCGTCGGTGTTTTGGATATCGTCATCTGGGGCGTGGTTGCTCTGATTGTCCAGCTAACGACGTTTCGGTTGCTTGATATCTTTCTCAAAGACCTGCCAAAACGAATTGAAAACTGCGAAATGGGTGCTGCGATTTTAGTCTTCGCCGTAAAACTGGCTGTCGCCATGATCAATGCCGCAGCGATTGCGGGTTAACCCGGTTTAACAGCAATGCGTATTTGGGACATTCTGGCGCTGGTCGTCATGGCCTTGGTCGCGATCCTCGGCCGGTCATGGACATCAGACGATCCAGACCCTTCACCGGGACGCCGCCCGCCGGTCGAAATCGTCCAGCCACCCAATAGGGGTTCCGTCCCACCAATCACGAGCCGTGATCCAGTGATTTCAATCTCGCTAGAAGACCGCCAACAATCGTCGACGGGAACAGCCTTTTCAGTCGACCAAAAAGGGATTTGGGTAACAGCACGGCATGTCGCCGATGGTTGCGATAAAATCG
>Ga0302117_10000858_pt1 | contig 14093 bp, 10 predicted proteins | sample AG5_322_MG_FD_203112 | JGI IMG/M metagenome (GOLD analysis project Ga0302117, IMG submission 203112) | Marine microbial communities from Western Arctic Ocean, Canada - AG5_32.2 | ecosystem: Environmental > Aquatic > Marine > Oceanic | place: Canada: Western Arctic Ocean | collected 2017-10-01 | reverse complement strand
CCTGCCAATCGTGAAAGGCGAATTCACGATCTTTTAAGATCATGCGTATGGCTTCCAGCGATTTTTTAGGAGTCCTGCGACTATTTGTAAGTACATATGAGGCGTTCATCGTTTCTCCCGCATCATATATTTTTTCAGCTAGCCGAGTAGCATATGTTTCAGTGAATCCCTTGCAATACCTTGTGTTACCTCCAAGAACAACTCCGATCAAGGGTTTGGAGGATTTTGTGTAGTATGACTCCCAACGTAATCGTGACGCTTTGAGCGTGTCCAGATTAATTTCATGTGGCACACCCAGTAAGGTAATAACATTCTCCCCTTTAAAATCCGGATGGTGAGGAGCAGCGATAATATCAAATAAGTGTAGTAAAGGATCTAAAGGTTCTGGAACGATAGACGCCAGGAAAACATTTAGGGTTTCTTCAAAATATTCTGCGAGCTCAAGTACTGGAGAAATTAGATTCTCACCAGTTCCGCTCAGGAGCAAATCTGGTTTAGGCATCTTCAGAGTTTCTCTCCTATCTCCTAGCATTTTAAATAGCGATTCCTGAGAAATAATGTGAATTTTCACAGGAATCTTTTTGGACAGCCATTTAGCAACCCCATACCTGGCACTTAACTCTCCAGTATAGGTGCTGTCAATAATCCAGATTACAAAGTCCATAAGTTACTTTTTCTAAAGTCATCAGCAATTGCTCTCGCAGATGATGCTCCACTTGCCAGCGCTGTCACCACTGCAGGAGGCCCCATACGCACAATGTCTCCCGCGAAGTATACCCCATGAATCGTACTCCTTCCCCATCCATCCAAAACGGGATACCCTTCATCATCTCTTTGGAATACTTGATCACACGAAACTGTCTCCAAAAATTCGAGTCGAGGAGTAAAGCCGATACGGAGTTCAATGCGCTTAATTTCCCTCATCTCTCTTGGTGATTCTGAGTTAACAGTAACAATAAAACCCTGCTTATCTTCATCAATGGTGTCCAAATTTCCAATAACTCGTTCAAGACGACCATGCAGTTCATGATTTTTGACCTTTATTTGAATAGATTTTTGTGCAATCGGAGTACTCCTTGAAAGAAGTTTAACCTTCACTCCTGCACCTGCGAGATCATTTGCTGTAAAGAATGCGTTATCACCACCACCAACCACAAGAACTTTTTGGTTTTTCAAGTCTGGCAACCCCTTTAAATGACCGAGTGGATCTGAATTGATTGCGCCTTTGAAACAACGATTTTGCAAGAAGCTGAACGTCTCTTCCCCCCTGGCTCTTATTCCAGATGCAATAACTAATGCACTGTAGTTTCTTATATGCTCATCTCCATCTGAGTTCGAATAATGAATGGAAATCCCTTCAGAAGGTTCTATCTTGATAAAATTGAGTTTAATTGCAGTTTCCACCGAAATTTTCTCAGCATCAATATGATCACGATAAGTCTTTGCAATATCATGGCTAGTTAGCTGACTATTACCTAAGATCCAATTGTTTGGACGTTTATTGCCGATAAGTGTGCCACCAACTTCTGATGCGATATCATATAGTTGAGGTTCCATCCCCAAGCGTCTGCACCATAGGGCACATGACATACCAGCAGGTCCTGCACCAAGAATACAAACAGAAATCATATTTTAACTCTTTGCTCTTCAAGATTAACCAATATGAGCGACCTCTTAATCAAAATTATTATTAATAATATCCTATTTTAAATTAAATTATTTTTTATTTCTAGTTTCTAATCGGCAAATTATTACTTATCAATATAAGTCTTATCTTGATGGGCACTTCTAGTAACCAGATTTCAGTCAATCCTCTATCGCATGAAAAATGTTTACTCTCCATTGCTAAGCTTAACAAATTAACTCAGCTGTGACGTGTATTGTGACTCTGCTGTTTTGGCACTTTTAGTACGATAATTTGATTAGTATGAATGTTGTGTTAAAATTAGCTTAATTGTTGCATGTAATTCAATCTAGAGATCAGGGAATTAAAAGTCCCCGACTGTATCCCCCACCCGTTTTTATATATTTGATAGAACTGGTTATAAATATATAGTAAAGAGTATATATTATAAACAAGTATATCAAAATATTAAGCGTAGATATGAGAATTAAAGAGAATTAATGAGAACAATATATACATGGGTAAGAATCCCGTTACTCGCTCCAAATTTCTTGCTATTTTTCCGCAAGAGTGATTCTTCAAACACAGGTAGCAACTCCATATTTCAGGGAAGGTCAAGTAAATGAATGAAAAAACAAAAGAGTTCAAACCGTTCGTTTGTATAGAATCAGTAGGTATTTTTCCTTTTGAGGATGTATCTGTATTGTTGATCAATAACTCCAAGCGCACACAGCAGACTGATCATAACGGAAAAACTGTTTCAGATTTAGTGAAGGAAAAAAAGACCTCATCCTGGCAGACTGCAAGAAACAAATATCCTGGTGATGTACGTAAATTAGATCCTGCAGAACTTTTGAATTTCTGGAATGAAAAAAAATTGGCCGGTCACTTTCAGCAAAAAAGTGGAACTTACGTTGAAACCTTGACTCCTTTTCTGAAAATTAAGGATGACGGGACCTTTATCATGTCAACAAATCTGCATAAGATTCTGGTAGATCTGGAAAAAGGGTTCAACGGCAGGATGCTGCTGATTTACCGTGATGATTCACTACACTTGGTCATGGAAGGTACGGCCAAAAACGTTTTTTTAAAATCCGGAAACGTTGCCGCTAATCTGACAACGCAATTTCCGGAAAATGAACCTGTCTGGTCAATTCCGCTTGAAGCGAATTTCTTTAAATTACTGAAGAACAAAAATCCCGCAAATTTAGAATTTCAGGTGATTTCAAATCGACTCCATGTAAATAATCTCAGTACAAGCAAAGAACAAACTCTTGACCTGAAACCTGCAATCAGTTCCTTTAATTTCGCTTCACGCTGGAATCCTCCTGAAGAAGGTCCGCTGATAGAGACCGTTGTAACCAAGGATGTAATGGTGAAATTACGGGATATCAGCCTTAACAGTTCCTTCAAACGTTTAGGAATAGTTGGTAAATCTGGACAAATCAAAGCCGCGCTTTTCGGTAACTCTTCTGAAGATTTCCTTTTTTTAGGAAATGCAATTGGAAACTGCACCGAAGAATTTCAGGTCGTTTCTCATCCAATGCCGATGCTGGAAGATGATTTCATTATCTCTATTTACGAAAATCATGTGTTGCGCTTGAGAAGTCTAACAGAAGATTATGAATGGATGACTTTTTTCGAAAAAGATTTCAGTTTCATTGATATCCCATCATATGCTGAAAAAACATCATCCTCTCAATCGTTAAAATCACAGGAACATCTTCAACTTGTTCAAAACAAGTTGAAAGCTTCTATAGCAGAGAATTCTGCTCCACAAATAAAATCCAGAGATTTAGCTAAATCTGGCAGTTAATACTTTGTGAATCCTACTCTCTATCAGCAAATTCACGACATTATCCGTTTAATTCCTTCCGGGAAAGTGGCGACTTACGGTCAAATTGCCGAAATTGTCGGTAACTGTACTGCACGTATGGTGGGTTATGCTGCGTCTTCAATTCCTTTGGACTCTGATATACCCTGGCAGAGAGTGATCAATTATAAGGGTGGTATTAGTCTAAGATCAAGTGGTTCTGCTGAATTACTTCAACAAAAACTGCTGGAAGCGGAAGGTGTAAAATTTGATCAGTCGGGCAGAACTGATCTTGAATATTATCGTTGGGATGGCGAGTAATTCAAGAAAGAGTTTTGCTATACTCCTTCCGAAAACACAGGATTATCCCGAAATGAATTTTCAGCTATGTTAAGCGGAACCTGAAGTTTAAAAAACTCTTTGTTTTTTAGGCTTTCAAAAAAGGAAACCTAAATTTATTCAGCTACGATTAAGCCTCAAACGTTCCGCCAGATAGACAACAGGGTGGAGGATGCGGAGATCAATTTTATTACTTCGTATTCCAGCACGTATTTGATAAAGACAGCCTGGGTTAGCCGTAACAATGGTACTTGCTTTGGGGTATTCGGCCAACGTCTGACGTATCGACTCAGTTTTACGACTCAGAACCGCTGCTGAAAGTTCAGGTTGAACTAGGTTGTATATGCCCGCTGAACCGCAACACCAGTTTGATTCTTTTAGTGCTACCAGTTTTACGCCAGGTAAACTGTTTAATAGTTTTCGCGGATTTTCGTCAACTTTTTGGGCATGCATCAAATGGCAAGGTGCATCATAAAGGACAGTATCTTCATCTTTACACCAAGGAAGACTTGCTAATAATTCTGGATAAGCCGAAAGAAATTCAAGAATGTCGATGACTTTGTTTTCAAAATTTTTCCAATCTGCGAGCGACCTTCCTTCTTTTTGAGTTTCAGTAGTTGCCCCAGTAAAAAGATAGTGATATTCCTGCAGTTGAGCACCACAGCCTGCGGCATTTGTGATGATCGCGTCCAAATGACGATTTTCAAACGCGGCAATGTTCTTCAGCGCAAATTCACGTGCGGTTGTCCTGTCTCCACTGTGAACATGGAGTGCCCCGCAACAACTTTGATTGCCTGGGACCACAACTTCACAGCCGATATGACGTAGCATAGTCAACGTAGATTCATGGATAACTGCTTCCGAAACATCCATTATACAGCCAGAAAACATTCCGACTCTTAAACTTTCTTGCCGAATTTGAGCAGCAGTTTCCTGTTTTTCTCCCGTAGGTAAAGGAGGTATAATTTCGTCGGCATGTTTTCGTTTAAATGATACTCCTGAACATTCTGGCAACAAATGCTGTTGAAATACAAATGTTTGAGGCAGAATTTTAGCCAAAAAAGTATTAGTAATCAGTTTTGGCAATCCGCTGGCAGCATATATTTTCAAAATCCAACTTGCAGTAATCAGCAGATTAGTTGAACGAAATAGTCTTTTCAACAATAAAAAACGTAAGATTCGCTCTTTTAAACTTTGCTGGGTATTTTCTAAAATGATGCCACGTGTTTTTTCCAGCAGTTCTCCGTAAGGTACACCAGAAGGGCAGGCACTTTCACAGGCACGGCAATCCAAACAGCGGTTAAGTGGATCAATCACTGCTGATTCCAGTTCGAGTTCTCCCTCCCAAAGTCCACGCATTAAATAGAGACGTCCCCGTGGTGAGTCTTTTTCATCACCCAGTTCCCTGTATGTGGGACAGTTGTCAAGGCAGAGTCCACAATGAACACATTTGAGTATATTGTCAAAATCAGCCTGACGGAAAAGTTCTTTAGTCGATAGCACAGTTTTTTGCGAAAAATTAAGACTCATGCATCTAACTCCAAATCGTAATAGCTGGAGGAAAAAACTCCTGACGGATCCAAATGACGTTTAAGCCTTTGAGTCAATGAATAACCACTTGCGACGCCGAATTTTCCCAAATCCTCAAGTGAACTTTCAGGATTAGTACTGACCCAACGTATTTTGCTGTCAGGATTAACGAGAGCAGATTTTATTTTTTCAAGATACTGAATTTGTTCTTTCCTGTCACTGCTTTCATGCATAAAATGAATGTCACCGCCGATCGGATGAATGAGAATTTTGAAATTTTCTTTGCGGAACAGTTCAAAAGGAAAGTTGAGAATATTTTCTGTAGCAGCAGTCATGAACACATGAAAATGCGAGTCAGGCATTTCCCAGACATCACGTATCACCGATAAAAAACCCTCAAACCTGTTTTCTCCGGGTGTGAATTTTTGTCCGTGGAATGATTCCCCGTCAGCAAGTACAGATAGATTTTCCCCAAAAACACCGATTATTTCACTTTCAATGCGATTTCGGTTTGGCTCGTTTCCGGAATATCCTAAGCCTAAAATCCAGTTTGAACCTACTGTCGAAACTGCCTGAATCCAGTCCAGCGGGATTCTGCGTTTGTGAAGTTCTGCTACTTGAAGCAACCACGATGCTGAGTTAAAAACCCCAAACATTCCGTGAGCTTCGACAGGTTTAGGCATTACCTTAAAGTTGACCGCGGTGATGATTCCCAAACCGCCCTGGCTTCCGAGCATCATCCGTGTCAGGTCGTATCCGGAAACGTTTTTTACAACCTTTCCGCCGGCATGAACTATTTCGCCTTTACCGTTTATGTATTCGATACCAATAATGCAGTCACGTAATCCGCCCATATTCATACGGTTCGGTCCAAAATCATTGCAGGCCACTACCGAGCCAACAGAGGAATCTGGGAACCACGGATTTACAGGCAGTAGCATACTACGTTCTCCCAGCAATTCCTGGAGTGTTCTGATACTCATACCTGATTCCACACCAACGACCATGTCCTCCGGGTCAAAAAAACGTGTTGCGTTAAGGTTCTTCAACGAAAGGAGGTCACTGGAATTTGAAGTGGATTTTCCAGAATTTTCGCTCACAAAACGGGTACCATTTCCGCAAATCCGGAATGCCTGCTTTGTCTCAATGCGGTTTGAAACCCAATTTTGAATTTCCTCAAGTGAGCCTGCTTCAAAAGTGCTCATACTGCAATTCCAGATTTTGAGGCAACCATCTTGGGCTTATCGAGTGCCAAAATCTGTTGAGGAGGAGTCCCACTTTTTGATTCTGCGCAACGTCCTGGCTGCGGAAAAATCTTGCCTGGATTGAGTAAATTTTCCGGATTGAATAATGCACGCACATTTTGCATATTATCGAGTGAATTTGCCGAATATAGTTCGCTCATCCATTCCGCTTTTTCAATACCAATTCCGTGTTCTCCTGAAAGAGTACCGCCGTGTCTGATGCATGATGATAATATTTCTTCGCCAATCGCATGTGCTTTTTCAACCTCTTGTGGTTTTTCATAATCATAGAGAATAAGCGGATGCAAATTTCCATCACCTGCATGAAAAACATTGGCCACAGTCAAACCGTGTTTTTTACCGATTGCGGCAATTTCATCCAACACTTCCGGAAGTTTACTGCGTGGGATTACGCCGTCCTGGACATAATAACTTGGTGAAATTTGACCGATTGCGCCAAACGCTTCTTTGCGAGCACGCCAGATTTTAGCTCGTTCAACTTCATCACTGGCGCGGTTGACAGTGGTTGCTCCGGTCTCTTTGAGTAATTTTTCAACAACCTGCGCTTCCGTTTCAAGACCGTCTGACAATCCGTCCAGTTCAACAATCAACACAGCTTCAGCATCCAGCGGGAAACCCGGCTTGAGCGCTTTTTCAACGGCAGAGATCATTATTTTATCCAGCATTTCCATGGCCGCAGGAATAATACCGTGACCAATGATACTTGAAACAGATTCACAAGCGTCACGAACTGATTTATAGATTCCCAGCATCGTTACCGCTTTTTCAGGATTAGCCGTCAGCCGACAAATTATTTTGGTGATAATTCCAAATGTACCTTCAGAACCCGTCACTAAACCCAACAAATCCGGCCCTGGCATTCCGAAATGATTAGCCCCAAGTGTGACGAGTTCTCCGTCAGCTAAAACCATTTCTAAACCAAGAACATGATTGACGGTCACGCCGTATTTTAAAGTATGAGGACCACCTGAGTTTTCGGCGACATTCCCGCCTATTGTGCAGGCTTTTTGAGAGGAGGGATCAGGAGCATAATGATAACCTTCTGCATTTACATGCTCTGTAATACGTAAATTAATCACACCTGGACCGACAGTGATTGTACGGTTAATCAAGTCAACTTCATGTACTTCCTTGAAACGTGCCATTTCAATAATGACGCTTCCGTCCTGAGGGATTGCTCCGCCGGAAAGACCTGTTCCGGCACCTCGTGCGATAAAACTGATTTTGTGCTGATGGAGTAATTTGACAACAGAGACCAGTTCCTCAACAGTTCCCGGGAAAAGAACACCCATCGGTGGAGCCGTGTAAAGCGTCAGTCCATCACAACGGTAAGTGTAGAGGGTTACCGGATCATCCTTGACCCACTCTTTCCCGATAATCCTAACGCATTCTCCGCGGATATTTGTTTCAAATGACATTTTTATCCCTTCAATATTTTCCCATTTTTTAATTGTATTACCTTCTTCTGAAAATATCTGTCAAACAGATTCCTACCGAAAACTAGCATAATTTTATATGTTACAGCAAAGTTGAGTAAAGAATAACTCAATTCCGGTATTCAATCAAGTGGTTAAATAGTCTGACCAATTAACAAATTTACCAAAAATTAACGAAAACACTTGACCATTAGCCTGAGAAAATAGAGGATCCTAGCCAAGCTTAGCTGTTTTAACTACCGCCTTTCTGTAGACTGTCACTATAAATTAATATTTCCAACCCAACCATAAATAAACTACGATAAAAAATAAATGCTCCTTAAAGCAATCCGCTCACAACGCCGTTTTGAACAAGTTGCCGAGCAAATTTCTAAATTAATCAATAAAGGCAAACTTAAACCTGGCATGCGTCTGCCGCCTGAACGAGAGTTGGCAAAACAGCTTGAAGTCAGCCGTCCGACAGTGCGTGAGGCAATGATTGCACTTGAAATTTCAGGAATGGTTGAAGTGCGTGTGGGTTCCGGAATTTACGTGTTAGACACTTCAAAACAAAAAGATAAAATAAGCAACAAGATTGCGGAAATTGGATACGCCCCATTGGAGCTAATTGAAGCGCGCAAAGAAATTGAGGGTACCAACGCCGCGCTTGCAGCGCAGCGTATTGATTCTAAAATCCTGAAAAGGATGGAGAAAGCGATTGATAAAATGGTGAAAGAGGATTTGAACGGTTCCGACAGTGACCGTGAATTCCATTTGCTAGTGGCAAAAGCCACCGGAAACAGAGTTTTGGAAGGTATTACTGATTATCTATGGCAGCAACAGCAGGACTCTCCGATGTGGATAAAATTGATTGGTTTGATGAAAGAGAATAAATTAGATAATGTTATTCTCGACGATCACCGAAACTTGCTGGACTCTCTCCGTCGTAAAGATTCAGAGCAGGCACAAAAAATAATGCGTAATCATTTGAATCACGCGCGTAATATTTATTTTGATATAATTGATGATGATGAAGCCTGAGCAATCATGCGAGTAGACACCCTTAACTGAATTTTGTTTAATTTTAGCAAAAAGATAAAATTACCTATAGCTCCATTTGGGGTTAAATTATAAAGCTAAATTTGCTGATCTTTTTCGAGGCAAGTATTAATAAAAAGCTGAACTTTCTTATTAAAGTAAAATGAGTATTTACGGATATATCCGTTTGAACAGTCACCGTCCAACTCCGAAAGATTTAGGACTCAGAGAACAGGCCAGAGTTATTCGAACGTGGTCCGAAGAGCATGGTCTGGAGGTCCGCAAAATTTTCCGCGACACTGAATCCAGTAGCGCCAGTCTTGAATTACCAAACCTAAAAAAGCTGATTTCATTAATTGAACAGGGGAAAGTCAGTGTACTCGTTGTAGCGCGATTAGACCGGTTTACACGGACAATCCGTCTCCATCAACAGTTGCTTAATTTATTTTCAGAACACAAAATACGCTTTATTTCTCTCGCGGAAGGTCTGGATTCAAAAACTAAAAGCGGTAAAAAAGTTTTGGAAGCGATCGCTATAATGGCACTTTGGGACGCAAAATTAATTCCGGACCGTACCCGTGACATGATTGTACGCAAGCGGGAACTTGGGGAGCGTGTGGGACATGCGCCGTTTGGCTACACATATCAAAAAAAACGTCTCACTCCTTTAACAAAAGAGTTGAGCATTGCTGAGATCATCAGAGAAAAACGCGAGCTGGAGAATTTCAGCTATCACAAAATAGCCAAGTTTCTCAACAGCCAACGTCTGCGCGCCAAACGCGGTGGGCGATGGTATGCGGAAACTATCAAATGCATTTGTGAAAATCCGCTCTACGAACGTTCATCTTCCTCAGGGAAAGCCACTGTTTCACGATAAGGTGAATGAGGTCTGAACTCTTCAATACCTCTACTGATCGCCTGTTTTTCTTCTTCCAGAAATTTAGCAATTGAATTGCGGAATCCCGGATGTTCTAGCCAATGTGCACTGTAGGTAAGTTCTGGAAGGAATCCACGCTGAATTTTGTGTTCGCCCTGAGCTCCTGCTTCAAACAAGCTGATTCCATGACGGATTGAATATTCTATCGGTTGATAGTAACATAACTCAAAATGTAGACTCCGATAGTTTCGGTTACAGCCCCAGTAACGTCCATACAAACAATCTCCTTTTTTAAAATTGATTGTTCCTGCTACACATTCTTCTTCTGCATAAGCCAAAATCAGCACCATCCGATCTCGCATTTTCGTATAAAGACGCTGAAAAAAGTCTGCTGATAAATAAGATTGCCCCCATTTTTTATCAGTTGTAGAGAGGTAAAAAAGGAACATCTTGTTTATATGCTCTGGAAGTATCGCTTCGCCTTCAAGCACTTCCACGTTGATCATTTGCTGCTCTATTTGACGTCTTTCCCGTAAAATTTCCTTCCGGCGTTTACCTTTTAAGGTTGATAAAAAATCAGCAAAATCACGATAATTATTGTTTTTCCAATGGAACTGAAAACTGTGGCGGATGAGGAATCCCATTGCAGTAAAAGCCGGCAACTCTTCTGCTGTGATGAATAAAAAATGGAGAGATGTACACTGTCTGTCGCGCATACTGGCTAAGCCTCCTTCCAGCAGTTTCTTGCGGACATTTTCCGTATCTGCGTCAGGATGCACAAGCAGTTTAGAGCCTGTTGCAGGCGTGAAAGGAATTGCTGAAACAAGTTTGGGATAGTAATTCAGACCATGCTGTTCATAAGCCTTCGCCCAGCCCCAGTCAAAAATATACTCTCCGTATCCATTGTTTTTTTCGTAAAGACAAAGTGCCCCCTGCAGCTTTTGCTTTTCCCACAAAGTCAAATGACAAGGCAGCCATCCGGATTCTTCACCAACACAGGAACTTTCTTCCAGAGCAGCCAAAAAAGCATGCTCCGAAAAAGGGAACTCGCTTCCGGATAATGAATTCCATTGCGTGGGTGAAACTGCTTTTATGTTAGTTTCAGATCTGAGCTGCACAAATTTTGATATAGAGAGTGTGAAACCGGAATGTGAATTTTAGCTGTAAAGTCTGGAAAGTTCGGTCTAAATAAAACCAGACTCTACTGTAACTGGAGGTCGGACGCACGCACATAAACAAGCTTGTTCTTCCGCACATAACTAACTATTTGTAATGAGGTTTGTTTGATGGAAGAAACATCCTTGAAAAACACGACTTGAAAAGGCACTTCCTGATCTTTAGTAACGCTAGTCATTAATGATCCTTTTTGTGCTTCAGTTTCTGAATTTGAATTAAGCATCTTCAAATCAACAGAATGACGCAGAGACTTGATTTTCAACGGACTCAAGGTTTCCAATTGTACATCTGAGAGTACAACTCCAGCAAAAGTAAAGTGGCTGGAAATCATTTGTTGCTCTGAGTCAAAAGCAAATGCCTTTAACTGGATTTTTTCTACCTGATCGGACTCAAAAAAAGTATTCCTGATTGAACCTTCTACCACAAATAAAGGAAGCCGGTTATAACCGTTTTCTACTTTTCTTGCTTCAAACTCACCGATAAACTCTAACTGATGTACGTTCCCACTCGCCAACTGACGGAAAATTGCTAAGTCAAATATTTTGAGATAACCGCCAATAAAACCCAAAACAGCAATTCCCATAACTGCAAGCATGACGAAAATCACAAATTTTTCCTGGAAACCGAATTTGTCTTTAGCCTGCTCCGTCGAATTATCTGCTTGCGGTTCTTTTGTTTCTGCTGGTTTTATTGTTGTTTGTTTAGAGTCTGTTTTATTCACGTCTGATTGTTTAGCTTTTATCTTTATCGCTGCAGTCTTTTGGGTTTTCAAGTCCTCCAGCAGACTGTTGTCCCATTCTTCCTGCGTTACTTTAGGCTTTGTTATTGACGTCGGTTTTCTTTGAACATTTAATAGATTATTTTTATTAGTTTTGTTAACAGACGATTTTTTTACACCCAGTTCTTCAAGGATAGAAGTTGCGGTATCTGCTGCAGTTATCTTTTGCTGCTGCTTTCGTGAGATAGAGGACGTACTTTCTTTATGAAGCTCCTCTGAATTACTTTCGCTGGAATTCAGTGAAAATTTTTGCGGCTTTCTCGCTATCATGATTTTTAAGATATTATTGATGAAATCTTCGTAAATAGTCTGCTTATCCAGTATGGATAACAGGGACTGATCTTCACATTAGTTTTTAAAATAATCAAGTCTACGCTGGAAAAGTGAACGTCATGTTTCAACTGCCAGTGATGACTCCAAGCAGGATAAACTGCGGTTTTTTATATTCCTGGTCATCTAACGGAAAAGCGACTTCGATTTTTAAAGGTACTTGAAACAATGATGCCGTATCCACAGTCCATTCAATACCTATTCCAGCATTCTTCCTAAGTTTTGCTTTTGCAGATGAATTACCTTGCGACCATATTTTCCCTTGATCATAAAAAATTGTCCCCTGAATTTTATAGGCGCTTACCAGACCCCACAAAGGCGCGCTAATTAAAGGAAATTTATAATCCAATTTTGAGGCTAACAAATGTTCGTCACTCAATATTGTATGTTGAGGATATCCCCGCAAGACATTCGGTCCGCCAAGTTGAAATTTTTTCTGCAGCGGGGTTTCCCCTGAAGTAGTCGCGTGAGTTATGTCTAACTTGAACAACTTCCTGTGACCTACACGCAGGATTTGTCCGAAAGTTACCCCACCCCTTACATAAGAAAAATCGCTTTTCAAAGCCAAAGCTGGTTGTTCATTCCAGATGTCCCAATTAAGTTCATAGAAATCCTTCGGCCTAAAACTGCCACTATGTTTCAACAGAAAGGTGTTTAATTTTCCTGTTTCAGTTACTTCACTTTCAGTTGAATTACTGTCTGCAGAAAATAGTGTCTCGCGGGAAAAACTTGAGTGAAATTTGTACTGCAGATCACCCGGGTTGTTTGGAGGTTTGTAAGTCATCCTGACTCCCTGTGAACGTACCCCTCCAGACTCCTGCACGCTAAATCCCGCTTCCAAACCATACAAAACCAGGTTGTCTCTGTCCAGATTGAACATGTAGAGCCCTCGATTATTTTTTGTGCCGTAGCCTGGAATAGCATATACACGATAGTTATCTAACTTGTAGCGAATTCCTAGACCAAATGAGTTTCCATCAAATGCATTGTTGGCAAATCCTGGAACCAGCAGTACCCGTTGTTCCCTCTGTTTTTTCCAATCTAAAACAAAACGAAACCGGTAAAAATTGAATGAGTGATTATTCATCCTGGATGTTTCCAGCAACTTTTCATCGGGATCAAGTGAAACTTTTTCTGGATAACTTTCTGTAACAAACCGGGTAGTTTCCTGCCGTTCAAGACCAGGTAGCATTTTGCGAATTTCTTTACCGTCTTTAGTTCTCAGTGCCACCACAACCGGCATTTTGGCAGCGCCAATTTTGTTAATTATTATTTTAGTTTCATAATTTCCGTTTGACAAAGTCCTGGTTGTTGAATCCTCAAAACTATAATCCAAGGTCAGTGCTGTCCTGAACCACTGAGAAAAAAACCATTCCAGTGATCCATAACCGCCCGCGTTGTATGGACTTTCTGCAGGCAACTGTGGTGTCCTGAGATGAGGCCGATTAAACTTTTCAAATGCCTGCTGAATTTCCTTTATGCTTACCAGTTTTTGCTGATTATTTTTGAAAAAATGCTGAAGCCCCTGTTGAAATGCTCTGTGCCCCAGCAAGTACTCCAGCATGGAAAAGACCATTGCGGATTTGTAAGTCAGTGTCTGCAAATATTTCTGGGAATCTGGATTTTTTCTGAAAGAAGACAAGATAGGATAACTCAATTTTGGAGAGATACTGTTTGCCATACTTTCAAAATAATGATCGCGGTAACGTGGATTCAACCAGTCAAATGCGTCAAAAATTCCGGTTTCCGGGCCAAACTTGTGCTGAAAAAAACGTAAGCCCATAAAAGCAGGAAGGCCCAAATTAAGCCATTGTTGTGTATCCTCGTTACTCCAGACTGATTCTCCAAACCAAAGCTGCGCCAGCCTTCGTGTCATAAATCCAAGAGCTTGCCGGTCCATTAATTCAG
>Ga0302117_10000852_pt1 | contig 14125 bp, 7 predicted proteins | sample AG5_322_MG_FD_203112 | JGI IMG/M metagenome (GOLD analysis project Ga0302117, IMG submission 203112) | Marine microbial communities from Western Arctic Ocean, Canada - AG5_32.2 | ecosystem: Environmental > Aquatic > Marine > Oceanic | place: Canada: Western Arctic Ocean | collected 2017-10-01 | reverse complement strand
TCGCGCCTCCGTTGACGAGAATCTCGGCGATGATGCTGGGATCTCCCTCCGCGTCGGCCAACGTCACCCGCAATTCACCCTCCTCGTTCTCGACTTCGGCGACTTCAGAGCGCGCCTTGAGAATGCCGATGGCGGCCTCGGGATCAGTTCCGACTTTGACCCAATAGGCCGTGCCTCCGGCGACCTGATCGCGGACGCCCTGCACGGGGCCGCTGTAGATGAGTTCGCCCTTTTCAATGATGCAGACGCGGTTGCAGAGGTTTTGCAGCTCGCTGAGAATGTGAGAGGAAATGATGATCGTCTTGCCCATGCGCTGGAGCTCTTCGAGAATGGCCATCATCTCGATGCGGGCGCGGGGATCCAGGCCGCTGGCTGGCTCATCCAGCAGGAGCAGGTCGGGATTGTGGATGAGCACGCGGGCGAGTCCAAGCCGCTGTTGCATGCCCCGGCTCAGGGCGCCGATCAAGGCGCCTTTCTTGTCGCTCAGGCCAACGAGCTCAAGCACGTCGGCGACCGTTTTTTCACGTTGAGCGGAAGGGATCTTGTAACAGGCCCCAAAGAAATCCAGGTACTCGGTGACCTCCATGTCCTTGTAGACGCCGAAGAAATCGGGCATGTAGCCGATCACGTGGCGCACCTCGTCGGCATGGCGGACGACATCGTGGCCGAACACCTTGGCCGTGCCCGAGGAGGGGGCGAGAAAGGTGGCGAGAATGCGCAGGGTGGTGGTCTTGCCCGCGCCATTGGAGCCGATAAAGCCGAACAGGTCGCCCTGATTGACGGTGAGGTTCAGATTGGAAAGAGCCACCATGTCGCCGTAGTGACGGGTGAGGTTGGCGGTTTCCACCGCGGGAACGTTGGGATCAACTTTTATGCTCATGTTCTTAGCCGTCGGTATCCACGCGCACGCTCAACCGTAACAAGGTGTCCGTGTGGCCGCGGCGGGGCGAGAATTGGTTCATCTTTGCGGTCGGGCTGTTGTCGGCGTCCCACGCGAATACGAAGGCGTTGCCCTGTTGGGCGAGACGGCTGAGTTCGAATCCGGACGGGGCAATAAAGCGGTTTTGGGAGTTGCTGTTGTCCGCGAGTTGGTCGACGAAGCTGGCCGCAATGGAGCTAAGCGGAACGTTGAGCGACAATCTCGCGCGGGAGGAGCCGAAGGCCGTTCGACGTTCGTTAACGACATCGTTGAACCGCCCGCCGTGTTCCCTGACGAAGGACTGCAGGCTGACGCTGCTGGATGAACCGAAGGAGAATTTCTTGACCTTGCCGGCGGCCACGTCGCCAACGGTGTAAACGCGGTTGTTGTAGACGACGCGCACATGGCTGAGCGGTCGCGGCAGTAGATTCGCGACATTGCCGACGATTTTTCCGCCTTCTCGTTTGACGACGGCCTTGAGCGGTATCTCGGCGGGCTCCCACCAATCGTTGACGAAGAGCTGGCTGGTCCAGACGGGCACGTAGACCTCGGCCTCGTAGCTGTTGCCCTTTTGCACGATCGAGGATCGGCTGGTGTCCTTGCCGCCGATGCGGGAGCCGATAAACTCGCCGCGCATGGCCGCAATGGGCTGGAGGCCGGCGAGCTGGTATTTCGCGTTGGAGGGAGAATAGATCGAGGCGTAGGTGCGGCCGCGCAATTCGGCCTTTTCGCCGCGTTGATAGACATCGACGATATGCAATTCGTTCCACTCGGATTCGCCGGCGCGAAGCATGAAGCCGATCCAGTAGATCAACACTGAGAACAACACGACGTAACAGGGGAAAGTGATCCAGGTGAGCATCTGGCGGTTGATCTTCTTGAGCCACCACTGGTCGAGCGGGCCGATCACCAGCAGGTAGACGACGAGCAGCAACAGCAGCCAACTGACGGGCAGCTTGCGCACCTGCTTGCTGTCGATCATTCCGCCAAACACACCGTCGATGCTCTGCGTGGCGTAGTAGTTTCGTGAATTGTTGACGAACAAATCCGGCGACAGCTGCATCAGGTGCGCCCAGAACCAGGTTCGATTTTCCCAGCTGCGAAAGGGCTCTTTCTCCGGGCTGAAGCCCAGGGCGGTGATGGAGCCCCGCCCGCGGGATCCAGAGACGATCAGCGGTTTGCCGCCGAGGGAAAGCTCGACTTTGCCGTCGCGCGGCGCGCAGTCCACAATCCGAAACTCCCGGTCCACGAAATCGGGGTCGGGCTTCAGCCTGCGGTAGGGGTCCTGGGCAGCGGCCCCCTCCGATCGCCAGGCCGGAGGCTGTCCGCCCGGGTCGGCCCCGCGGACAAGCCAATCATGAATGTCCGAGGTGACAGTGACCGTTGCTCCGCCGCTAACGTCGCAGGGCATCAGGCTCTTGAGCCAGGGCGTTCCGTTGATATCGGTCGCGCTTTCGACGGCCACGATCAAATGTCCGCCCGCGTGGAGCCAGGCCTGGATTGCCTGGACTTGCTCGATCTTGAGATCGAGGGCGAGTTCTGAGTTGAGGTAGAGGGTGTCGAGGCCCTCGAGCGCCAGCGCGTTGTCGGGAAAGGCCGGCGCGCGAAATCGAGCGGCTCGAGGCTGCATGGCGCGTTGGTTCAGGGGGACGTCGGGCAGGCGGGGTGTTCCCGGATGAGTCCGGGAAAGCGAGCCCATCAGGCGGGCGTTCCAGGCCACGTCGGCGCCGGCGCGAATGCCGAGCAATTCGGCGACGACCTTGTTGCGCTCATCGCGAAGGCGCGCGTCCCAGGCTCCATTGCTGCCGCCGGAGCCGAAGACGGGGATGACAATGCGCTTGCGGGTGTTGGTCGGCAGCTCGACGACGATCTTGCGAATGTTGTCCCGGCCGGAGCGGGCGGTTGTCAGTTCGACCGTTCCGGTGAAGGAGGGGCCGTCGTTGTGGATTTCACAGGTGACGGGAAACCAATTGCCCTCCCGCACGAAGTAGTCGTTGCCGTACCCGACCCAAACATCAAATTGAAGCGCGGCCGCGAGCTTTCCGGTCGAGAGGGAGAATGCGAGGAGCAAGCTTGCGATCGACGCGAATCTGCGCCATCGATCAGGAATCATTGAATGTCTGCTGCCTCCCTGCGTGCTGCTCATTTTCAGGCGGATTGTTCGTTTGGCTCCCGGAAAAATAGTCCCAACGGATCGCATAAGCAAATGTGAAATCCCGCGCCTCTTTCGACCTGAATCAGGGCGCCGGTGATTTGTCGAGCGGACCGCTGGTGAGCAATTGCCAATAAAAAAACTGCGTGCGGCGAAAGCCCTGAAGACGAATGCCCAGCCGGCGCGCCGCAGCGAACGCCCGCCGGCCTCCGCGCGCCCAAGCCCGGTTCCAGTCCTTCAACCGCGCGGTCGAAGCGGCGTCGGGCGCCATCTGCGTCAAGCGCGCTTCCAGGGCGGCGCTTTGCTGAAAGCGTCGGATCAGGCGTCGGCGAAGGGGGCTTTGATTTTGTCGGATGAAAGGAACGTCCCTCCAGCGCGTCCGGCGGCCGGCACGACTGGCGTTCGCCGGGTGTCTTCGATGACGAATCAACGGGCGATCAAGGTAATGAATCGATCCCAGAGCGGCTGCGATCAGCGCGAGCCACCAGTCGTGTCCGGCCGCCGTGGCGGGGATTGGAACGGCGGCTCTTCGCAGCGCGTCATTGAACATGGCGGAGCAGCCGGTGACAAAATTTTGGGCAATGAGGCAGCCGAGGGGATCGTCCGCGACATGCCCGATTACCGAGGCGCGATGGATGGAGGGCGCGAGCTCGCGGCCTTCGGCGTCGATGGCGCAAAGATCCGTGTGCAACAGTAGGGGAGTTTTGGACGGCGCTTCTTCAGCGGCGACGGCAAACGCGTCGAGCATGCGCGCCAGACGGTCCTCGGGCCAGACGTCGTCCTGGTCGGAAAGGAAATAGAGGCTGTCGGGCCGGGCGTTTTCGAGCAGACGGCTGAAACTGCCCTGCGCTCCCAGATGCGCTCGCTCGGGCAGCAGTTCGATTCGGGGATCGCGACCGGCGTAGTCTTCGAGAATCTCCCAGGTTCGGTCGGTTGAGCCGTCGTCGCGGATGGACAGCCGCCAATTGGAAAATGACTGGGCGAGAAGACTGTCGAGTTGTTCGGGAAGGAAGGCTTCGCCGTTGAAGGTTGAAAGCAGGATGTCGACTGGCTGCGATTCGCTCATCCGCCGACCAGCAACGAGGGCGAGACGCTGTCCTCGCCGATGCCAAAGCGCGGAAAGGCCTTGAGCGAGAAGGTCACGGCGACGGTGAGATCGTCGCGGCCGCCACGCGCTTCGCGGACCCGCAGCGTCAACGCGCCGGTCCAGCTGCGCAGGTCGCGGTAAAGGGTGTAGTACTGCTGCTCAAGCCGGCCGTCGCGGGCCTCGAACCGGTGTTGGGTGCGCAGGCCCCAGTCTTCGTTGAGGCGCAGATAGAAAGTGCCGTAGATCGCGTTGGCGCCGGAGTCGAAGCCGAGCGCGGGGACGTCCCGGATGTAACGGTGTCCCACGGCCAGACTCCAGATGTTGTTCGGCTCATAGGTCAGGTAATGGTCGGACTGCTGTAAGACCCCCGCGTTGATGTCGTAGCGCGTCTGGGAGGAGGCGCTCAGCCAGGTGCGGGGCTGGAAATCGATGTCGGTGAAAATGTCGGAAAAGGAACTCTGACCCGGGCGACGCTGGGCGCGCCAATCCGCATAGACGGCGGATTTTAGAACGTCTTCGACGCGGCCTTCGCGCTTGGTCTGAAGCTTGTTGCGGAGGCCGAAGCGGAAGGTGTTTTCGCTGTCGACGGAGTCGATGGAATTGAAATCCGGAAATTCGATCGGCAACAGGCGGAAAGTGGGGAAGGCGGTGTCGAACTGCGGCAGATTGGGCGGGGTTTCGCTGGGGGAGGGAACGTAGACGTAATTGATCGAGGGTTCGAGAATGTGACGCATCTCGTTCATGTCGAGCAGCTGGCTCTTGACGCTCTTGAACACGCGCGCGGCTTTGAACGACAGTTCGGCTCCAGTGTTGAACACGAAGCGGTCTTCTTCGTTGAAGGCGATGCCCGGGCCTTCGGATTCGCCGTAGTGGGTGTATCGGCCGCCCACGCGCGGCGTGAAATTGAGCCAGCCCCAAAACGTTTTTGGCAGGACGATCTGATGAAAGGAGTCGCCGCGCCAGGCCGCGAACTCAGGAACGGCGTTGTTCGCGAATTGATGGCGAAAGTAGCCGAGCGAACTCTCGCTCTCGTAGTAGAGCGGCGTGACTCCGATCTGCTGGCGGACGCCGGTGAGTTTAATGTCCGGCAGCCGCTCCACGGTGTCGAAGAAATCGTTCACCTGCGGCTGGGCGAGAATGTTGAGGTTGAAGTTGCGCCAGTTCTGGTCGGCTTCAAAGAAGGTCGAGGGCTGCGGATTTTTCAGGTACTCCGTTTCGAAAAAGTCGCGAATGAAGAACTCATCCGACTGCAGGCGGACGACGGCCCTGGCGCTCAGATTCGTGCGGATGGTCGCGCGATGCGAAAACTCCAGGCGGCTGCGAAAACTGTCGATGGGCAGCGCGAGGTTGTTCGTCCTGGGATCGTCGTCGCGGGTCAGGTAGGTCCTGATCGAGCCCTGGCCGAGCGGGCCGAGATCGTAATTCAAGTCCGGGCCGCCGCCGAAGCCGCGTTTCTGCCGATAGTCGAGATTCAGCGCGCCGTTGAGATTGGTGCTCACGTGCCAGTTGTAGGCGCCCAGAATGTAGGGGCCGTAGAGACTGCGATAACCGGGCGTCAGCTCGATGTTGTTGGGGTGGCGTTCGGCGTAGTCACGGCGATAGTAGGGCCAATAAAATACCGGCATTTTGCCGACGTAGGCGGTCGCGCCGTAGGCCACGATGCGTTTTCCGGGAAACACGATCAGCGTCTTGGCCTTGATGCGGTAGACCGGGTTTTCAACATCGTCCGTGGTGACCATGCCTTCGCTGGCCGTATAGACCCCATTGGTGATGTCGGCCGTGAGATTATTGCCCGCGGCGAAGAAGGGCGCGTCGCCGACCTTGAAGGTGTCGCCCTGAATGTTGCGAGTCTGGGCGTTGTAACTGAGCCGTTCGCCGATCCAAAGTGAGCCGTCGCGCTGAAGTTTGACGTCGCCTTCCGCCTCGATAATGCGGGTGTCGTGATTGTACGACATGCGTTTTGCGGTCAGAGTGTCGCCGCGATAGGTGGCGCGAATGCCGCTGGGGTGGGTCATATGGACGACCTTGTCGTCCCGGCTTTCGAAATCGAATAAACCGGAGATGGGCTCGAACAGGATGTTGTCGTCTTCCTCCGAGCTCGGCTGCTCATGGGATGGAGCCGTGCTCGTCGTCGGCTCACTCTCCGCCGCCTGTGCGATTGAAAGCGTGAAAACGAAAAATAACCTGGCCGTCAGAGAGATGAGAAACCGTTTCTTCATGGAGCGCGGCCAGCTAAGCAAAACGGCGGCCCAGCGACAAGCGGAGATTTGACCACATGGCGGAATGCCTTGCCACGCGGATAGAGACTGCTTCGCGCCGGCAACGACGCCCCCAAGATACGCCATGGGAATGTATGCCGGAACCAGATCGGACCGCCATCGCAGTGAATTCCAATTCGTCCGTTCATTGAAGCAAACGTAATCCCCGATGATAATTCGACAGCAAACTTTTGAATTGGCTGCAATTGAATTTTCGACACACTACCCAGCATCGATCTAACCCGAGAACGAAATTCCGACGCCCCTTCATGAAAAAAACACTTCTCCGCCTTTCCGTTTGTGGCGCGGCCCTCTGCGCCGCCGCCTCACTTCACGCCGACGTCAGCCTCCCGAATATTTTCGGCGACCACATGGTCCTTCAACGCGACCAGCAAAACCCCGTCTGGGGCTGGGCTGATCCCGATGAGAAGATCACCGTGACCATCGCCGGCCAGAGCCACACCGCAACCGCCGACGCCAGGGGCAATTGGAAGGTCAAACTCGCCGCGATGAAAGTCGGCTCGCCTCTCACCTTGACCGTTAAAGGCAAGAACAGCGTCGCGTTCAGCGATGTGCTCGTCGGCGAAGTTTGGATCTGCTCGGGGCAGTCCAACATGGGCTTCAACCTGGGATCCGCCTACGATGGCGATCTGGAGGTCATGGCGGCCAACTTCCCCAATATTCGACTGATCTCCGTCCCGCAGGTCGGCGTTCAGGAGCCCCAAAAGAATTTCAACGGAAAATGGGAACGCTGCTCCCCCGCAAATGCCGGCGGCTTCTCGGCCGTCGGCTTCCTCTTCGGCCGGCAACTCCACCAAACCCTCGACATTCCCATCGGCCTCATCGACGACGCCTGGGGAGGCTCCGCCGCCGAGGCGTGGATTCGACGCGATGTCCTGGAATCCGACAAACGCTACGCCGAGTTGATGGGCCGCTGGAAAAAGACCGAAGAATCCTACGACCACGAGACGCAGGTTGCGGCATGGAAGGCTCGAGTGAAGAAATGGGAAGACGGCGGCAAAAAGGGAAACAAGCCCCGTGCGCCGCGCAATCCCCTCACCGGCAATCAGCGTCCCGCCAACATCTACAATGGCGTCCTCCACCCGACAATCGGCTACGGCATTCGGGGCGCGATCTGGTATCAGGGCGAGTCCAACGCCGGCCGCTCCTACCAGTACCGCCACCTTTTCCCACTCATGATTCAGCATTGGCGCGACGAGTGGAACCAAGGCGACTTCCCGTTCTACTACGTCCAGCTCGCCGACTTCCGCAACGAATCCGCCGACCCGCAGGAAAGCGCCTGGGCTGAGTTGCGCGAGGCCCAGACCATGACCATGGGCAAGCTCAAGAACACCGGCGAGGCCGTTATCATCGATGTCGGCGAAGGCCGCGACATCCATCCCCGCAACAAGCAGACCGTTGCCAAACGACTCGCCCGCTGGGCGCTGGCCAAGGACTACGGAGTAAAAATCCCCTTTCAAAGCCCCACCTACAAATCCATGGAGATCAAGGACGGCAAGGCCACGCTCACCTTCGATCACGTGGGCAGGGGCCTTTACACCTTCGACGTGAGAGAGCCGGTCGGTTTCGCCATTGCGGGAGCCGACAAGAAATTCGTCTGGGCCAAAGGGAAACTGGTCGGCGCTAACAAGGTTGAACTCTGGAGCGACGAGGTGAAGAACCCCGTAGCCGTCCGCTACGGCTGGGCCGACAACCCGGTCCTCAATCTCTACAGCCGCGAGGGCCTGCCCGCCACGCCCTTCCGCACCGACGACTGGCCCGGCGTCACGATCGACAGGAACTGACGCCGCAAGCCGCCAACTTCTCAACGCCCGCCGCGCATCATGCGCTGCGGGCGTTTTCGATTCCGCGCGCCGCCCGATTTCTCGATCAAACTTTTACACGACCGGAGCACACGCTAGAGTCCCGCCATGCGCCGCATCGCCAAACTGGATCACCAATACGTCTGGCATCCGTTCACCCAGATGCGGGACTGGCTCAAGCAGGAGCCGATCGTCATCACCAAAGGCAAAGGCGCCACGCTGACCGCCGCGGACGGCCGCGACTATCTGGACGCCAACTCCTCCATCTGGACGAATCTCCACGGCCACAACCATCCGCGGATTAATCGCGCCATCCGCGCGCAATTGGACAAGATTGCGCACTCCTCGGCGCTCGGCTTCGCCAACGAACCCGCCTCGCTGCTCGCCGAAAAACTCGTCCAGGCGGCCAATCCGAAGTTGCCGCGAGCGCGCTTCAAGAACCCGAGGCTCCAAAAGGTTTTCTTCTCCGACGACGGCTCCACCGCCATGGAAGCCGCGATGAAACTGTCCTACGAATTCACGCGCCGATCCGGCCTCAGCAAACGGCCCCGGTTTCTTTCCCTGGAGGGCGCCTATCACGGCGACACTGTCGGCGCCGTCAGCGCCGGGCACATCGATCTGTTTCACAGCGCCTTCTCACAGATGTTGTTCAAGACGGACAAGGTCATGGCGCCCTACTGCTATCGCTGCCCGCACAACCAGGCGCAGCCCGAGCGCGCCGATGCCCGCAACTACCGCAAGTGCAATTGGGAATGCGTCGACAAGGTCGAGAGCCAATTCGCAAAACGCGCGAAGAGCACACGACCAATCACCGCGATGATTGTGGAGCCGCGAGTGCAGGGAGCGGCCGGCGTCATTCCCCAACCCGCAGGCTGGCTCAAGCGCGTCGCCGAGATCGCTCGGGGCCACGGAGCCCAACTGATCGCCGATGAAGTCATGACCGGATTCGGCCGCACAGGAGGCCGGCTCCCGGGGCGCAACCCCCAGCCCGGACCGCTCTTCGCGTCCCATGTCGAGGGCGTTCAACCCGATTTTCTGTGCGTTGCCAAGGGGCTCACGGGCGGCTACACACCACAAGCCGCAACCCTGACCACACAGGAAGTGTTCGATGTCTTCCTTGGCGAATACTCGGAATTTAAATCCTTCTTCCACGGCCACAGTTTCACGGGAAACCAGATTGGCTCCGCGGCGGGGATCGCAAGCATGGAGCTCTTGAACACTCAAACCTCCATCCGCGCCCGCGAACGACTCGAACGCCAGTTCAGCAAGGAATTGCAATCGCTATGGAGCCAGGAAAACGTGGGCGATGTGCGACAGGTCGGACTCCTTGCCGGGATCGAACTCGTCAAGGACTGGCAAACACGCAAACCCTTCGAGCTCGCCGACAAGGCGGGAATTCGAGTCTGCGACGCCATGGCCGCACGCGGCGTCCTCACCCGCCCCATCGGCAACGTCATCATGCTGATGCCTCCCTATTGCACGACCGCGAAGCAACTATCGAAAATGGTCGCCGCCCTGCGCGAATCGATCGACGAAATCGCCGGCCGGTGAACCGCCAGGAAAATGCCTGGTCGATCGCGTTTCCGGTTTATTTGAAACACCTCGGACTCGTCGCAAAAAAGGGTCAAAAAAGATCCCGGAATCCGGGACCGTCAATTCTGTTTTCCTGTTTTCCGGGACTGACCCTTAGCCCTTCTTTTCATGACGCTGAAGTAGCTTGGGCCAAGAAGCCACAAACTCATCGACGAGCTTTCCAAAAGCTCTTCTTTCCGTCTTTCGGCGTGCTTCATCTGCGGTGTCGCTGCTACCCCAAGAAGTCGAGACCATGGCCTCGCGCTCCGTAACCTCGTATGCTGAGTAGATGTAGCCGGTGCGCGTATCCAAGAGGAGCGCAGAGACTGTCGTAACTGCCGTGATCTTTCTCGTCGGTGACAAGCCGAGTGTAATGACAGTGAGAGGCTTCGCGGCGTCGACGCCGAAAAAAGCAGTGTCGAAGGTGTAGAGAAAAACCAAGTCGGCTCGAAGGCGTGAGGCTGCTTCACGAATCTCTCGATCGCCCTCAAGACGTGGAGGCAATAGCATCCGATTCAGCGCGACCAAACCAGAAACTTGTGGCAACGCCGTAACGCGATCAAACTGAGCTTGCTCTTCAACTTCTTTGGTCATGATGACAGAATACCGGCCCGTGCCATACTTTCCGCCATTCTGCCGAAGGTAGTAATTACTGTAAGTCGGCCCTTGAACTCTAACCGCAGCGATGCTTGCCGGAAATGGGTTGGACGGCTTCGCCGCGAAACCTTCTTGGATGCTCGGCGGCGCAAACGCTTGAAGATCGGCTTTACCGCCGGGAGGGATATACGTGGCGCAACCCGCGAGTGACATCAGGAGGGCGGCAAGAATTGGGAAAAGAACGGTGGATTTCATTTTCTAGGCTAACGTTAAGCAGTGTATCCGCCGTGCGCGATTAGCGTGGGCGGGTTGGCCAGGGTAGCCGTAGTGGCGGATGCGCACGAAGCGCGCTGGCAGGATGTGCAGGAAGTTGAACACCCCTCACCCCGGCCCTCTCCCCTCGGAAGGGGCGAGGGAGTTGATGCGGCGTCGGGTTGGCGTGAGGCGGTTAATGCTCGGCTTTGAGTGTGCCGCAGGAATCGCTCTTGTCCCTCTGGGACACTGAAATGGGCTCGCGGGGACTCTTGGCCCACCGGCTTTTGGATTCACCGAGGAGGGCGTCCGTCTCACGCTTCGGTCTCGTCATCCGCGTTGACGGTGGGGCGTGGGTCACTCATGGTGCGGCTGCGTCCCGAGGAGACGGGGCGAACGCGCAAAATGAGCGATTCCAATTCATCCGCCGGCAATCTGAGTCGTGGCCTGGTCCGCCGGTTCGTGCGGCTTTACTACCCGCGTATCGAGATCGATCAGGCGGAGCCCTTGCCTGCGGACGCGCAGATTCTCTTTGTCTCCAATCACGCCAATTCCCTGATCGATCCGGTGATTATTGGCGTCGCCACGCGGCGGCCAATTCACTATCTGGCCAAGGCTCCGATGTTCGACGTGCCCGTGATGGGGCAGATTCTGAAGGCGTTGGGCATGATCCCGGCCTTTCGCGGCAGCGATGACAAGACGCAGGTGCGGCGCAACTTGGAGTCGCTCGATGTGGCGGCGAAGGAATTGGGCAAGGGCAAGGATGTCGGCATTTTTCCGGAAGGAAAAAGCCATGATGAAACGCATGTTGAGCAGGTGCGTTCGGGCGCGGCGCGGATTGCCTTGAAGGCCGTTCAGGAAGGCGCGAAGAAATTGCTCATCGTGCCGATCGGCCTGAACTACGAGGCCAAGGAGAAGTTTCGCAGCGGTGTCTGGGTGCGCATTGGCAAGACCATCGACGTGAATGCCTGGCTGGCGGATCACGATGGCAATGAGCGCAAGGCGATGCGTTCGTTGACGACGCGGATTGACGGCGGGTTGAAGGAGGTCGTGATCCATCTGGATAATGCGGATTGGGAGCCTTACCTCGGCGATTTGGAGGGGCTGGAGCCGGAGTCGCAGGAGGCGGCGGGCGATCCGATTGCGGCGCTGCGGCATCGGAAGCGGCTGGCGGACGGGATCAATTATTTCATGGCGGAGGATCCCGACCGGGCGAGGTCGGTCGCCGGCAAGATGCGGCAGCATCGCGAGGATCTCAAGGCGGCGGGGTTGACGGTGCGATCGCCGGCGGTTCGGTATCGGAGCCTCTGGGTGGGTTGGCTGTTGCTGCGGCAGACGTTGCTGCTGTTCGGCGGCCTGATTCCCTGGACGGGAACGCTGTTTCATCTGGCGCCGTTTGCCGTCGTGCGATTGCTGACGGGGTGGCTGAGCCCGCCGGGCAAGATGACGACGGCGCTTTATCGGCTTTTCATCGGCGTCCCGATTTATGGGCTTTGGTATGCGCTGGCCTGGCGCTGGCTCAATGGCTACTTCATGCCGTGGATTGCCTGGGCAGCTTGTTTCCTGATGCCCTTCGCGGGATTGTGGGCGCTGGACTACTGCCGGCGCGCGCGGGACACCGTCAAGCTGTGGTGGAGCGAGTTTGGGATGTTGTTTCGCCGGAAGAGATTGACGGCGCTGCGGGGAAGCCAGCGGAAGCTGAGTGAGGAATTGGAGGAAATGTCGGGAGAGCATCGGAGGGCGAAGGACATCCCCCCGTCGCCGCGTCGACTGGTATCGGGGTGGTGGGTCGCAAGGCGGTATCTGCTTTGGGCGGTCTGTGTCGTGGCGGCGGTTGTGTTTGCGGCGCTGGCCTATGGCTGGTTCAAGCCGACGACGATTCCGGAGCTTGCCCAGCCGGCGCCCGATCTGAGTTTGCAAACGGCCCGTTCGCTGGACGCGCCGCTGGAGGCGGACGAACGGACGCTGCGGGAGCTCCTGGGCGAGCTGGATCGGCTCAGCGCCCGAGTGGGCGGGCTGCGCGCGCGGTTTGAAAAGGGGGAGTTGAACTTCTTTCGACAGGAGGACAACGACGCGATCCGCCGATCAATGATGACCTATATCGCCTGCCGCACGGGATTGCTGCGAATCGCGTGGAAGTATCAAAATTTTGAGCAGATCGAGGACCCTGCTTCACGGCTGCGCGCGATGACGCTGGCCGTGACCGCGGCGTCATCGACGTTCAACGCCTCGCTGACGTTTGTGACCGATTTCATGGACAGTCCTGACGCGGTCAGGAAATTGAATGAGGCGGAGCCGCTGTGGAGCGTGCCGGAGGGGCTGTTCGATCGGGTTCACCGCAATCTTTTGAACGACGAGTTTCGCGACCGGTTGAAAGCGGCGCATTTGGATTACCTCAAGCACGGCCCGGAATTTGAGGCGAACAAAATGGGGGTGAACTCCAGCTGCGGGATTTTTCATCGCACGATCCGGGCCAACATTGCGAGCATTGAGGCGCGTTATCCCCGGCTCTCGGGAGCCAAGCTGGATGTCGCGATCAAGGAGGTCAAAGGGCTGGGCAAGGATGGCGTCTATCGGGCGCAGACCTTTATTTCGCTGTGGATCGGCAAGGCGCGCGTGCGCGCGCCACGGAAAGGGCAGACTTTGATTCAGCCTGAGCATCTGGCCGAGTTGCAACCCAGGCTCCAGCCCGGTGATATTTTGATCGAGCGGCGCAACTGGGTTCTTTCCAACGCCTTTCTCCCGGGGTTCTGGCCGCACGCGGCTCTGTATATTGGAACGCCTGAGGAGATTGAGAAACTGGGGATAAAGGATGACGACCGTGTGAAGGATCACTGGAAAACCTTCACTTCAAAGGACGCCGAAGGGCACGAGCGGGTGATTATCGAGGCTTTGGCGGCGGGGGTGGACTTTTCGTCCTTTGAGCATTCGGTCGGCGAGGCGGACGCGGTCTGTGTATTTCGTCCGAAGGTCTCGGAGGCGGATCGCAGGGAGAGTCTTGCGCGCGCGTTCAGTCACTTGAACAAGCCCTACGATTTCGAATTCGATTTCTTCAGCACGGATAAGCTGGTTTGCACCGAGCTGATTTTCCGCGCCTACGACGGCAAGATCGATTTCCCCCTGGTCAAGGTCATGGGCACGACGACCCTGCCCGCGATGGAGCTGATCCGGAAATTTGAGAAGGAGCGCGGCACGGACGACGCGCAGTTGGAGTTTGTCGGCTTTCTGGACGGAGATGAAAGCGCGGGAACGGCGGGATTCAAGGGCGCCGACGCATTGATCAAGAGCCTGGATCGTTCGTCCTTCACCTGGATGCAGGCATTGGGCGGGAAGTGAACATTTGCGGGCGGGGCGGGGCGAGCTGCTGTAGCCCGCGCCTTACCGGCGAATTGCCAATGCCAGCGGTTTTGTATCCCAACGGGATTCCGTCCTGTATACTAGGGTAGGTCGTGCCTCCCAACCCTT
>Ga0302117_10000850_pt1 | contig 14136 bp, 8 predicted proteins | sample AG5_322_MG_FD_203112 | JGI IMG/M metagenome (GOLD analysis project Ga0302117, IMG submission 203112) | Marine microbial communities from Western Arctic Ocean, Canada - AG5_32.2 | ecosystem: Environmental > Aquatic > Marine > Oceanic | place: Canada: Western Arctic Ocean | collected 2017-10-01 | reverse complement strand
CGAAGCTCGATGCCTTGGCGGGGAGGGGGATGATTTATTTGAATGCTTGGTCGACGGCTCCGGTTTGTGCGCCGGCGCGGACGACTTTGATTAGTGGGTTGTATCCGCCGAGCACGGGGGCGGAGCATATGCGCAGCTTCACGCGGTTGCCGGATGGGTTTAAAATGTATCCGCAGTATCTGCGGACGGCGGGGTATTATTGCACGAACAATTCGAAGGAGGATTTTAATCTGGCCAAGCCCGGCAAGGTTTGGGACGCGGGCGGGCGAAAGGCGCATTGGAAAAATCGGCCGGAGAGGAAACCGTTCTTTGCTATTTTTAATCACACGATTAGTCACGAGAGTAAGATTCGCAATGCGATTGATCCGAAGGACCGCATCCATGATCCAAAGAAAGTGCGCGTGCCGGCTTATCATCCGGACACGCAGGAAGTGCGCAAGGATTGGGCGCAGTATTATGATCGGCTCACGATGATGGATGCGTTGGCTGGCAAAAATCTAAAGGAAATCGCCGACGCCGGTTTAGCCGAGGACACGATTGTTTTTTATTATGGCGACCATGGCTCGGGCATGCCACGCAGTAAACGCTGGCCGTACAACAGTGGTCTGCACGTGCCGCTCATCGTCTATGTGCCGGAAAAGTGGCGGCACCTTGCGCCGAAGGATTACAAACCCGGCGGCAGCACCGACCGCCTCGTGGGCTTTATCGATTTCGCTCCCACGCTTTTGAGCCTCGCTGGCATCAAACCGCCGAAGCATTTCCAAGGGCACGCCTTTATGGGAGAGCACGCTGCACCGGAGCAGCCGTTCATTTATGGGTTCCGCGGGCGGATGGATGAGCGCTATGATTTGGTGCGCACTGTTCGCGACAAGCGGTTTATTTATATTCGCAATTATATGCCGCACAAAATTTATGGCCAACACATCGCGTATATGTTCCAAACGCCCACCACACAAAAGTGGCATGATCTCTTTCACGCCGGCAAATTGAACAAGGCGCAGGCGAAATTTTGGCAGACCAAACCGGCTGAGGAACTTTACGATTTGCAGGCTGATCCGGATGAGGTCAACAACTTGGCCAATTCCAAAAAGCACGCGGAGATTCTCCAGCGCCTGCGCAAGGCGCAGCGCGATTTGGCGGTGAAAATTCGTGACGTTGGTTTCCTGCCCGAAGGTGAGATTCACAGCCGTAGCGGCCAAAGCGCCCCGTACGACATGGGGCACAACGCCAAGCTCTATCCAATGGAGCGCGTGCTGGAAGCGGCCGAAGTCGCCTCTGGCAAAGGTACCACCGACAGGAAATTTTCCACGCTGCTCAAGGACAAAGACAGCGCGGTGCGTTATTGGGCAGCGATGGCGTTTGTGATTCGTGGCGAGGTAGCAGTAAACGGAACGTGGGCCGCGCTTCTCCGCAAGACGATGAACGACAAATCTCCCGCTGTGGCCTGCACGGCGGCCGAGGCGGTTGGGCGGTTCAGTCAAAATCCCGCAGACGTGAATGCGGCCATTGAAGTTTTGCTGAAGTACGCCGATGGCTCAAAGCAAAATCATTTCACTGCGATGCTCGCACTCAATGCATTGGACGCACTCGATGGCCGCGCCTACAAATATGCCGCCGCGATCCGCGCGCTTCCGCGTCAGGCCAAGAACATCCCCGCGCGCGGAAAATCTTACATCCCCAATTTGCTCACAAAAATAATTTCGGATCTGGAAGAATAACCAATACACCTTAGGTGATATGCGCCCCTTTCGTTTCCACGTAGACGGCGAAGAGGGATTGGCTGGCGGTCATGAAGAGGCGATTGCGTTTGGGGCCGCCGAAGCAGACGTTGCTGCAGATTTCGGGAAGTAGGATTTGGCCGATGCGCTTGCCTTCCTTCGGCTCAAAAATGTGAACGCCATCGTAGCCCGCACCGACCCAGCCGGCGCTGGACCAAATATTGCCATCCTCATCGCACCGAATGCCATCGGCCATGCCGGCTTTGACCACTTTTTTGATTGCACCGTTGGAGTCTTGTTCCTCCATTTCGAGTTTCATACTGGCAAATTCTTTGCCGTTCTTGAGCGTCACGCTATTGATTACGTCCCACACTTTGATGTTTTTGGGCGCGGCCAGGTAGTGCGATGAACCGGTGTCGGCGACATAAAGTTTTTTATAGTCGGGACTGAAACAGAGGCCGTTTGGTTTGAAAATTTCATCGGTCACCTGAGTGAGCTTGCCGGTTTGGCCGTCGATGCGATAGACCGCCTCTTTTTGGATCGGCTGTACGCTGCCGGTCTTGGCCTTGTTTCCCTCATAATTCATCAAGCTGCCGTAGCCCGGATCGGTAAACCAAATGCCGCCGTCCGGATGCACCACGGCATCATTGGGCGCATTGAATTGTTTGCCACCAAACTTGTCCGCGAGCACGGTGATCTTGCCGTTGTATTCATAACGCACCACTCGTCGGTTGCCGTGCTCACATGAAATTTGACGACCCTGATAATCAAACGTGTTCCCGTTGCTATTGCCGCTGGGCTTCCGGAAAATGCTCACGTGCCCGTCCTCCTCCAGCCAGCGCAATTGATGGTTATTCGGAATATCGCTCCAAAGCAAATACCGCCCCGCACCATTCCAAGCCGGCCCCTCTGCCCAGAGCATCTTGGGACTCGTGTACAACCGCTGGATGGGCGTGTTGCCAATTTTGTATTTCGCAAACGCCGGATCCAACACCAGCACATCCGGCTCCGGATAGCGCGTTGGATTTTTGCCACTCCAGTCACGCGGCGTACCCTGCTTGGCAATCGCCGTGCAGCCCATCCCCGCCAGCGTGGCCGTAGCCAGAAATGCGCGGCGGTTAAATCCATGTGATTTTGTCGAGACCTTTGGAGTGTGTGTTGTGTTCATGATGAATGAGTCGCCCAAAGCGTGGGCCGCCCGCGCCGTGGGTGCAAGAAAAAGAACTCGGATGGGCAGGATTGAATCCTGAATATCGTGAACCTCTGAGTAAAATATAATCCTGGCCGGCCCGGCCTCAAAAAAGGCTCGCGCATTTTCATTGGTTGGCAAACGATTCGCCACCGCGATGACAATTGCCACGCAACAACAAATCGCCTTCCCGCGCATGATGCGGGTGAGGCAGGTTTTTGAGGAGACCCCGCCGGTGGACATCCCGGCCGCCGTGGCTTTGGGAATGGAGGCGGTGCGCGGCGACCTCAAGCCGGGGATGCGCGTGGCGGTGGCAGTGGGCAGCCGGGGCATCACGAATCTTTCAGAAATTGTCGCTGCCGTCATCGGGCAGTTGGAAGATGCCGGCTGCGAGCCTTACATTGTGCCGGCGATGGGGAGCCACGGCGGCGCGTCGCCGGAGGGGCAGACGGAGTTGCTCGGTGAATACGGCATCACCGAGGCGGCGATGGGTGCGCCGATTCGTGCGTCGCTGGAGGTGGACCACATCGGCCACACGCCGGAGGGCTACGATGGATTTTTCGCGCGTGAGGCGCTGGCGGCCGATGCCATCGTGCCCATCAACCGCGTGAAACTACACACAGACTTCGGCCCGCCGCTGGGCAGTGGCTTGATCAAAATGCTCGTGGTCGGCCTCGGCAAACGCGCTGGCGCAGAGACTTTTCACCGCGCAGTAAGCCGTCACGGATACGTGCCAATGTTGCGCAGCATTAGCCGGCTCATTCGCGAGAAAGCGCCCGTGCTGTTTGGCGTGGGCATTGTGGAAAACAGTTGGCACCAAACCGCGCGCATCGCCATCGTGCCCGCCGCCGAGATGGAGCCGCGCGAGGAGGAACTGCTCGCCGAGGCCAAGCGGTTGATGCCGTTGCTGCCGTTCGATGACGTGGACATTCTCGTTATCGACCACATCGGCAAAGACATCAGCGGCAGCGGCATGGATCCAAATGTAACCGGGCGGCGCGGGCATGGTTACAACAGCAATCTTCGCGACCGCGAAGGCATCCACCCAGACATTCGCCGCATCTTTGTGCGCAACCTCACGCCGCAAAGCCACGGCAACGCCACCGGCATCGGCATGGCCGACGTGACGACCCAGCGGCTCGTTGACCAAATTGACCACCGCATCACCGACATCAACGTGCAGACCTCGAACATTTTTCAGGCGAGCAAAGTGCCGATGAATTTCCCCACCGACCACGACGCGATGTCGCTCCTGCTCCACTCCCTCGTCATCCCCGACACGACCAAAGCCAAAGTCATCCGCATCGCCAACACGCTCGATTTAAACGAAGTGGAAGTTTCCGAGACCTACGCGGACGAAGTCGCTGCCCGCGAAAATTTGGAGGAAGTAAACACCGCCGCCGACTGGCCCATCAGTGAAGACGGCAACTTGGACGACTTGCTTTAACTCTTCGCCTTCGCCGTCATTTTGCTGATACGCAGGTGGCCGTCGTAGTGGGCGGTGACGAAGTGGGTTAGGTCCGGCGCGAGATGGAGGTCGCGGCAGGTGTCTTTCATCTTGAGCTTATGAAACTCATTTTTGCCGTCGGGTTTCCAAAAATATATCTGGCCGCCGCTGGAGCCGCCGGCGCCAGCGACGACCATGCCGTCGGGTGCCAGCGCGATGCCCCAGGCAACGCCGCGGAAGGTGGCTTTCGCCAAGTGTTGAATGAGATTTTTGCCGGTCTTCCAATCGAGCATCACCACCGCGGGATTGCCGACGCCGGCGAAGGCGTTGGTCACTTTGGTGATGCCGCCGATGGCGAGCTGCGCGCCGTCGGCCTTGAAGAGCATTGAGCGCGCGCCGCCGATGTCGGCCTTGAAGGTCTTGTCGTAGCTGTGCATTTCCTCGGCCTTGAGCTTGCGCGCGAGTTTGCCGGTGGCGATTTCCCAATCGAAAATGTTGCACTTCAAATCCGAGCTGGCGAGTTGCCGGCCGTTAGGATGAAACGCGATGTTGTACACGGGCGACTCGTGGCCGGTGAGCGTTCGCACGAGTTTGCCGTCGGCAAAAGTCCACAGCTTGATGAGCCGGTCATTGCCGCTGGTGGCGATGAGCTTGCCGTCGGGGCTGACGGCGACGGCCTTGACCCAGCCGTGATGGGCGTCAATGGCGCGCGCGGGTTTGTCGCCGTCATCGCCACTGACGGGCCACCAAAGCAGTCGACCATCGAAGCCGCCGGTGAGCATTGTCTTGCCATCGGGCGAAAACGCAATCGCACGCACCCACGCGTCCGCGCCCTTGAGTTGCACTTTTTTACCGGTGGCCGGTTCCCAGCGCCAGACGTGAAAATCCTGCGCGCCGGCAAAAACGAACCGCCCTTTCGGCTCGAAACGACACGAGATGAGCGGGGTACCGATTTTAATTTCCTTCGCCACATGAGTTTTCGTTGCATCGAGCTTCGGCGTTTTTGGTTTGTCGGCCATGGGTGATAGTTTGGACACATGTCAGGAACTGGCAATTCATTTCACCACAGAGACACAGAGATCACAGAGAGAAATCAGCGAATTCGCAAGCTCGTCCCTCCATCACCGAGACGCCGCAATGGAGGGACGAGCTTGCGAGTCCGATTCATGCCTTTGAAAAATCTCTGTGTTCTCTGTGTCTCAGTGGTGATTTTTTCAGTGCAAACGCTGCCGAGCGCGTCCAAGCTTTTTCGAGCGTCATGAAGGGCTGGATAAAATTCATCGCCGTAGCTGTGTTGGGGTTGGCCGGTTGCGCCTCGCCGCAAACGGATGCCCCGCGCGCCGAGGCTCCGCACTGGGCTTTCCAGCCCATCGGCGCCCCCCAACCGCCGCGCGTGAAAAACGAGGCGTGGGTGCAAAACCCCATTGACCGATTCATCCTCGCCAAGCTTGAGGCCGCCAATCTCCAGCCCGCACCGCGCGCGCCGCATCACGTGCTGAACCGCCGCGCCCATTTCGCGCTCACGGGCCTTCCGCCCGAACCCAATTCCCAATTCCCAATTCCCAATTCCACATTGGAAAAACTCCTCGCCTCCCCACGCTACGGCGAGCATTGGGCGCGCCATTGGCTCGATGTCGCGCGTTACGCAGATAACAAGGGCTATGTTTTTTTTGAGGAAAAAACTTTTCCGTGGGCGTGGACGTATCGCGATTTTGTCATTCGCTCGCTAAACGAGGACAAGCCGTTCGACCGGTTTATCATCGAGCAGCTCGCCGCCGACAAGCTCGACCTCGGTGAGGATAAAACGCCATTGACGGCCCTCGGCTTCCTCACGTTGGGCGCACGGTTCTCGGGCAACATCCACGACATTCTCGACGACCGCATCGACGTCACCACGCGCGGGCTGATGGGACTCACGGTTTCCTGCGCGCGCTGTCACGACCACAAGTACGACCCCATTCCGACGGCGGATTATTATTCGTTGTACGGCGTTTTTCGCAGTGCGTCAGAACCAACGCTACAGCCCACTTTTCAAACCGCGGCCGACACGGCCGAACGCCGCGCCTTCGATGCCGAAATGACAAAACGCCTCAAGGCGCTAAATGATTTTGTAGCCAAGACGCGCGCGAACATCATCACCACCGCCCGCACGCGCACCGCCGAATACCTCATCGCCGTCCACGCCAAACGCAACCAGCCGAGCACGGAAAATTTCATGCTGCTCGCCGACAAAGGCGCCATCAATCCATACGTGATTCACCGCTGGGAAATGTTTTTGAAAACCACCCGACGCCAACGCGACCCCGTGTGGACAGTGTGGCATCGCTTCGCCGCGTTGGCCGACGACGAGTTCACCGCGCTTGCCCCGGCGGTGCATCGCGAGTTGTTTGGCGCAGCGGTCGCACTGCCGATGAACGTACGTGTCCGCGCCGCCTTCGCCGCCGCGCCACCGAAGTCGATGAAAGACGTCGTCGACGGCTACGGCAAACTTTTCAAAACCGTCGAGGCCGAATGGCAAAAGCAAAAAACCGAAAGCACGTGCCTCGCCGACGCCGATTCCGAGACGCTACGACTTGTTCTTTACGGGCCAAACTCGCCGCCGATGATTCCCCGCCGACTCGGCTGGGGTTTTTTAGCACTCATTCCTGACCGCCCCGATCAAGCCGTTTACAAAAAACTCATCAAGGCCGTCGAGCAATGGAGCATGACCGGCAAGGGCGCGCCGCCACGCGCGATGGTGCTGACGGATATTTCCCCGCCGCACGAACCGGTGATTTTCAACCGCGGCAATCCACACCAACGCGGCGAGCCCGTGCCGCGGCAGTTTCTTGAAGTGCTGTCCGGCTCGAAGCGCAAGCCCTTCCAAAACGGCAGTGGCCGCCTCGAACTCGCCCGCGCCATCGCCTCGACGGACAACCCGCTCACCGCGCGCGTCCTCGTCAACCGCGTCTGGGCATGGCACTTCGGCCGCGGACTCGTCGCCACCCCCAGCGACTTCGGCACACGCAGCAAGCCGCCAAGTCATCCCGAACTTCTCGACTGGCTGGCCACGGATTTCATCAAACACAAGTGGAGCCTAAAACATTTGCACCGCCAAATCATGACCTCCGCCACGTGGCAAATGAGCAGCACTCATCCCGGTGAACTCCAGAATTCTAAAATCCAAAATCCGAATTTGACCGACGCGGAAAACCGTTGGCTGTGGAAATTCAACCGCCGCCGCCTAGGCTTCGAGCCGATGCGCGACGCGCTCGTCACCGCCACCGGCCAGCTCGACTCCAAACTTGGCGGGCCGCCCGTCAACGTCCTCGGCGGCTTCAACGGACGCCGCAGCATTTATGGCCGCATCAACCGAATGGACCTCGCCCCCGTCCTGCGCGCCTTCGATTTCCCCGACCCCAACCTCACCTGCGCCCGCCGCGAACCCACCACGGTTTCGCCGCAAGCGTTGTATTTGATGAACAACGCCACCATCGCTGATTACGCCAAGCGAATTGCCACGCGAAAAGATTTGCCGGCAGGACAAACGGCAAAAGTAAAACAGATTTACGAAATCCTTTTCGCCCGCGCGCCTGTTGCCGAGGAAATGGTGTTGGCAAAAAAGTATCTCGGCGGAAAACCCGATGCGGCGAAGTGGCAGAATTTTGTGCACGCACTGCTTTTAACCAATGAGTTTTCCTTTGTGGATTAGCCGCTTCGGACTCGCAAGCCCACCCCTCCATCGCAATGCAGATTGCAGGGACGAGCTTGCGAGTCCGTGAATCGATGAACAATGCATGAGCGATAATTTTAAAATGATAAATGACAAATTTGTCACCTCGCGCCGCGAGTTTCTCACGCGCACCGGTACTGGCTTTGGCATGATGGCCCTGGCCGGCTTGGCGAAGGCCGATCAACCGATGGCGCCCAAGGCACCGCACTTTGCGCCCAAGGCGAAGCGGGTGGTACACCTGTTCATGAATGGCGGTCCATCGCAGGTCGACACGTTTGACCCGAAACCAATGCTTACAAAATGGCACGGAAAGCCGTTGCCGGTGAAAAATTTCCGCACCGAACGCCGCACGGGCCATGCAATGGGGTCGCCCTATACCTTCAAGCAATACGGACAATCGGGGCTGCCGGTGAGCGAAATTTTCGCCAAGACCGCGGCGGCCGCGGCGGATGACTTGTGCGTGATTCGCTCGATGCGCGCGGAGGTGCCCAATCACGAACCGTCGCTGATGCTGATGAACTGCGGCGACGGGCAACTGCCGCGCCCGAGCTTTGGCGCGTGGGTGAACTACGGGCTCGGCACGATGAACGAAAATTTGCCGGGTTTCATCGTGATGTGTCCCGGCGGCTATCCCATCGTGGCCACGCGCAACTGGCGCAGTGCGTTTTTGCCGGGTGCGTACCAAGGCACACACTTGGACACCAAACACACCGACGTCACCAAGCTCATCGCCAACATTCGCAATAGCCGTTTGACCACCGCCGAGCAGCGCCAACAGCTTGACCTCGCACAGGCGCTCAACGCGCGGCACCTCAAGGCGCGCGCCGCCGACCCACAACTCGAAGCGCGCATCCAGACTTTTGAACTGGCCTTCCGCATGCAGTCCGAGGCAACGGATGTGTTCGATATTAAACGCGAGCCTAAACATATTCGCGAAGCCTACGGCAGCGGCACACACGGCCGACAGCTTTTAATGACGCGCCGGTTGCTCGAGCGCGGTGTGCGGTTCATCCAGGTGTGGAGCGGCAACGGCCAGCCGTGGGACAACCACAACGGCCTCGAAAAAAACCACCGCAAGCTCGCCGGCGACTGGGACCAACCGCTTGCGGCGTTCCTCACCGACCTCCGCCAACGCGGTCTGCTCGACAGCACGCTCGTTTTGTGGGGCGGCGAATTCGGCCGCACGCCGGTGGCGGAATACCCCGCGCTCAACGGCCGTGACCACAACCACTACGGCTTCACCTGCTGGCTCGCCGGCGGCGGCACCCGCGGCGGCTACGCCCACGGAGCCACCGATGAGTTTGGCTTTCGAGCCGTCAAAGATGTCGTCCACGTCCACGACCTCCACGCCACCATGCTCCACCTCCTCGGCCTTGACCACGAACGCCTCACCCACCGCCACGCCGGCCGCGACTTCCGGCTCACCGATGTGCACGGCAACGTGGTGAAAGAGTTGCTGGCCTGATTTTTTTTCGTGCAAAACCGCCGAGATTCGTCCAAACTTTCCTGACTGTATCGCCATGAAAGCGCCTCTTTCAATTTTAGTTTTTCTGCTGGCGGCGATGCTTGTGCCCGCAGCGGAAAAGAGTCGTGACCACTGGGCGTTTCAACCTGTGAAAAAGCCCGCGCTGCCGACGGTGAAAAACAAGACGTGGGTTAATAACCCCATCGACCAGTTCATCCTCGCGCGACTGGAAAAGGCCCGCCTCCAACCCGCGCCGACCGCTGTACCGCGCGACTTGCGGCGGCGTGTTCACTACGCTCTCACTGGCTTGCCTCCCGTGCCCATTTCTAAAAACGTCAGTCTAAAATCTGAAATCGAAAATCTCATGGCCACGCCGCAGTACGGCGAGCGGTGGGCGCGGCATTGGCTGGATGTGGTGCGCTACGCGGACAGCAACGGCCTCGATGAAAATGCCGCGCACGCCAACGCGTGGCGGTATCGGGATTACGTGGTGACCGCGTTCAATGCGGACAAGCCGTTCGACCAATTTCTCATCGAGCAAATCGCGGGCGACCTTTTGCCGGCGAAGGATGAGGCGAAGCGGCGGGAGCAAAGGATTGCCACGGGGTTTTTGTCGATGGGGCCAAAGGTGCTCGCCGAGCCGGACAAGGTGAAAATGGAAATGGACATCATCGACGAGCAAATCGACACGCTCGGCAAGGCGCTGCTCGGGCTGACGCTCGGCTGCGCGCGGTGTCATGACCACAAGTTCGACCCCATCCCCACCGCCGACTACTACGCGCTGGCGGGCATTTTCAAGAGCACGAAAACGATGGATTCGCTGAAGACCATCGCGAAGTGGCACGAGCATTCCTTCGCCACGCCCGCGCAGAAAAATCTGAAGAAAAAACACGGCGCACTGATTGCCGCGCAGAAAAAAGTCGTCACCGCATTTACTGCCAAGGCCAATCAACAATTGCTCGTGGATTTAAAATTGGAAAAATTGCCGGACGCACCCGAGAAAAAATACTCGAAAGCCAATCAAACCGAACTGGCGAAACTCAACGCAACGCTCATGCGATTGGAGGCCAATGTGTTTGTGCTGCCCGGCGCGATGGGCGTGGAAGACGGGAACGCGACGAATGTACCCATCTTCGTGCGGGGCGATCACGAGCGCCCCGGCGAAATCCAGCCGCGCCATTTCCCGCGCGCGCTTTCGGACGGCAAACCGATTGGCGACAAAGTGAGCGGGCGGCTCGAACTGGCACAGTGGGTTGCCAATCGCAACAACCCCCTCACGGCCCGCGTGATGGTGAACCGCGTGTGGCGCTGGCATTTCGGGCGCGGGCTAGTGGCCACCACTGATAATTTCGGCAAACTCGGCGCGAAGCCATCGCATCCCGAGCTGCTTGATTGGCTGGCGGCGTGGTTCATGGAAAACGGGTGGTCGGTCAAAAAACTCAACGTGCTTATTCTCAACTCGGCGACGTTTCAAATGAGTAGCACGCCCAACGCCGCTGCATTGAAAATTGACCCGACCAACCTTCTACTGTCGCGCGCGCCGTTGCGCCGGATGGAGGCCGAGCCGCTGCGCGATTCACTGCTGCACATCAGTAGCCAACTCGATCTGAAAGTAGGTGGCACGATTTGGACATTTGAAAATTACAAACTCGTTTTCAATCACACCTCCGAGGACGCCACCACTTACGACAGCAATCGCCGCGCCATTTATCTGCCGGTCATCCGCAATCACGTTTACGATTTGTTCGAGCTGTTCGACTTCCCCGACCCCGGCACCGTGAACGGCGACCGCTCCGACACCACCATCGCCCCGCAAGCGCTGTATTTAATGAACAGTCCGCTCGTCCTTCGCACCTGCGCAACGATGGCGAAACAATTGTTGGCGAAGAAAAAACTGACCAACGCCCAGCGCGTTGAGTGGCTTTACGCTAAAGTGTTCAACCGCAAACCCACCGCCAAAGAGACAAGGAACGCCGTGGCATTCGTCAACGAGTTTTGCCAAGAACGACAGGCGAGTTGGCAGGCGCTTTGCCAAGCGCTCGTTTCGTCGAATGAGTTTCTTTACCTGAAATGATGACACGCCGCGACATGCTCCAAAAAACAGCACTGGGCTTCGGCTCGGTGGCGTTGACCTCGATGTTGCACGCGGACAATCCGTTGACGCCGCGCCAGCCGCATTTTCGACCACGGGCAAAGCGCGTGATTTTCCTGTTCATGAAAGGCGGCCCGGCACACATGGACACGTTTGAGTACAAACCGTTGCTCCAACGTGACCACGGGAAACCGCTGCCGTTCAGCAAACCCAAAGTCACCTTTGCCAAAACCGGAAACCTACTGGCGTCTCCGTGGAAATTTAAAAAATACGGCCAGTGCGGGCATCAAGTCAGCGAGCTGTTCCCCAATGTGGCGCGGCACGTGGACGACATTTGTTTTCTGCACGGCGCGCACGGCACCAATCCCGCCCACGGCGGCGCGCTTTTGAAACTGCACACCGGCGCGGACAACTTTGTGCGGCCGAGCATGGGCGCGTGGGTGAGCTACGGGCTCGGCACGGAGAACGCCAATCTGCCGGCGTTCGTGACCATTTGCCCCACGCTCGCGCACGGCGGCGTGAACAATTGGGGCAGCGCGTTTCTGCCCGCCCACTACGCCGGCACGCCCATCGGCAACGCCAGCATCAAGGCAAAAGATGCGAAGGTGCATCACATCAAAAATCCCAAGTGGACGCCCGGCCAGCAGCGCGCGCAGTTGGATTTTTTGAAAAACCTCAACCGCGATCATCTCGGCGGCGTGCCCAATCCGGTACTCGAGAGCCGCATCAATTCCTTCGAGCTGGCCTTCCGCATGCAGACCGCGATGCCCGAGATTCAAGACATCCGCGGCGAAACCGATGCCACACGCAAACTCTACGGACTGGACAACGCGGTCACCGAAGACTTCGGCCGGCAATGCTTGATGGCGCGGCGGTTTGCCGAGCGCGGTGTGCGCTTCGTGCAAGTGACTCACAGCGACAGCAAAGTGCAATGGGACCAACACGGCAACCTCCGCAAAGGCCACACCGAAAAAGCCAGCGAGGTCGACAAACCCATCGCCGGTTTGCTGCACGATTTAAAAGCGCGCGGTTTGCTCGACGACACGCTCGTGGTGTGGAGCGGCGAATTCGGCCGCACGCCCACCGTGCAAGGCAGCGGCATGGACGGGCGCGACCACAATCCGTGGGGCTTCACCATGTGGCTCGCCGGTGCCGGCGTGAAGGGCGGTTACAGCCACGGCGCCACTGACGACTATGGTTTCTACGCCGAGCAAAACAAAATGCACATCCACGACGTCCACGCCACGCTGCTGCATCTGTTGGGTATCGACCACGAAAAACTCACCCACCGCCACGCCGGCCGCGACTTTCGGCTGACCGATGTGTCCGGAAATGTGGCGAAGGAAATTTTGGCGTGAACATAAAATTTTTTCTATGGGTCTTTGTTAGCCCGGCATTGTTCGCCGCCGCGCCGCAGTATCAATCACCCGACATCACCATCCCCGCGGCCTCGGCGGATGAGCCGGTTTTGGAAAAATTCTCGCTGGCGAAGGCGAACGACTATCTTGAAAAAGGCGCGTTGGCGTGGACGCGTAAGCGCGGCTGCGTGACGTGCCACACGACGGGCACGTACATGCAAATTCGGCCAATGTTGACTCCCGTGCTGGGCAAGCCCACGGAGGAGATTCGCGAACTGTTCACGGGTGAGTTGGCGGATTTCCAAAAACTGAAACCAGCCGAGCTGCGAAAAAGCACCAAGCCGGCGGAGATAATTTACACCGCGGCCGGCTTGGCGGAATGGGACCGGCACGTCACCGGCAAGCTCTCAAAGGAAACCGGCGCGGCTCTGGATTTAATGCTCCGCATCCAACAAAAAACCGGCGCGTGGGGCACGTTGGATTGCTGGCCGCCATTTGAATCGAGCGCGTTTCAAGAAGCCACCGTAGCCGCGATGGCCGTAGCGGCCGCGCCGGGATGGCGGGGCGGATTGGAAAACGAAAAGGCATTGGCCGGCATTGCCTCTCTGCAAAAATATCTGCGCGAAACCAAACCGCCCCACGACTACGGCGGAGCGGTTCTATTGTGGGCGGCCACGCGCATGCCGGATTTGTTGCCGAAGGAGCGCCGGCAAAAACTCATCGAGATGCTGTGGAGCCACCAACGCGACGATGGCGGTTGGTCCATCCGCACTTTTTCCACACCTGAAGAATGGGGGCGCGGCAATCGCGCGGCCAAACTGCGCGCGGAACCGGAATTCAAAAACCCACCGAGCGACGGGCATATGACCGGCCTTGCCGTTTTGGTGCTGCGCGAAGCGGGCGTGCCCGCCAAGGATGCGCGTTTGCAAAAAGCGGCGAAGTGGCTGCTCGTCAACCAACGCGCCAGCGGACGGTGGTGGACGCGTTCGCTCAACACCGACAAGTACCACTACATCACCTACAGCGGTACGGCGTATCCGTTGTTGGCGTTGTTGAAATGTGGAGAAATCACTTCCAAGCTCGCTCCGCAGTCGAAGAACGATTAGGCTGCCGCCGTGGGCATTTCGGCGCGCCAGTTTGAACAATTGCAGGAAC
>Ga0302117_10000848_pt1 | contig 14143 bp, 4 predicted proteins | sample AG5_322_MG_FD_203112 | JGI IMG/M metagenome (GOLD analysis project Ga0302117, IMG submission 203112) | Marine microbial communities from Western Arctic Ocean, Canada - AG5_32.2 | ecosystem: Environmental > Aquatic > Marine > Oceanic | place: Canada: Western Arctic Ocean | collected 2017-10-01 | reverse complement strand
CTCAAGCAACCTACCTTACGGGCAAGACCCCTGCCGAACACGGGATCGTAGCGAACGGTTGGTACGATCGCTCCCTCAGCGAGCACCATTTCTGGAAACAGTCGAATCACTTGGTTGAGGGTGAAAAACTTTGGGAAACCCTCAGGCACGACAAAAAAGACCTGACCTGCGCAAAGCTCTTTTGGTGGTTCAACATGTATTCCTCCGCCGACTTTTCTATTACTCCTAGACCTCTTTACAGGTCCGACGGACTCAAGAGCTTCGACGTGCACACCAACCCGCTTGCCATGCGCGAGGAAATCAAGGCCGACATCGGCGACTTTCCGTTTTCGTCCTTCTGGGGGCCAAGGGCAGGCATCGCGTCCTCCAGATGGATCGCGGAGTCTGCCAAATGGACAGAGGAAAAGTATTCTCCCGATCTCTCTCTAGTCTATTTACCGCATCTCGATTACGACCTCCAACGCCTAGGTCCAAATCATCCCGGCATCCCCAAGGAACTTCGGGCTATCGACGAGGTAGCAGGTGATCTGATCGACTTTCTGGAAAAGAGAGGTGTTCGCGTGGCCATACTTTCCGAATACGGAATCACCGAAGCCAAGAAAGTAGTCTACCCGAACCGAGCCTTTCGGACAAAAGGTTGGTTAAGCATTAAGGACGAACTGGGTCTGGAATATTTGGACTGCGGAGGCTCTCGGGCCTTTGCCATTACCGATCACCAGATCGCCCATGTATACCTCCGAGACGACTCGCCTTCCTTTGCCTCAGAGGTACGGTCTTCACTAGAAAACTTGGATGGCGTGGCGAAGGTTCTGGACAAGGATTCCCGCAAGGAAGCTGGACTAGACCACAATCGAGCAGGCGATCTCATTGCCATCGCCGAGGAGGACGCTTGGTTCGCCTATTACCATTGGGAAGGTGACGTCAAGGCACCCGACTTCGCTCGCTGCGTAGACGTCCACAGAAAATACGGCTATGACCCGGCCGAATTGTTTATTGATCCCGAGATCCCCTTTCCCACCGCAAAAGCAGCCCTGCGTTTGCTCCAAAAGAAGATGGGGTTCCGCATGTCCATGGACTTGATCCCCCTAGACGCCTCCCTCGTTAAGGGAACGCACGGCGCCATACCCAAAGACAAGTCCGACTGGCCGATGCTCTTGGGCGCCATCCCCGAGGTTCCAAGCGAATGGGTACCATCGACAGCAGTCAGAAACCTACTCCTGCGGTTTTATTCTCAATAACCCTCTAAAAATAATGTGAAATAATATCTAATTTCACCTTGCGCATTTAGGAAATATGATTGTTCGATAATTTGCGTAATAGAAATTGGTAAGCCCTCGCGGCTGATCCTCTCCAACAAACATCAGAAACCCGAATCATCGTACCAATCGTGAGTGCAGCCACCAAAAAAAAACCCACTACTACCAAAGCTTCCGCTGACGACGAAAAAATGGCCAAGGCCCTCGTCGACGCTTATGACAAACTAAAGGCCCAAGTACACAAAGTCATCGTGGGGCAAGACGATGTGTTGGAGCAATTGCTCATCGCCATGCTGGCTCGTGGTCACTGTTTGCTTGAAGGTGTGCCGGGATTGGCCAAGACTCTCATGGTGCGTTCGCTGGCCCAAGCCATCGACCTAAGTTTCCGACGTATTCAGTTTACCCCCGACTTGATGCCAGCCGATATTACAGGCACGGACATCATCCAAGAAGACAAGACAACGGGGCATCGCCAACTCGTCTTTGAGAAAGGTCCTATTTTTAGCCAAATCGTGCTGGCCGACGAAATCAACCGGACACCCCCAAAGACGCAGGCCGCCTTACTCGAGGCCATGCAGGAACACGATGTCACCGTGGGCGGCAAGACTTATCACCTAGACGAACCATTCTTCGTTTTGGCCACCCAAAACCCAATCGAACAAGAGGGCACGTATCATTTACCGGAAGCTCAGCGAGATCGTTTCCTGTTCCAAGTAATCGTAGATTATCCCACACGCGATGAGGAACGGCAAATTGTCGAGCAAACCACCTCGACCTTTGAATCCAAGCTTGAGCCGGTGCTCGACGGCAAGACCATCATGCAATGCCAAGAGACGGTCAGACGGGTACCGGTACCGGAACATGTTTACGATTTTATTCTCGATCTCGTGCGCATGGCTCGACCTAAGGAAGAATCGGCTCCGAAGTGGGTTAAGGACCTCATCGAATGGGGACCCGGACCGCGGGCTTGCCAGCAACTCGTGCTCGGATCCAAGGTGCGGGCTTTGCTGCGTGGTCGCTATCATGTAACCGTAGACGACGTGGTGGCGCTAGCGCATCCCGTCCTTCGCCACCGCATCGTCCCGACCTTCAACGCAGAAGCCGAGGGTGTCTCTGTCGAGTCTCTTATCGACCGGCTCCTAAAGGAAGCTCCGAAGAAGCAAGAAGATGTGATGTAAGGGTTGGACCGACCTTTATCATTTATTGAATCGCGTGCCAAATGGCCACGGTAACTGATTATCTAGATCCCAAGGATCTCTCTCACCTCGCCAATCATCAGGTTTTGGCGAAGAGAGTGGTGGAAGGATTCTGCTCGGGACTTCACCGTTCACCCCACAAGGGTTTCAGCGTAGAGTTCAAGCAGCACCGACAATATGTGCCCGGAGACGAAATCCGACGCCTCGACTGGAAGGTGTACGGTAAAACCGATCGCTTTTACATCCGGGAATACGAGGAAGAGACCAACCTGCGCTGCAATATCCTCCTCGATGCCAGCGGATCCATGGCCTACGAGGGAACACGAACGGAAGGTCGATCCAAGCTTCATTACGCCTCACGCCTAGCGGCATGCCTGTCGTACATGATATTGAAACAAACCGATAGCGTAGGACTCATCACATTTGACACCAAGGTCCGGAAAGTGCTCCCGGCACGTGGTCGAGCCGCTCATGTAAGCAATGTCATCGACATACTCGCAGAGACCACCGCGGGCGGGGAAACCGACCTCGGGAACGTGTTCCACGAGTTGGTTCCAAAGCTTAAGCGTCGCGGTCTCGTCGTAATCATTTCAGACTGTTTCGGTGACCTTGACTCGGTGATGAAGGGCTTGGCCCACTTTCGTCACGCCAAGCACGACGTCGTGATCTTTCAGATTTGGGATCCCGACGAACTGGACTTTCCGTTCAAGCAGTGGACTCGCTTCGACTGCCTGGAAGTAGCCGACAGGAAGCACACCGTGGACCCGACCCACTTGCGGCAAGCTTACTTGGAGAACTTGGAAAACTATCGACAAAACTTCAAGCAAGGTTGCCACCGCAATCGCATCGACCTCGTGCCGATGACCACCGACCAACCTTACGCGGAAGCCCTTGCCTATTACCTCGCCCTACGCAAGCGCGGGGGCAAACCAGCACGGAAATGAACTTCCTCAACGTCGGCTTGGCATTCGGAGCGGCAGCATTCGCCATCCCGCTGCTCATTCACATTTTCAACCGTAGTCGCTTCAAGGTGGTGACTTGGGGAGCCATGCATTTGCTGGAATCGGTGCTGCGCGTGAACCGCAAGCAAGTACAGCTAGAACAGATCATCCTACTAATCATTCGCTGCGCCATTCCCATCCTGCTAGCACTTTGCCTTGCTCGCATGGTGGTGACGGACTGGGGACCATTCCTGCACCGAATCATTCTGCCCTTGGCTGCATTGGCTTTTCTCATTCTGATAGCGCTCGTCCCGAGACTTAAGAAACTTTTCGGCACTCTTTGCGCGGCTTGCATCATTTACGCCATTGCTGCCGAGGTAGGCATGTTTGGAGGAGGTTACGAAAAGAAAAACATTAGCTCGGACTCCACGGAAATCGCGGCCTCCACGGTTATCTTGCTTGACGATAGTTTTTCCATGAATGCGGATGGCGGTTTCGCAAAGGCTGGTGCATTCACCGAAAGTTTCCTGAAAAAGCTAAAGAAGGGATCGGATGCCTCCGTCGTACGGATGGGGGGAACTGCGTCACCCATCTTCGACAAACCCACCTCCGAAACCGAAGCCCTCGGAGAACGATCGGGAAAGCTCAAGGCATCTTACGACAAGGTCGATCTCATAGGTTCGCTCGATACAGGAATCTCCGCCATCCACGACGGACGGAACGCAAAACGCGAAATCATTCTTGTCTCCGACTTCCGCAAGGCCGACTGGGAAAAGGCAGGTGGTTCACTCGCGACATTGAAGGAACGGCTTGAAAACGAACCACTTAAGCCCGCCATCACCTTCATCGACGTCGGCGGTCCCTCCCGAGAAAATGTTTCCGTTGATTCCATTGAACTGTCCGCTACTTCAGTAGGTGTGGGGCAGAAAGTCCTCGTTCTGGCTGAACTACGGAATCACGGCAGCTCAGCTTATGAAGGAGACCTTCAAGTTCGCCTACTAGTGAACGACGGGTTAGTCCCCGTGGACGAAACGGTTGTATCCCTGAAACCAGGAGAAGTCGGGCAAGTCCTTTTCACTCACAAGTTCTCAGAAGCAGGTTCGACTGTCGTTACCATAGAAATTGGAGCTAGCGATGCCCTCGACGACGACGACCGTCGCTCCGCATCAGTCACGGTACTGGACCGCATCGGGGTGCTTCTTGTCGACGGATCTTCCTCCGAAGAATGGTTAAGCGGGGAGACCGATTTCCTAAAGCTTGCCCTCACTCCATTCGAGGAAGCCAAGGTAAAGAATTCCGTGGAAACGAAAGACTTGATAGACGCCTCGGTTGTAACGCTGGCTAACTTTGACCCCGCGAAGCACCTAGACAGCAACCAAAGCGTGGTCGTTTTGGCCAACGTTTCCAGCCTAAAGGATGAGCAAATCTCCGCCATCTCCTCCTTTGTCCACAACGGAGGAGGACTTTGGCTTGCACTCGGAGATCAAGTCGACGCCGATTGGTACAACGACGTTCTGGGCTCAGAAGCAAACGACCTTCTCCCCCTACCCCTCCGCAACACCGGTGGAAGCTTGACCGACGATTCCGTACGCACTCGCGTAGTGGCCTCTCATTTCGAGCACCCCGCCCTCTCACTCTTTAACGATCGCAGGAACGGAAACCTAGCCGACGCAGACCTTTGGCGCTGGTGGCGCTTGGAAGAAAGCGACAGTATCGAAGCCCGAGACGCCACAGTGCTCGCAAGACTTGAGACCGGCGACGTTTTTCTCGCCGAAAAAAAGGCAGGCAAAGGTATCATCATCCAGATGGCAACCACCGTAGACGGGGATTGGACGAACATGCCAGTGCGCTCCTGCTATTTGCCCTTGGTCCAGCAGATTGCCTCCTACCTTGCCGATCAAGTTACCCCTCCACGTAACCTGCCCGCAGGAGCCACCCTCACTCATTATCTACCGGAAGAAGAGGCGGGGAAAACCTTGAACGTAACTAGCTCCGATGGCTCCACCCATACCGTAAAAACAGTCAAGCGCGGCTCACAGGCGGTGGCCGAATTTTCCGACACTCGGAGACCGGGCACCTATCAAATGAGCGGCGAAGGCATAAGCTCGGTCAAGTTCGTAACCAGTGCATCACCACGAGAATCTCGACTGGACCGCATGTCGGAAGAAGAGATTCGGGAAAGCACAAAAGCTCTCGCCGAATCCATCGATTTTATCAACGCCTCGGAAAAAGACGCTCTAGCCCAGTACTTGGAACTGGATGGTGCGCGAACTTTTGGTCGTGAAACATGGAAGATACTCCTCGGGGCAGTCCTAGCTCTAGTCATCCTGGAATTGATCCTGCAACGAATATTCGGGAGGGTGCGAGCATGAACGACGATCGCACCGGCACCAGCTTTCACCTCGCGGGTGACATTGAACCGTGGCTGGGCATCTTGCTCGCCTTAGGCACTGCCGTTCTGGCGTGGTGGCTTTATCGGCTCGAAACCCGAAAAGGAACGGTTGCCCCCTTGGATAAAGTGCTGCCGCTTCTTCGTGCTGCCGCTGCAGGTCTAATCGTCTTGATCCTCACCGGCCCGACAATAAGCAATGTCAGCGAGAAAGGGCAACGGGGACGAGTATTGGTTTTTCTGGATGCATCGAAGAGCATGTCCATCAAAGACAATCACATGTCTCCCGGTCGAAAACTTCTCTTGGCGGAAAGACACGGCTGGCTTCCAAAGGATCAAAACCTTCTCGACCCGGCGCTTCAGGATGCCGCGGACCTTCTCGCAGAAGCGCGCATCGAATTAACCACAGGGCTTGCAGCCCCCACCGCGGACTTGACCAAACTCGGGGAAAGCTTCGCAAAAAAAGTCGAGAAAGCATCCGTACTCCTGTCCGGAAAAGAATACGAAGTTTCGACCGCTCCCGAACGTAAAGGAGTACTCTACCACGAAGTCTGGAACGACATCCCCGACAGTACAGTCACGAGCCTCACTAACCACCCTAAATACAAGGAAGGAAATCCAGATTCCACAGGTTACCTAACTGCCGCAGCAAGTCCATTGAACGCGGGCGACAACTTCGGCAGACGCATCCGAGGAATAATTGTTCCTCCCGAATCCGGCGATTATCGCTTTTCGGTCAGTGCCGACGACGAGTGCGTGGTTCTTCTTAACAACGCCGGAGAAAACCCGCAAAACGCTCGGGAAATCTTAAGAACCATAGGCGACAAGGAACAAGGAACAACTGGAACGATAGCACTCGATCAATCAAAACGTTACTATTTTGAAATTTTACACAAGGAGGGAGGGGGCAATGATCACTGCACAGTAGGTTGGACCTTGCCGGGGGGTCGCCTCGAACAACCTATCCCAGGGAAACATTTTCGTGCACCAAGTTACGAGAGTCAACCTACCTTTCCCGAACTGCGCGAAAGCATGGTCGCCGAAGTAGTGGAAAAAGCTCGTTTACTTAAAAAAGGAAACGACGATGCCGCGGAAACCACGATGCGGACAGCCCTATCGGATCTTGCCGACACCGCCCTATCCTTTGAAAGCCGTTTCCGCGACACCTTTGATTTATATGCGGAAAATCGCGCCGCTGGAGACGACGAACATATTCGCTCCGCCCTTAACTCGTTTGACGCAAGCGGAAGATGGGAGCGCGCCACTAGACTGCTTACCAAGCGCAACAACAGCATCCTCAAGGAATTGGCCGAAACTCATATCATAGAAGTGCGTTCGCTTGCAGGACTTGATACTGAACACCTCTGGGACAACATGGCCGACGCCGAGCCTCCCGCTGATTTCGGCCCATCTCCCGAAACTCGCCGCACAGACCTCGCATCCGGCGTGCAAGCCGCCATGAAAGTAGACGAAGACCACGAGGAGAAGAAGGATGCCAAACAATCGAGGTCTGCCGCCGTCATCCTCTCGGACGGACTCCACAACATCGGAACTTCCCCTTACGAAACCGCCAAGCTTATGGCTGGTCGCGACATCCCCATACATACCATCGGCTTTGGTAGCGTCACTCCACCTCCCGATCTAGCCGTCATCGACGTAGAAACTCCCGCCAAGGTGCTCAAAGACGACCGTGTCCGCGGCTCCATAACGCTCAAGGACAACCTAACCCCGGGCACCCCCTTCAAAATCGTTATCGAAGACGACCTGAACCAAACCGTATGGGAAGAAAGCTTCTCCGGCATGAGTGCAACGCGTCGACGAATCGACTTCGATTTCTCTGTCGAAAAACTAGTGGAGGAAAAGATATCTGCTCTGGGATTGGACAACAGTGTCGAGGTCAACGCAGTCCCCTTACGCATGAAAGTACGAGTGGAGCCGGTAGAGGGTGAAGCTCGTGACGACAATAACGTTTTCTCCTTCGCCTTCGACGCCATCACTAAGAAGAACAGCATGCTCATCATCGACGGTCGTCCGAGATGGGAAACCCGCTATCTTCACAATCTGTTTGAACGCGACGAACGCTGGAGCGTCACGGTCGCCTTCGCGGGTCCTGGTTCCGATGATGGAACCCTACCCCGCGGCGAGGAAGGAGACGTCTTTCCCGTAGACAAGAAAACTCTATTTTCCTACGACCTGTTGGTACTCGGCGAAATCTCCAAAGGGCTTTTCAAGGGCGAGGAACTGGAATGGATTCGCGACTTCGTGTCCAACCGAGGAGGGGGCATCCTTCTCTTGGATGGTCCGCGACAAAAGTTCCGCGAATACGCCGAGGGTGAGACAAATCCGATCGGCTCACTACTTCCCGTAAAATGGAATGAGGACGGCCCCAAGCGACTAGCTCCACAGGCTCTTCGCCTTACCGAAAGAGGCTTGTCCACACCTGCACTCTTGCTGCACCCTTCCGCCGAACGCAGCGCTGAACTTTGGGGATATGTTCCCAAACCCGGATGGGTAGCACCCACGAAAGCCCTGCCTGGAACGGACGTATACTTGGAGGCCACTCTAGACGAAAAGGGAGAGGAAACCGTCCCACTTCTCGTTTCGCGAACGGTTGGCGCCGGCAAGGTTCTCTATGCGGGCTTTGATAGCACTTGGCGATGGCGTTTCGAGGTAGCCGACAAGTACCACCAGCGTTACTGGCACCAAATCGCCTCTTGGATTATGGAAACGCCCTTTGCGGTAAGCGATGAGTTAGTGGCTATCGATCCCGGTGCATCAACTTATCGACCTGGTGAATCCGCTGCTCTTCGGATACGCGTTCGCGACCGCGAAGGAAAGCCTCTCGACGATCCAAAAGTAGTGGTCGAGGCACTCGTCTGGAAGGAAGGCAAAATAGTGGCCACCGTACCGATGAACACCGATCCCGACTCCGGCGGTCTCTTTCGAGGTGAAACGCCCGCCCTCACTGCGGGCGAACACCAAGTGACAGTGCGCGTAAACAGTCTTTTCGAGGAAGATGAACTCCGCAGTAAGGTCGAGTTTCTCGTCCGAGAACCAGAAAGCCCCGAGTTCGCAACGCTTATTTGCAAGGAAGATCTGCTCCGGGAGGTAGCCAAACTTTCGGGCGGAACCTACTTGCGCGAAGAACAAATAGGGCGATTAAACGATTTGCTAAAGCCCATAAGCTCGGGCAGACTCGTAAAAAAGGAAATTGCTCTGTGGCAAAGCTACTGGTGGTTCGTACCTATCATTTTGTTACTGGGCTTGGAGCTCTTTCTGAGAAAACGAGCAGGAATGCTATAACGCATAACGGAGAACAAATATGAGTGTACAAGTAGATCCCATTATCCTCCAAAAACTGGAAGACTTTCGCTGCCGACGACGCAACCTCATTTTCCTGCGTGGTTTTTGCTCTGCAGTGGTTAGTCTGTTGGCGGTTTTCTCTACAATCGCAGTGGCAGATTATCTAACACAGGCACGAATGCCCGACGAGGTTCGTACCGCTCTTTCCTGGATAGGCTATGCAATAGTCGTATTTGCCGTATGGCGGACATGCGCTCGACTATTGATTCATCTGCCTAGCAAAAGACATCTCGCCCGATTGATCGAGCAAACAGCTCCAGACCTAAGGGAAGACCTGCTGTCTGCGGTGGAACTGGGAAGAGAGGCTGGCGCTGGACTCGACTCCGAAGTCTTTCGCAACTTGGTCCAAAAAGACGTTTCGTCCAGAGTCAAGGATCTCGACATGTCCAACGCACTCCCCATGGCCCGACTGCGCCGTTGGCTTCAGGCGACAGCCGCGTTAATCGTATTTACCTGCGTCTTGCTCAACATTCCCAATTTCGGAGGACAATTCCAGCAGCTCATGGCTCGAGCTCTTCTTCCCGGAGCCAACATAGCTCCCTTGACGGATATCGAAGTGGCGATCTTGGCTCCGGGTAATGATATAGCCATTACTCCCAAAAGCGAACCTCTTCGTTTTTTGGTAGAGGTAAAAGGCAAAGACAAAGATCAAATCTTCGGCCTTGTCGAACTGGAAACTAAGGTAAAAAACGCCAAGTTGAATTCCCTTGCCATGGCAGCCCGGCAAGCAAACCGATTCTCACTCGACTATAACGTAGATCGTGAAAACTTCGAATACCGTATTCGAGTAGATGGTTCACCTCGTACAAAATGGTTCGACATGGATGTCGCATCTCGACCCTACGTCACCTCCTTCACCAAGACCTATCGATTCCCCGAGTACACTAAGCTTGAAGCCCAGACCGTAACCGAAGACCGCGGCGACCTTACAGGGTGGGAAGGCACCGAGGTGGATCTCGTCCTGAACGTAAATCAAATCGCGACCGATGGATTCATAGAACTGGACCTCACCGGGGCAGGCGTATCCAAGCTACAACTTACTCCAACCGAGGACGGAAAAGGCCTAAAGACCACGATCGTTTTGGCAAAGCCGGGGACTTACCACACCCTTGAAGTCACCTCGGAAAAAACAGGTTGGAAAAGCAAACCATCGCAAGCGTTCGAAATTTCCGTCCAATTGGACGAAGCTCCCGGCATTCAAATCGTGGCACCCCAAGAAAAATCGCAACTTCTTGCGCCCGACGACTTACTTGCCCTAACCGTAGTGGCCGAAGACGACCTAGCGCTAGAAAAGATAGAATACCAAGTGCGCGTGAATAATCGTGGTTGGCAAAAATTTCCCGTTCCCGGCCTAGTAACGCCCATCGACGAAAAAAACGTTGTTCTGCGATTCGACTTGGATCTGCTCGATCTAAAACTGCGCCCCAATGACAGTGCCACCCTCAAGCTGGTCGCCTACGACCGGAAGGGAGCAATCGGTGAATCCGACCCAATACAGCTTTCAATCATTTCTCGTGACCTAGATCTCTCCGCCATCCAGACCATCAAGCTTAAGAGCCTACTAGTCGAAGGCGTAACCGAACTCGCTGAGGCCGCCGAGGCCCGAGCAAAGGAAAACGACGAGCTTTACTCGACCGTCCTAAAAAAGAATGGAGAGCCAATCTCCGGCGCAACTGCCGATCGGATGCGCTCCCTAACGCGTTCCCTAGTCGAGGAAAGCACCCTCCTCTTCGATCAAACCTTGACCACCCTGACCGCAATGCCCCGCGGAACCGACTCCTTCGAAGTCACCCTTGTTACTCGTGCCGTAAATGCGATAAACCAACTGCGACCGGGAATTGCCTCCACTCATGCCGAAACGGCCCTGGCTTCCGAAGACTCGAAAGTTCGTAAACAAGCCGTACAGGACTTGAAGGGATCGATCGAGTCCGACAAGGGATTGCTCGGGAACCTAAGGAACATGGCAAAGGTTCAACTCAACCAACAAGTACTGGCCGTTGGTACCACCTACCTTAGGCAACTGTTGAAAAATCAAGGAGAATTAATCGAGTTGGCCAAAGGGGAATATCATTACAAGTTTGTTGCTCGGAGGCAAGAAGTTGCCCTCAATCATTGGCGAACCATAGAAAACGTTTTTAATGCCGGTAGCAATCGTCGGACTTCGGCAACAAAACAAATCAGCAAACAAGAGGGTAGCCTGCGAGCTGCCCTGGACGCCGAAACACCCGATAGGGCAAAACTTGCGGGTGAGATCGCAAAGTGGAACGACAGCGTCAGACGATTTTACGAAGTGGAACAAAACTTACTTCGTAGCAGAACCCGTTCACTTCGATCAAACCGAGAAAACTTCCTTTGGCAAGTTCGAGACTCTTGGCATGACATTGATGAATTCGCCCAAAAAATCACTTTGCTCAACTCGAATGAAAACGAATACGCAGGAATGGGACGCATCTTGGGAGATGGGCAATTGCCTGCTTTGGTATCGGAGCTTCAAGGGAGATCTCGTTTGGAAGAGTCTCGAAAGGATGCCGATTCAGCATTCGTCAAGGACACCGGCCAAGCATCCAGAGCGCTTCAAGCTCTCGGGAACCAGTTCAGGTCGCAAATATCAGCTGGCGAAGAGACTGTCGTTATCGCCACCAAAATCAGGGAAATTGCTTATCTCTTTCGTCTTCTGGAAGCCTATCATCAAGTCGTGGAAGCCTCGGGGCTCGCATCGACCTTCGCCAACAAGGAGAAGTGGGAAATGATGAAATCCAACAACCGTGCGGAACGAGCCATCCACTGGGCCACCGCAGCCTCCCCTTGGCGTGCCCTCTCAGGAAAAATTGCGGGCATTCCCTTAGATCAATTGGGCGGATCCAAAGAGGATCGGAACGAGGCGGCCAAAATCCTTCGAGACTTGCAGAAGCAACCTTACGCCACCGCCATCGACACCGAAATGCAAATGCGGGTGGACAATCTCGAGCACAAGCCAAGCTCGACGATAAAGAACGTAGAATTGGTGCACGCGGACTTGCAAAAAGTTCTCCAGCTTCTGAAACCGGCGGTTATCGAATCTCGGAAAAAACTCAATGAAATCGCCCCGACCCTAGCCGAACTTGCTCGCCAACTGGCTGAACAGGCCAGAAAGGCACAAGCCGAATCCGAGACCATCGTCCAAAAACCCGATGAAGAAACCCAAGAGGTTCGTCAAGAGACCGCCAAGCTCCAAACCAAGCAACGCGAACTGGGCGGAGAAATCAAACTGTTCAACGCAGCTCTGAGGCAAGAGGCTAACGTACAAAACGTGCTAGATAAGGAAGGCAGAGAAATTGCTCGCGACGCCGACGATGCAGCAGCCCTCGTCCAAGACAAAGAAAACTCGGCCGAAACTGCCATAGAGAAAGCTCTCCAAGCCACCGATAGAGGAGCCCAAAACGAAAGCCTGACCGAAGCTGCTGAGAACCAAGGTGAACTGGCTGAAGTGCTCGATGCCATTGCCGACCACTTCGAACGAGTTGAGAAAGGCGAGGAAGTCGCCGAATCTCGGGAGGAACTCCGACAAGCCGAAGAAGACCTCGGCATACAGGATCAAATCGAGGAACAATTTGCACAAGCCGAACGGCTTGCCGAATTGGCGCAACTTTCACCTGAAGAACTCCTCGCTGAATTGGAAAAGGAGCTGACCGACAATAAACCGATGCAACAGGAACTTTCCGAAATTGCCGAGGACACAATCGCAGAAGCCGAGGAAGCCCTCGAAGACGCAGCCGCAGAAGAGGAGGAAATCGCCGAGCAACTGGAAAACACCGACGAAGAACTCGTTGATGAAAAGAAGGTATTGGCAAAGGAACTGGCGGAACTAGCGCTTGACATCAAGAGATTGGCCGATCAAGAAGTGAAACAAGCCTCGCAACTGGCTCTACAAGCTATTGCAGGTGAAGCTTTCGAAGAATTGACCGAGACAAGAGAAGAACTGCTCGAACTCGCCCAAGACACACAGCAAGACGCAAGGCCAGAAGAAACCGCTGCCGAACTTGCACAAACAGCCCAAGATTTGGTAGAGCCCCTGCTCGAAGAAGCAGGCGACTTGAACGAGGCCGCCGAGGCCGCCGAGGCCGTTTCGACACTTACGCCCGAACAAGCTGCCGAACAAGCCGAACAAGCAACCGCTAACGCAGAAGAAGCAGTGGAACAAGCCGAACAGGCGCAAGAACAGGCTAATGCCGCCGAAGCTAAAGCCGAACCTGCCCAACAGGAAGCGGCGCAAGCCGTGCAAGATGCCTTGAAAGCTGAGCAGGATGCCGCCTTCGCCGAGCAAAAAGCGCAAGATGCAGCTCAGGATGCTACACAGCAACCAGACAACCAAGCCGCTCAGAATGCAGCTCAGAATGCCGAGGAAAATGCGGAGCAGGCTCAACAAGAAGCAGCCCAAGCACAAGAGCAAGCACAACAAGCACAAGAGCAAGCCAATGAATTTGCCAAACAAGCCAACACAGCCAGCCAAGCAGCGGAACAAGCACAAGAACTAGCTGAAGAGGCCCAGCAGAACGCCGACTTCGCCGAGGAAAGAGCGGAAAGAAAACCATCGCAGGTCGCTGCTTCACAACAAAATGCCCAGCAAGCGCAAGAGCAAGCTGAAGCCGCTTCGAAAAAAGCCACCGAGCTGGCTCAAAGAGCTCAAGAACTCGCCGCCGAGCTGGATGCCCTCAGTGAAGGCGCTTCCCCCGAGACGGAAGCATTGGCACAGGCCCAAGAGCAGCAACAAGACGTCGGGGAAGACGTATTCGAAGCCGCCCAAGACGTAGCTCGAGCCGCTCGCCACGAAGAAAGGCTTGGCAACGAACAGGCCGCCGAAGCCCTCTCCGAAATAGCAGAAGGAGCGGAACAAGCCGCCCAACAAGAGGTAGCCCAAGCAGGCCAAGAACTGCAAAACACTGAGCTGGCTCAACAACTAGAAGAGTTGGCTCAAGATGCCCAGGACATTGCCCAAGGAAAAGAAGCTCAACAAGCTGC
>Ga0302117_10000845_pt1 | contig 14151 bp, 8 predicted proteins | sample AG5_322_MG_FD_203112 | JGI IMG/M metagenome (GOLD analysis project Ga0302117, IMG submission 203112) | Marine microbial communities from Western Arctic Ocean, Canada - AG5_32.2 | ecosystem: Environmental > Aquatic > Marine > Oceanic | place: Canada: Western Arctic Ocean | collected 2017-10-01 | reverse complement strand
GCCGATGATTGGCGCAACACCTTCGGCGTTGAAAATGCTTCTTGAACGTTGTTCCCAGGGTAGGTCGCGCCTCCCAACCCTGGGCTTTGGGGCGGAATCCCGTTGGGATTCGAAGGCGACCGATTCGAAAACTTATGGGTAATGCACAGCTCCCAGGAAGGGAACTGCCCATCAGGCAACGACCGCGCTAATCCGGTTCCCCTCCTTGGAGGGATTAGGGGTGGGTTTCCCCGGGGTCGATTGCCTCGGCGCCCTGGATCTTGAACCGCGCCCGAGTGAAGCTCTCCACCCGATTCGCGTATCCGAAAACAATTTCTATGACTCAGCATATCCCTGAAATTCATCAACGCCTCGCTTCTATCCCAGGCCGTCAAACACGCCGCCGCTGGAATTGAACACATCGATCTCCAATCCAAAACGGCGCAGTAGGGTCACGTAAAGATTGCAAAGCGGGACGCGCTCGCGCTTCGCCTCCGGCAGGACTACATGCCCCCGATGTTGATAACCGCCGCCGGCAAGCAGGACCGGCAGATTCTTGTTGGAGTGCGAACTGCCGTTGCCGATGCCGCTGCCGAACAACACCTGCGTCGTGTCGAAGAGCCGGCTGCCATCCGCGTCGCGGAGCTCCTTCAACCGACTCAAAAACCCGCTCAGTTTCTCCATCTGAAAAGTCTCGATCACGGTTAGCCCCTCCAGCAATTGCGGCGATTTGCCGTGATGGGAATAGCCGTGATAGCTGTTGCGAAGATCCATCTGCGAGGTGTTGAAGCCCTCGGGCATTTCCAGGGAAATCACCCGCGTCGAATCGGTCTGCAGGGCCAGGGCCATCAACTCGTAATAATCCTCCAGTGATTCAACGAAGCCGCCCCCCTCCGGCTCGCGCAGCTTGACGGCGGGCTTCAGCTCATGCCGCCAGTGTTCGGCCATTTGCAGCTTCTTTTCCACGCCCCGCACCGAGGTGTAATACTCATCGAGCTTTTCCCTGTCCCGCTTGCCCAGGCGGCGATCCAACGCCTTGGCGTGTTCGCTCACGACATCGAGAATGGAGCCCTGAAGCTGATTGCGATGCCCGATCCGTTTCTTCGCCTCCGCAGTGTCGTCGACAAACAACATCCGAAATACTTCGCGCGAACTCGTGATCGCCGGGACGTTCACACCCGCCCGCGTCCAGCTCATCTCGCAACTCCCGGCCACACCCAGCGTCAGCGTCGAAAAGCGGGTCCGAGCGCCCACGTGCTCCGACGCGCGTTGGTCGATCGAGATATTGCCGTCGGGCATGGACTTCAAATCGATCGTCTTCACACCGGTGAGAAAAGTGTCCACCACGCGATGCCCGCCAGAATAGCCGTGATCGAAATTGGAGAAAACGGTGAAGTCCCTGCGATGGCTGGCAAGCGGCTTGAGCAGGATCGGCAAGTCGTAATCCAGTCCCGCCTGCTTCGGAAAAAAGCGCTGCGGAATCATGCCGTAGGGATTGCCCACGCACACCAACCGCTGGGGCGCCGCCTTCGCCCCGGCCGCCTTCAGGCTCGGCGTCATCGCCTCCAGCGCGGGCAACGCCATCGCCACGCCGGCGCCCTTGAGAAAGGTTCTTCGATCCAATTGCCAGTTCTTCTTCATGGTCGATTTGATTCGATTGAAGACGCTGCGGGATTTCGATTATTCAGGCAAGCGCGCATCCCTTCGAGATGCCAGACGCCCTACCAATCATCGCGGTATAACACAAAAGGATCACGACCAGTGGCAACGAGTCTTTCGAATTCATCCACGTCGCTTTCGTCCACCTGCGCAAGCGCTCTGTAATCTATGTGATTGATTACACCAATCGCCACGAATCGCATCGCCTGATCCGTCGAAGATGTCGAACGCACCAACGCGGGAATCGCGGCAGTCACGTCATACTCATAAAGATCATAAAGTCTAAGCGACAGAGCGGCGACCATTCGATTTCCGACTTTCTCGCTCTCGAGAGCGTCAATCAACGCAGGGATCGCCTGACTGGATTCATGGCGAAAGTGCCCGAGAGCCGCCAGGGCGTTGCCCCGCAATCGCGGGTCGCACAATTGATCCAAAACACTCGAGACTTGCCGGGCTCGTGGATAGCGACAGGAATAGAGCCCCAATATTGCCGCCGATCGAATCCCTGCGTCATCACTTGTTAAATTCTCAATCAGACAATTGACGCCTTCAGGGCGAATTTTGGCCAGCGCTCTCCCCGCAACGACCGATTCGGAGAGCTTGTCGCTTTTGAGCATTTCCGACAATTCTGGGATCGCGGATTCCGCCGCGGGCCCAAGAAATGCCATGGAATGCGCCGCTGCCCATGAGTATTCGGCCCTCAGAATCCGCCGCTCGTCCAGTCCCGAACTGATCAGCAGCGAGTTTACTTTTTCTCTCAACGGAGAAATCGGCTTCAAATGGTCCATCAGGTGGGGCACTGCATCGCTGCCCATTTGCTGAATCGCCAATCCCGCCAGATAATTGGTCTTGAGGTAGCTCTTATATATATCTCCCTCCCGCTCCACCAGATGAAGCCATTCAGTCAACGTTTTCCCCTCGTAAGACGGCTCCCTGGATTCGATGTGAATCAAGACTACAGTCGCGACGCCGATAACAAATACGGTCGCGGCTGCTTTCCGGAAGCGTCTCATTTTCACGGCATCCGTCTTAGTTGCATTGTTCATTGAGGACGCGGATCACACGCTGCTTACTGGGACGCCGTCCCCGGCGTCCTGGCCTTCAATTCCGCGCCACGTTCTTTGCCGATTGATACGCGCTGAGCGCCGCCCAGATTCGGTGAACTTCTCTCAGCCCATCGAGGTAATGCCGCCGCTCGAGGGCGTGTTCGAGCCGTGCCGCGTCATAACTGTCGCGGTCGGTCTCACCGGCGCTGAAGAGCAGTCGATGCCGGGCGACGATCTGGGCGTGATGCGGCAAAATCTCCTCGCGAATGTGATCAGATCTCTTCAACGCCATCTCCAAATCTGCCGCCAGCTGCTCAAAAGAAAGCCGGGTTTGCTGGCGAAGCAGCACGGCCTCTTCCCGCGCGGCGTCCGCGTCCGAAAGGTGGGACTTCACCGCAGCCTTCTTTCGGTCGAACAGGGGAATCGCAAATCCGACACCGATATCCATTCCGTTCTTTCGGCTCGCCTGGTCGCGACGATAGAGCAATTTCAGATTCAGCGATGGAATCCGCGACGCGCGCGCCGCCTGGGCGCGCAATCGGGCAATGGCCTCCTCCCGGTCCGCCGCTCGCTGACCCGGCAATTCGTCCAGCGAATCCGCCGCCCGACGGATCTCGTCCATGCCCAACTCCAGCTCCAATTCACCGCGCAGGCCGACGATCGCCAGATCGGGCTGACCGATGACGGTCGCCAGCGCGAGGAACGCCTTGCGCCGCACCGTCAACGCGGATTCGCGATCAAGCTGTTCATGATCGAGATCGGCGTGAGCCAGCTCGGCGCGCTCGGTGATTTGATCGCCCGCATCGCTGCGAGCCGTGGCGATGCGCAAACGGGACTCCAGAACCACGAGCCGCTCCCCATGCAGCTTCTCGCTTTCCTGAGCGAACAGGGCCGTGGCAAAAGCGCCGTGCGCCCGTCGCCGAACGTCGCTCCGAGCCGCTTCGAAGCGCAACCCGGCCTGGTCTCGCTCGGCAGCGGCAACTTCCTTTGTAAGCCTTCGTTGCGAACCCAGCGGAATCGATTGCGAGACCCCGGCGACATACTCGCCGCTTCCGCGCCCGCGAAAACCCTCCGCGCCAATCACGAGCTGTGGATTCGGCGGCAGGCCCGCCTGCCGGGCGCGATGCTCGGCCGCGATCCAACGCGCATGGGAGGCCTTCAGTTGGGGAACGTTCTGCTCCGCGATGCGAATGACATTCTCCAGCGAAAGCGAAACGTCATTCGTGGACGCCGCGGACAGCGAAGCCGCGGCCAGACAAAGAACGAGAGTTGCGATGCGTATTTTCATGATTCAATCGGTTGAGGTTTCGCGGGTTTGCCGAAACGAAGATAAAGCGCGGGCACGATCACCATGTTCAGCAACATGGAGGTGGATAGGCCAAAGAGAATCACGATCGCCATCGGCGTCTCGATCTCCTTGCCCGGTTGTCCGGCACCCAGCGCCAGGGGGATGAGCGCCAGGCCCGTGCCCAACGCCGTCATCAGGATCGGAGCCAGCCGCTCGATCGCCCCTCGCCTTACGGCCTCGTAAAGATCGCCGACGCCCTCCTCCTCCTGGAGGTGACGAATGTGCGAAACGAGCATAATGCCGTTGCGAGCGGCGATGCCAAACACCGTGATAAATCCGATCAGGGAGGCCACGCTCAGCACGCCGCCGGAGAAGTAGACGCCGGCCACACCGCCAATCAGCGCCAGCGGGAGATTCAACATCACCAGCGCCGCGTCCCGGCCGGACCCAAAGGCCATGTGCAGGAGGAAACCGATCCCGATGATCACGCCGATGCCCAGCCCCGTGATCGTCCGCGTCGCCGACGCCGCGCTTTCGAACTGGCCGCCAAACTCCACGCGATAGCCCGGATGATCGGCGATCACGGGCTCGATCAAGGCGCGGCAGTCGTTCACCACGGAGGTCACGTCGCGCCCGGCGACATTGCAGGAGACCACGATCTTCCGCTCCACCTGTTCGCGGCTGATGCGATTGGGCCCCGTGAAGCGCTCGATCCTGGCGACGTCCCGCAAGGGAATGCGCGGTCCGGCCGGCGTCGCAACGAGCAGGTCGCCGAGGGTCTCAATCCGCCAATCCGCGTCCCGTTTCAGCTGCACAACCAGATCGAATCGGTTTTGTCCCTCGAGAACCTCCGTCGCCTTCTCGCCCTGGATCGCCGCGTTGATATGACGTCCCACCTGATCGACGGTCAGGCCGTGCCGCGCCATCGCGCTTCGCTCAAATTGGATGCGCAGGATCGGCACGTCGCGTTGCTGCTCGAGCGCCAGATCCTCCACTCCGGCCACGCCGGACATCGCGTCTCGCACCGATCCGCCAATCGTCCGAAGGTCGTGCAGATTCGGGCCAAAGATCTTCACCGCGACGTTGGCGCGCGTGCCCGACAGCATATGATCGATGCGATGGGAAATCGGTTGTCCAATCTCGACGTTTACTCCGGGCAGCGTTCCGAAATCCACGCGCAAGTCGGCGAGAAATTCCTCCTTGCTACGATCCCGCATCTTGAGCTGCACTTCGATCTCCGACGATTCGACGCCCATCACATGTTCGTCCTGCTCCGCACGCCCTGTGCGCCGTCCGAACGACGCCACCTCGGGATGGCCCTTGAGAATCCGGTCGATCTGTTTCCCGATCTCGTCGGATTCCTCCAATGACGTGCCCGGCAGCGTCACCGCTCCGATCGTCAGGCTGCCTTCATTGAATGGCGGCAAAAATGCGCGGCCAAAAAGGGTCATTTGAAATACAGCCAACGCCAGCAACGCCAGCGTCGGGATTGCCGACCACCAGGGATGCCGCAGGATGCCCGGCAGAATCTTCGCGTACCTCTTCTTGAGAACGACCGCCAACCAGGCCTCCTTCTCCCGCGCCACGGCCTTGCTCGAAGGCAGGAGGAAATAGCAAAGCACCGGCGTCACGGTCATGGCCACCACCAGCGACGCCAGCAGGGAGACCACGTAGGCCAGTCCCAGCGGCGCGAGCAGCCGCCCTTCGACTCCAGAGAGAAAGAACACCGGAAGAAACACCAGCACGATGATCACGGTCGCGAAGGTGATGCTGCGCCGAATCTCAATGCTGGCCGCCAATACGATCGCGCCGACCGATCTGCGTTCCTTCTCCGGCAATTGGTGATTCTCGCGCAATCGACGAAACACATTCTCCACATCGATGATTGCGTCATCCACCAGGGCGCCGATCGCGATCGCCATCCCTCCGAGCGTCATCGTATTCACCGTCACATCGAGCCAGTCCAGCGTCAGCAACGCCGCGACCAACGACAAAGGAATCGCCGTCAAGGTAATCACGGTCGCGCGCAAATTGCCGAGGAACACAATGATGACGAGCACGACCAGAATCGCGCCGTCACGCAGAGCGACCACCACATTCTCGACCGCCACTTCGATGAAATCCGCCTGTCGAAAGATCTCTCGATCCAGCGTCATGCCATTCGGCAGATCGGCCTCCAATTCATCGAGAACCTGATCCAGCCGACGCGTGAGCTCGAGGGTGTTGGCCTGCGGTTGTTTTCGAATGCCAAGGATCACCGCCTCTTCGCCGTTGACTGCCGCTGTGCCGCGCTTCTGCGCGGAACCGATCTCCACGGAAGCCACGTCGCCCACGAGAACCGGCGAGCCGTCCCGCGACTTGATCACGATTTCCGCGATGTCGGACGTGCCGCGAATGCGCCCCATGCCATTGACCAGCCACTCCGAGCCGCTTTGATTCAACACGCCCGCCGAAATGTTGCGATTACCCGAGCCGACGGCCTCAAGGATTTCATCGAGCGTCACGTCATAGGCCCGCAACGCCTCCGGAGTCGCGCGGATCTGATACTGTTTTCGCCCGCCGCCGATGGGAATGACCTGCGACACCCCGGGCACGGCGAGCAGACGCCGCCGCATCGTGGTGTCCGCATAGGTCAACAGATCGGTCGGCGAATGCGCGTCCGAGGCCAACCCCAGAAACATCACGTCGCCCATGATCGAACTGACCGGCGCGAGAATAGGTTTCTCCACCTCGTCCGGCAGATCCGCCGTCACCAGGTCGAGCTTCTCGGTCACGATCTGACGCGCGACCCGAATGTCCGTGCCCCAATCGAACTCCACCCAGATGATGGAAATGCCGACGGCTGTCGCGGAGCGCACACGCCGCACGCCCGCCGCTCCGTTAAGTGAAGTTTCCAGCGGAAACGTCGCCTGCTGCTCCAAGTCCGTTGGAGCCATGCCGTGCGCCTCGGTCACCACAGTTACGGTCGGCGCGCTCAAGTCCGGGAAGACATCCACCGGCAGTCGCGTGGAAACAAAGACGCCATAGGCGACCAGCAAGAAGGCGCTGACGAGCACGAGCGCCCGATTGCGCATGGAAAAACGAATAAGTGTGTCCATGGCTCGCCTTAGTGATGACTGTGGGGAATGGCGCCGCCGCCCAGAGAGGCCAGACGCACCGAGTAGGCGCCCTGCACAACGACACGATCGCCGGCCGTGAGACCTTCGAGAACCTCCGCCCACTCGCCGTCGCGAATGCCGATCTTGACCGGACGCTTCTGAAAGGTTTCACCGGCCACCTGCGCGTAGACCATGAACACGCCGTCCTCTTCAACAATCGCCGACTCGGGAATCACCAGCGCCTCTCTGGCCTCGCCTGTCGCCAATGCCAGCGAGACCCGCTGGCCGATGCGCAAACGACCGTCCGGATTCGGCGTTTCGATGTGGATCGCGACCGTCCGCGTCTCGTGATCGACTACGCGCCCAATCGACAACAACTTGCCGACGCCCTCACCCAGCGCGACAAAGCGCTCGCCGTCTGGTCCGCCGACTTCACACAGGGCGCCCGTCACCATTTTTAAGCCGATGGCTCGGCTTTCGGGAATCTTGCCGTGCAGATAAACGGACTCGCTGTTCAACACCGTAAACAGAGTTTCTCCCTCCTGGATGAATTCACCGCGCGCCTTGTCAAGGTGCCGCGTAACGCCGCCGTCGATGGGCGAAGTCAGCGTAATCGAGGGCGCCGCGTCGGCCGCGCCTTCGAGCATGCCCGCGCTCGCCGAAGTGTAGGCAATCTCAAGCCGCCTCGCCGCCTGGTGCGCGGATTCGGCCAACCGCAACGCGGTTTCCGCGTCCTGTAATTCTCGCTGCGATTTGGCCTCCTGCTCCGCCAGCCCGCGAATGCGCGCGTGGGTCTTCTTCGCGTCCTCCAATTCGACCGCAGCGCGCTCAACCCCCGCACGTGCCTCCACGAGACGCGCCCCGATTTCAGAAAATACAGGCTGCACCCGCGCCAGCTTCTCCCCGCGTTTCACGCGTTGTCCGACGAGCGGAAAAGGCCCGTCGCCAACGGTCAACAAGCGTCCCGACACCGGCGCGACCACCGCCGCCCGATCGCCCGATCTCGCGTGAACCTCGCCCGGGACGGTCAATCGCTCCGTCAGCGAACGCATTCCGACCGTTGCGGTCAGCGTCGGCGATCGCCACTGCTGCTCCTTCAGAAAGGAAATGCCTTCAACCTCCTCGATCTTCTCAGCTCCGTGATGGGCCGCTTCGTGATTCGCAAAAATCGTGACCGCGCCCAGATTCACCGCCACGGGGGCGCCGTTGTGAGTAAAGCTCGCCTTCAAAGCCAGTATGCCGACGCCGGGCATCTTCAAGGTCGGCAGGTAAATACCGGGCCTCGCGGACTTATCGACTGTCGCCGTGACGCTCTCCCCGCCAGCTGCCGTCAAGGTCAACGTCAGCCCGCCGGCCGTCCTAGGCTTCCCGGTCTTCAGTTCGGAAACGTGAACGATGAATTCCGTGGACTTGCCCGTTTCAGCGGCTTCGTGTTCCGCGAACAGTTCAAAGCCGTTTTCCCAGGCCGTCAGGGCGAAGGTGGGCTCTTCATGCTCGTCGGCATGAGGATCGGCGCCGGGACCATGACTATGGCCGTGGCCGGCCAACGCTTCATCGGAGGGTTTGCAGCCGACTACAGAAAGGCAGAGGCCTACAGTCAACGAGGCTACGACAAGATTTCGGATTAAATTGGAACGCTTCATAAGCGCAAAAGGGACAGAATTTTATTGAGAACAAATGACGAAACACAGCGCGAGACCGGTCGCGTCAGAGAGATTCGGAGAAGGAGTTCAGGCGCAAGGGGGCGCGCGCGAACCGGTAGATGGGGGGGATTCGGAAGAAAGATCGCTGATCAGAACGGACAGACCCGAAAGAATCTCAACGGAGCGAACTGGCGCGACTTCAACGCCGCCCGTCCAGACGAAATCAACGGCGACCAGGCTGTGGCCGTGCTTGACCGCGTTGAGCATATGCTCGTCCGCGGAATGGTGTTCATGCTGATGCTCGTGTTCCTTCGAGCTGGATTCATGCTGATGATCGCAGCATTCCGAAGGGGGGTGAACCTTGGGCTGATGGCAATGCGCGACCGTCGCCAGATGAATCGGAAGCACGATCAGATAAGCCGCAAACGCAAACAACGCAAACCAAGCGGTCGCCCGGTGAGTTCGGAGGTTCAATGGTTTTGTCGCGGATTCCATATCGATAGGATGACACGGAACATGTGATGAATGTTCAAAATCGTCAACCCCGTTACGGGGTGCAATACGTCCGCGCGTTACGCGCGGGAGGCGCCGCTACAAAGCCGTCCAACCCGCCGAAGGCAGGCAAAGCGACTGCAGATCACTTCACGCATCGATCTCCAACACCAGCTTCCCAAACTGCGGCGAGTCCGCCATCGACGCGACCAGCTCCGGCCCTTCCGACAACGGAACCACCTTGTCCACCACCGGCTTGATCTGATGTTCGTTCACAAACTTGACCATCGCCGCGAAGTCCTCCGGCGACCCCATCGTGGAGCCGATCAGATGCAGCTGTTTCCAGAACAGTTTGAACATGTCGAGCTTGCGCGGCGGACCGGCGGTGGCGCCGTAGTTAACGACTCGACCGCCTGGCTTCACGAGCTCGAGCAGGTCGTTGTAGCCTTCGCCGCCGGCGCTATCGATGATGAGATCCACCGGACCGTGCTCCTTGCCCAACGCCGCCGCCCAGCCTTCATCTTTATAATTCGCGCCGGCCGTCGCTCCCAGTGACGCGGCCCGAGCGAGTTTCTCCGGCGATGACGAGGTCACCAGCGCCTTGGCTCCCGCCGCCAACGCAAACTGCAGCGCAAACACCGCGACTCCGCCGCCAATCCCCGTGATAAGGACTGTCTGACCTTCCAGCAATCCTCCTTGCGAAAACACCGCCCGATACGCCGTCAGACCGGCCAGCGGCAACGCGGCCGCCTCCGTCCACGAAAGATGCTCGGGCTTTTCCGCGAGCTGCGCCGCCGGGATGACAACACGTTCCGCAAAGGTTCCGTCATTCGGCATACCGAGAATGCTGAACTTGCCGTGCTGCGCCGCTTCGTCCGATCCCCAACCGATGCCCGGATTGATCACGACATCCTTCCCGGCCCGGGACGAGGCCACGCCGAGGCCGATCGATTCCACCACGCCGGCGCCGTCGGAGCCCAACACACACGGAGCTTCAACACCGGGATACATGCCCTGCGTAATCCAGAAATCACGACGATTCAGCGCCGCCGCCTTGAGTCGGACAACCGCTTGGCCGGCGTTGGCGCTGGGGTCCTCCCGCTCGGCAAGAACCAAGGGGCTTTTCACTTCATTGAGAATAAGAGCTTTCATGGGATCGATTCTTTAACCGCGACACCAGCCGCAGCATATAATTCAAAAGGTCGTTCACAGGTTACAGGCCGGCGGAAAACATCCACGTCTCACCATTGCCGCCCGCGTTCGACCGCCAACATTGCCCCCATGACCCGATTGATCGCAATCTGTTTTCTCACGCTGCTCGCTCTCGCACCGGTCCGCGCCGCCCAGCCGATATTCAGACGCTCGGCGATCGGCCCGTCCGGATGGGGATCAAAATCCGCAACACGTCGCTGTATTCCATCCGCTGCGAGTGGACTGGCAACGGGGGAACGTAGAACGGAATTCATTCCGTTAATTTCGAATGCCAGAGGTTGATTGAGTATACGCGAAGCGGGTGGGGCGAATAGCGCAAGCGATCCAAGAACGGACGTAGCAGCCGAGGTAACGAGGCTCATTTATTCCTTATCCAATTCAAATATGAGCCTCGTCACCTCGGCTGCCACAAAGTTTCTGGCACACTTCGTCGAGTTGTAGCCTGTGTTTTCCTTAGATTGACGCGCATGCGGGATGGACTGCGGCTGTCCTCTGCCGCTTTCGTACTGGCTGTAGAAATTTGAACTAAGTCAAAACAGTCAAGGTTTAGCCATTTCCGTATCACGGTCCGAATCAAACTGAAACACGATCCGCTTGACCCCTCGCCTTCCGTGACCAATACCATACACGCATGAACCGCCGTTCCTTTCTCGCCGTGTCCGCGCTGGCCGCGGCCTCCGCCCCTTCGCTTCTTGCCGCGCCCGCCGGGAAACATCGCGTCGCCGTCATCGGCCACACGGGCCGCGGCAATTTCGGCCATGGCCTCGACACGGTCTGGCTTAAGATTCCCGAGACCCAAATCGTCGCCGTCGCCGACGCCAACGAAGCCGGGCTCAAGAAGGCTCTCGCCAAACTCAAGGTCGACCAGGGCTTCAGCGATTACCGCAGAATGCTGAAAGAGGTCCGGCCGGAATTCGTCGCCGTCTGCCCGCGCCACGCCGACCAGCGTCACGATATGGCGCTCGCCGCCATCGAAGCCGGCGCCAAAGGCGTCTACGTCGAGAAGCCCTTTTGCCGCACGCCCGCCGAGGCCGACAGCCTCGTCGCCGCCTGCGAAAAGCACGGCGCTAAAATCGCCATCGCCCATCGCAACCGATATCACCCCACTTTGAATGTCATCGACAAGCTCATCGCCGAGGGCGGCATCGGAAAACTCCTGGAGATTCGCGGCCGGGGCAAGGGAGACCGGCGAGGAGGAGGCGAAGACTTGTGGGTCCTCGGCTCTCACGTGTTGAACCTGATTTACTACTTCGGGGGCGATCCAACGTCCTGCTCGGCAGTCATGCTCAAGGACGGCAAGCGCGTGACCAAAACCGACGTCAGGGACGGAGCCGAAGGCCTCGGCCCGCTCGCCGGCAACGAACTCCACGCGCGCTACGAAATGTCCCGGGGCGTCATCGCCACCTTCGACTCCATCGCCAACGACGGGACGAAGAACGCGGGCTTCGGCCTCCAACTCGTCGGCAGCGAAGGCATCCTCAACATTCAGTGCGACAAGAAACCCCTCGCTCATCTGATTCCCGGAAACCCCTTCCAACCCACCGACAAACCGCGCCCCTGGATCCCCATCAATTCCACCGGCGTCGGCGAGCCCGAAGGACAACCGGACGTCATCGCCAAAGTCTTGAACCACGTCATCCCAGTGCGCGATCTCATCGACGCCGCCACGAAAAACCGCAAGCCGCTCTGCGACGCCAGCGACGGACGCCTCACCGTGGAAATGATCTGCGGCGTATTCGAATCGCATCGCCAGGGTGGACGCTCCGTTTCGATTCCGCTCGCCGAGCGAGGCAATGCGTTGACGAAACTCTGAATTGCCTATGCCCCAACGACGACCAGCCCACCAGAATCTCCCGCGCGCCGCCGCGTGGCCAATTTTCGCATTGGCCGGGGCAATCTCCGCTTTTGCCCCGCTCAACGCCATTGGCGCAGAGATCAATTTCACCCGAGATGTCGAGCCCATCCTCAAGGCGCATTGCCTCGACTGCCACGGCCCGGACAAACAAAAGAGCAAGTTTCGCATCGATCGTCGGTCCCTGCTGCTGGCCGGCGGCGACCTCGGCGAACCCGCGGTCATCCCCGGCGAACCGGACAAGAGTTTTCTCATCCAGGCGGTCAGCGGCACGGTTGACGATCTGGTCATGCCGCCCAAGGGGAAACGACTGTCCGATGATCAAGTTTCGACACTACGAGAGTGGATCGCCCAGGGAGCATCTACGCCGACAAGCTACGGCGCCGACAAGGAACGCAATCAACCCACACACTGGTCGCTCAAGCCGGTCGTCCGACCAACACCCCCATCATTCGCGGGCGCCAGCGACGGCAATGAAATCGACGCCTTCGTTCGGCGCAAGTTGACAGGGAAAGGATTATCCCCCTCCCAGCAGGCCGAACGCCGCAAACTCATTCGACGGCTCGGGCTTGTCATGCACGGATTGCCGCCCAACGCGAAAGACGTCGATGCGTTTGTCGCCAATTCCGACCCGCAGGCCTGGCTGAATCTCGTGAACGACGCCCTGAAAAGTCCGCGCTACGGCGAACGCTGGGCGCAGCATTGGCTCGACCTCGTGCGCTTCGGCGAAACCCACGGCTTCGAGACCAATCGCGAGCGCCCCAACGCCTGGCCCTATCGCGACTGGATCATCGACGCCTTCAACACCGACAAACCCTACGACCGATTCGTCCGGGAACAGGTCGCCGGCGACATGCTCGGCGAACCGGTCGGCGTCGGCTTTCTCGTCGCCGGCCCTCACGACCTGGTCAAAGGCAAGGACCCCCTGCTCCGCCTCACCCAGCGACAGGATGAACTCGCGGACATGATCAACACCACCGGCACGGCATTCCTCGGCTTGACGCTCGGCTGCGCCCGCTGCCACAACCACAAATTCGATCCCGTCACTCAAAAGGATTTTTACTCCCTTCAGGCCGTTTTCGCTGGAGTCGAACACGCCGACCGCGCCATGCCTTTACCAAAGGAACGCAACGCAAAGATCGCGACGATCGACGCCCAAATCGCCAAGCTGCGCGAACGCCTTCAAAAATTCGTTCGCAAATCGGACTACGCCCATCTGCTGATCGACGACGCGCAATTGGCCAAATCCGCCGGCATCGGCGTCGAGCAATTGGAGAAACCGCGAGGCAAGGGAAAGAACCCCAAAGGCGCCCAGCCTGGTTTCGCGGACGATCCCGGATCCGACAAGCGCATGCCCAACATCAGCGGCGGCGAATACACCTGGTGGAACAATCTTCCCGGCAAAGACGTCGCGGCCTATCGCCCGTTGGCTCAGGGCCGCTTCCGCGTCTGGCTTTCCTGGGGAGCGGGGCATGCCACCCACACCCGGGACGCCCGCTTCTTGATCGACGCCGACGGCGAAACGACAACGACAAACGACCGCAAGGAAATCGCCCGCGTCGATCAGCAACTCCTGGCGGACGGCTCAGGCAAGGTCATCAACAAGTCGCTTTGGAGCGGATTCTGGGACGCGGGCATTCACGAATTCGAACCGACCGCCGCCATTGTGCTGCAAGGCGGACAATCGGGCTCCGCCATTACGGCCGACGCCCTGCTTCTCGAACCCGTCGCCAACGAGACAGCAAACGCTTCGCCGCCCGCGCGCCCCAATCTCCGCCCGGCCCTGAGCCCGAAACACAACATCGAACGCTTCCCGCCAACCGAGGCGCGCTTCATTCGTTTCACGATTGAAAGATCCAGTTCAAGCGAGCCCTGCATCGAT
>Ga0302117_10000841_pt1 | contig 14172 bp, 15 predicted proteins | sample AG5_322_MG_FD_203112 | JGI IMG/M metagenome (GOLD analysis project Ga0302117, IMG submission 203112) | Marine microbial communities from Western Arctic Ocean, Canada - AG5_32.2 | ecosystem: Environmental > Aquatic > Marine > Oceanic | place: Canada: Western Arctic Ocean | collected 2017-10-01 | reverse complement strand
TCTTGAAAATCATCGTGATGTTCCTGATGATATTCATCTTCGTAATCGTGTGAATACTCATCGTGATAAGGATCATCGTGACCTGAATCCAAGTCACCGGCGTGATGGGGATCTTCGTGGTGCGTTTCGTCCTGCGCTTGGTCATCGCGGACGGGTTCGTCCTCGTCCGCCGCAGCCTCAGTTTCGGGTTCAGAGAAATCGGCTTTCGGAAAATCTGATTGAGGGAATTCCACCGTGGAGCCGCCTTCGGTGGGCTCATCATCCAAAGGCAATTCACTCTGCTCATCGCCTTGCTCGGGCGGGGTTGCAGATGAATCGTCTTGAGGGGGATTGCTTTCGGCGGGCGTTTCATCGCCGCCGGAATCAGAAGCCCCATGCTTGTCCTCGGGCTCCTTGGCCATAATGGAAGTGGGAAACTAAGCCTTAGATTCAGACTCAGCCTTCGCGGGCTTGTCATCCTCCACCTCGGCGTGGGTGGTTTTTTCCTGCCGATCCTCGATGGGGCGTTGGCGGCGGCGTGGGCGATCATAGTCGTCCTCTTTTTCGCCGCGGTTCAGCTCATCGCCAATATCGCTGGAGGCTTTCTTGAATTCGCGGATGCCTTTGCCCAGGCCGCGCGCGAGTTCCGGGAGCTTTTTCGCCCCAAATAATAACAGCACGGCGAGGCCGATGATCAGCCATTCCGAACCCTGAATAAATGCCAACATAGTTTCGCTCATAAATTGTACGTAGTGTTTGGACAACGTATCGCAATTTTCTATTCACACAAGAAAAAACCCCCGATTTCTCGGGGGCTGAGAGTGTTTAGCCTTGTTTTACTGGGCTGGCATGAGCAGAACGAACTCACCTCGGCGGTTTTCTGCGAAGGATTGTTCGTCCGCGCCGAGCATCATTGGCACCTTTTCGCCCTGACTCAGGGTGCGCAGGCGGGCGGCGCCCACGTTCATCCGCGCTAGTTCGTCCACCACCGAAAGCGCGCGGCGTTCGCCCAGCGAGAGGTTGTAGTCTTCCGTGCCGCGCTCATCACAATGGCCTTCCACCATCAGTTTGTGGGTGGGGTTTTGGATGAGATGCAATGCCACGAGCTTGATTTTCTCGAAGTCATCCGGATGCACCGCCGCACTGTCATACTCGAAGTACACGGTCAATGCCGCAAATGCCTCGCGGTCTTCCATCTCTTGGCCGGTGAATCCGTGACCTTGTTCGTTCAGCAAACCGGCGTTGTTTGGGTTAATCGGTTGTATGATTGGGTTTACAAGCGGTTGGCCACCGCCGGGAATTGTTGTGCCGCCGGGAATTCCGCCTCCGCCAATGGGCGTGGGCACCGGGAGCGGATTCGGATTGCTGGCCACGATGGTTTTCTGGCCGGGAATGGTGGTCAATCCCACCGGCTTTTGTGATTTGCAACTCACGGACAGCAGCATCGCCGCCGCGCCCAGAGCTGTTGCATTGATCAACGTGATTCGTTTCATAATTTCTTCCTTTTAGTTTTCCTCCTTGGGGTTGGTGTTTATCACCTTTGCAGATGACAAAATTTTACGCGGCAAAGCGGCTGCGCCCTCAACCCCGGGGACGTGCCGCGCTGCAAACCCATTGGGCTGCCGCCGTGTTATGGCGTTGCTGTGCCGCCGGGAATCAAGTTAACCCGTTGCGGATCCGCGCCGCCCGATGGTAATCCCTGCGATTCCATCGGTACATATAACACAAATTCACCACGCCGATTTGCCGCGAACGATTCCTTATTGCCGCCCTGCACCATCGGCATTTTTTCGCCCATACTTTTGGTGGCGAGCCGGTTAACTGTCACGCCTAATTCAGCGAGCGCTTGCGCGATAGTTTGGGCCCGGCGTTCGCCCAGCGAGAGGTTGTAATCCTCCGTGCCGCGTTCGTCGCAATGGCCTTCCACTTCCAACAAATGGTTTGGGTTTTGAATCAAGTACTCCGCCACCTTGGTGATGTGCGGCAAATCTGCCGGCCGCAGCTCCGCGCTATCATAAGCGAAATGAATTTTCTGAAACGCATCGCGCACAATCTCATGCTCGCCGGGCAATCCCAATGGCCCAAATCCTGTGCCCGGATTGGGAGTCACGTTAGGCCCTCCGTTTCCACCGCCCGTACCGCCTGGCCCTAAGCCGGTGTTTCCATTTCCTCCGGGATTGCCGTTTCCGTTACCATTGCCACCGTTTCCATTGTTGGCCAATGTTTTGCCGGGAATGTGAGTGACGTCCGTAGTTGCGGACTTACAACCGATGGCGGCTACTGCACAAACCAAGGCCAATGTTTTTAGATATGTTGCTCCTTGCATAATTTCTCCTTTAACCACACTGGTTGCACTGGTTGAGCTCCTCCTTGTTGGAACTGTTTAAAAACTTTACTGCCACGCCGGTTGCCCCACGCCGCCCGTAAAGGCTGGGAGCATCTTCACCTGTTCTGTCGGTACGTCAAGTATTGCCATGCGTTTCTTATTCACGCCACCGGCGCGTCTTGTGAATACAATATTCCGACTGTTGGCGGCCCACGCGGGGTCTTCGCCTTCACAATAAATTTTTGCGTTGCCGCCCGTGGCGGGCACGACACCAATTTGAAAGCCGCCGCGCTGCTGGGTGAAGGAAATCCACTTGCCATCTGGCGACCAACAGGGCTGCGTGGGGCGGAACGCGCCTTTGGTGGGAATCTCAATCATCGGCCCGCCGCTCGTCGCGATTTTAACCAGCACGTATCGGCCTTTGACCAAAGTGGCAAACGCAATCCATCGGCCATCGGGCGACCAAGTGGGGCTGGAAACTTCCTCGCGGGTACGCGTGGCGCGGAATAATTTTTTGCCGGGAATATCTTTCAAAAAATCCCAGTCTTTCGGAGCCAAATATAAATCCGTCGCCCCGCCTTTGCTGAGCACCACTGCCACCGGCCCGTGCGCCGTCATCGCGCCGCCGGTGTTCAGACCTTTGAACCGCGAGAAGACTTTGCGCTTGCCGGTCTTCAAACTGTGTCGCACCACCGTGGTGTTTTGCAGGCCGCCGATCGTCATCCATGATGTGTAAAACAGCCCGCTGTGATCCGGCATCCACATCGGGTTTTCGACTATCGTTTTGTCGTGAGTAAGTGCCACGGGATTGTGCCCGTCATAATCCGATTGAAATACCTCCCATTGGTTCTTGCCGGTTTTCATCGTGAACAGAATTTGCGTGTGGGCGATCCCGTTTTGGCCGGTGATGGCTTTGATGGTGGCGTTGCTCAACGCGTGGGCGAGCACGCGGGGCGCGGCACCGTTGATGTTGAGGTTGAAGCCAAAGTTGCCGGCGTTGTCGCTCAAAATACCGGTGAGATTATTCGCGCCATTTTTCCCTTCGAGCACATAGCTCGCATCGGTTTCGGCGACTATTTTACAGCCCATCACTTCGAGGTCAAAGGCCAGCACTTTAGCTATTTCGCCTTGGTACCCTTTGATCGCGACGGGAATCAGCTTGCCCACGTTGCCCTGCACTTGCAACCCGGCGGCCCATGTGGAATTGGCCAACACGAAACATACGAGCATTGATAAAAGAACGGGGATTGATTTTATGCGATTCATTTTTTAATTCCTTTTAACCTCATTAACCTCCAATGACCGGCGTGAAATCCAAGATAAACGTCCGCTTGGCGTCACGTGAACCCAATGGGAAAGGTTTGCCCACGGATTTCACTTTGTCCAGCGCACGTTGTACCGACTTATCCAGAGTGGCATCGCCCGTGCGGCGGGTGATGCGGGCACTGATCACGCGGCCATTTCGGCCGATTGTCACGGAAACCTCTGCAATACGCATGCGCGTGAGGTTTTTGGGAATCAATGGCTGCCACGCACGGCGATACACGGCGACGACGTGCTGTGCATAAGTCGCGAACGCGGCGCGGTTGCTACCGCTTACTTGCACTTTTATTTTAGCGGAAAGATTGTTGAGGCCCTTCAGCGCGTTGTTGACGTCTTTGGAATTGATAGCCGGGTTTACCGGTCGGGGCTTAGGCCGTGTGTTGTTGGTGTGTTTCTGGGTGTTGTTTATGTTTACCTTGATGTCACGTGGCTTCTTGGCTGTGTTCGGGGGCTTGGGTTTTTTGAGATTAGGGTTTTTGGGGCGCGGCTTGGGTTTCACCGTGGGCGGCTTGGGTTGTAGTTTGGGTGGATTGGGGTGTGGCTTGGGCGGTTGGATCACCGGTTTCACCGGCGGACGGGGTGGCGTCACTTCGGGATGCCGCGTGGCGCTGGGTTGGTTCAAGTTGGGTTTGGACTGTGGCGGCGCGGGTGGGTTGAGCAAATCTTCCAATACGTTGGGAGCGATCATGCTGAGCACGGGCGGCACTTTCTCCGGCTGGGTCACGAAGAACGCCGCGCCCAAAATCAGCACCGCCACCAGCAGCACATGCAGACCTACGGAGATGAAAAAACATTTTTTAAGTAATCGGATCATCGGTTGTCCTCCTTGGTTCGCAGTGAGAATTGGGTGAGCCCGTTTTTCACGCAGGCATCGATCACTGCATAAGTGTGTTTGTTCACGCCCTGTTGATCGGCGCGGATGTAAACGACGGTCTTGGGATTTTCCTTGTGCGCCAGAATTAAGGCCGCTTCGAGTTGGGCGAGGTCCATCGATTTACGATCGAACAGGTAATTTCCATCGCGGCTAATCTCCACGGTGCGCACATCATTGCGGTCGATGGCCACATCAGTCGAACCACCTTCGGGCAGTTCGAGCTTCATACCCTGCTCGAGCAGCGGCGTGGCGATCACAAAAATAATCAGCAACACAAACGCGAGATCCAGCATCGGTGTCACGTTTAAATCAGCGAGGGTTACCAACGGATTGCGTTTAGAAAAACGCTTCATGCTTGGCCCTCCGTTTCCGGCGGCAGCAAATCCGGCTGCGCATCTTCAAGATCATCAAACTCCACTTTCGTTTCATCCGCTGATGCCGGGCCAATCGGTTTAGGTTTCGGCTGCGATTTGGGTTCCACTTTGATTTCCGGCTCGGCGGCCATGGTTTTGAGTGGCTCGCGGGCATTCACGGGCACTTCCTGTAAATACTCAGCCTCGATTTTTGAGGACAATTCCTGTGCAAAATTATCCATCTCCACCGTGGCGACGCGCAAATTGTGCACCAACCAGTTGTAGCCGAACATCGAAGGAATGGCCACGAGCAGCCCGGCCACCGTGGTGGCCAACGCCGCCGCCACGCCGGGGGCTACGGTGGTGAGCGATGCATTGCCTACTTGGGCAGCGCGGCTAAACACTTCCATCACACCCCACACCGTGCCGAGCAATCCCATGAAGGGTGCGCCGCTCACGGCGATAGCGAGCAAAATCAAGCCCGACTCCAGCGCCACGGATTCCCGTGCCACGGCGCTTTCGATTAAGCCTTTGATGTGTTCCATGGATTTTAACGACACGTAGCGGTGTCGGTTGCCCTCCTTGTCGCGCAACCTTTCCTCCAGGGCCATACAGCCCTCCTGATAGACGTTGAAAAGTGGGCAACCCTCCGTCGAAATGCGGCGCTCGAACATGGCGAGCACACGTTTTTGTCCGCGAAATTCGCTGTCGAAATAGCGGTTATATTTTCGGGCACGGCGCAGCTGCCACGCCTTGGTGGCCATCACCGCCCAGGCACAGGTGGAGAATAGGACGAGGACGACGATGATCGCCAATCCCGGTCCTTCCAACTGGTCCCAAACATATTGGAACGTAGGCTTGGTCTCAGCCGGAGCCGAGCCAGCCGCTGCCAGCAAATGTAATGTGTTCATGCCTTACCTCCTTGAAAAGGCAACTTCCTTGGTCACGATTCCCTACCAAAAAACAGGGTTTTTGTCAACTTTATTGGCGGTTTCAGCTTGTTCCTCCAAGGGCAACCAAAATGCCCAATGCACAGCGGGAGTCAAACAGAGGATATCGACAGGGTGTGAATCAATTGCACAAAAAAACCGAACAACTCAGTGGCGGCAACGTAAACTCCGCCGACCACGGCTGGCTGTGCCACGGGGTTTCCTGCGAATGAACGCCACCGCCGTTGCCGTGGTTTGCGCCGCCGTAATATTCGGAATCGCTATTGAGCACCTCGCCCCACCACCCCGCACGCGGGAGGCCGATGCGGTAGCCCGCGTGCGAGGCGTTGCCGAGATTCAGCAACACCAACGCTTGGCGGGAAGCATCGGGCGTTTGGCGCACAAAGCTGGCCACTCCGGCGGCGTGATCGGCGCTGTCAATCCAGTAGAAACCTCCCTCGGAATAATCGCCCGCCCACAGCGCGGGTTCGTCGCGGTAAAGATGGTTGAGATCCGCCACCCATTGTTGCAAGCCGGCGTTGAGTTTGTTTTCTTTCAGAATTTCCCAAGTCACTTCCGCGTCTTCGCTCCACTCGGTGCGTTGGCCGATTTCTCCGCCCATAAAGAGAAGTTGTTTGCCGGGGAAAAGCCATTGATAGCCGAAGAGCAAACGCATATTTGCAAAAGGCTCCGTGCCTTCGCCGGGCATGCGGCCGATGAGCGAGCGTTTCTCGTGCACCACTTCGTCGTGCGAGAGCGGCAACAGATAATTTTCCTGATCGCGATACAACGAAGCGAAGGTGAATTTTTCCTGTTGCGCCGAGCGTTGCGTGGATTTTTTTTGGAGGAACTTGAGTGTGTCGTGCATCCAACCCATGTCCCACTTAAAAGTAAACCCAAGCCCACCGGCGTTGGCCGCGCGTGTGACCCCCGGCCATGCGGTGGATTCTTCCGCCATCGTCACCACGCCGGGGAATTCGCTGTGCACCACGTGGTTGGTGTGGCGCAGCAACTCCTCGGCCTCAAGGTTTTGATTGCCGCCGTGGATGTTCGGCGTCCACTCGCCCTCCTCGCGCGAGTAATCGAGGTACAACATCGACGCCACTGCGTCCACGCGCAGTCCATCCACGTGAAAGACATCGCACCAAAACCGAGCATTGGCGGCGATGAAATTTTTGACCTCAGGTCGACCAAAGTCAAACACCGCCGTGCCCCAGTCCGGATGCTCTCCGCGCTCGGGATCCGGATGCTCGAAAAGCGACGTGCCGTCAAACTGCGCCAACGCCCAGTCGTCCTTCGGAAAATGCGCGGGCACCCAGTCAATAAACACGCCGAGGCCCGCTTCGTGCAGGGTATTGATGAGGAACTGGAAATCTTCCGGCGTGCCATAGCGGCTGCTCGGCGCATAAAAACCGGTAACTTGATAGCCCCACGAAGGATAGTACGCGTGCTCCGCCACGGGCAAAAATTCCACGTGCGTAAATCCCATCCGACGGAGATAATCCACCAAGAGCGGCGCTACCTCGCGGTAGCTGAACGACTCGCCTTCGGCCTTTTTCCGCCACGAGCCGAGGTGCATTTCGTAAATACTCATCGGCTGCACGAGCGGATCGGCTCTTTCACGTTTCGCGATCCAATCCGAATCGGTCCACGCAAACCGGGTGTTGTCCCAAACAATCGAAGCCGTCTTGGGCGCAATTTCAAAAAACAAACCGAAGGGATCTGTTTTCTCCTGCAACTCGCCAGCGGCGGTTAAGATTTGAAATTTATAATGACTCCCTACCCCGCAACCCGGTGCGAACAGTTCCCACACGCCCGATTGCCCCAGCATCCGCATCGGGTGATGCCGGCCGTCCCAGCCATTGAAGTCGCCCACTACGCTCACGTGCTGCGCGTTGGGTGCCCACACGGCGAAGCTCGTGCCGTCCACGCCGTCAATGCGGCGCGGATGCGCGCCGAGCTTTTCGTAAACGCGCCGTTCATCGCCCTGATTAAACAAATACAAATCATCATCGCTGATGGTCGGCAAAAAAGAAAACGCATCGCGCGTGCGCCATTGCTCGCCGCTGCCCCACGTGATGGCAAGATCGTACGCGTAAATTTCATTCTCCTCCTCCAGCATCCCCTCAAACAAATCCGACTCCCCAACACGCCGCAACGCGATGACCGGCTTGGAAGGCTCGTGCACCGGCACCGCCACCACCCCTTTGGCCAGCGGCAACAGCGCGCGCACCACCACGCCGCCGCCCTCCAACTGATGCATCCCCAGCAACTCGTGCGGCGCGACGTGCCGCCCGTGCGTGATGGCTTCAAACTCAGCTTCGGAAATAATCATTCGCGAAAGATGCTTTGGAGTTGTTCGCGCAAAAGATTTACGTCGCCCTCGGTCCAAACGACTTGATCGGCGCGCCCGATTTTTTCAGCCACGTCCGTTTGCGCCGCGATGCGCGCGGCGATTTGTGCATCGTCCCAACCCCGCGCCCGCAGGCGTTCGCGTTGAGTATTGCCGGTACACGCCACACAAATCACCAAGTCAAATTCCGTTTCCGCCCCCACCTCAAATAACAACGGAATCACCACCACACCCAGCGGCACTTTGTCTGCGCGCCACGATTCCATTTGCGACAACCAACGCTCCCGCACGCGGGGATGGATGATGGCTTCGAGCTTTTTGCGTTCGGCGTCATTGCCAAAAATGTGCGCAGCCATTTTTGCACGATCGAGTTTTCCATTGGCCAGAAAATCCGCGCCGAAGATTTCCGCAATTTCCGCCAATGCCGGTTCGCCGACCGCCACCACGTCGCGCGCGAGGTCATCGGAATCCACCACCGGCACGCCCTGTTTTTGGAGCAGCTTGGCGGCGGTGGATTTACCCATACCCACCCCGCCGGTGAGGCCGATGATGCGCGTGTTCATGAAACCCGTGAGGCGAGATTGAGATTTTGAGCGATTTGAACCGTCGCGCGCGATTTATTGAGCGTATAAAAATGCAGCCCCTCCACGCCATTGGCAATGAGATCGGCACACTGGCGCGTGGCATAGTCGACGCCAAACTCCGCCACCGCCGCGGCATCATCGCCCAGCTTTGCGAGTGTGTCCGTGATCTCCGGCGTGAGCTTCGAGCCGCACATTTTGGTGAACCGCTGGATTTGACCGCCACTGAGAATTGGAATGATGCCGGCCAAAATTGGCTGGGTGACACCGCGCGCGCGCAGAAAATCACGGAAGGCATAAAAATCCGCGTTATCAAAAAAGAGTTGAGTGATGATGAAATCCGCGCCGCATTCCACTTTTGCCTGCAGCCGTTGCCAATCCACCTCGTGCCCTTCTGCGCACGCAATGTGTCCCTCGGGGAAACCGGCCACGCCGATGGTGAATTGATCGCGCGCACGGACGTGGCTCACCAATTCGTGTGAATACTCAAAGCCGCCTTCCGGCTTCACAAAATTTTCCTGCCCCGGCGGCGGGTCACCGCGCAGCGCGAGAATATTGCGAACACCGCGCCGATGCGCCTCATCAAGAAACCCGCCGATATCATCGCGCGTGGACCCCACGCAAGTAAGATGCGCCATCGTGGGCACGGCGTGATCGCGCTGGAGCGTCTCCACGATATCGAGCGTTTTGTCCCGCGTGCTGCCGCCTGCACCATAAGTTACCGAAAAAAACGCCGGCTCAATCGCCTTAAGTCGCGGCGCAATCTTCCCAAGCAAAGTCGCTTCGCCCGCAGGAGTTTTCGCAGGAAAAAACTCGCAAGAGATAACCGGCCGACCCACCTCCGCAGACTCACGGAGAATATCGCGAATAAAACGCATCGGCGGGATAATGAAGAAAACCAAGCGGCGCGGCAAGCCTACCCGCTAGCTGGGGCAATTATGGCTTGGTTGAATTCTTGTACTCAATGCGGGCGATGCTGTCCACGTCTAGAATTGAGACGCCACCTGCCTCGCTGGTGACGATGGCGATGCCGCCGGTGGGGGGAATGAACATATAATCCTCGTGTTTGACAAAGATCGTGCCGCCATCGGCGGTGATGATGTCCGCCGGGGTTTGGCCTTGGATGGTTCCTTTTAGCGCGGTGATTGTCATATTTTAATTTCCAAACAATTGTAATGGACGTCCCGACAACTTCATCGTCAACCTCCGCAAGCGGTAGTCGCCGGTTCCGCCGAGGCATCCAATGGATAACATCGCCTCATCAGGGGAAATTGTCAAATCAGAATCCGAAATTGCCTGCAGCGATTCACCCACCAATGGCGCTCATGGTTCGGTCGGGTTGTTCGAAATCAGTTTCGCCGATGTGGTGGCGGGGTTCTTTTTTTAGGACGACGGCTTGGAGCCATTCGACGATGTCAGCGTCGGTGGCGTTGCCGCGGAGAAGGGGTTTGAGATCGTGCTCGTGGAGGCTGAAAAGGCAGGTGCGAATTTTGCCGTCGGCGGTGAGGCGCAAGCGATTGCATTGGCCACAGAACGGTTCGCTCACTGGCGAGATGAGGCCGATCTCGCCCTGCCCTTCTTTAAACCGCCAGCGGGTGGCGGTGGCAGCGGTGTGTTCCATTCCGGCGGGTTCAATATCGAATGCGGCTTGGAGGCGTTCGCGGATTTCGCGGCCGGTGACGACGTGTTCGCGTTGCCAGGCGCGACCGGAATCGAGCGGCATAAATTCGATGAAGCGCATCACCAATGCTTCGTCGCGGGCGAATTGGGCGAGGGCTTCGATTTCGTGATCGTTGAGGTCGCGAATGATGACGGCGTTGATTTTGACGGGGGCGAAGCCCAAATCCCGCGCGCGGGAAATAGCGGCGAGCAGTTCGCCGAGGCCATCGCGGCCGGTGAGTTTTTTGAAATTATCGCGGTCCAGCGAATCGAGGCTGAAGGTCACGCGGTGCAAACCGGCGGCGCGCAAGTCTTCAGCGTGTTTATCAAAATGAAATCCATTGGTGGTGAGGGCGAGATCGTCGATGCCTTCGAGTGTGGTGAGCTGACGGACGAGTTCGGGCACGGCGCGGCGCAGGAGGGGTTCGCCGCCGGTGAGGCGAATTTTGGTAACGCCCAAGCCGGTGGCGACGCGGGCGACGCGGGTGATTTCTTCGTACGTGAGAAAGTTCGAGCGGGGCTTCCACTCATGGCGAATGGGCTGCGGCGCTTCGGAAGAAGCTGATTTGCGACGATAAAAATCCGCTGCCTCTTCGGTCTCGGGGAGACAGTAGAGGCAGCGGAAATTACAGCGGTCGGTGATGCTAACGCGCAGGTCGCGTATGTGGCGGCCTAGGCCATCAACCAATTCGTTGGATTCAATGGATTCGCTCACTTGTTCTCGTTGCCCGGCGCTGGCGCTGGCGCTGGCGCTGGCGCTGGCGCTGGCGCTGGCGCTGGCGCTGGCGTAACAGGCGCTGCGGGTGCAGGCACGGCCGGTGCGGCCTCGGGGGTAGCGGGAGTTTCTGGAACTTCCGGGGTTGCCTCTGGAGTAACCGTGGTGGGTTCGGGCTGTTTCACCGGCTCCGGTTTCACGAGTTTGCCATTGATGTAAAGATCTCCATCGGTCAGCTCGTAATGGACTTTATTAGTGTCGGCGGGCTCGGCTTTTTTGGCAGCAGCCAACTGGGCCGCTTTGCGGGGGTCATAAGTGCCGCGCGCGGCGTGCTTGCCGCCGTTGGGGCCCACGCCCAACTCACGCCAACGCCGACGGCGGGCCTCGGCGATGCGCGCCTTCATCGTTTTCAATTGCTTGACCAAAAAATCAACATCGTTCATGCGCTCAACCAGTTTGGCTTTTTCGCCCTCTAACCGATTCAGCTCACGCAACAGAAACACGCGATCGCCCTCGGCGGATTCCAGCTTGGTGGTGGTTTCGGTGATCTTACTGTTCAGTCCGGTGATCTGCGATTGCAGCGCACCTTTTTGCACATTAAAATCATCCATCTTGGCGGTCAGCTCTGTGACCTTGGCCGTGGCAGTTTCCGCAGCTGTTTTCACCTCGGCCAATGCGGTGGTGGTGGTTGCCAGTTCGGCGGTCTTGGCAATCAGTTCGGCAGATTTGGAGTCCAGTTGGGTTTTCGTGGTCAGCAGCATTTCTTCCACCAAACCGATCTCGGTGCTGTGCTTGAGCTGCAAGCCGGTACGTTCCTGTTTAAGGGTGGTGTTCTCCGTTTCTAAAGTGGTTTTGGTGGTTACCAAATCTGTCTTGGCGATTTCCAAGTCGCCCTTCTCCTGCTTCACAGTGGTCAACTCCTGAGAAGTGGTGTCGAGCACCCCTTTGAGGTTAACCACGTTCTCCTTTGTCTCCGTGAGTTCCGCGCGAGTGGTATCGCGCTCGGCCTTCACTTTCTGGAATTCCTTGTCGCGAGCGCCAAGCTTGCCGTCAAGGTTGTTGTAGTTGACGGCTGAAAAGATGCCGAGGCCCGTCGTGATAGCCACCAACACTACGATGGCGATTGTCTTTGTGTCCTTCATGGTGGGCGGAGTGTGGGAGGGGTTTTGCCGTGTGACAAGTGGGAGTCATTAAAAAGTGTTAACAGGATATGCCTCAGTTGTGAACAGTTACAACCCACGCGTGAGACCGCTTTTTGAATTTTTTGATGGCCCCCGCGGGCGTCTGGCCGCAGGATACACGCATGGACAGCATGGATATCCCCCCTCAGCGTGGGCCCGAAACGGCCGACGAAATTGGCGCCGCCATTTTTATGGAATGCCTAATGAACCTGGTGCAATCCGCCGCGTATTTACTCGGCAAGGTAAAAGCACCGGCTACCGGCGAGCCGGTGATGGATTTGCCGCGAGTGCAACTAGTGATTCAGCAATTAGAATTGCTGGAAAAAAACGCCGAGAAACTTAGCATCGAAGAACAACAACTCATAAAGCGCAGCCTGCAGGATTTGCGGATGGCTTATGTAACGGCTGCAGGCAAAACGCCTGAAGAAGCCCTTGAGGAAGAGTCCGCGCCCGAAGCCGAACCGGAAACCAAGCCCGAAGCTGATGCCGCACCGGATACTGACGCTGATGAAAACGACGAGGAAGAAGAAGAAGGCTCCCGCAAGCGGTTTGTCAAAAAATATTCCTAGTCGGCCAGCAAGATCCGCACGCCGCTCTCTTTTTTTAACCGCTTGAAATAATCCGGCAACGCCTTGCCGAAGGATTCGGCTTGGAGGTATTTGCGGATATCATTACGCACCTCGGCAAACGGTTTTTTCCGCGCCGCTTTATAGTCGAGCATTTTCACAATGTGAAAGCCCTGTTTGGATTCCACCGGCGGACAAATTTGGTTTACTTTCAACGCCATCACCACTTTCTCCACCTTGGGTTCCGCCTGCCCGGCCACCAATATCAACTCCCCGTCCAGTTGCTTGGTGACGGGGTTCTCAGAAAATTCTTTTACCAGTTGCTTGAAATCGATGCCCGCCGCCGCCTGGGCAAATACTTTGGCAGCAACAGCCTGTTTACTGGCGCGGGCATCGGGATTTAGCCGGAGGTTGGTGGCCGGATCCACCAGTGAAATAAACACCTCGGCCACCTTCGCCTGTTCGGGCACATTCCATTGGCCCTTCGCATTGTAGTCGTTGTAAAACTTGAGCAAGTCGCTCTCTTTAGCCTGCACTTTGGATTGCAGCTCGCGCCGCGCCACGGTGTCGGCCAGCAATTCCACGCGCAATTGTTTTTGAAAACCCGCCAGACTCATGCCGATCGATTCTAAGTGAAGTCGGAAGGCGTCATCCGTGAGAAACGAGTCTTTCAATTCTTTAAATTTCTTCCCGGCATCCGCCTCAGCCTTGGTGCGATCTCCCGCTTGCGCGCGACGGCCCAGCAGGCGATGAATGATCAAATCCTCCAACAACCGCTTTTGAATTTCTTTTTCCGCAAGGGGCGAAACATTCACACCCATCGTGGCTTGCGTCATCACATAGCGCCGATAGGCTGCGTCCAGCTCCGACTCATGAACAGCCACGCCCACGCCCGTGGCCACAATGCGCCCGGTGGGCACGGCCGCCGATAAACCCAGCCCGGCCAGCAGACCGAGCGCCAAAAATTTTCTGTACCAATGTTTCATCATGTCTCCTTTATAGTCCTTTTATAGTATCACCACTTTTGCGTTTGAGATGTCCGGGTCTGCCGCCACTTTTTCCATCAACGCCGCCGGCGGCGCGTGATCGAGGTTCAATAGCGTCAACGCCTCGCCACCTTCTTCGTCGCGGTTTAGGCTCATGCTCGCGATGTTTACCTCGTGCTCCGCCATCAGTGATCCAATATACCCCACCATGCCCGGTTTGTCTTTATTATTCATAATGAAAAGCACGCCCTCGGGCACGCACTCCACATTACGGCCATTAAGACGCACGATTCGGGGTTGGCTGCCAAAAAACGTGCCGCCCGCGGAAACCTTGGTGTCACCCGATC
>Ga0302117_10000839_pt1 | contig 14184 bp, 11 predicted proteins | sample AG5_322_MG_FD_203112 | JGI IMG/M metagenome (GOLD analysis project Ga0302117, IMG submission 203112) | Marine microbial communities from Western Arctic Ocean, Canada - AG5_32.2 | ecosystem: Environmental > Aquatic > Marine > Oceanic | place: Canada: Western Arctic Ocean | collected 2017-10-01 | reverse complement strand
GGTGACTTCGAGCGGGCGCTTGTCGTAGTCCTTCATTTTTGGGCCGAAGCCCTTGATGACCGCGCGACCTCCGCTGCGGCCGATGGGGCCGAAGCTGCACTCGATGAGGCCGTGGTCCGTATTCTTCATGATGCAGCCGTTGTGGACGTCGCCGTAGACGGTGACGACGCCATCCCGGGAGCCGAGCAATTCGATGACGCGGTCGGAGCCGGCGGCGACCCAGCCCGCGTAATCCGCCGCGACGCGGTCGCGCTGGTCGAAGTCGTTGTCGGTCTTGCTGTATTTCTTGCCGCCAGTCCAGACGGTGTGCATGCCGTTGATGCCGGTGAGGCAGATCTGGCGCGAGGAGTCCGTGCGAATGAGCTGTTGCAGCCAGGCGAATTGCTCTTCGCCAAGGAGGCTGCGGGTGGGGTCGGCGCGGTCGTAGAGTTCGCGCATGTGGCCCCATCCCTCATCATCCCACATCGCGGTGTCCTGACTGGAACGCCAGAGCCGCGAATCGAGAATCGCGAAGGTGAAATCCCGATTGGGCATTTTCCAGGCCCGCCATTTCTTGGGATTGGCCAGGGGATCGACTTCCTCATCGCCGGTGATGAGGTGCTGGACGATCTGAAAATTGCGGCGCATGTAGTCGCGGTCCTGACCGAGCCCGTCGTGCAGGCGAATGACGATTTGCTCGGGGCCCTTGACGTCGTCCATGCCGTAGTCGTGATCGCCGGGATTAAGCACGTTCCAATGGCGCATCATCTGCCAGCGGCTGGTTGGCCCTGCGATCGACATGGTGACGACCTTGTAGGCGTCGTCCGTGCTCGGCGGGTAAAGCATCAGCTCGAGGTACCAGACATCGTCCTCCCAGCACATGACCTGGAAATTGTAATCTTCCAGATGCTTGTAGGCCTCGACCGTGGGCTGGTCGCGAAATTGCCAATCGTCGCCGCCGCCGAGGATTTTCAAGCCGCCGTCCTTCGTGCGTTGTTGCAGGCCGCTGGTCAATGCGTGGCAGCTGAGGCCGCAGATCTTGTAGGGAGCCTTGAGTTGAGGGAGTCGGCCGACGTAGGCGCCGCTGGCGGGCACATCGCCGACGAATCCTGTTCCGGGGCCTACCGCTTTGGTTCCAATGCGCGGATCGGAGGTCACGTTCTTTCCGTCTTTCCAAACTGTGTAATAGAGTTCCTTGTCGGCGGGATTGGCGGGCAGGGTGGTGTGGATGGTCGCGGTGTTGCGGCGCCATTTGTTACTCACGATCCTCGCCCGGCCGGCGACCTCCACCTTCGCCCAACCGCCCTTGGGATTCGGCGAATCGGAGACGCGGATTTCGGCTTTCTTGCCGTCGGAGGCGAAGAGGCCGACGAAGCGAGTTCGCCATTTGCCGTCAACCAACTTCAACGTGTCTCCGAGCGGGTAGCAGACGTGGCAATCGTTGGCAGGGTAATCATTCTCATCCTCGATCGATTGATAGGACAGAACATTGATCTCGTTTAATTCAAAGTCCGTCAGACCACGCGCGGCTATGCCGACATAGCCATCGACGAATTTGCGTGCAACTGTCTGCCGAACCTCCTTCGTTTGACCGCCCGGCGCTGTGAGAAAAGCGCGCACCAATGCGTTCCGTTCATCGACCTGTTTAACATTGATCTGGATCACAACTTTGTCGCCGGGCTTGAGCGGAGGCGCGTCTGTGACAGCTTCCTTCTTCCTGGCTTGGTTTCTCGCGCCCCTGGGCTGGATGACGAAACCGAATTTCCCATCGTCGGTCCATCCGATCACCGTGGAGTTGCGAACCTTTCCGTAACTTTCAAACACGCTCTTTGCTCCAATCGCCACGCCCATCAAGCCGTGGCCCGGTTGATACATTTTCCAGTCGCCGGAATCGCCTTCCCGGCGAACGTCCGCCTTTCCTCGAAACGTAAACCTCGCCTCGGCGGTGAATCTCGCCTCGGAGTATTTTTGATCCCGCCGGTAAATGATGCCCGGAGGAAGCGAAGGATCGTAATCCATGTCCATCACGCCGCCATTGCGCTTGTGCGTCTCGTAATGAAATGGAAACCCGGTTGACCGCGCCCGTTCACCATAATTGCCGAAACGACGCCGGAGCGCGCCGTTCTTGATTTGCCAATACCCGGGATTCAACGACTCCCAGTCCTTGCCAGCAACCAGGGAGTCCGGCCCGTCGAATTGAATACGGTCTGCTCTCTGCGCCAATGCGGAAGACGTGGCAAGCTTGCCCACCGAGGCTGCTACAGCGGCAGTTCCAGTGAGTTTGAGGAAGTCGCGACGAGGAATTTTAGATCCGGAATTTGATTCGGATTCAGGCGTGGAGTTCATGGTGGACATTGTGTCTCGGAGGCTGAAAAAGAAAAGGCCGATTCCCGGCGAGGAATCGGCCCATGAATTTGTCGATCGACCGAGCCCGCTTACTTCTTCTTTTTCTTCTCGAAAGTGGTGAAGGAGTAGGCGGTGGTGGAGGTGAACTGTTTGCCCGGCTCGAGGATGGTCGAGGGGAAATCCTTGTGGTTCACGGAATCCGGGAAGTGCTGCGTCTCGAGGCAAAGCGCGCTGCGATGCGCGTAGGTTTTGCCGTCCTTGGCGACCTGACCCTTCAGGAAGTTGCCGGAGTAGAACTGAATGCCCGGCTCGGTTGTGCGGATCTGAAGTTGGCGGCCTGACTTGGGATCGCGCAGCACGGCGGCGAGCTGCATCTTCTCATCGCCCTTCCGGTTGAGCACGAAGTTGTGATCGTAACCCAGAGCGGCGGTGTCGGTGAGTTTTTCGATCCGGGCTCCGATCTTGGTCAGCTTGCGGAAGTCCAGTGGCGTGCCTTCGACCGGTTCGATCTTGCCGGTTGGGATCAGGGTGTCGTCCGTCGGCGTGTAATTGTCGGCGTTGAGACGGAGCATGTGGTTCAACACGGTGGGGGAGCCGTGGCCGCTGAGATTAAAGTAGGCGTGGTTGGTGAGGTTGACCGGCGTGGCTTTGTCGGTTCTCGCGAAGTAGCTGATGCGGAGGATGTTCTCCTCCATGATCACATAGTTGACGGTAATGGTGAGCTTGCCGGGATAGCCCTCTTCTCCATCGGGGCTGGTGTAGCGAAAGCGCAGTCCGGCGAGTCCGGATTTCGGTTTGAACTCTTCGGCCTTCCAGACGACGCGGCTCAAGGGCCGTTCGACCCCGCCGTGGAGGTGATTGGGCTCGTTGTTGATCGCTAGTTCATAGTCCTCGCCATTGAGCGAAAATTTACCCTTGGCAATGCGATTGCAAACGCGGCCTGTGGTGCAGCCAAAATACTGATTGTCCTCGGAAAGGTAGCCGCTGGCGTCGTCCCAGCCATTGATGACATCCGCGCTCTTGCCGGCCCGATCGGGAACGTGCAACTCCACCAGGGTCGCGCCAAGCGTGCTGACCTTGAGAGTCATTCCCTTGTTATTTTTCAGCGTGTGGAGATGGACTTGTTTGCCGTCCGCGGATTTGCCGAATTTGACAGGCTCGGCGGCGTGTAGCGTGACGCCAGTCGTGAGGAGCGCGGCGAGGGCGAATTGGGAGAAGCGGGAATTCAATTTCATTCGGGTCTTGGGTTGCAACTTCAAGTGGAGCGTTCGTGCTTGGATCGAGCCGGGATTGATAAATCTATCGGCGAATCGGGTCAAGGAATTGGGGGAGCGCATCGCGATTGCAAATGGCGGTCAAAGTTCCTACTGTGCCACGAATGGATGACGCATATGACTCGGCATTGGACAAGCTGTGGGGTGAGTATTCCATAGTTTTCCGCGATTTTGACGATCTATCGCTGGCGCGATGGATGGCGCAGACGCTGGGTCACCTGGAAGGCCGCGCGTGGCGGTTTTCGCATCCGTTGCTGGGCGCGTATCGCATCGCCGCGCAAATCGCCCACGATCGGCAAATTTGGCTCAAACGACTGGCCAACGCGCCGGCTGCCTATCCGCAGGCGGATTGTTGCCGCGCGCCATTGATGCCTCTATTGACCCGGGATGTGGCGGAATCCGGTCTGCTTTGCCAGCATTGCTCAGGCGTCGCAATACCCTTCGACGACATCCCCGAGCCGTATCGTTCGAAGCTCCGCAATTGGACGAAGGATTACGAACCGGTGCATGAAGTCGCCCATTGGGAGGATCACCAACGCCTGGTCAAACCGGATTGCGATCGCGCGTTTGAGGAAGCCGCGCAAGGCGCCGAACGCCTGCTGGGTTACGCAGGGTCGACGCTGGCTCCGCAGCTCCTGGAATTCTATCCGGCCATCGTCTGGGAAGATCAGGACGAGTGCCTCGAAGTTCGCCCGGAAGACATCAATCTTTAGTTCAGTCCTGGACGGAATTGTCGCGCGGTTGCCGGCCTCGATTCGTTCCGCGCTTTCCCTTCGTAAATCATGAAGAAGATTCGTGTTTCAACCCGCTCCGTGGAACGGCATTACGAGGCGCTGTGTCGCGACATCGGCGGACGCTACGCGGGATCGAGGGGGGAACGGCGCGCGGCTGACTACATCGCGGGCAAGTTGTCCAGAGTTGGCGCAAAGGTTGAGGTTCAGGAATTTGACTTCGTGAATTGGATTCCTCGCCGGACGAAGGCGTCCCTGATCAAGCAAGGCAAGGAGCGGTCGATCTCCGAGGTCGGCGCCTTCACCTATTCGCTGCCGACGCCGGCCGAGGGGATCGAAGGCGAATTGGTCTACATTGAAAGCTCCGATCCTCGTTGTTTGTCGCGCCGCCGTTTAAAGGGGAAGATCGGTCTCGCGATCGGGTCGCTGGATGTGAGCGATTCTGAGATCGCGAAACGGTTCATGGATTCCGGGCTGGCCGGGCTGATGTTCGTGGACAATCGCATTCCCTTTGGCTGGCGGGCTCCGATTGGCATGGCGCCGCAGTGGTTGAATGATTTTCAGATGAGCGTCGTTTCGCTGCCATTTCTCAAGGCCATCGAGCTGGAAAAGGAGATTCCGGCGAGGGTGCGGCTGGAGATCGATTGCCGGACCTTCGCAGACAAAAGCCAGAACGTCATCGGCGAGATCCCGGGCGCGAAATATCCGGACGAAATCATCATCGTCAGCGGCCATATCGACTGCGTGTGGGGCAATGTGGGCGCGGACGACAACGCCTCGGGCTGCATCTTCACCATGGAGTTGGCGCGGGCGTTGGCGAAACTCAAGCCGGCCCGAACGATTCGCTTCAATTGCTACGGAGTGGAGGAGCGGCTCTCGGTCGGCTCGTATCTCTACATGCGCTCGATCGAGAAGACCGAGGCTCGCAAGGTTGTGTTTTGCCTGAACGCCGACACCATTGCCTCGCGCATCGGGAAGAACGTCGCGCTGGCGACAGGCGCTCCGGAATTGACGGGTTATCTCGGGGCGCGATTTGAAGAATTGGGCCTGGTGTCGGACGTCCGGCCCGGAGTTAGTCCTTACAGCGATCAATTTCCATTTAACATCTGCGGCGTTCCCTCGGTCTGGCTGACGCGGCTCAACACCTTTGACGCGTCGCACTGGACGTTGCACAGCCGGCACGACTCGCTGGAGAATGTGAGCGCGAAGTTGTTGGCGGACACGGCGTCGGTCTACGCCACGATTCTGGCGGAATTGGCTTCAATGAAAACGCTGCCCTTTCCTCGGAGCATTCCCGCCGGTCAACGACGAGCGATTCGAGAGTCGGCGGCGACGAGCTATCGGCATCCATGGACTCCAGACTTGAACATCTAGCAGATTCACCACCGCCATGAGTATTCTTGATCGATTTTCGCTGACAGGGAAAAGGCTTTTCATTTCGGGCGGTAGCCGGGGATTGGGGCGGGAGATGGCTCTGGCCATCGCCGATGCGGGCGCGGACGTGATTCTGACGGGGCGCGATTCGGAGAGTCTTGAAGCGACCGCCGCCGACATCCGGGCGCTGGGACGACAAGCGGTCACGATCGCCGCCGATTTTGGCGTTCCCGAGGAATGCGAATCGGTTTGCCTGGACGCCTTGGCGGCACATGGGCCCATCGATATTTTGATCAACAACGTGGGCGGACGTTTGATCGACACCCCGACGGAGGAATTGGAACTCGATGACTGGAAGCGAATCCTGGACTTGAATCTCACCAGCGTGTTCGCCTGCACGAAGACAATCGGCGGGGCGATGGTGAAACGCGGGCAGGGAGGGCGCGTGATCAACATCGCCTCCATGTCCGGCATGATCGCCAATCGCGGAATCGGAGGACGAAGCTATGAAACGTCGAAAGCGGCGGTGATCCAATTCACTCGAGCCACCGCCGCCGATTGGGCGCCGCATGGCGTGACGGTGAATGCGATCTGCCCCGGCGGATTTATGACCGCGCCGAACCAGCGATGGGCCGACGAACGTCCCGAGGTCATCGAGGCTTTCAAGGAGCAGATCCCAATGGGCGACTTTGGGCGTCCCGAGGATCTGGGGCCATTGGCCGTTTATTTGGCCAGCGACGCTTCGCGCTATATGACCGGCGCGTCCTTGGTGATTGATGGCGGTTACACGCTGTGGTGATCCGCGCAGTCGCGCATGGGGGGGGGTAACTGAGTGATTCGGATGGCATTGAAGGGCAAATGTCCGGCCAGAAACTCCCATTCCGAGGACGGTTAGGCTGCGACTGTATTTCAAGAGCGGTAGAGGACAGCCGCACTCCAAGACGCTACCGCGAAAACCCAGGCCCGTTCGTGTTCCGACAGGTCCTGGAGTGCGGCTGTCCTCTGCCGCTTTCTTCGCCGATACTCCAACAACAAACCCCGGCGAATAGAACAGATTGGAGAAATCCAGCGCCTACGCTTTAAGTTGGCGCCGATGCGCGGTTGCGGGACCGACCGAGTCGATTCGTAGTTCCAATTCGTTACGGAAATCCTTTTTGGTGATCGCTCTATTTCCGCTTCAGTTTGCCGCTGCGCGTCTCGATGCGATTGACCATTTCCGCGGCGACGGCTCGATTCCCCTCCTCGCCGATGTGCACCAGATCCGAGTAGACCGTGTCGTTGCGGTCGTTGAACATTTCCTGGAGGTCGAAGAAGTTGGTTTCACCAGGATCGATCTGGGCCATTCTGTCATAAATTGCCTTCTGAAGGCCGGACGCGATGGGCCCTCCGGCCGCGTCAATGATTCGCTGTTCCTCCTCGGAAAGCGCTTTCTTTGTCAGGAGTCTTGGCTGCCAGAAGAAATACGCTTCAAATCCGAACTCTCGAGCCATCGCCCGAATGGTTCGGACGTTTGCCCAGTAGACTCGCAACTGCTCCTCCGCAAGGACCGGCGTTGAGCTTGGACGCGGCGCAGGCGGAAACTCAAGCTGCGGAGGCGGACCGGGATCTCGCCTCTCGGCGAGGTTCATGGCGCCCATGATAAATTTCGATTTTTCCCTCAGGTAATCCGGAGTGGTCGGGATGTAGTTGAACTCGGCGACTCGATTGACTTCGTTCAGCGGCAGTCCTGCTCGGCCAGTCTGCGCCACGGAATCGGAGTCATTGACGCCGTCGTAGAAAATGACGATATCCGGAACGTTGGCGCGGCGAATCTCCAACAGCAGGGCGATCATTTCCTGTGTAAATACGTAGCCGTCTTCGCCATAATTGGTCACCTGAAACTGACCGTATCCGCGTTCGTCCAGAGAACGGGCGATGAACGAGGCGATCGTCCCGTCGTCACGCGCGCAGGCGCCCCACATCGTGGAGCCGCCGAAGGTGAAGATCCGGGTTTGCTCGAACTGTCCGGCGCAGGATTGAACGTGGTTCGGACGCCGTTCTCATCCACGTTGATGTGCTCTCCGGAAAAGGGTCGCTTGCGCCAATAGACATAACTTCTCCAGGTCATGACGTTCGCCGCATACTTTTCCCGAAAGTAATCGTCGCCCCAGTCGGTGGCTTCATAGATGTCCGAGAACTCGCGTTCGTCCGTGGGAAACTGTCCGCCTTCGGGCGAGTAGATTTGTGAGCTGTGATCGCGTTTTCGAACGAAGTAGTAAACTCGAGCCAGACATTCGAGCGCCAGAAATACAACCAGTGTGACGCCCACGATTGTCCATCCGTCGCGGGCCAATCCAAGAGCCTTACGAAGTTTTTCCATGGTGGGTGCTTGTGCCCGCCAGATGATCGAGCGGTCTGGTGGAATTGCCCGCGGCGCGCGCGAAGTGGGGAGTGTCCGTAATCGATGTTTCGGTTGCGAGGCGCTGATGGCGCTATATCTATCTGACGGCGACGCGGCGCGGGGCGTTGGGAAGCTCGCCGCATTTCATCAACGCCAGCAGGGGATAGGCTGTGCCGCTGTAGGTGATGAAGTGAAATTTGTCGTTGTTCAGCGAGCGTGTCCACCAGCGGCCGGATTCGCGTTGGTTCGACTTCAACCAGGTGACTGCTTTTTGAATTCGCGGGTCCTTTGCGGCGACGCTGGCATCACGCAGCACGAGGGTGGCGAGGCCGGTCATGTGGCCGTCGCTGGGTGGATTCTTAAACTCCGGTTCGGCGCGAAGTTTTCCGGCGCGATTGCCGCTGCCCCATTGTTCGGGCTCGGCGAAGGAACGCATCGACCAGCCGCCGTCGTCCTGCTGCAGGCTCCAGATTTTCTCGATCAATTCCTTCCGTTCAGCCTGGGCCGCAATGCCGGGGACGCGCGTCGCCGCCCAGAGTTTGAGAACCTTCGCGTAGTCATGCGGGGCCGGAGTGTCGCGCAAATACGCATTGGCTTTGTCGATCTGTGCTTTAAGCGCGACGCCGGATTTGGATTTGAGCCATCCGGGAGCGGTTGCCGCGGCCATGATGGCGACGCTGGCTTCCTGATAGGCGCTGGATTCGTAGGGCGGCCAGCAATCGGTCGACTGCCAGGCGCCGTTGTCCTGCTGCACTTCGAAAACGAGTTGCAGGGCCTGGTCGGTCTCGGGCGAAAGTTTGCCGGTCACATGGGCGTCCCATTCCGCCAGACCGGCCGCGACGTAAACGGCCTGGGCTGTGCGGACGCCTTTCTGGAAGTTTTCACGATCCATCTTTTTCAGTTTCTCCATTTCACGGACGAAGAAGTCGCGCATGTCAGCGGAGGGTTTTCCGAGATGCGGGGTCAACGCGGGGCGGTATCGCAAGTAGGCGCCGGTCGTGTGGCAGGAAATGCAATTGCGCTGGCCGACCCATGCCTTGGCTCCCTCTTCGAGATAGGCTGAGGCCTTCTCGATCGATAATTTTGCCGCGATCGGTTCGTCCTTGGTCGCGGCGGAAATATTGATCGATTCGTGCTTGTACTGAAGTTTGGCGGGCTTTTGCTGGGCGGCGGCGCAGAGCGGAATGGCGAGGGCAAGCAGCGTCGAAAGTCGAATCAGGGTGGTGCTTTTCATGATGGGAGGAGTCTTGGAACGGGATGGCCGCGCGTCAATGCGATATGCGCGTTGGAATTTGCAGGGCAGTTGTATTTCAAATTTGTGGATCTAGCCCAATTTGGCGTTAAAACCCACCTCTGACCCCTCCGAGGAGCTGTGCATTACCCACAATTTAGCAATCTGCGGCGCGGTCCGGAAGGCTGAGCCTCTTCGGAAATGAGACGCGATTCCACCGGGCTCCGAAGGAAGTCAAAAGCTGTGTAGCAGCCGAGGTGACGAGGCTCATTCGCCTCCGTTTCGATTTGAGATGAGCCTCGTCACTTCGGCTGCTACGGGAGGGTTGGAACACTGCCGCTATGATTCCTTGCGTGGCGCGGCAGACATCGCGTCTGCTAGCTCGGACGAATCGATGACTGGGCTGGCGCTTTTTCCCACCATTCGTTCCACGGAGTTGGCGTCTTTGAATCCGGATCCGGTGACGAGGCAGACGATGTTGGCGTTGGGATCGATCAGAGCTTGCGAGGCTGCTTGAAGCGCGGCGGCGATGGCGACTGCGCCCGCAGGCTCGGAAAATATGCCTTCTTCGACGGCGAGGCGCGCCTGCGATTCCCAAACGCTTTCGTCGCTGACGGTGTGCCCGTTTCCTCCGCTCGCGCGGCAAGCTTCGATGACTTCGTTTCCATCGATCACATTGGGGACTTGGAGGCCGCTTATCTTCGATGAGCAATCGACGTCGACTCCCTTGTCCAGGCCGTTGCGGAGCGGTCCGGCGATGGTGTCGTTGCCCTCGGGTTGCGCGCATTCGATTGCCGGGGTGAATGCCGCAAAGCCCGGTTCTCGCACGGCGGCGAAACCTTGCGCGAGGGCCAGGGTGAGCCCGCCTCCGCCAGCGGGGCAAAACACGTGATCGATCTGCTCCAGCTGTTCATTCAGTTCGAGACTGATGCTGCGCACGCCGCTCATGCCCGTGGGGCAGTATTTGAACGCGCTGATTTGGAGCGCGGCTTCGGGAGCTTCGGCGATTTCCCGCAAGGATTCAAAAGTCCGGGCCGTGATTTTCGGATCGAGTCCGAAGTCCTTAACGCGGTAGATCTCCGCTCCGTAGGCAAGCATCTGTCGAAGTTTGTCCTCGGGCGCGGTTTCGACGACCGCGATTTGGCAGCGGATTCCGGCGGCGGCGCAGTAGGCGGCCAGCGCCGCGCCGGTGTTCCCGCTGGAGGTTGCCACGCAGCGTTTCTTGCCTCTGGCCAGCATGTCGGACACCGCAGTCGCCGCGAAACGGTCTTTGTAGGATCCGCTGGGATTGGTTGTTTCCAGTTTGAAATACAGATTGGGAAGCCCGGCATCGGGGCCGATGCTTCGAGAGTGAAGCAGGGGAGTCTCGCCTTCGCCAAGCGTCAGGCGGAAGGATTCAGGAATCGATTCAAAATGGTCCGCCCAGCGCCAGATGCTCATCGCCCGCCCTTATTTGAGGTGTGAGAAGTAGTCAGGCGGGAAATCCGAAATTCGAATCTCGAAATTCGAAGCAAATCAGAATTTTCCAATGTCCGAAACGCCGGAATGACGCCGACGAATAGCAGGGGCGCCGGGATTGTGTTTAGGGTATTTGAATTTTGCTTCATTCGAATTTGTTTCGAGATTCGAGATTCGAATTTGTGATCGATGCAGCGTGACAGATGCGCGTCGTCTAATCGATTTCCAGAATCACCGCAAGGGCGTCGTCCTGCTCGACCCGCGGCAGGGTGCGCAGAACGATCACCATGCCCTTCTGCCTGGAACGCACTTCCAGCGGGGCGTCGCCGAGGGGATCGGTGACGATGCCGAGCAACTCGCCTTCGCCAATGACGCTGCCCAGCTCAACGGCGGATTCGAAAAATCCCGCGACGGGCGACGGATTCTGAATCTGCATGTGCCCTGAACCGGGGCGGGTGTCCTCGACGATCAACGCTCCTCGCTTCGGCGAGAATTTTCGTTCGATCATGCCCAACTCGTTCATGACGTTGAGGCAGCCATGGATGTAGGCCTCAACGCCTGCGGGTTCGCAACGTCCGGCTCCGTGATATTCGGTGTAGATGGCCGGCACGTTGGCGTCCCGCGCGGCGGACATGGAACGTCCGTTCAGGCTGGCGTCCGTGCCCCAAATCAGTGGCAGGTTGAATGCGCGGGCCATGCGACGCTGGACGGCGAGTGTGCTGGCATCGGGATGCAGTATGTAGCCGGCGAGGGGAAAGACCGACATGGTGGAGCCGCCCGTGTGAAGATCGATGTAATAGTCTGCGGCATTAATGAGCTGCGTGAGAGCGTGGGCAGTTTGTTCGGTAATGGACCCGTCGAGGTTTCCGGGACAGGTGCGCGCGAGATCGAGTCCGTCGTCGCCGCAGCGATGACGGCGGGCGAACGCCGATTCGTTGACAACCGGCACGATCTGGAGCGTGCCTTTGAGATCATCGGGGTCGATCTCCTCAATGAGTCGACGCAGAGCGGTCATGGGCTCGAATTCGTCGCCGTGCACGCCGCCGGTGATCAGGAGACGCGGCCCGTCAGCAGCGCCCACGATGGTTTTGGATTTGAGTTCGATCATGATTTCCAGATGCCCATGGTTTTCAATTGTCGGGTCGCCGCCTCGGCCCAACCCCGATTGGCGGCGGGGCTTGCGGGACTGGGATGGAGGATGGTTCCCATCTTGAAATCCTCCGGCGAGAACAGGGCCTGAAATCGTTTGAGCGCGTAGCCGCCAACGCCGATCAGCCATTCCGGCTCCAGCACGGCGACCAGTTTCTTTAGGTGCGCGTCGCAGGCGGCGGCTGCCGGTTCGAATTCCGCGGCGGGCAATTTGTCGGGCGTGCGATTGGCGCCCTTTTCCTCCATGAAGGCAAGGGGGCAGTAATTCGTAACGAAATGTTCGGCAAAGAAATCGTCAGCGTCAGGATAGACTTCCGAGAAAAGTCCCCAAAGCCGCCGGCCGCTCACTTCGGATTTGGGACAGTCAAAGCCATCGACCGGACGCTTCGGATGCTCGTTCTTCGGTTTGCCGACCGGCTCTTCGATGCCCATCCAGTCTCGCACCGCGGCGATTTCCCCGAAGGGCACGGCGGTCTGCGCCATGCCGAAGGGGCCGGGATTCATGCCCAGCATGAGGACGCGCTTGCGGCTGTTTCCGAATTTGCGCAGATACGCCTCGTGCGCGGGCCAGGCGTAGCTCAGCGGATTGTAGACATGGGTGACCGGCGGGGAAAAGTGAAGCCGGTTCACTGCGCGAGACAGCTTCTTTGCGGCCTTTACAAGTTGATCGGCGATTGATTCGCTAGCCATCTGCGCGGGCCTTGTAAGGGAATCGCGGCCGGAATTCAATTCATGAACTTGCTCCTCACCAATGACGATGGAATCGACGCGCCGGGTTTGGCCGCGCTGCGAAGTGTGGCGAAGCGTCTGAATCAGGGACGCGTCGTCGTGGTCGCGCCCGCCGGGCCGATGTCCGAATGCAGTCATTGTGTGTCGACGCGGGAGCCGATTCGCGTCGAACGCCGTGGGGAAACGGAATTCGCGGTGCATGGCTCGCCGGCCGACTGTGTGCGGGTCGCGCTGACAACGGATGTTTTGGGCGGTTTTCGGCCGGACTGGGTCTTGTCGGGCATCAATGCCGGCGGAAATCTGGGCGTGGATATTTATTATTCGGGCACTGTCGCAGCGGCAAGGGAAGCGGCGATGTTCGGTGTTCCAGCGATAGCGATTTCGCATTATCTGCGGCGCGGGCTGGCGGTTGATTGGGACACGGCCGGAGTGCGAGCGGAGCGTGAGGTGCGCAAATTGACGTGCGAGCAAATTGGGGCACAGGAATTCTGGAACATCAATCTGCCGCACCTGGATCCCGACGCGACTGAGCCAAAAGCAATTCGATGTGAACCAGGCCGGCGACCGTTGCCCGTTCGATTTGCGAGCGAAGATAAGGGGCGACTGCGTTACGATGGTGTTTACTCGGAGCGCGAGTGCGAGCCAGATTCGGACGTTGCGGAGTGTTTTGGCGGTCGAATCGCTATTTCGAAACTGAGCGTTTAGAAACGGAAGCGTTGAAAGAAAATGAGTGAAGCAGCTCGAGAATTCCAAGGCTTCAAATTGGGGCTATCATTGTTGCTGCTGATTGCGGGCATTGCCGCAGTCTTTGTCTGGTGGGGTCGGCCTCCCCTCAGTGTTTCTAAGAAGGACGACGGCTACGTGGTGGATGTCATGCAGTGGGGCGAGTATCCCAGCACGGTCAATCGGCTTCAAATCAGGAATCGAGGCAAAGTGGTGTGGGAGATTCGGGCCAAGGGCGACGTGGCGCAGTTCCATACGCTAACCCTGCGGATGAAAGACAACCCTACGCAATTTGAGAACGTTTTTTATGGGGAATACACGACGGTGACTCCAACGGAGAAAACGTTCGATTTGAAGCCCGGTCGGACTTATGTCGTTCGTGCCTGGGGCGAGGGCAACTGGCCGTCCAGCGCGCGATTTGTCACTAAGGCCGACGCTGAGCCGGTTGAGCCACGCGGCAAGTCGGCGAAGTGAAAAGGTTAAGTCGCTTCCGCCAAGAATTGGCCTGCAAGAAATCTGCATAAGCCGCGTATGTTTGTGCATGGCGTCACGGTCGGGGGCGGCTTATAAAGGCGAATCGTTTCCCGCGTTGAAAAGGAATGAACGGTTTCATTCGTCGGCGCGTCGATTAATCTGAATTTGTTTATGCACAGTCCAACCATATCAAGGCAGCGCGGGAGCGCGCTCGTTCTGGGTCCGCTTTTCGCATTGCTGATCGCGGGCGAAGCGACTGCTCAGACGATCGAATTCAATCGTGACGTTCGACCGATTCTTTCCGCCAATTGCTTCTTCTGCCACGGGCCTGACGAG
>Ga0302117_10000838_pt1 | contig 14188 bp, 21 predicted proteins | sample AG5_322_MG_FD_203112 | JGI IMG/M metagenome (GOLD analysis project Ga0302117, IMG submission 203112) | Marine microbial communities from Western Arctic Ocean, Canada - AG5_32.2 | ecosystem: Environmental > Aquatic > Marine > Oceanic | place: Canada: Western Arctic Ocean | collected 2017-10-01 | reverse complement strand
TCTTTATATCGAGAAGGTCTACCTTGTGGAGGTCTACTGTGTGGAGGTCTACTGTGTGGAGGTCTACTGTGTGGAGGTCTGCCTGACGATCCTGAATCAGTATGATCCTTTTTGCAACATCCGGGTTTGCATCTACACTTCTTTTTACAGTTACACTTACATGTGTCGCCACATTTATTGCAATGCGGATAGGATGGCTTTGGAGACTCCTTTGTCATTGCTGCCGATGCCAATTCACAAGGGATAATTATAACCCCTACTAGTAACGTTAGTATGCTTCTTCTATTCATTTTATTCTCCGTTTCTTTATTAGATGATTAACTGTTGTCTTACTTTGCCACCGTCTATAATTTCGATAGGTCTATCTCCGGGAGCCATTAGTTCTTTATCTGCGACAATACCTAGCTGGTTATATACGGTTGTAGCCCAGTCTTTAACGGTTAGGGCGTCTTCTTCTGGTTCGCTAGCTGTAGCGTTAGAGCTGCCATAGACTATTCCTCTCTTGACGCCGCCACCAGCCATAACAATGCTAAATACTTTGGGCCAGTGATCACGGCCAGCAGTGGCATTTATTTTTGGCGTTCGGCCAAATTCAGAAGCTATGCAAACAAGCGTTGAGTCAAGTAGACCTCTATCATCTAGGTCTGAAATGAGAGCAGCGAAGCCTTGATCAAGAGCAGGAACCTGTCTTTTAATTCCCGCCTCAATACCGTCATGCATATCCCACCCACCGTAGGTTAGCGTGACAAACCGAGTACCGGCTTCAACCAAACGTCTCGCAAGTAACATTCTTGATCCCGCAGTATTACGCCCATACTTGTCACGAGTAGCGGTATCTTCTTTATTAATATCAAATGCTTCTCTAGCCTTCTGACTATTAATTAAACTGTATGCTCTATCATAGAACGTATCGACAGCATTGAGTGAATCTGAGTTTTCTTTATTAGCAAAACGATCATTGACAGTAGCTAGAACCCTCTGCCTCTTGATGAACCTCTCATCATTTACTCCGTCGGGTAGATTTAGGTCACGCACCTTGAAATCAGCACTCGCTGGGTCTGCCCCAAGGCCAAATCCAGAATATGAACTACTTAAGTAACCAGTTCCAGAAAATTCATTAGGGGGATTGGGGATACAAACATATGGTGGAAGATCGTTTCGTGGGCCAAATTCATGTGATACCACGGAGCCTATACTTGGATACTGAAGCGCTGGACTGGGGCGATAGCCAGTAAACATGTTATGAGTTCCACGCTCATGAGCGGCTTCACCGTGAGTCATGGATCGACAAATGGCAATCTTATCAGCTATCTTTGCCGTATGTACCATTGTCTCATTAAGTCTGACTCCAGCAACGTTGGTTTGAATACTACTCATCGGCCCACGGTATTCAAGTGGAGCGAAGGGTTTCGGATCCCAAGTCTCTTGGTGAGCAGATCCGCCGGGAAGATAAATAAATATAACGCTTTTTGCTGGCCCCTCTTTGCTCTCATAGAACTTCTGGTCGCCACGAACTTCTTGTATGCGGAAGTAGTCCGATAGAGAAAGTCCTAGTCCACCTAAAAATCCAGCCTGTATAAATGATCTGCGATCTTGTTTTTTATTATATCTCATTTAAATAACTCCAGAAGCCGGAAATATAATAACTTCATGCTCTTGATAATTTTCTGGAAAGGACATAACGAACACCTCTAGGTTCGATGGATTTTCTATGCCAATGTTAGAAAGCTGTATTGCTTCAGAGGAAACAATTTCAGATGGGAAATTTTGGGAAAGGGTTTGTATGGTAAATACTATTTCAGTTGGATTATCTAACAATATACCCTTGTCATCCCAAGCTGGAATAAAGAACTCCGATGACATTACCCACTCAGGATGTTCTTCTTCAAGAGATAACACTCCATTCTTGTAGACCTTCATAACTTGTGTATTACGCTCACCGGCAAAATCATGAGCATTTTCTACAGGGATCCATGTAGCTTTTAGTTTTGGGTATTTTATTGTCTTCACTAGGGGGCTTGTCATTGTCTTACCTTTTTGTAAATTTATTCCTGTGTTCTAATGCTACTATGTCTCTATTATTTAGTTCTGAATCATAAAGAGTGTGAGTAGTAATTATCCATTTAAACGATACATGTCTCATCTTACCACTGATGAAGTCTTGGTACACACATAACCATCCATCCTTAGTTCTTGAAAGAGAGGTGTGAATGATTTTTGGCTGTGCGAGGTAATTGTTTTCAACAACTACATATTCCCTTACAGCAAATCCCGAACCCCTTTTACTAAGTCCTGTCTTTTGTTTCGTGTGAAAGTCTAGTACTGGAACAAGGATATGATCTCTCCATTCCCACCAAACATACTGAACAATGCTTAATTTAGTTTCTCCTGTTTCTGCGTTTGCTTTATAAACGTGATTGATCTCAAGGTGGTCACAAAAATCATACATTACAAGTACTTCAGGTTTCCCTGACGAAACCAAGGCTATTGATACGATAGCCAAAGCAATCGCGCACAGCCTACGTGTAATGCCTATCATTTCTCGCTCTGAGAATCTACAGGAACACACTTGCCATCTTTCTCTACGTATCCCTCGTTGCAGTTGGGTGGATATCCGGCCTTCTCGTCGGCGTTATTTTTCTTCTGGAAGAGTTCGTCTGCTTCTTTTATAAAGTCTATAGTCATTACATTACCTTTGGTTTGTTTTACGAATTTTAATGTTCTTCCGTTCTTTTTGTGCGGGCCTCTTCTGGAGTAGTGGTAAAGCTCGCCTGTTTTTGGGTCTTCATATATATAAGTCATGCTTGAAAACTGCTCCCACAACCACAAGACTTAACTGCATTGGGGTTGTTAAAAGTAAAACCGCTATGATCGAAGGCGTTGTGATAATCTAGAATAGTACCGTCTAAATACAAGGCGCTTTTCCTGTCTACGATAATATCTATACCATACTGATGAACCATCGTATCTTTTTCTTCGTCGTATTTTTGGTCTATCGTTATGTTATATTCAAAGCCAGAACAGCCACCGCCATTAACTCCAACTCTTAGGTATTGTTTACTGTCATTATCATGCTTATCCATATATTTCTTAGCTTCCTCTGCTGCTGAGCTTGTTAGTTGGATTGTCATAGTATTGACTTTGCTTCTCCTTCTAATAAATATCTAGGTCGTCCACCGTTATCTGTTCTCATGGTTGCTGTACTTATTCCAAAGTGATCAAACAGGGTTGCTTGAAGATCAAGTGGGCCATAGGGATTGCTAAGAGGACTGTACGAACGGTCAGCCTCTCCAATTGTTCTGCCTGATTGGTATTCCCCACCAGCCATTAACATAGGAGTCATCGAAGGCCAGTGGTCACGACCTACTGTTCCATTTAGTTTTGTTCTTCCAAACTCACCAGTGACAACAAGAAGTATTTTCTCACTCAGCCCTCTCTCTTCAACGTCCTGAAGAAAGGAAGCGATTGCCTTATCTACAGGCGGGACTTTAGCTTGCATTGCTGTGCCTACGTTAGAGTGCATATCCCAACCTCCATAATGAAGAGTCACGAAGCGAGTCCCATGCTCTGCAAGTCTTCTTGCTAATAAGAGCTGGTCTCCAATAGCGTTCTTACCGTATGCTTCTCTAGTCTTTACGTCTTCTTTCTCTAGATTAAAAGCATCTTTAGCTGAACCTAGTATTACATCATAGGCTTGGCCTTCATAAAACTCAACAGACTCGGCGCCTTTGCCTGAGACTCTCGTAACATCAATGTTATTAAGTAGGTCTCTTCTTTGGGAGAATCTATCAAGTTTGATTTGCGGAGTAAGGTTCTCCTTATTCGATGGGTCAAAGGGCTTAAAAGCTCCTCCTAGCCACGAGCCTTCATCTGCTTCTATCTTCCCCTGCTTAACATAGGTGGGCACGCCATTTTCTGGATGGTTAGGGCCATAACAGGCAGATACAATAGATCCAAAAGAGGGATACATTGACATGGAGGTAGTAGCTCTCTCTTTATTGTAATGTCCAGTCATCATAAAGTGAGTCCCTTGCCTATGAGAGGAGTCCTTATGATTAAAAGAGTTGACTACATTCAACTTTGATGTATGTTTCGCTAGATTAATCCAGTCTCCACCTAGCGCAATGTTAGTCTTTGAGTCATAGATTCTACCATTAACTGGCTGCCACGGAGTAGGAGCGTCGTCCATAGGAGCATGGAAGGTTTCAAATTGAGAAGGGCCGCCGCCAAGCCATAGCCATACAACAGTTTTGTCTTTGTACGCAACGGCTCCGTCTTGAGAGAAGGCGTAGTCTGATAGTCCTACAGAGCTTAAGCTAGCGCTAATGCCGCCTACCCTAAGAAAGTTTCTTCTGTTGTGCTTTATGTCTATCATTTGTTGCTCCTGAAAAATCATGTAATTCTGATATGGAAACGTTGTAACAGTCCGATCTCACAACAAAATTATTGGATGGGTCAATTTGACCTTTAGTTAATTTACGAGCTTTTTTGTAATAGTCGTCGTGCTCCAACCAACCAAGAACCCAAGCTCTTCCCCATCTGTTATTTTTGTTTTCCACCCTAACAAAGGCATATCTGTCACACTTTTGCTTTGTGTTAAAGTTAGCAACTGAACAATCATAAAAGGGTTTAGGTGGCGATGTACATCTTTTAGTTTTGACATCGTATTTGATGCCACTCTTAGTTATGATGTCATAATCATAGGTGTTGTTTACTTCACCCTTAATGATTATGTTAGCCACCTCTTCCCCTAAGAATCCTGCTATGTTGCCATCTCCGCTCATGATAGAGTTTTTTATAACCCCCATTTCACGGGACTTTGCCCAAGCCTTCTTCTTCATACCTTCTGTAATTTCTACTTCAATCATAATATTACCTTATCCCGGAGCCTCATAATGACCCACGCTAAATCCCTTGGCGGTGCACGCTGAAATGGTTTTATCCATTCCATGCTTTTTAAGGTGCTCCTCTGTATATATACACATATTCTTGTCTGTTCCCGGCCACTTATGCTTGTAAAAATGACAAAGCTTTTTACATTTCCAGTGGTTCCTACTGTGAGAAAGGGGCTTGGGCTCTTGATTTCTACTGATCTGTTGAAACTTAAGCTTGAGCGTTTCTAAGAACTTTTCTCTATCCTTCTTATCAAAACAAAGGGAAAAAGGGCCGCCATCCTTAATAAAAAAGATTGTCATGATGGCTTGCTCGTATTCTGGAAACATCTTTGAGATGGCATAATTGTAAAGTAACAATTGGGGGTCTGAACATAATTTTTCGTATGTTTTTTCTTCCCCCGTTGCCCAATCCACTCTTCTTCCAGTCTTCCAGTCAACCACCTCTATGGTTCCATCTGACACCTCAGTAACCATATCGATAGTTCCTTTTATGGCTAACTGCCCTTCTAGCTTCTTCCCAGTGGGGAGCGTGTAGTCAAACTTAGCCCAAGGCTCATCTATAACAATATCAAAATGTGGCTCAGATGCTACAATATTTCTATTTCTAGGGTCAAAAGTTCCATCAGTATGGTTCAACGCCATCCATGTGGTCTCTTCACAAAATTTATAGTCACCCTTGGTATAGTGATGTGTACAGTTACCTGTGTACCAGTCGTAACTCATTTGGACTAAATCATTAACAAATTTATCGCTTGCTAATTTTTTCTTAGTGAATTTAATTTCACCAAGCGCATCGTCAACTAAAAGCATTTTCTTTTTATTTTGAATCAGTTGCTGGCATCCCGCTAGCACCTCCATGACTTTGTGCACAATTGTGCCAAGCTGTGCTTTTTTACCGGATGTAGACTGATGGCCCAAGGTGTATGTCAAAAAATATTGCATTTGACAAAAAGAATAGTTATTAAAACTAGAACTTCTTATATACGTAACTAGCATGTGAACTCCAATTTATTAGAAATGTTTTCTATCTGACTAAAGAGACTCTTTAGCCCCTCTGTGTTATCTACGATGAAATCAAAATTCTTCCAGTCGTATCTATCTTTGTCCAGAGCACATTCACTTGAGTGCTCATCGTTTTGAAACTCTCTTGTGAGTCTTATTACTTTACCTCCGGCTTTCTGCACCGCCTCTACCTCATTAGGAAAACGAACATCGGCTAATATAGCCAGACTGCTTTGTTCTCTTTTTATGGTATTGATTGTGTAGTCAACCCACACGTTGGTATGCATTTTTCTCATTACGTCTGTTCCAAAATATTGTAGTAACTCTCTGCTGGTCATCAGACCTCTATCTGTATTGAGGCTACTATTCTGCCACGTTGGCATATTTTCCCATTCGATGTTAGACAGCGTATTCTTTTCTTCGTCTGTCCCATAAGCTTGAGCAAATGATAACCCAAAGAATTGCATACATAGGTTTTTTAATCCGTCAGCAAAGCTATAAAGCTTTACGTGGGGCCATAAGTTATGGTGCGCATAATCAACAAAGTTGTTGTCCTTTCTGGTGATGTCCAAAACTCCGTACTCTTCATCGCCACTAACAGCAGTCTTGATAATTAGCTGTCCCTGCTCATTAATCTCAAAGTCTTCAATTATATTTTTAGACTTTAATATAACGCCATGAATATAGTTTGCCGCAGTATTCTTGCCTGACTGCTTTTTACCAGATATTCCTATAATCTTAACCATCAATACATTCCTCCTAGTTGAGGTAAAATACTCTCTTCTATTTGTTTGACTGTCATATCTCCAACATCCTTAGTAGACATCCTAGGAAATATAACCTTGAACATTCTGCTCATCTCTCTTTGTATCTTCACCTTAGATTCTCTCCCGGCTTGATCGTTATCCGTCAGAATAATGAGCTTCGTGACCCCACTACCTTCAAGGATAGTTTTCTGCTTTAGACTTAGAGACTTTCCAAATATGCTTATAGCATTGTTAACGCCAGCCTCATGAAGTTTCCAAACGTCTCCCTGACCTTCTGTTATAAACAGACACGATGTCTCCTTAGCCTTCTCTATGGCTCTGTGGTAATTGTATAGATACTTATTTTTATTAAAGCCTTTGGTGAATAAAAACTTTGGCTTGATGAAATCTCTAGTAGACCTACCTATGTACGCTACAACCTTAGAGCCATCAAGAGAATGTACTGGTATAATTGCTCTAGCAACCATAGACGATTTTTTTTGCACACAATCTCCCACCTCAAAGTGCAACATCGTACCTTCTGAAAAACCTCTCTTTTGAAAGTAGTCGGAAGGATGTGCTACGTTGCAATCTATAATGGCTTCCTGATCTTCTGGCTCTTCTAATTTTTCGCTGGAAAAGACCTTAACCATTGATACAAAGTGATCATCTTCTTCCTTCTTTTCTACAGTAATCTGGCTACTGTCAATGTTGAGTATTTTACACGACCACTTTAGAGCGCCACTAAAACCCACATCCTCATCCTTTTGCAAGGACAAAACCCCTCGGATTAGGCCGAAAATATCATTACCGTTTTCCTCGTGGCAACCTCTAGTCCAGCAGCTCCATATACCTCTATCAGTATTGTAAGAGAAGCTGTTTGGGTTGTCGCTATCCTCATGCACTGGGCAAGAGCAAGTAATGTTTTCTCCATTCTTTTGGAAATCTATTTCAAGCTCACTGAAAATAAGCTCTAGGTTACTCCCAAGGAGCTTTTTGATCCTCTTCAAGTCCATCTTCTGCAACCTCCTCGTTAACATTATCTAAGTCTACACCCTCAATTAGTCCAGTGTCATCCACTGGCATAACTAGGAACTCGTTTCTTGTCCTAAGCTCTTCAAGTTTTGCGTATTCTCCGAGCATCCTAACATTGATGTAGTCACCGTCATCAAGACCAGCACCATGTCTAGAGACAATAGGAACTAACTTTCTATTGCCAGCCCGTGGCCCATCCTCAGCCAGCTCTTCTGGAGATTTAATTTTGAATATTGAGAATGAAGTACAAAGCCATATGAGTCTATCTGAACCGCTAACTGCGTCTGTGGACTCTTTTGTTATGCCGTCACGATTTAGCTGAACAAAAGACAAACATGGGAAGTCGTACTTAACCGCTAAGTTATGTAGGTTGGTAATCTGGAAGCCAAGAGCTTGGTACTCCTGTATATTATTTGTAATGGAGTTTGATGACATCAATTTCAGGTAATCATATACTACTACACAGTCGTTGGTTCTTCCATTTTCATCTTGCTTAACGTCTTGGATAATCCATCTTTTGATAATGTTTACTATCTGCTCAAAGGGCTTGCCCGCAACGCTTACATAGTTATAAGGCATTGCTTCAATCTGACTTACTGCTTCATGCACTCTTTGGTTTTTCTCATCGTCCTCTATAAACTTACCTGTTGCCACTTCATTGATTGGCACTCCGCTAAGGTTTGCAATAATCCTATTAAGGTGATCCTCTTTAGACATCTCAGTGTCTAGCACTAGGACTGGAATTCCATTAGTTGCCACGTTAACGGCGACGTTATCAGCAAAAACACTCTTACCAACCTTTGGTCTCGCTGCAACCAAGTCAACACATTTACGTCTGAGGCCTCCACCAATAGCTGCGTCGTATCTTGGAAACCCAGTAGGCACACCAATGACATCACACTTATTTTCACTTAGATATTGAAGGTAGTCTTGTATCCCATCGCCTATTAGCTCAGGTCTTTCGCCTCCATCATCCTCTCTCAAAAAGTCCATGACGGGCTCTTCAAGTAGCTGTATGATATCATCAATGCTTTCGCTACCATTTATACCATCAACGTCCTTATGGATATTAGTGGTTAGCTTTTTAATTCTTCTGGCAAACTCAAACTTCTTGATCTGCACTGCGAAGTTTAATATGTTTTTTTGGCTAACTGGAAATTCAAAGAGAGACTTGATATACTGAAGCTCTTGCTTTGTCTCAACCCTTTCGGTATGTCCAAGTTGAGAAGCTGCTGATAGCACCGCTGGTAAGTCAACACTAAGATTATCCTCAACAACCTTTTTAACACAATTAAATAGTATTTGGTTGTTAGGGAGGCCAAAAGTGTGCGAATCAACTATGTCTGCAACTTCAACATAAGCATCAATGCCGAACTGAAATAGCCCTGCCAGCAATGCTCTTTCTGCTCCAGCGTCTGTTAAGTGTTGTTCCATCTTATCTTCCTGTACAGTTATTGCAACGAATAAATTCACCACTTACTAAGCTGGGGTGAATGCTAAATTTTTTGCCACAGATATGACAAATCCTCTCTACATTACTCATTGCTTGTCTAGTTCTAGGAGTAAGGTTAACGTCTGGAGTTTCCACTTCTGACATCTCTCCTGTATCTTTCCACTGATTATCCCCCGCTTTAACGGGCTCTTTTCTAGGGCCTTTATATCCTTTTCTAACAATCTTGAAATCGTCTCCGATCACAATACCGTCTTCGGATTCTTCAGTAACCTCTTCGTTGGCTTCGTCTCCAAGCTTTTCAGCGAGTAGCTTTTGGAGTGCCTCAATGCTTAAATCTTCTGGTTTCATAGTCTCTTTGCCCTCTCGAATAAAATATCGCCTTGACGTTTAAGTTCGTATGTCTTGCCCTCTAAGGACTGCAATCGGGACTCTGCAACTATTCGCATCTGATCCACGCTTGCGGCATAACTGTTTTCTCTTACAATGATTTGTCTCTTGACATCATGTTTGGTATATTGATCAAAGTTGTCTAGGTTGGCGGCAACCAGTTTCTCTATTTGGTCGTTACACCAGCTTAAAGCAACTTTGTTTTTGTTGACTTCATCTTGAATATAGGTAGAGTAACCATACAGAAGGTACGCAGTATCATACATGTCCTGAGATGTCATTTTTGACATATCGTCTTTCGTGAGATTGGTACATACTATGTACTCAGCACTGAAAGAAGAGTAAGATACGTTGGACATTGCCACGTACTCTTCTATAGATTTGATATGCTCTGCTAGCCTATCAGATGCCTTTAATTGTGTCTCTCCACTCATCGTCACCTCCTGAATATTTCAATGTTACAAGTTCAATGTTGTTCAGTTCACACCATTCTATTTTATCTTCATCTCTGGCTTTTGCAAGTAAAAAATCTGCCTTTGTGTTATGAAAAAATGGTATATGTTCGTAATGCTGTCTCCCATGCACCTCAAAAGCTTTGTTTATATTTGGAATAAAAAAATCTACATACAAAACAGACTTCTTATTTGCAGAGGTACTTCCGGGAAGTTTCACCTCTTCTAAAACCCTGTAGCTGTGGTAAGTCTCTCTTATTAACTGTCTAGCTCTGATGTGGTGCTTGGATCTCTTACGTTTGTCATTGGCCTTTACGTCGTACTTTGAGAGGTTCAAATTGTACTCTCTACCGTTTAGGCCTACTACCTTCAAAACAGCTCCTTAACCTGCATATATATAAAATCACAAATAATTGGGTGTTCGTTCAGGAACTCAGAAAGATTATTAACACCCTGAAACTTGAAGAAACGTTCAATGTCTTCTTCTTTTTCTCCAACTTCATTATCTTTTAGCACCTTGGCTATTACCGGATCTGTAGCTTCGTCTAAAGCGCACTGAATGGTGTACCAAGCTCCCGCTGTTTTGATAAGTCTAAACTCACATGCTATCTGAACTACCTCCTGCACCTCGTCTAGGCCTATTCCGTAGCGTATCCAGCTCTCTGCTGTGGAGTTTGGTGTACCACCTGCGTTCGATGTCTTAATGTTCCAGTTTGCGATTTGACCCACGTGCGGGCCTGTCTGAGTCGGAACCTGCCACTTTCCACGGTGTGTAATAACCATGTTAGTGCCAGCTTGATATTGCAACATATTGCCACAGTCAGCCATCTTGAGAGGTGAGAACCTACTACCTCCAGTGTTTGCAATGTTGTGGGTTATACAGATGACAATAGTCTTATTCTTGGTGATGGAGCCACCGATGCGCTTGAAGAACATCGATAGTAGCCTCGGCAATGCATTACGAACGCCGGTTCTAACTTCACCCTCAAGTTCAATCTTAGGAACCATGTTTGACATGGAGTCAACGATGATAAGGCACTCAGGATCATTGTTAATATAGTATTCAATGATATTCAGAAAATCTTCTGCCGATAGGATCCTATCATCCGTAGACTCTACAATGAGAATCTTATCTGCGTCTAGCCCTTTTATACCCTCAAAGTTCTGCTTTGCTAATCTACCCTCTGTGTTGGCGTAGATAACCTTCTTGCCAATAGATTGACATTTAGCAGCAAAGTGTAGAGCTGTTGTAGTCTTGCCACTCTTTGGGTCTCCAGTCATAACGACACAGCTACCCTCTCTTAACCCTCCACCCAGCGCTATATCTAATGCTGGGGAGATACCGATGACTTGTAAGTTATTGAGGTTTTCTAATACCTCAGATCCAGTTCTTACAACGTCTCCGTAAGTTTTAACAACACTACTACTTACAGCATCTTCGGTGAACTTATTTGTCTTTTTCTTTTTCGCCATCAATATTCCTCAATCTTTGCAAACTTGATTTCTTTCCATAGGAAGACGACCGAGACTTCGGTTGCTCCTGTATATCTATTATAGCAATTTCCTTCTTTTCAGACTCGATTATTTTCTGATATTTCTGAATAACTGCCTCAATGTTTGGAAACCTAAGAGAGTATGCTCTACTTAGCTCTTTAGAATTGATAGCCTTAACTATGGCAGCGCACGGATATTTCGCCGCTAACCGATTAGCAAGAATAACCTGAAACGAATAAGTCTTTTTCCACTTCTTCGTGTTCCAGAATTTATAAGATTGTGTACCTTCGTTTTCTTTTTGAGCCATGCGGGTACACATAATTTCAGCAATATATTGGGCGCATGTGCAATAATCCCCCGTAGATGGGGAAATGTATTTGCTCTTATCTGTTCTTTCCTTTGTCATTATAAATCGTAGCCTCTTCAAAACAACCTTCAATAGTATCTTCGTATTCTTTTTCTACAATAAGCTCTGGCTTGAGCCACATCTTTTTATATACAATATTATTCCTTAGAACACCAACTGTAAAATACTCTTTGGACTTTTGACCAACTTGTCCCATTACCGACCTAACAAAGTACACGGCTTCAGCGTTGTCTACATCGTAGGGTTCTACATGTGATCTAAATTGCAACTCAAACTTTTCGACGCTCAAGTTACTATCTTCACACATCGACTTGATACTAAACCAGTCTTCGTAGTCTGAAAAATAGAACTCGCTGCCGTTAGAAAGTTTTGTATGAACAAATACTTCCCTCTCTGCTGCGTCTCTAAGTGCTTGTTTAAACTCTTTTTTATTAAGTAGCATCTCTCTTGCTTCCTGTGGTGCAGGATTTCCTTTGTGTTTCCGCTCGTGATTTCTTTGGTGCTGCATCTGCCATCTCTGATGCCGATTGCGTCATCGTAACAACCCCATCTTGACGTGCCATTTGAGCTCCAGCAGTATGTGACTCTAACTCGCCAACCTTTACCTCTGCAATATGCTTCTTCACCACGTTGATTGGTCTATCGAGTTCTTTGGCTATTTCTTTTGCTTCAAGGGTTTTATGGTGACCTTTGACGTAATATTTTTCTGCTTTTCCTAGTGGGCCTTTTTTAGTCATTGAGAAAACTCCTCTGTGATCTGGTTAAGTAAAGTGAATTTTTAGTTGTTAAAAACAGCATGTAAAAATCAAACGTGTTCTTAGATACTTTTTTATATTTTAGCTCTATGTTATTCTCCCTGTGGGAGTACATACCGTTCGGGTCGTATGGAGCGCCTTCATACGTTTGAATATGGTAAGACGTTGACGAAGACCTCTGTATGGCTTTTGCCATATCTTTTTCTTTTTTACTGAGGACTTCATCGCCATGTCTACCATATGTCTTGCTTGTGGTTTGATTTTCTGCTGGCATTTTATCTACATTCGGATCTACATATTTCATTACTTGCCTTTCATAATATAGTTTTGTTTTTGATCGCTTGACATTTTATTTATTTCACCCTTTGAGGCTGTTGCATGTTTTCCATGTATACTCTCTTTGGATTTAGCCTTTGTCTCCTTTAGCTTAGTCTCGGCTTCCGACCTTTTATAGTGACCCATATCCCTAGCGTTTTTATCGGCTAGCTGCCCAATGGTTGAGACATTCTCAATAAACACACCTCGGCCACCGAAGATGACTCTTGATAATGACTCTTGGTCGCACCCATCGCAATGAGTGAATGGGTTGTCTCTTATAGATTGTAGTACATCTTTTAGCTCATATCCACAGTTTTCACAAATATAATCATAATTAATCATCGTATTCTTCCTCTAGGGCTTCTAACACCCTGCCAATTATTCCGTTTCTTTGAATGTCTTCATTGTAAAGCCTGCTGGTCGCTACGCCTTCAACATCCTCTAGCCTGTCAACACAGTCCATTAGGCCGCTAAAATTTCTTATGTCAGTCTGCCTAATGTCTCCGTTTATCATAACCTTTGACTCTTTACCCATTCTAGTGATGAACATTTTAATTTGTTCGATGGTGCAGTTTTGCGCCTCGTCTAGAATCATGTATGAGTCGTTAAATGTAGCACCTCTCATAAGCTCTAATGGTTCGTATCTAATTCTACGATCATTAAAAAGCTTGCCGTAGTAGTCTCTACCTAAGAAATATTTTAAGTTCTCCTCCATCGGTAGGAGATAAGGTTTAATTTTGTCATCTAATTCCCCCGGCAAAGAACCTATGTCTTTTCCAGCGCAGACCAGCGGGCGTGTAACTATGATCTGGTCTATTTCATTCTTAAATATTTTATTGGCAGCTATACCTGCGGCTATAAAGGACTTTCCACTGCCCGATGGCCCAATACAAAAGATAACGTCGTTTTCAACGAGATCTCTAATGTAATCCTTTTGGTTCTCTGTTTTTGCTTCTATAGGGACGATTCTACGTCTCTCGTTTTTGACTTGCTTTCTAGATCTTTTTCTCATTTATAACCCTTTCTATTTGCCGCTACTTCCAAAACCACTAGCACCTCGGTCGGAGTTTTGTAGTATTTCGACTTTTTGTAATTGAAACTCTGGCACTTCCTGAAATAGAATTTGTGCAATTCTGTCGCCCTCCTTAATTTCTACATGGCGTACACCTGTGTTTAACAGGCAAACCATAACTTCCCCCCTATAGCCAGAGTCAACGACACCGGCTAAAACATCAATACCTTCCTTTATTGACAATCCAGACCTAGGCCAGACCAAGCCGACAT
>Ga0302117_10000833_pt1 | contig 14216 bp, 7 predicted proteins | sample AG5_322_MG_FD_203112 | JGI IMG/M metagenome (GOLD analysis project Ga0302117, IMG submission 203112) | Marine microbial communities from Western Arctic Ocean, Canada - AG5_32.2 | ecosystem: Environmental > Aquatic > Marine > Oceanic | place: Canada: Western Arctic Ocean | collected 2017-10-01 | reverse complement strand
GGCCGATGCTTGAAATTAAAAAATCCCCGAGTAAGCGAATGCTCCTCGGGGTTGTTTAGAGTCGGCGAGACTGGAGGGCGAACCCCCCAGTCTGCCTTACGTAAATCTGTCAGATTAGTTTCCTAAAATTTCAGACTGCTTCTGCAATCTTAACGGATGCTAATGCGCCGACACCGGCGAATGCCCCGTTAAGGATCCAGTTTACTAGAGATGCTACTAAATCAGCATCTCCCATGTTTAGCAGCATTGATCCCATATCGGAAGCACCACCAAGAGCAAGCACTCCTGAAAGTGCCATTACTGCAATTGCAGCAACCCATGCGTCACAGCGGTCGTATACTGTCCAGAGGAGAGCTCCTCCAGCAAGTGATCCAACCATAGTCCACATTTCAAACTCCCACATTACTTCAGCAGTATATGTTCCAAGGTCTCCGCCTTCACTCATTACTAGAACTGCAAGAGCAGCTCCAATAACTTGTGCTACCAATCGCGTTCCGTTACCTATCCAAGCATCGGTATCACCGATGTCTCCAGTCATTATGTGACCCCAAGTGATCACAGGCAATATATGCGCTCCACTGATGGCCATCCAAGCTGCAGCTAGTATTAATGCACCCTCTAGGGTACCCATTCCAGCTGCGAGCCAAGCTACCATGAAGGCACCGCCCATTTCATTCATCATTACTTTGTTATCCATTCCCATTATATTTTCCTCCCACCGTAGTGAGCAATATTTCCCGCAATCTAGCAGGTATATAACAAAACAGGTCGAATTACGGTGACGGTTAATGATTGTAATACTTTTTTCCATACGCCGGTGTGCTAAACAACACTTGATGAATCCGGCGTTACCGAGTGAAATATACAACAGAAAACAGGATATTTTACAGATAAAATTCATATGATTTTGTATAAAATAATGAATTAATAGTTTGTTTTTACACATTTTTCTCAAATAATTTGACTCGGGTCAGGCGCAACTAATAGAAGCAAGTTGGTGCTGGCAAAGCCTATCATGTTGGGAGAGGGGGGTATGAAAGGTATTATTGATACAAAAAATAACTTGACCCCATTACAGCAAAAATTGTTATTATTCTCAATTTTATTTTTTGATTCAGGAATTGGATTACGATATCATCAAGGAATTTTCTCTTGGATAGATTTGCTTTTGGGTGGAAATATGCCTAGTGATTTAATCTGGATGATGCAGGGTGCAGAGATGCTAATTGCAGCATTTTTGTTAGTAAAAATTATTTTTTCAGAGTTATCTGGTTGGAAAAAAATCCTTGGGATTTCATTATCTCCACTATTAGTTTTAATATTTATCGGGATCACTTTCGAATTATTACTGGCCGGCCTCGATAATGATGCGAGAATGTTTTTCAATGTTTCATCAATCTTGACATCAAGCTTGGTTTGGGGTGCAACCTATCTGGCTATTGCTGTTGGTTTGACACTTACTTATCGAGTTCAACGCTATGGGAATTTTGCTCAGGCTGAATTTTTCATTATCGGTGCGTATATCGCCTTGACCCTTCAGTGGAGTGACAGATTTTTTGAGGGTGTTTCGGCACCACGGGACGGTATTGTGAATTGGAATTTAATTTTGTTTGCTGGGCTTATCGCCTTCTTTGTCACCGGTCTAATTGGCGTGGTAATCGACCGGTTGGTTTACTATCGATTTAGGCTGAAGAATGCTTCACCTCAGACGATGATGATCGCTTCACTTGGGGTGGCGATGATTCTACGTGCTATGGTTTACTTACGTTTTACCGCAGCGTCAGAGCTATTTACACCAGATCCTGACTGGCGTCTGACGAGCCAAAAATTCGAGGTTCCTTCACGGCTTATGCGATTCCGTCTTGGAGAGCGGGGCGATTCAATTTGGGATTGGCAATATCAAAAAACCGAAGAAGGATTTACAATTGGTGCTCCAGATCTGAATCCTATCTTCGAATGGGATGCAGTTGTCAACGATTACGGATTTGTTTACTATAAAGCCGCCTTGGTTTTAGTCGTTTTTTCTTCAGTAATTTTACTCTATTTATTGATGAAGAAAACCCGGTTGGGTCGAAGGATGCGAGCTGTTGCGGACAATCCTGATTTAGCAGCGAGCAGCGGAATTAATATCGAAAGTATCCATCGTTACAGCGCATTCCTATCTGCAGGTTTGTCTGGTTTTGGTGGAGCATTTTTTGCTGCGACCGTTCGAGTTAATCCAGAGGTTGGGTTGAGCATTCTTCTACCGGCATTCGCGGTAATTGTATTGGGAACGATTGGCTCGATTCCTGGAGCTATAATCGGCTCATTCTGCGTCGGCCTAGTCCGTTCATTATCCGAACCGGTTCTTGTTGGCTCAGGTAATTCTCTGGGTCGTGCCAATTGGAGCGGATTCTCCGAAGTCATGCCCTTCGTTTTCCTAATTGTCATTCTAATGTTAATGCCGAAGGGACTTGGAGATGCTTTCGAATCTTGGAATGTTGATCGTTTACGTAAGAAGGCCGAGAGTGAACGCGAACCTAATCCGAAAATTTTTGTTGCTTTGGCATTTTTACCAACGGGGGCATTTGGTTTGCATAATTTTTACAAAGAAAATACTTCTAGAGCTGAAAATCAGTTAATTATCACAATTATGGGAATTTTCCTTTGGCTACTCGCTGGTTGGGCTTTCGATGCCTCGATTGTTGGTGTCGGTTCGGAATTCTTAATCGATAATTGGAGTTATTCGGTTGGAATTAATATTGGAATTATGAATTCTGTCCCCTGGCTCATGGCATTGGTATGGCTTTCAGCAATTATCGAAGGAAGTTATCTCTTAATTGGCAAGTCCGAAGATCCATTTGAGAAGGTGTTAGATTCATTCAAGCGTCTTCTAGAACCAATTCATGAGGCGAATTTGTTAATTTCAGATACAATCGATTTAGCCATTTCTAGTATAAATAGAGCAACCGGGCAGTTCTTTGATACGATTAAATCTGTAATCTCAAAATTAATACTAGTATTACGTGAAAAATTGAAGACTGATTCTACAAACATTTTGATTGATAAGCTTGACTCTACTAGACAAAGATGGCATAAATTCGCTCCATATGGTCGAGAAAGCCCGAATGGTTCCTACCTTATATTCGCGTTATTGATGCTTCTAACATTCTCTATTACAGCTAGCTTAGAGAGTTCATCTAGTTTCACAAAGGCGATGCAAATCGGTCGAATATTACTATTATTCTCCATATATTCGCTATGGAGTTTCTCGTTAAACATCCACACCGGTTTGACCGGAATGGTCAACTTTGGTGTTATCTTCTTCGTTGGAATTGGAGCGGTGATTGTAAGTTTGCTAACAACGCCCATCAGCGTTGAGATGAACGGCGTCATGGTCGATGTTGGTGGATATGGATGGCATCCTATTCCGGCAATTATTCTCGCTCTACTGGTGTCTGCAGCTATCGGTTGGGTTATTGCTTATCCAACAGCAGAATTACGCACCGATTATTTCGCAATTGTCACAGTTTCTTTGGGTGAGTTATTGCGAATTACCTTGATTGCTGAACCTATGCTTCGAGCTGGAACAAATACCACCGCAATCGGTATTTCACGCTATACTCTGCCGATGAAAGGGTGGTGGGAATCAGGTCCTTCAGAATCGGTAGGAAGTATGTTAGGATTAGCCAATAACGGTGCTCCTTCTGATGCCCCATACGTACTTTTACTAGGATTCACTGCTTTGATCACAACCATTGTTTGCTGGTGGTTACTGGAAATTATCTTTGCATCTCCTTGGAGTAGAATTCTACGAGCGATAAAAGAAGATGAAGAAGTTGCCCAACATCATGGTCACAACGTGATTAGCAACAAAGCTGCTAGCCTTGCATTAGGCGCAGCTATAGCAGCGCTTGGTGGCATATTCTGGGCTTGGATGAATACGACAATTCATCCAGATAATCTCTCGCCGGTACGCACTACTTTCATTATCTGGGCCGCATTCATTGTCGGTGGTAAAGGGAGTAATCGTGGAATGATGGTCGGAGCGATGATTTTGGTCGTTACAGAATTTACTTTCAACGCCCTCATTACCGCTCGTGGAAATGCCGAATCTAGTCTTCATTTCTTAATTGCCTACATCGATTCAGCATTCCGCTGGCTGATGCTCGACTCTCCCCTATCCTTACTTTGGAGTGATGAAGCGCTTACTCATGCTTTTCCGAGGTTCTTAGATGATCCACTATCTGTTACAGCCCAATTAGCCTATCTAAAATTAGCACTAATTGGTTTGGTGATCATCGCTTCATTATTGCTCGCTGAGAAGGGTCTCGTGCCTGAAGTGCCAAGTCGACCAGATGATCCAGAAGGGGTGGAAGCATGAGCGAACCATTATTGCGGGTTGAGGGATTATCCAAAGAATTCGGTGGACTGGTAGCCGTTGAAGACATGACTTTCAACATTTATCCTGGTGAATTTGTCGGGCTTATCGGACCGAATGGATGCGGTAAATCGACGACGTTTAATTGCATTAGCGGTCTACTTCCGAACACTACTGGAAACATCGAAGTCTGCGGTCAAGATACCTTAGATTTATCATCGGACCAAATTCAAAAACTTGGCTTCACACGTACTTTCCAACACACCCGATTATGGCGAGAAATGACGGTAATTGAAAATTTACTAGTTCCTCCGAGAAATCAATTTTCACCCAATAAATTCTTGGCATTATTCAGGCCTTTCAGCCGCTTAGAAGAAAAGAAGCGGCTGAAGCGTGCATATGAAGTTTTGAGACAATTAGAAATCCCTCATATGGCACATAATTTAGCCAGTGAGTTATCTGGTGGTCAAAGCAAATTGGTCGATATTGGCCGTGCTTTGATGAGCGACCCCCAATTGCTTCTCCTCGATGAACCGGTCGCCGGAGTTGCCGGTCCACTAGCAATGAAAATCTTCAATGATTTGCGTGAGCACGTTTCCAAAACCGGAAATTCGGTTTTAATAATTGAACATAATATGGATTTTATTCTTAGACAAGGTGTTGACCGAATTATCGTGATGGACCAAGGTCGAATTTTAATGGAGGGGACTCCGGAAGAAGTCAAGGATAGTCGAGAGGTTATCGAAGCATATCTCGGTGGCGAAGGCGAAGCCGAAATGGTTGGTGAAGAGTGATGGCTGAGCGAATTTTAGATGTTAAAAACTTGCAAGCAGGCTATGGCTCTGTTCAGATTCTTCACGGTATAGATATCTATGTGGAAAAAGGTGAATTCGTTACGATTATTGGCCCGAATGGATGCGGTAAATCCACCTTTATCAAGGCAATTTTCGGTCTTTGCACATTCTATGGTGGTGACGTTGAGCATAATGGAGAGGATGTTGCTGGGTGGCGAACCGATCAATTAGTCAGACGCGGAATTTCTTATGTTCCTCAAGTGGATAATGTATTTCCTTCACTTACTGTAGCAGAAAATTTGCAGATGGGCGGTAACCGACTATCTGCTCGAGTGCTGAATGAGAGAATCGATGATTCCCTCGAAATGTTCCCCGATTTGATTTCTCGCATGCATGATTTAGCAGCTTCTCTTTCCGGTGGTCAAAGGCAAATGTTGGCGATTTCTAGAGCACTTATTTCGAAGCCTAAGTTTTTGTTGCTCGATGAGCCTACCGCAGCACTTTCACCACTGTTTCAACAACAAATCATCGACAGAATCGATGCACTCCGTCAAAGCGGTATTACCGTTCTAATTGTTGAGCAGAACGCCCGCCTTTCTCTTTCTCGCTCGGATAGAGGATACGTTTTCGCATCTGGAAAGGTTGTTCATACTGGCAAGGCCGCCGATATATTAGCCGATCCGGAAATTGGAGAATACTTCCTTGGCGGAACAGGAGAATGAGGAATTCAAATGCACGAACACCCGAGTGACCGAGTCGATATGCGCTCGGATACGATAACCCAGCCAACTTCAGCGATGCGTGAGCGAATGGCAACAGCTGAGGTTGGCGACGATGTTCTAGGCGATGATCCAACAGTTATCGAATTGCAGAATCGAATTGCAGAGATATTTGGCAAGGAAGCATCTCTCTTCGTGCCGAGTGGAACGATGTCGAATGCAATAGCTATTCGAGCCCATACAAATCCTGGTGACGAAATCGTCACTGAAGCAACGAGTCATATCTACATCTACGAAGGTGGTGGATACGCTGCCCTATCGGGGTGTTCAATCGCATTGGTTTCCGGACATGCTGGATTAATGGAACCAGCCGATGTGCAGAAGGCAATTCGCAAGGTTGATGGTAGTTTGGGGCACTTCCCTAATGGGTCATTGGTTTGTGTTGAGAATTCTTCGAATCGTGGCGGTGGTTCGTGTTATTCGCAGGAAGTCCTAGACGAGATTGCCCACATCGCTCACACAAATGACTGCGCCGCACATATGGACGGTGCTCGAATATTCAATGCGACTATTGCAACCCAAACCGATGTCGCTCGTATGGTACGGGATTATGACTCCATCTCAATTTGTCTCTCAAAGGGTCTGGGTGCACCAGTTGGAAGCATGCTTATCGGTGATTCGGAATTCATCGCATTAGCTTATCGATGGCGGAAAATGTTCGGCGGTGGCATGCGTCAAGCAGGTATTCTCGCCGCCGCTGGATTGTTTGCGCTCGATCATAATATCGAGCGTTTGGAAGAGGATCACATTCGAGCAAAGAGGTTGGCAGCAGCAGTGAATGATATGTCCGGATTCAGCGTTGATTTAGATTCGGTTCAGTCGAATATGGTTTACATCTCAACCGCTGAAGGTGAGGCGCAGACGCTCGTCGATAGGCTTGCAGATCATGGTGTTGATACTCTGACAATTGACGATTCGACAATACGTGCGGTCATCCATCTACACATCATGGATCAGGATATTAAGCGCGCGATAACAGCTTTTGAATCGGTATTGTAATTGGTATCACAGAACCCAAGCATTTGAGTGCATCACATTACACCGAATGGTCATGAATCGTCCCCTATTCACGATTCTCGTGACCATTCTTCTTCTCGCTGGCAACGTTGCCGGTGTTTCTCCTACTGAATCCATAACATGGATAGATGTTGTCGAAGAATCTTGGCAAGATTCGGGAACCTTAGGAGGGATATCAATTTCTCTTTCCAATAATACAACTGAGGAATCGACTAGTTTAGATGGAGTTGATTGGCCGACAATCATCGAAGTTTATACCGCTACATGGTGCACAAATTGTCTCCAAACAGAGGCGGCAATGGAAAACATAATCGATGGTGAAAACATTCTCCAAGCACATTTTCATCGTTTTATTGCCGAAACTCAAGATCCATTCGGCGCAGAATCTACCGACGATTATTGGGTCGGCCGATACGCGCAAACCTCACTCTCTGCCGCAGGTGGAGAACGCTTAGCGCCAACTAATATTTTTGACGGCGAAAGGTTCCATATTGGAACATCGCCGACTTCAGACTCTATCGAGAATGATTATTCAATCTCTCTCAATACAGGTTCGACAATAGATAAAAGTGGTTTTTCAGGATCATTATCTTTTACGAGTGAAGCCGGAGAAGAAATTTTCATTTGGGACATTTCAGTTCCCGATGTGTATTCAGATTTAGAAATTCAGCCGATGATTTATTTTATCGAAGATGTTGGATATTTTCCAGAAGGTGGCAATGGAGCGGATTATTATCATCACATTTTACGCGATGTAGTCAAACTTCCGGCAATTTCTGGTCAGATACCAGTCGAGCATATCGCCGCTTTTGATGGCGATGATTTGTCTGCAGTACTAGTTTTCAATTGGTTCTCACCTGAAGTCGAGAATGATAATTCGTTCACAGCGGCACTTCCTGCTCCGGCATTATCTCTTCTTTTGCCATTATTTGGGGCAGCCCTACTACCACGAAGAGATGATTGAGTAGGCCATCATCGGCGAATTGTATGGTTGGGTTGAATAACCCCCGCCGTACATCGTCAACGCTCGGTGAGGCCATGTTGGAAGTCCGTGAAAATCAAATCTCTAACGAGGAAGTCACTCCCGGCGCTTTCCCGAATTGGCTCAAGGCTCACCTCGAGAAGCAAATCATTGACCCTCGCTCATTGAAATTAGGTGGTTCGGCGCGCATCATGGTGGTTTACCCCAGCGAAGAGGCGCGTCGGGAAATGATTGTAAATTTAGCAGAAGGAGGGCGTGTTATTGATAGGACGCTCCATCAAACTGTGGAATCATTAGCGTCCTTATTGGTGGCGGATTTTAGGCTACCACGAGTTTTATCGACGGATTCATCCTTCGAGTTGATTTTGCATGAATCCTGTCGGCGAGAAGCTGAGAAACTCGGTTTTCCTTTGATTAATCCTTTACCTACTATGAGGTGGGGGATGGGAAAAACCACCGCTCTTTCTGAATTGCATTTTTTCCTTTCAAAAGAGCGTGCTGGAGCTTCTTGGGATGGGCCAGGAATCAATACATTCCGTCAAATTTTAAGGAAAATCGAGAAAAGCTTGGAAGGAACTCATCCCGACTTTGTTTTTGACCGGCTAATCGAGCGTTTAGATGGAGGAGATTACCCGTTTTCCTTGCTCGATATCGATGGTATCATCATGCTAAATCATGCTCCTCTTCTTCCTCAATCTCATATCGATTTGATGATTGCAATATCGAAACATTGCCCTATTCATCAACTTGCAAACAAGGGCAGTTTTCGACTCGGTATCCATGGTGTTTTACTCGAAGATAAATATCCTGTTAAAAAATCAAAAAATTTGCCTGAATGGGTGCCGAGACATGAACTTCGTCTTAATAATTCTGAATCTAAAGTAAGGCGGGTATTATTGCAACGTGAAAGCCAATCATTTCACGCCGCAATAGCTTTCGCCGATGAAAAATTGAAAGAAAGCTCAACGATGAAAATCATCATCATCGATCCTAATTTAACGAATAATCAGGAGAAATGGAATCGTTCATTGCGAGATTTAGGATTCCCAATTATCATTGAAAATTCAACGGTAATAGGACACTCTCTTGGACATTGGCTGCACTCTTTGATTCAAGTTGGGCATGGGCCTGATTCGTTCTCTTTGGAGAAGTTGAGGGCCTTAGCCTTACAAAATTCAATCAAGCTATTTCCTGAGATTTTACATCATTCATCAAACCCAGGAATCAGGCCAGTTCCCGATGCAAATTTAATGAGTGAATTAGCTCGCAGCGATCATATTTTGGGTGGCCCTGGGGCATTATTACGTTGGATAGAAACTCTTTCTCGGCCACCCCATAAAGAGCGCGACGCCATTGCCAAAGAGTCGACACTGTGGTGGTTATTATCCGTCGTAAATAGCCTAAGACCAGTCTTGACTGGAGCCGACAGGACAGTATTCGATGAGTGTGATAAAATAGGCTGCTTTAGCGGAAATAAATTACCTTTTTCACCATCAACAAAAACTGGTGACAAATGGTTGATGACAACCTTATCTAATTTCGATGTTGAGTCTCGAATTGAAAATTCAGATGGAGTATCTGCAACTCCAGTCGCCGTCATTCAAACTATTGTGAAAGCATTGGCCTCCTTACGTTCATCTCAATCCTTAGTCGGCTTTAATCAACCAAGAATGGGCCCAGATTGGGTTGATCAAATCTCAACTCTTTTACGTTCAGCCGAGTTGAAATCAAGCCAGAGTAGATTAAGTTCAAGATTAAGATTATTGAATCCAAACCAAGCTCTTGGCTGCTCAGCAGATTTGCTCATTCTTGCAAATACTTCGAGCATATCTTGGGATTTGCGTGTACCTAAATTACCCTTTCTCGGAGACGAAGAACGATATGAAAAGAACCTACTGAGACCTGACGGTCCCATCCGTCAAGCTCGGCACCATCGTGATCACTTCCTGAATTGTGCCAATGAGGTAATCATTCTCGATCCAAGCCTTGACGAAGCAACCCCTGCAGCTGCCCCAATTCGAGAATGGTCGTTCGAGAAAGATCCAGATGATGATTGTGAGAGGTTTGAATTGGATAAAATCACTTTGTTGAGTCCACGTACTCATCGGCAAATAGATGGTAAGCGAATGCGCCAAAATATCGAACCGATTACCCCTGCATTGAATCCTGATTCGATAACAATTTCACTGGATTCATCCCTTCAAAGAGACCGTGAGAGACGACAACCGACCGTGGCTGAAGAAGATGGATATCTGCCCAATTCAGCCAAAAAACATCTGTTTCAATTTCGCCAAGAAGATCTCAAAAAACGCTCACCAAAAGACATCACTCCGCCTAGGGTGAATGAACGTTGGCCGGTCATCAGTGCTCGCACCGGTGCAGCATCTAAGGAGATTAGGACGGTCACAATCGATCCTCGCCCATTCATCCCACTTCCTGTCCATTCACTGGTAAATGATGCTCGACATGGACATGCTGTTGGAGCCGAACAAAACATTTCGATTTGGTCGGCCAGCCGTCTCCATGATTGGGTGAGATGTCCGCGTGCTGGCTGGTTAGGTCGCGGTTTGTATGCTGATGTTGAAGATTTACAAACTGAAGATTTGGACTCGCGAACCCATGGTGATTTATTCCATAATGTCCATCATGATTTATTGTGTAAAATACTAAATTTTGATATGGGAGGTGACCGTGAAATCGACTTTAGTAGAGATAGTAAAATTCCTCTCAGTATCGCGAAATCTGGTATTGATGAAGAGCAAATCATGAAAATCGCTCTCGAGGTTCTAGATGACCGTGCACCTTGGCTAAATCGTAGTGATGCGGTCTCGACCAATCGCGTTCGAATGATGACGGGAATGAATTTGCGCGAATGGATGAATTGGACACCAAATCCTCAGCCGACAGCGATTGCCGGCCGAATAGGCCGAATGATACGAGCTGAGCTTGAATTGACTGGAGCAATTCCTCTTGCATTAGAATGGGAATTGACCAATCACGATGAGCGAGGAATTGAGATTGTATTACCAGCAGAAATAACCATCCCAGACGGTGAAGCATTACCTTCACTGCGTTTGAGAGGAATGATTGATCGTGTAGATTTACTATCATTCGATGAGAATGAGTCTATTTGGTTTGATGCGGAAGGAAGCGAATCCATTGCTCCTTTGAAAATTGTTGGTACCGACTGGAAACCTCGACGATTAATTGCCATTCGAGATCTCAAAACCAGCGAATCAACAAAAGTAGATGATCGTCATGCAAAGGGATTGCTCGAAGAATTGCAACTAGCCCTTTACGCCCGTGCATGGGAAATTGCTCATCCAGGTGATTTAGTCGTAGCCGCAGGTATTTCTGTTCTCGGTCACAAAACTACTCATCTCATAGAAATTTCAAACCATTTCAAACCTACAAATGAAGGTGCTTCATTTGGTAAAAGAACAACTTTTACTCATGACCGATATCGCTTCATAAATGAGGATAAGAACCCTCAAAGTGATCCATTAAGGGCATGGCTAGCCGCAAGAATATCCGTTGCTCTAGGTGTTGCAAACGGTGCTAATAATGGTCGAGTTCATCCTACACCATCTCAAGATGCGTGTAAATTTTGTAGGGTGGCAGAAATTTGCGATGTAAATTTGAAGGAGGATAATTGATGCAGTTGAATACAGCCCAACTTCTCGCTTTAAACCTAGATTCTCACATCGTGGTCGATGCTGGTGCAGGTACTGGAAAGACCAGCACTATCGTTGACAGAGTTATCGAACATTATCTCTGTGAAGATCAACGAGCAACACGAATATTACCAAAACCCGAGCGTCCATCTCGATTGCAAAGTGGGTTGCTGGTCTCCGGTTCGGCTGAGAGAATTGATTTGAGGAAATGGGGGGGATTATTGCCTGGCGAAGTTGTTTTGTTGACATTTACAAATCGAGCAGCAGATGAAATGCGAGATCGGCTTCGCAAGAGAATTTCGAGATTAAAGCCGGGCTCAGCAAGTGATGATGGCACATATCGAAAAGATCCGAGAATACGCCATCAAGGATTCAATGAGCAATTACTGACTCTTCTCGATGATGCGCCAATCGGGACGATTGATTCGTTCTTTAATCAGCTAGTGGCTCCTTACCGCGGCATTTTAGGAGATGCATTAAGCCGCGAAAATGTCTCAGATTCAGGCCGAATTTTACTAACCGAATCCGCCCTAAATACACTTTGGAGATTGCCGAATTCACCGAATCTTATCGGTGAAGCAGTCGATGCTGGAATTTCCGCTGAAATTGCAGAATCAGTTTTGGCTGCTCGCGACCGAATTCAACGACATTATTCCGGTCGTCGCCGAGCAACTTCAGTCCTTCGTTCTCTTGTCAATCGCTCAGTTTTCATCGAGGAAGGGATTCGAAACTTACTTGATGAAAAGGATGCAATTTCGGAAGAATTATTGTTAGGACGAATATTGGAATCGATTGACGAAAAATCTCTAAATGGATTTACTGAAGAAATTCACAGACTCATTGATGAATATTGCCAATCTGTCAAATCCCATATTGCAGATTTAGGAGGTGCTTGGGATGCAAACACTAGAATTGCATGCTTAGATCGATTAGTTGACGATGGTCCAGGTGACCAAGTTTGGGATAAATTAATCTGGCTCGGTCATATTTTGCAATGTACTGCTAATCGTTCAACCTGGTTCAACAAAAAAATCACATTTTTCCCACGCGCCTCGCTGCCGAATGATGATTGGCCAAAAGGCATCGAAAATTTCGGTTCATTGAAATCTATTTTCGATGTAATCGTGAAAAGTTTCAATGAATTGTGGAGTACTACAGTTGGTCAAACCTACCTTCACTTCACTCGAACAGCCATACTACTCGATGAGACCCCCCCTCCATGTTCGAATGAAAATTGGCAATCACCCCTCGCGACACTTCCAGAAGAGCTTCCTGAGGTTGCTCCAACTGTTGGCAAGGGGACTGCACACCGTTTTTCACTCTCTCACGAGGCTCGAAATCTCGATGATTTACGATTAATTTTACGTGGCTTTCAAGGAATCCTCGCCGAACTGAAAGCCCGAGATGAAGTTCATGATTTTGATGACATTCAACGATTGGCTGGCGACTTACTTCTAGCTAATTGTCCAGAAGCATGTCGAGGATTTTACCATCCTTCGATTCAGTCAGCACTCGACAAACCGAGTGATGAACCCTGGAGAGATGAGAATATCTTCACTGCATTTGCTGCTCTTGATGCACTGGAAGCAGAACCGAGTCGAGCCGGTGAAGCTGCTGCTCATTTAGGTCAAATTCGCACAGATTTAACCCATCGTTATGGATTATTGAAGAAGATTAGACGCAGGTACCGTGCCTTCATCATCGATGAAGCCCAAGACAATTCTCCACTACAATGGAGACTATTAGCAAGGCTATGGGGCGAGCGAGAATGGGTAGATGGAGACCCCGAAATTCCGAATACACCATGGCAGCCAACAGTATGTTATGTTGGCGATGTAAAGCAAAGCATCTATGCGTTCCGACAAGCCGAAGTCACAGGATTTCGCACATATGCCCGTACTCTAAGAGAGGTCAATAAGCAGGAGTTCGCAAGTCTTTCTGAATTGACAAGAAATCCATCGCTGCGAAGTGAAACACATAGTCGAGATCCACGAAATGATCATCCTTTGACAATTGTTCAAGCGACAAAAATATGGAAGGATGGTGGACGTGATTTAGTCGGTTGGATTCCATTCGATGCGACAGATCAAGGACTTTCTTCACCGAGTCAAGAAGAGGTCGATAAGCGAGTAGAAGGTCATGTTTCTTTGAATGTAAATTACCGAACAGATGGTGGTTTATTACGCGTGATGAATCAATGGTGGACCGATATTTTTTCACCACGTCATCGGACTGTTCCAAGTGGTGATTTTTATGCAGATTCTCAAGAATTATTCGCTTGTCCAGACTTAACAAAATCGAGTGGTTCAATTGAATGGCTCTGCCCTCTCAACAAAGAAATCACAACAGATCCACCCACCGATTTGTACGAATATCTCGATGCCTTTGGGCCGGGTGCACCAGATTCAATGGAGCGTCAAGGGATGATGATTGCCCTTCGGATTAAGAGTTTAATTGAAGGTCGTTCAGTTAGGGTTAAATCACCTGATGGCCGATGGGATGTGTTATCGAAATCAAAACCAGTTCCAGCGCACGAAATCATGGTGCTGCTACCAACTCGTGCGCGAATTCGTGATATAATAATAAGGTATTTGAACGACTTTGGAATCG
>Ga0302117_10000832_pt1 | contig 14220 bp, 13 predicted proteins | sample AG5_322_MG_FD_203112 | JGI IMG/M metagenome (GOLD analysis project Ga0302117, IMG submission 203112) | Marine microbial communities from Western Arctic Ocean, Canada - AG5_32.2 | ecosystem: Environmental > Aquatic > Marine > Oceanic | place: Canada: Western Arctic Ocean | collected 2017-10-01 | reverse complement strand
GAGAATACATCTCCATGGGCAAGTCAAAGATACGATTACAGAAATTAACAATTTGAAAATCCCTGGTATGAAACAATTCATTATGCGAGAAAGCATACTACTCATAATCCCATATCTATTTGCAGCAATAATATTTTGGAAAACTTCCTTTGGGGATATCTCGTTAGAAGAACTCGGCACTTTAACAACCCTTGTCGTAGTTATTGGTTTGATATTTTGGTCGGTTGTAGACATACGACATTCAAGGGGTGCAAACCAATTCCTTAATGACTTGCTTGAAAAAATCAATATCAAATTAGCATTAGTACCGGACTTAGTATAATTGTAGGATGGAAAATAGGATTGGCTAAAATTGGAAAACATGTGGTAAAAAGAGCAATTAGAAAGTCTGCTATGGAAGTTGGAGAAATGGATAAAATTTCAAAAATCCCTGGGGTAAAAGTGTTAGCAAATGTCCTAAATGCGTTAGATACAATTGCTAATGCCCCGATTGCTTTAGTTAGGGAAGGGATTGATGCTGTTGTAAGAAAATTTGATGACACACTCGAATCTCATTTTAAACAAATTACCGAGCGTGGGATTTCAGAAATCGCAATCACCATCTTTTGGAGTACTTTCCCATTATTGTGGTTACTATTTATTGTCTATTTAATGCCTCAATTGTAGTCCTAGTTGGACTTTACAACTTCTGGTAAATCAGATTTCATCATCATCAAAGACTTCAACTTCAGCCCACCTTTTGACAAACTCAGTGAACTTGGAAGTGAATCTAGTAGCCCGCACAGTATGATTGTCAACCCAGTGGTAGTTTCCGCCGCGCGGCTTGTTATACAGGACTCCGTGATACTTGAATCCGTTTTTGTCTAGCCACGCCTCACTCGCCTCTGCATGCTCATCAGTCCTGCTCGTGAAGAAAGTGATGATGTGCCCCTCATCGAACCATCCGTTGATGACTTCAACTACACCATCAAAGACTTCTGCATCAGCCATTCTCCATGCCTCTTCGTTGGGAATATCTTCGCAAACGGTTCCATCAATGTCGATGAGATAATTTTTGCAGCCTTCTGGAAGGCTTGGGCTCATTGCTTTCCCCCTGCCATCAATTTGGTCAACAAGGTCCTTCATAGCGGGCCCGCATCGCGGGCACTTCATCAATTCAATGCACGTTGACCTAGCATTGCGAGGGTACCTGGAAAGTTATCTTCGGCTGCGGCTTGCCAGATTTTGATATTTTGAAACCCGGCATTTTGTAGTACATTTTCCCATTCAACAATACTCATTGTTGTCATGTGGACACTGAGCTTGTCTGGCCACTCTAGGCTTGCCTCATGTTCGAGATAATGGTCAACCCCGGCGATTAACCAACCACCTTCATTTAACCATTCATCGTGAATTTTTTTTACCATTGTTTCAGGGTTTCTGAGATAGTACAGGAATTCCATACTGTGGATTAGGTCAAACTTAGTTTTAGGTGTCCATTCGGGTAACTTTGCTTCATGGTATGTGCCACTTGGGTCAATTGCCCGTGCATTGGCAATCATTTCACTTGCCCCATCCACGCCTTCTGATAGGTTGGCTCCGAGGGTTGTGAGTTTGCGGACTACCCAGCCGTTGCCACAGCCGATGTCAATAGCTGAGAATGGCTGTGGTAGGTTTGGGATTGCCGCTTCTAGCATTTCTGAAACTGAGGCAGAATGTCCCTTTTCCATACCAATATCACGGCCTTGTTCTGCCCATTCAGAAAAAACATCAGTTGCTAGTCGTGTATAATCCATCAAATTCACCTCAATTTTGTAATGCTTTTTCTTGTTTTTTTAGGGCAAGGTATTTTTTCTCCCCGGGTGAAATAAGCATTACCCATAAAATCCCAGAAAGTAGTTGACCTACTGCAAATATTTGTACTAATTCTCTAAGGCTGATGTCAGTATATTCAAGAATAAGGCTCGCTGCTAAAGTGGAAATCCCATTGACCATAGTGAGTAATAGGAAATCAGTGGAAAACATTCTCCCTCTCCACTCATCTTCACTTCTCTCTTGCAGAAGGACGGTTGAGATGACCCAATTGGCGCCACTTGCTGCATGGGAAAAGACCACGAAAAGGGCTACCCACCATCCCCAACTAAGCCATCCCATTGCGATGTATCCAATACCACACACAGACACCAACCAGCCGATTAATAGTGGCCAGTTTTCCCGGTTGGTGAAAGCATACCTTGCGAGGATTGGGCCGAATCCTGTACCAACTCCTCTAGCCGCAAATAGAAGTCCGATTCCAGCGGCAACTTCTCCCAATCCGATGTCAGCACCGACTAGAATCAACATGTAGACTAGGCCGCCGCCAAACAATCCCCAGGCCGCTTTGGCGGTAATGATTCGTGAAATTCTCGGGGTTCTAATGATGATTTGAAACCCTTCTTTCACTTGTGATAGACTTGAAGTGATGAAATTTCCTTCTGGGGCTTTCACTTTTTGTTGCGGGATATTCATGCTTGCAATGATCAAACCTGCTACAATGAAAGCAATTGAGTTGACAATGAAGGCGATTTGAACGCCGTGGCTTGCGACCACAGCACCCCCTACAGCCGAACCAATTGCTAAAGATGCAGACCACGTTGCTGAATTCATTGCATTTGCAGTCAGCAATTCATTTGGCTTGGTGATATTTGGCATTGTGGCATTTTCAGCCGGCAAATAGATTGCATGAAACAGCATCAATAATGCTGACAAGAAATATACCAACCAAACATCAGCTTTTGAATCAATCAGTAAAAATCCAGCAACTGCTACAGCAGATGCAAAATTTGCCCCAACCATCAGCCATTTACGACTGAATCTATCAGCGAGCATGCCGGTGAATACTTGTGGAAAAGCCAGAGAGAACATTCGCAGAACAAACAGCAGACCAAGAGCTAGTTCAGAGCCGGTAAGTTGGTCAATTAGGACAAAGAGTGCGACCGTGTTGAACCATTCACCAAGCATGGAAATTGTATTCCCAACCCAGTACTTTCGGAACGTCGAATTGACTTGTAGGAGTTCAATAAAACCGACCTCCTGTTCCTGCATGTCTTCTCCTGAAGCATCTCACCTAACAACATGGCCCCAACCAGTCAGGCGAAGCCTCTTCAACAACTAACTATGGCGACAAGCGAATGACAGGCGACAACTTGGTGTGGATTGACTGCGAATTCACAGGATTAGATCCTGCTGAAAACCGTATTATTGAGATTGCAACAATCATCACAGATGCTGAATTGAACATCATCGCTGAAGGTCCATGCCTAGCGATTAACCAGCCTGCAGATTTGTTAGCAGGAATGGACGAGTGGAATACAACCCACCACAACGACAGTGGGCTAGTAGAGCAGGTTCTAGAGAGTGATATTGATGACGCCGAGGCAGAACGGCTGACCCTAGAGTTTGTTCGCCAATACACCGATCCTCGGTCCTCACCCCTTTGTGGGAATACAATTTCTCAAGACCGAAGATTTTTGAGGCTCTACATGCCAGAGTTACATGCTCATTTTCATTATCGTAGCATAGATGTTTCAACAGTCAAAGAGTTAGCAAAAAGATGGAATCCTGAAATTCCTCCAATGGAAAAAACCGGAGGTCATCGTGCCCTTGATGACATTTTTGAATCCGTAGCCGAACTTGCATATTACCGTGAAAGAATATTCAAATCTTGAGACTTTCATTCAATCAAGTTGATGATTGGAATTTTTCCCAACCGTAGGGGTATCCTTCTTCATCAACAAAGATGACATTGACTGCAGTGCCAGACCTATGGAATGAAATCAATTCCAATCCGTGAATACTGTGGCCTGTTGGGGCAACACCTAAAACTGGTTTTTCAGGAGAATTTCTCCATCTACCCCAACCGCGTTTTTGGCGCACAGGAGCGACCTGTTCAGGTTGCAATTTTCTGCGCACCCCATCTGTATCATCATACCAACCAAATGGCCCTGATGGTGAGAATTCAATTCCTAAAATCATGTCAACACCAAGAGTGTACTGAGCCGCATCAGCATCTTGTTTGGATGGCACTGCCACTGCGTTAGGATGGGTGTGTAACCAGTGTACGAACCGTCCACCTCTTGGGCCGCGGCTTTCTGAAAAAATCCCGTCAGTCCATTCTTCAGGAACATGGTGGACGGAGAAAGAGTCACCGCGATTCACTATTGTTGCCTCCCCTAAGATGTAACCCTCTCCAGCAAACAACCCATTTTCATGATCGCCACCCTCAAACATTTCATCAACTTCTTGGCGATGAGGTCGGTTGTTATCGGCATCTAACCCAATTAGAATTTCGTCCGGAAGTGATTCTAATGTCCAATGGAGGATTTGTTCAAGTGTTTCACCCGGCATCATAACTAGGCCACGATATCCATCTTTATTGGCGAGCGATTCGGCATTGTACGCTGCCATTGCTTGGGCTAGCCAACCATCTACCATGGACACGCTCCGGCGGTGAATCCTTAACAGGATTGGCACTGCATCAGTGTCACAGGCGATACCATGGCGGGTAAGAAGAAGGGGTTCGGTGGTTTTCTCGGTGGCTTAACAGGCACACCATATGACCGTTTAAGCCGGCATATTGAGAAAACCGCTGCCAATACTAAGAAGGGTGACTTGGGTAAAGAGTTGACCAAGATTGTTAAGATTGTCAGACGAGAGTACGAACAAGAGAATCTAGACGAAGAGGAGCATGACCTATTGGTTGAAGATATTGAGACTGCTTATCCTGGTGGCAGAACATTTCCAAAATTATTAGCTGAATCCGACGAATTATATGATGATGAAAATATGCCAGATGCACCCGAATTAGAGTTGGGTGGACCAGTGAACCTTGATGATTTGATGCGTGGTCCCAGCGATACTTTCCAAGGTTCTTGGGGTTCAGATGAGTATGATGACTACAAGCGTGAGATGGCTGACGAATTCTACAAAGATAGTGATGAAGCAATTGCTTCTGGTGATCACGAACAAATGCAATCACAAGACCCAGTAGCAGGTCGTGTTTTCCACAATGTGGAGGATACAGCGTCAGAAGTCAAGAAAGATATTCTTAGAGAACAAGGTGTCGATGTTGATTCTGAAGAAGAAGAAGAAGAAGAAGAAGATTACTATGTTGATGATGATAATGTCGAATGGTGGCGGGATGATAATGGGGCTTGGTGGTTCAGAGAACCTGGCCAAGACGATTGGTATCCCGGTAAATAATCCATTCATTTATCAGAATTCTTTGTCCAAACATTGAGATTTGCAATATTAAATTTCAAAATTGCTTGGTCAGCACCGGCATTGAGCATAGCTCGGTTTGCAAACCCTGCAGAACTAATTCCTATGATTTGGTTAGGCCGTTTTACTTCTTCTGCACTGATGGCATCATTTAGCATTCTAAGAACTTCTAATCCTTTGAATGGCGGCATGAATTGGTCTAGAAGAAGAATGTCAGGTACAAATTCTTTGATGACTGTAACAGCATCTTCAGAAGTCCATTTCTGTTCAATAGTGATTTGGCTAGTATCAACATTACCAGCGCTTAGTAATGCTTCAATATCGTAGGAATCTTCGAATGCTAGAACCCGCATCAAACTATACCACTGATTTTTGTTTACTAGTCTTGTATTTCATTCCTCTCTCTCAAACAGAATTTGCCCGGTTAATTCAAAGGCTAGTCCGGATGTAGAGAAAATTGTTCAACATGGTTAATGGACCGCCGAGCCAGCATTTTATTCCTATTAGCCGCGCTGAAATAAAGCGGCTTTTACTTGCAGAAGCCGGCGAAAACTCAGATAATTTATCCAAAATTTCTGATATATTGGAAGGCCTTTGGCACCACCGCATGCATTCTACTCAAGAATCTCTAAAACAAATGTACTCAGACTTTGATCCGGATTCACCAGATGAAATCAGTGAAATTTTTGACCCAACACTTTTCGTAAACCAATTCAGTGTTGCTCTATCTAATGGAAACTGGCTAGAAATTACAGATGAAGAAATGCAAGTAGCATTAGGTGGTGAAGATATATTTCCGATAAGCCTAGACGTTAGGTTTGATGAGTTCAAAACTTTAAAAACTTTCAAACTTGGTGAAAAAACGGTCAAAAGTGTCCGTGACCCTTCACTGTTCGCGAAACACATTCTGAGAAAGGAGCCCACACAGGTAGATGTGGAGGTGTATGAGCGTATTATCCAAGTCATGCAGTTTCATGAGAGAGCTTGGTTTGAGAACAACGGAACCCTACGAAATTATCCTGGGGCCGAGGCAAAAGGCTTGCACTTGAGGCTATTCAAAACAATTCCGAAACTTGATTTGGAGGTCATTTTTCCAAACACATCACCTAACATGAGGCGTATTGACCAAGTGAAAATATTAGCCCCATTAATAGGTGGACTAGCCACCCTTGGCATGAAATTCGGCCCGCTTCTCTTTGGCTATGGGACAGGGGAGACTTCGCTTGCACTTATCGGGGGTATCCTTTCTGTATTAGTTACCTATATCCTCAAGTCTTGGACCAAATACATGAAAACCAAAGAGGCATATCTTTCACAAGTTTCTAAAGACCTTTACTTTAAAGGTCAAGCAAATAATCAGGCAGTCATCAATATGGTGATTGATTTTTCAGAGGAACAAGAGGTGAAGGAAGCGTTGCTCGCTTACTCGTTCTTATTCTTGGATAGTGAGCAACAGCACACAATGCAATCACTTGATGTTCGAATTGAAAATTGGTTAGCTAAGCATGGTGCGGAAGTTGATTTTGAGGTTGATGATGCACTAAACAAATTACTTGAGCTAGGGTTATTGAACCGTGAGGGGAATGAGAGTAATAGTGAAAATCCATTGTCCCCCGAGGAGCAAATTACTATACTAGAGCCAGTTGCAACATTAGCACGTTTGGATGAAATATGGGATGGGATTTACAACTATTAAAGTGCATAATAGTTGATTCAAAAGGTCCCGCCAGCAGATTCCCAAATAGAGATAATTTCCTCACTATCAGTTAGTCCTCCTTTGTGGATTTTCACAATTCCTCCATCTGAGTTGACAAAGACAATTGATGGCCTTGAACTGATTTTTACCTCTTCAGCCAGTTCAATTCCCTTAGCGAACGGGAAATCCAAAGTTTGGCCTAAATCATCACCCTCGTCATCATATGAATTTGAACTATCATGCCATTCTGCTAGGCTAATTCCTTGAGGATTATCTGCAGGGTCTGTACTTAACACAATAATGGGGGGTCCATTCAAAGTTGAATTAATTGCATGCATTGTCGAATGACAGGGTGCATCACACCATTCTGCTGAAAAAATAGCAATGTACGGGGCCCCATCATAGTCGCTGTTTGAATAGGTTAATCCATCATCTGCAACAGTTGAGAATTCAGGGAATGGTTCCAGTGTTGATTCATCCCTAACCTCATCAAATAATCCACCAAGCCATGCAAGAGAAAGTAGGAAAATGGCAATCGCACCAGCGACCAATTCTTTCTGCATATCTTCGGGATAAAATATGATGTATATAAATGTCAATAACAAAAGTTTCTCCTTATTAATTCATAAGAAAGGTCGGATTCGAAAAATCATGAACAGAGTTGTAGTGTGGTTCTGCATCTTTCTTTCCCTCCTCCTTTTCACATCACCAATTGTCAAAGCTCAGGATGATTCAGACGGTGATGGTTTCAATGATGAAGATGATTCCTATCCCGATAATCCCGATGCATGGTCTGATTCAGACGGTGACGGTTATGCAGATCAATCTGGTCTTAATATATCTGATGATTGTCCTAATACACAGGGATATTCACATCGTTATATGATGGGGTGTTATGATACTGATGGAGATGGAGTCCCAGATACACTAGACGATGATATAGATGGAGATGGTATCACCAACGATATGGAGTTGGCTTCTTCTACAGCCCTTAAGAAGTACGATATATTCAACGCAGATGATTTCCCTCCGGATTTCGATTGGGACACGATTCCCGACATACTTGATGAGGATGATGACAACGATGGTTGGTCAGATCAAATTGAATTGGAACGGGGTTGTGATACCTTTGATGAAAGTATGACTCCTTTTACAATGTATGGAGGTAATACCGGATGGTTCTATGTGTCTGGCGCAGGTTTTGTAACCGATTATCGTGACGATGGTGCTGAGTTTTCACTATCTTGGATACTTTCCGCTCTTAGTTCTGAATTAATTATTCCAATCGGTCTTGTTCCGATTTATTTTGGAATCTGGTATTATAGATATAGAACATTCAAAAGTTTTGATGAAGAACTTGAGAATATAGAAGACATAACAAAATTGAGAGAAGTTGAAATCAAAGTTGGTGAGGCAATGCGTGCTAGGAAATTACAGGCTCATCACGGTGTTATCTTAAGAAATGTAATTGAAACCAAGGAGAATTTGCTTGATGATCGTTGGTTTGATAACTATGGAGTCAAAGACTCAGAGGAGTGAACTATACTTCTCCCCCAACTTCTAATTGTGGAACAGTAAACCAATGCGGGTCCCCAGTAGGTCGGTCAATTACCGGTAGTCCTAGAGTTTGCATTCCTGCGACAATAGCTAGTCCGCTCCATGCGCAAGGTGATGGCAAGTAATCTTCTCCTGATTCGGTGAGTACTAACTGGATAGTATGTCCCGCAGGTATTCTTACATCCATTGGATTGAATTCCATCAACATTCTGTAGGTTGTTCCTGGAGTTGTTAATTGTGAATCATATCCGCCATCTCGATAACGAACATCCATAGTAGCATGGCCTAAACGTAAGCCATTTGTTCCATCGTACATTGTAGCGAAAATTTGCCCCCCCCCACAAAGTAATGTCCGCACATCAAAATGCAGTGTTGGAAGTCCGGATATATGCACACTTTCTGCTAATACAGGGCTAGTAATAGTCATTGAACTGGTTGCTGATATGGTTCCTGACATCCCTCCTTCCCATGCGTTTAGTTCATGCCCAACCCACGCTATGTCCTCTGGTGGCCAAGTATCCTCCACGTGCCAGTGCCCATCGTTAGTCTGAATTTGCACTACTGCCCCTGGCTCATCCCCCACATCCTTGAGGTAATAATTGAACCAGTTAAACAGTTCAATCGCCCAATCCATCCTACTCATGTTGGGCAATGCTTCTGCCCCATATCCACTCTCCAATGTTGAGTGTCTATCGGGTTGGTCAGGGTAGTTGTGAGCCCATTGGCCAGAAATTGCTGCGGTGTGAATCCCGGCCGCGTTCAGCTTTTCAAATGCTGGGTAGGCGTGGTAAGGGTCAACATTCCAGTCTTGTAAGCCCCATACCAAATATACGCTACCTTGGTAATTATCAAGCACATCTTGTAGGTGGTAGCGTTCATCCCAGTAATCATTCCATTCATCACCACCAAATCCAGCCCCGGCCCAAGTTGTGAAGGGTGAAATTGGGCCAATCACATCATCACTGCACATTCGCAAGTCATCTTCGGTAGCATCTGTTGTTGCCCCTTCATACAGGACATCGTAAGCCATCGCTCTTGATTCAGATGATCCATTCCGGTAGAACATCTGTTGTACTCCAATTGAGCCAGAAATTGGCACGATAGTTTTGAGGTGCGGAGATGGATTTTGGGCTGCTTCCCAATTGGTGGTACCAGCGTATGATTTACCCATCAATCCAACATTTCCATTACTCCATTCTTGCTCACCTAACCAGTGGACAGCGGCTTGAATTCCGGTTTGCTCCCCAAGTCCTTTTACGTCTTGGCAGTGAGTTGATTTTCCTGTTCCGAAGGTGGAAATCTGAGCCAATGCGTAGCCATAAGGAACAAATTGGTCTAACACCCACTGCCCAATTCCTCCATCAGGAACTGTGTTTGAGTTAGAATCATCTCCAGCCCCTGGAAGCCCTTCACCTCCGAAGTCATAGTAGGGGTGAACAGTTGCAATTACAGGAACTTTGGTACCGTTTGGTACATCAGGCATCCAAAGTGCGAGGTGCATCAGGGCTGGGCCTGGGAAACCAGCATCTTGTTCAGAAGCTGGTAGGTCGACTTCGACAAAATATTCAGTAGGGCCACTCCAGTTATAGGGTCCCACTTCAGGTAGTACTGAGCGTTCACCAGTAACATTCAGGTCCATTGTATGGCGGTGCTCAAGGGGGACTTCCCACCACTCCCATTGCCCGTTTGGACCATATCCTCCACCCATTGAGGAAACAGTACCCCACACTGATGCAAGTACCATGAATATCACTATGACAATGGCAGTTGCGCCTACAGCGATATTCAACTGTTTTTTTTCGCGGTTAGCCGCCTCGTTCTCCGTGTTAGATGTATTAGTGGCTGTAGGACCGACTAAAACGGCATCCAACGGCTCACTCATGGGATTTCGGAGTCATGGCTATGTCATGAGCCTAACGCATGACTAATTTGAACATTGTAGTAAGCCATCAACTGATTTTGATATCAGCAACACAATGGCGTATATGTGGTGCGTACCACTTTACTTTGACTAGATGTTGCACGGTGGCTTTACGGCCAGTCATGTTTTCCAAATCGGATGCAACTCCTTCAGCCCATTCAATTTCATTTCCACCTTGCGCATTTCCATGAAGATGTAGGATCCCACCTTCTTGTTTGAGGGCTGAAAGAGCTAGAGCCCAACCATTTTCTGACGATGGTAGTAGGCCGAGAATTACACGGTCACATGTACCTATTACGGCTGCTGCACTACCGCCGGTGTTCAATGAAACTTGATTGTCACCAGCATGAATAGTACAGTTATCACTAACGCCATTTGCTATTAGATTATGATTCATGGCAAAAATCGCATCTTCTGACCATTCACAGGCGTGTACATGCGCCGCTCCGGCGCGTGCTAACAACGGCAATGTGTAGTATCCAATTCCAGCATACAAATCTAGAATGATTTCACCTTTACAATCAAGTTCACCCAATCTACCTCTTTCAGGCAAATTACCTGCTGAAAACATTGATTTCCTGACATCAAATGAATATTCAATCCCGTACTCCTTGTGGGTCACCCATCCTTCTTTACCCAATAGCAATTCCACATCAGGTCTGCGCTCAGAACCAGATATCTCACCTTTTATTCCTAGCCTTTTTCCACCTAGTGAGTTGGCAACTAATTCCCATAGTTCCGTCCCTGCTAAGTTATCCCAACCACTAAAAGAGTCAGTTGGAAGTAAGATAAGGTCACCATGTTTTTCCCATTTTGACGGCACTGACTTGAGTAGTTCCCCCTCCCTTCCTTTTTCTCCGAGGAAATCACCTAAACTATCCAGCAATTTGGAATGGGGTGTTTGTTTTTTGTCACGCATTGACACCCTGAAAGACCCTCCTTCGCTTAGTCCGTGGCGGGGGAACCAAATTAAATGAATAGAGACCGACTATGCAACTACAAGTGGGGGGTGTTGGGGTCCGTGAAGTCGATTAGCAATTCCCGAAAACAGGCGATATTCGCCCTTTTAATCGTCCCATTGCTCTCATCACTTCCTGTTCTTGCCGACCCTCCTCCTGGCACCCCTGATGTAACCAACACTTATTGTGGAACTTGGAGTAATGGGACAGGGATTTGTGATGATTACAATTTCGCTCATGATTTGACTCAGTCCAGTGAATGGGTGCGTTCTCATTATCAGTTTGAGATGCACAATACAACAACTATTACTTTGACTCTTGAATGGGAAATGCACGAATTTAATCGTTCAATAATTGGTCTTCAAGATATGGATTTAGGGGGTGGTTTTGATGATAATAACAGTGGCGCACCTGTAGATTATATCCGAAATTATCTCGGCTATACTACAAATTCAGGTTTACAGGTGCGACAACTCATTCTCAATGAGTTTTCAGCCGCTGTAGAAGGTTTGGTGAACGATACCTACGATGGCTCTGCTCAAGTAGAGAGCCAAATCGTCAACCAGGTGACGATTGAAGGTCAGAATATCCAATGTACTGACGATATGAATGAGGATTCAATAGACGAAGTTCTAGGATTACCCAATAATGCATTCTATCCGCCATTGTGCTTACGATCGATTGCACAAATTCAAGTCGGCTCAGATATTCTAGGAGTTACAGGTTCAGAACTTGATGTGGAGAGAGCGTTCCAAGGATTGCTTACGATGGGTGCGGAAGTAAACTCAAATTTCACTTTAGTTTCAAGAGCAGGGCACCGCTCAACATTTGAGTTAATACCACCAAATTATGCAACTTTTTCATCAGTTGGTGGAGGTGGTACTTTAATTCCTCATCAGCAAGGGAGCGTGCAATACAATTCAGGCTCATGGGTTACCGACGGATTTAGTATCCAAGGTGATGAAAATATTCTGACAAACGCTTCAATCACTAGCATATTTCGCAACGGCACAACTAATTCCGTATTTATTGACCAGAATGTTGACCATGGAATTTCAATATACGCCGAAGTTGATCTTAGAGATGAAACACGTAGTAGTGTTAGAGCTGAAATGGGTATCCATTATCTACCTAAATCAGTATTAGATGATTGGGGATTTTCTCTTGGAAATGGTAATATCGAATTGCCTTGGATTACTAGTGATGGAATCCGGATGGCTCATGAATATGGCTTACTAGATTTAGACGACTTTTCTGATATGATTCCATTAGGGGATGTTGAGTCAGCAGTTTTGGGCGCCTCTGAAACAGAAATTGTCATGAACCCTGTAACTTGGAAACAACCAGATGCTTATGGAGGGTTGAACTTCACCCACACGCCTAGTGTTACTTGTGCTGAATTGGTGCCAGTCACTCATTGTCTGAGTGGAGGCAGTGCGATGGATGGGTTTTTCCCAGTCACTATGGTCACTTCAAGCGAACCATTTTCGGCAGACCCTCTAGAGAAGTTGACTAGTCTTATTTCAGGTAAGGCAGGACTAGAAAATGTCACTTCAATACCCCATGAAGATATTTCGGCATTACTTTCTGTGCTTGTTTATCAGCATCAGTTAGACACTTCTTTCATTTCTGATAGCCTTCCAGATTGGTTACCACCGACCGAAATCAAAGTTACAGTATTACTGCCTGATTGGATTGCTTCTGATGTAGGTGACCCACATTCAATCACTCTCATTGCTTCAAGTGGAAGTGGTGAGAATGCTCCCTTGGCGATAACTGGACCTAATCCGTATCATCGTAGTTGGAGTGATCCAATTTGTGATGTTTCAGCAGCATGTAGTGATTCAAGTCCCGATTTGATTTGCAAATCTGATTGGCGTTCATGTATCCAAATTCATGCCTCACTCAATCTACCAGAATTTGAGATACATGAGTGGAGTCAAGAAATTGAACTGGCGGTGGAAGGACAGATATCAATTGAGTTGTATAGGATTGAAGTTCCGCAAGTTTTGATTGAAGATGTTGGTGTAGATATCAAAACAATTCCTTCAGATTTAATCCGCCACATAATTGCATATGGTGATGAGCAGGAGGGTGGTCTAAACGGCTTAGTTGGTAAAACAATTGAAGTCCCCTTAGGGACTGAAATACATCAACTTGAACTTTCAAATGATGGTTTACAAGCATTTGCAAATTCGCTTGCTGATATGATAAATAATGAAATATCTAGCGTACAACAATCTGATGAACAATTGAGTGTTGACCTTTCCAGTCTTCACTTTTCAGCTTCAGTTGATAGAATGGAGAGGCCGTATAACGGAATCATCAATGACGATAAACCAATTAAGTTCACGCTACAATTGGATAGAACCATTATCAGAGCAAAATATCTTGATGGTGCAATTACTGTCAGCACAGCCTCTGCCCAAGGCGCAATTCCATCATTAATGAATGGAATGTTAGATGTATTTGATATTAGAGATGCAAAGGAATCTGATGGTGTGGTTACATTACCGCCTGAGCCCATAATTGAAGATGTATCGCCAATATTCATGGTGGAGGATATTGATAGTGGAACAGACTCTGATATGGATGGAAACCCAAACAATGATCAAGATTTAGATATTCGACCTGCAGTGGTTATTGAGTTAACCATGCCAACAGGTTTAGAGTTGGAATTCACCTCATCATTAGGGAGAGATGAGCAGGATACCGTTGATGGCAATCGTCAGCATATTTTGTATCGCGTTCCACTTTGCATTGGTGAAGATAGCAACAATTGTGAATTTGACCAAAGCGATGAAATCAGCTTCCAATTCACAATTGGCTACGGCTTTTTAATTCAAGAA
>Ga0302117_10000830_pt1 | contig 14226 bp, 10 predicted proteins | sample AG5_322_MG_FD_203112 | JGI IMG/M metagenome (GOLD analysis project Ga0302117, IMG submission 203112) | Marine microbial communities from Western Arctic Ocean, Canada - AG5_32.2 | ecosystem: Environmental > Aquatic > Marine > Oceanic | place: Canada: Western Arctic Ocean | collected 2017-10-01 | reverse complement strand
TCATCGAAAGTGATTACAGGCAAAGCCGTACTTGGCGAATCTCCAGCTACTAACCTACCGTGCACGTTTTCATGAGCGATGATAATACTCGCTGCGCCGAAGTCTGCATTGCCTCCGGTGTGATCCCCATGAAAGTGCGTATTAAGGAGAAACTTCGGAGTGTCGGAGCCTAACTGCGAAAGAGCTGCTCGAATTTTAGCCGCCAGAGGCGCGTACTGATCATCGATGATCAACAACCCGTCATCACCTGCGGATACGCCAATGTTGCCGCCTGATCCAATCAACATCGAGATATTGCCAGTAACCGGCACGGTCTCAATGGTTACATTGGCGAATCGGTCATCCTGAGCTAAAACAGTAGCTGCAACGCTTATTCCGCCCAGCAATAGGCATGTTGTGGCTAGCTTTTTAATATTCATGATTCCTCCAAGGAATGCTGACTGGTTTGGGTTTTACGCTCTCATGCTATGTGTGGCGCAGGCTTTATGCAAGTTGTTCAAGGCGGTAGCTCGTAAGCACAATTTCTCAACGGCCTTTAGTTTGTGCTCAGGGCAGGAAGAGCAATCTGGCCGCTATGCCCTAATTACTGTCTAATATAGCCTAAAGTTTTCTGAAAATATCCCACTATAGTCTCATAGACGTATTTACCATGATGCATCCAGCACAAGGCCTACACAAACGGAGGAAAGAACAATGGCGAGATTACCTGTAATCACAGGATTCGGCGGAATCAATGCAGCAGGTCGTAGTTCGGGCCATCACGGCTACCGACGCATGGTCATCGATGCCCTGCCCTCTGACCAGGTGCAAGCCACTTACAATAGTCTCGCCGCACTTACCGGACAGCTTAAAAAAAGCGAAGGGAAATGGACTGACGGCAACTCAGTTGAAGTCAATCTCGATGAGTACCTTGCTCAACTAGGACCGACGCTCAAGCAAGGCACACTAATTCGAGGCCTGGAAAACAATCTATTCGACCCAGATCTATTGCCTTACCTAAGAAATGCCGCCTTAGGGCCCACATCGGATCAGCCGCTGGAATTCATGTTACGAAAAAAAGATTTACCCACACCATTGCCTGCAGGATGGAGCGTCTCCGATCCGAACCTTGAGGGACAAGTTAGAGTAAGCACAGCGGAAAACTTCGAGGTATCGCTAAAATGTAGTCGCGAGACAGCTGTGCATAGTGCTGGGCAATTACCATCTGGCTTTGATCCTGCCGCCTTGTATCCTGCTAGGAACCACCCACGTGGCTTGCAGCTAACGGTATTCGCCGCATCCGATGCGATTAATTCCATGGGTATCGACTGGGAGATAGTGAAGCAGAATGTCGCGGCCGATCAGATAGCTGTTTACGCCGGCAGCGGAATGGGTCAACTCGATTACAATGGCTACGGTGGCATGATGCAGGCACGCCTACTTGGCAAGAAAGTCACCTCGAAGCAACTGCCATTAGGTTATGCCGAGATGCCTGCCGACTTCATCAATGCCTACCTATTAGGAAATTTAGGGACAACTGGCACCAATGTGGCCGCCTGCGCAACATTCTTATACAACCTTCGCCAGGGCATTCGCGACATACAATCGGGAAGCCACAGAGTTGTTCTCGTCGGCACCAGCGAGGCGCCCTTGGTGCCAGAGATTTTCGACGGATTTGGCACGATGGGCGCACTCGCCGATGACGCTAGTTTGCGGCAACTTGATAAATTATCCAAAAATGAGATGCCCGACTTGCGTCGCGCTTGCAGACCTTTTGGATATAACGCCGGGTTTACTCTCGCGGAATCGGCGCAGTGTATCGTGCTTTTCGACGATGAATTAGCGATGGAGCTTGGTGCTAATATCTATGGCGGCGTTAACGATGTGTTTATCAACGCCGATGGCTTTAAGAAATCCATAGCCAGCCCAGGCTTGGGCAATTACATTTCGTTGGCCAAGGCCGCCGCCGCCACGAAGAACATTATTGGGCAAGAGGGATTAGCGACTCGCAGTTACGTGCAAGCACACGGCACCGGCACCCTACAGAACCGACAGACCGAATCACATATCATTAATCAGATAGCGGAGACCTTTGGCATTCAGAGCTGGCCAGTTGCCGCAGTGAAATCCTATATTGGTCACTCGCTAGCCTCATCCTCAGGGGATCAGATCGCTGCAAGTCTTGGCGTTTGGGCCCAGGGAATTATTCCAGGCATTCTTACTATAGATGAGATCGCTGACGACGTTGCTCACAGCAACGTCGATTATCTTCTTAAACATAGAGACGTAGGTAAGCAGGCCATGGATGCTGCCATAATTAATTCGAAGGGGTTCGGCGGCAACAACGCGAGCGCCTCGGTACTTGCGCCACATGTCGTAGAGAAGATGCTGACAAAGCGGCACGGAGAAAAGGCGATTAGTAAGTATAGGTCGCTCAACGAAACCGTAGCGCAGGCCTCACAAGAGTATGACGACTCTGCGATGGCTGGCGAGAACCGTACGATCTATAAGTTCGATCACAATGTGCTAGGAGGCGAGTCTATCGAGCTGAGCACCGGCAATCTTTCTGTGACAGGACTGACTCGAGAAATATCCTTGGAACTCGAGAACCCTTACGAAGATATGTGCGACTGATTGTGTCCTGGCGCGATATTCACCAAGAGCGCTGCGACTGCCAGCCGAAAGGAAACTAAATATGCAAATCGAACCTTTTGGTGTCGAAATATGGATGAACGAGTGGGAAACCAAATGCGAATGGAATTTGGCAGAAACCTGCGTGGAAAGCCTGACTATAGCTGAACTGTTAGCTCTTGCCGGCAAGGATGAAACCAGCCTTTCTGAGTTGATGACGATGAAGATGACCTATGGCGCGATTGAAGGCTCTGATCGGTTACGTGCAGCGATTGCAACACTCTACGCACACCAAGAAGCGGGGAATGTAGTCGTAACCCACGGCGCAATTGGTGCGAATATGCTTGTCCACAAGACGTTGGTTGAATCAGGTGATCGGGTGATATCTGTCGTACCTACATACCAGCAGCACTACTCCATTCCCGCCAGTATTGGTGCTGATGTACATCATTTGCAGTTGCGTGAAGAAAACGGATTTCTACCTGATCTGGAAGAGTTACGCGCGCTGGCTTTGCCAGGCACACGCTTGATTGCGATCAATAACCCGAATAATCCGACCGGCGCGTTGATGGATGAAGCTATGTTGCAAGAAATTGTAGGCATTGCTCGTTCTGCAGGGGCGTGGATACTGTGTGATGAAGTTTATCGCGGCACAAATCAGGAAGGCTCTGGAATGACGACATCAATAGCCGACATTTATGAAAAAGGTATCAGTACCGCGAGCATGTCCAAAGCATTTTCCCTAGCGGGTTTGCGTCTGGGTTGGATTGCAGCAGCAGAAGAGCTGATTGAAAAAGTATCAAGGCATCGCGACTATGACACGATCTCAATCGGCATGATCGACGACCATTTTGCTACCATTGCATTGGAGAACAAACAGCGTATGTTAGAGCGTAGTCAATCGATAACACGCGGTAATCTAGAGGTATTAGAAGCTTGGGTAGATACCCAGCCGCGAATTTCATGGGTTAAACCACGTTCTGGCACTACCGCTTTGTTGAAATATGACCTGCTAATGAGTTCGCGTGATTTCTGTATTTTACTGCTAGAAGAGACTGGGGTGATGTTCACGCCTGGCTCATCATTGGGAATGGAGGGGTATCTCCGAATTGGATATGCCAACACACCTTCGATACTGAAAGAAGGGTTGGCGCGCACATCGCAATTTTTATCTCAACAGTAAGCAGTGGCTAAATTATTTTCAGACTGGATTGAGTACGATTGGATTAACAAAGCAGCTCTATTCAAGATATGCCAATACGATCGAGCACGTCCCAAGTTCGATAAGCGCGAAGAAAGCTGATGGACACTAAGCAAATATTGCGCTCGAAGCGATAGGGGCTAACTAGAAGCCCCCTATTTCACTTCACTTCAATAGCATGCCCTTCCGCAATTTTCTTTTTCCAGATTGCTGGTCCAGTTTGGTGAACCGAAGTGCCATTCACGTCTACAGCTACAGTTACCGGCATTTCCTCAACTGTGAACTCATGGATAGCCTCCATGCCTAGATCTTCGAACGCGACGATTCTTGCCTTACGGATTGCTTTGGAAACCAAATAGGCAGCGCCACCCACGGCCATCAAGTACACCGCTTTGTGTTTCTTAATAGCCTCGATGCCCTCCTTACCTCGCTCGGCTTTACCGATCATTCCGATCAAGCCTGTCTTCTCGAGCAGCTCATCGGTAAATTTATCCATGCGTGTCGCAGTCGTCGGCCCAGCCGGTCCTATCACTTCATCTCTGACAGCATCAACAGGACCGACGTAGTAAATAAATTTATTGTTGAAGTCAACCCCCTCGGGCAAGCCCTCTCCCTTCTCCAACATCGCGAGCAGTCGCTTATGTGCGGCATCTCTACCGGTCAACATAGTGCCAGAGAGCAGCAGAGTTTCGCCGGGCTCCCAACTCGTTATCGCATCAGGAGTGAGCGTATCGAGATTTACCTTTCGTGCGCGCGGGCCTACATCCCAGACGATCTCTGGCCATAGATCCAGACTTGGTGGTGCGAATTCTGCTATACCATTGCCGTCAAGCGTGAAGTGCGCGTGACGAGTAGCCGCGCAGTTAGGAATCATGGCGACAGGCAGCGATGCTGCATGTGTCGGATGGTCTAGAATTTTTACGTCCAAGACTGTGGTTAAACCACCGAGACCCTGTGCGCCGATGCCGAGAGAATTGGCCCGATCCATAATCTCGAGACGCAATTCTTCGATACGATTGCTAGGTCCTCTCGCGCGAAGCTCATGAATATCGATTGGATCCATCAGCGATTCTTTGGCGAGTAGAGCTGCCTTCTCCGCTGTGCCACCAATGCCGATTCCTAGCATGCCAGGTGGACACCAACCTGCACCCATCGTTGGTAATGTCTTCTCTACCCAATCTACGATGCTGTCACTTGGGTTCAACATGACCAACTTTGACTTATTCTCTGATCCTCCGCCCTTCGCCGCCAGCTTCACTTCGATCTCACTACCGGGAACAATCTGCATGTGTATGACCGCAGGCGTATTGTCTCTGGTGTTTTTACGCGCACCAGCCGGATCGCTCACGATCGAAGCCCTAAGCACATTGTCAGGATGAAGATACGCGCGGCGCACACCCTCATTGACCATTGCCTCGAGGGCCATATCGCCTTCCCATTGCACCTGCATCCCAACTTTTAAGAAAACAACTACTATGCCGGTGTCCTGACATATGGGCCGCCTCCCCTCGGCGCACATGCGAGAATTAATGAGTATCTGTGCCATCGCATCTTTTGCTGCTGACGACTCTTCTCGTTCGTAAGCCTCATGAACCGCTGTTATAAAATCGATTGGATGATAATAGGAAATATACTGCAGCGCATCTGCAACACTTTGAATAACATCTTCATTGCGAATTAGTGTCATGCCTGATCAACCTCAAATTATGATATACCTGCTCATTCTAACACTGAATGCTGAAAGTGTTATCTGGGCAGTTACAGTTAGTAAAACGTCTTCAGCAGATTCTGAAACATATTAGTCCTCTACTTCGAATGCTATTTCCACTAAAATGGGCTTCGTATCAAGGTATTGAGCACAAGGAAACGGAATGAACGAGTCGGCGGATAAGAACGTTAAATACAGCCTTGATGGTCAGGTGTTTGTCATCGAAATTCATAGACCTGAGAAGAAGAACGCTCTTCTACCGGGCATGTATACCGCACTCGCAGCGGGTCTGCGTCAGGCAAACGAAGAAGCTAGCGTCAATGTGACTCTGATACGCGGCGTGGATGATTGCTTCACCAGCGGCAATGATGTGAGCAGTTTCCTTGCGAGCAACACCCCCACAACCGAGCGTCCCTCGGTTGCCTTTATGAATGCTCTGAATGAATCGAAGAAACCGATCGTCGCTGCCATTAGCGGGCTCGCCATTGGCATAGGTACTACGCTTTTGTTTCACTGCGACCTGATCTACGCCTCTGAAAATTGCTTCCTACAGCTGCCATTCACTCGTCTCGGTCTATGCCCAGAAGCGGGATCTAGCTATTTGCTTCCTAAGCAGATCGGCCACGCACGTGCATCGGAATTACTGCTGCTAGGCGGTAGGTTCTCAGCTAGTAAGGCGAAAGAATACGGAATCATCAACGAGGTGCTACCACAGGATCAATATTTGGAATATGCAATGGACAAGGCTAGGGAACTTGCCGCCCTGCCCACAGACTCTGTTCAGTCGAGCAAAGCGCTTATTAAACGCGGCCAACTAGACACTGTTTCTGACACAATCGACTTTGAGCTAAAAGAATTCGCCAGACTGCTGGAAACACCTGATGCGCAGGCAATCGTTGAAGTATTCCTCAATAAGAAGAAAAGCGCATAATTAAATTGAGCAGATAAAACGGGTAGCTCTTAAATTGAAAATTCAAGGATAGCCCTTAGAGCTTCTGCATTAAGAAGTCTTTCGCCGCATTGATCTTCTGCGCAAGATAATCACTGCCACCCCTATCAGGGTGCATCTTCTGCATTAGGCTCCTGTGGGCCTTGGTTACCTGCTCCTTATCCGCAGTCTCATCCAACCCCAATATTTCTAACGCCAGCGTTTGTGTCATCAATGACTCGTCGGCAATCGCTGCACTTCCCTCGTATCCCGCCTGAGCGTGCTCCCTCCAATCGGGAAATGCCCGATCGATGTAGGCCTCTAGCACCTGTGCCGAATCGGCATCGGCTCGACATTCTTGATATAGCTCGAGCAAATCCGGTAACTGCAGTGTGGAAAGCCTCCTCTTGGAAAAATTTCCCCTGAGCACTACTCCATCCATGCTGCCATCGTCGTGTTGCAATTCCATCTCGAAGAATTCGGTGCGGATGGTTGAGACTTGATCTCTATTCGGCGGCTTCGCGGCCGCTATTCGTCCCTTGAAGAGGTGCCACATAGGAAGAAAGCGCAAGAGAGTGGGCAACATCCTAAGAAGAAACGTCGCAGCAACACCGATAGGAGCCAAGATGAATTGAAAGGGTAATCTGCCTATCGCGATCATCACACCAACCACCAAGAGACTCGCTACTAGGAAAAATAAGAACGTGTTCTGCCGAGGAGTCAGAGTGAAGCGCTGGCTTATGGATCTAACAAAGTAGTAAGCCATCACAGGTAGTAACAGAAGAAGCAGTAACCGAAAAATCATACGAGTCTATCTACCTGTTTTGCTAGAACCACAACTATTTCCTAAGCTGCTGCTCTATTAACTTCACACCGCTGGACGAGGCGGCACTGAATTTTTGCAGCGCCTTCAGCCCACCCGCAGCATAGATAGCGACTGCTTTTAGCAAGTCCTTTAGCTGATCAGCACTGGCACTATCAAACTGGGAATAAGCCCCACCGGACAAGCGACTAAGCTCTTTGAAAGCTGCCATTGCTACTGGATCACGCCGTTCTTGAAACATGAACAGTGGCACGTTCAGCAAACCTAGCTTTCCGGCAAGCTGTGCCAATAGGTCGATGTTCTCCTCCATAGCATCGCCAATATAAATAAGGCACTTGATTGTCTTCTGCTGGTTTTCATCGATGGCATGTTGCAGCAAGCGATGCAGTTGTGTGGCACCTGCTTGGCATTGAATCGATGACATGATACGCAAAATATCATCCGCATTACCCTGCCAATCGCTACTAAAAAAATCGCCGAAACCACGGAAGTAACATAGCTGAACATTGAGGCCTCCCAGTGACTGAGCACAGAGAAACATCTCATTCTGGAGCTGGCTTGCTACATCCCACGTGCTCTGCCTACTCGCAGTAGCATCCAGAGAGAAAATCAACCTCGCATCACCGCTGGTCTTGGGCAAAGACGCAACTTTGGACAAGAATTGCTGCACATCGTTCTTGCTCGAAACGGAATGCTTACCCTTTTTCTCAGCGACGGATTGGGATTTCGATCTTTCGAAGAAATCTTTCATAGTATTCAACAGCTTATGGTTCGGTAAATTAGCAACGGCGAATATTCATCCACTCCTCAAAATTATTCTAAAGCTTCCGTGGGGTAAGAGATAGAGCCAATTAGGGTAGTAAAGAGCAGCTGAATTGGTTTGGCTATCACATTGTTATTGAGCGGCATTGCAATAGATAAAGTTGCTCATCGTGAAATGCCCATTCGATATCAATATGCTCACCGTAGGTGGCCTCGCAGTTTAGAGCAAGACTATGCAAGCAATTCAGCTGATCCTCACTAAGACAGAGAGAACTTTGCCTAATCTGGTCGACGTCCTGCTCTGCGGTCTCGCCTTCAGCCATCGCAACGAGCTCGACATCTTTGTCGCCCAACACCTGCTCAAGTATGTTCCCCTCACTAGATATGCGAAAACTGTCGGGAACAACCATGCCGGCAACCACAGCCTCGCCTAGGCCCCAGCTAGCTTCGATATACCGTTCATTCGTGTTCGTAATAGGGTTCTTGGTAAACATGACCCCGGCAACTTCGCTCCTTATCTGTTGTTGAATGACAACGGCTATAGCGGGCTCGCCTTCAACGCCCATCTTAGCGCGATAGGCAATCGCTTCTGCGGTATAGGCGGAGGCATGAACTTGCTGTATAGCCGTAATCACAGACTCGGCATCCATGACATTCAGCACTGTTAGATGCTGACCGGCAAAACTAGCATCCGCGGAGTCTTCCCCTACTGCACTTGAGCGAACGGCTACAGCTGGTGCGAATTCTGCAAACAAGGGAGCTATGTTAGCCTTAGCCGCTTCGTCTCCGCTGGCAATTGCACTAACCAGATCAACTGCTAGCGCATACCCTCTAGGGGCTGGTAAATCAGCCCTCAGCGCGAGGCCTAAGCTGACACACTTTCCTCCAAACCGCGCTTCCTCGATAGCTTCTTTGAGGAGTACAGCGCTACTAACTTGAGCACTCAAAGGAAGTCAACCTCCCCTGTGTCGCCATTCACTCGAATCTTGTCGCCATCCTTTATGGATTGACTCGCATTCTTTGTACCCACAACTCCCGGAATACCAAATTCGCGACTAACGATAGCAGCATGGCTAAGAACTCCACCCCTATCGGTGACCAAAGCCCCAATGATTGGAAGCACGACATTGAAACCCGCTGAAGTATTCTTAGTGACAAGTATGTCTCCCTTCTCGAGACGGTCAAAATCTCGTGTACTAAGAATTACCTTGGCAGTTCCTTCATAGATTCCTGGGCTCACCGCCAGGCCACTGATCTTTTGAGTAGCCTCTTTCGGCCCGTCGAAGACATTGACCATTACTAAGCCGAATGCTCTCAGCGTGGGTTGAATCTTAGCGGGTAGCAATTCCAGTGGCGGCGGACCGACTGGAGGATCACCTAGAAACTCAGGCACCTCATCAATGTTCTTTGTTAGTCGCCACTCACGTCTTTCCGATAAGTCTTCATCAGTGGCAGTAGACTCCCCTTTCAACAAACCTATTAGCTCCTCATGTGAGGCGTCCAACGAGAGCTCTGCATTGGAGAAAATACCTTCCTCAAAAAGTCGGCGCCCTGCTTCTAAAATCGCGCAGCGCGAGATGCCCGCTCCCCATATATCGTTGTAAATGCCTCGCTCATCTCGCATCCTATTTGCAGATCTTGCATCCGCGAGACAGAGGTCAAAATCGACTCGATCTTCTTCAGGGATTTTCTCTCTGATTACCTGCTCCAGGCCGGCATCAAATCCAGACTCGCTAGCTGGCTTCATAGCTTCGAAAACCCTCGCCATAATGATATTCGGAGACTCTCGTAAGGTTTTCTCGGATATGCAATATCCGCCAATCAGCATGTGTCCGGTGATAACAAGGTAGTCTTCTAGGGCAGCGTTAATTTGTGAATTCTCACGCAATCCATTCAACGCAGCTTCTGACTCCTGCTCCGCCAGGTCTTTCTTAACAATACCCGCCGCGGTAATTGCTTCTACCACTGCGACTAATTGCTCTCCTCCAATTCCTTTCGATACTGCCGTTGAACCTTTTAGTAGAGGAGCGACATCAACAGCAGAGAGTCCTGATGAAATAGTAGCAACATCCAAGAAGCGACCGACCGGCATCAATGAACCAACAGAATACTTGTGATGGCGATAGACCATTTCCTCTGCATTCACGAAGCAAGCCTCTAAATGCGCGATTAATTCCTGCCTGTCGAGTTTCGTCAATTTAATTGATTGCAGCGAAGTATTTCGTGCGATCGAATCTTTCTTAAGCTCGTCCCATTCAGCTAGGTCTTGAAGCCAGCGACGTGACTCCACTGACTCATGAGCGGCCTTAACACGCGCTCGAAGCTTAGGGTGGGCCTGGAACATGACTTTTATCAGCCAGTTCGGAGGCGGCTTACCACCGGGCTTCCCCATTAAGCCAACTTGCTGCATGAAGAAGAATCCATGTATGAAGGCTGGCTGCAAACGATCCAATAGAATCCCGTATTTTTCTAAGCTTTCATGGAACCCTCTTGGCAATCCTTCGAAACACTGACAGGTATATGGAGTCATCGCTCCACTGCTATGCGTGGTATCCAAGACCCAAGTACCAGGGCCAGGCGCTTCAAATTTCCGCTCCATTTCCTTCTCCCTATCTATTGTGAGTCCAGAATGGGGACCACTTTTTTATTCGAGACTGGCAAGAGAAAAGTTGCCATCAGTACTATAACTAGCGCACCTGCATAGTACGGAATCATCGACAAGTGCTGCTCTAGGGTGGTTGTCGATTCTGACCCGAGGCGTAAAGAAAGAATTGAAATTCCCAAAGCGCCACCCAGATAGCGCATAGTGCTCAAGCCGCCAGCCGCCATGCCTGCTTTCTCCTTCTCGATAGCTAACATGCCTGCCGCCTGAACTACAGGACCAGCCATTCCTCCAGCGAAACCCATTAAGGCCATAGGAACGATGATATCCATCGGCACCAGCGCTGATCCCAGGTCAGAATATAGGTAAAGGCCGAAGATATTAGTACAGGCAGCCAACGCAGCGGTATAGCGAATTCCAATTAGCCGGCCCGCTGCTGCAGACATAGGACCGCCCAGCATCATACAGATTGTCATTGCCGTTAAAGCGCCGGCAATTTCGATTTCTGCAACCTGCCGAACATCTACGAAGAAGATCGGTAGCTGGAATAACAACGCGTACATGGTGAAATTACCAAACGCCGTAGTACAGCCAGCCGCCGCATAGGCGGGCCGTTTAAAAAAGCGCGGATCGAAAACAGGCTCATCAACCTTCAACTGCACCCAAATAAACAAACTGAGAAGCAACACGCCAGAAACAATCAGACGCAGGTCGATAGCTTCACCGATAAAACCTAGTTGCAGCGCTCCAATAGCGAAGGCAAGCAATATCGTGCTGCGCAGGTCGAGTCGACCTCTACGTTTTTCTTCCTGCGGTTTCGATGTCGTGACAATTAAACCAAGTGCAAGCAATGCCCAGGGCACATTCACGAGGAAGATTGCTGGCCAATCGAAGAATTGAGTTAGCGCGCCCCCCAAGAGAGGGCCCACGGCTGCGGCTGCTCCCATGGTGGCGCCAAATATGCCGTACGCGAAGGGCAGCATGGATTCGGGAAGCTGCGTTCTCAACATAGCCGACGCATTCGGCACGATCATGGCGCTCGCAGCGGCCATCATCATTCTTGAAATCAGTAATACTTCGATGCTGCGGACCAAATACGCTAACAGCGACCCAAGCATGAACACGGCCAAGCCAACGTAGAGAGCCTTCTGATAGCCAATGATATCCCCCAACTTCCCTGCCGGAGCTTGGCCGATAACCGAAATGAGCAAATAGCCCCCAACCAGCAGCTGCGTCGCTGTGCCAGGGTCCATTTCCATGAATGCGGCAATTTGGGGCATGGCCACCGCAATTGAGGTGGAGCCTAGAGGGGCTAGAGCAGAAGCGAGCAGGACACCGGCTAGTAGGAGAAACGTGCGTTTTTCAGGCAATGGCAGGCATCCAGATGAAAGTTCAATCAGAATCTATGAAAGATTCTAAAGCTTCCGCCGCTCAAGTAATAGTGTCGAGCAAGAATAACTCGAGGCCTAGGGACCGAGAAAACTAGATTTGTGGAAACATTCATTAATTGAGTACTGCCATCGAATGGAGAATTCGATGGCACGGATGGGTAAGCTTGAACTATATCTATAACTTATTAATAATATTTATTATTTTAACCAAAAAATTCTAGTGTTACTTTCAGTGATAAATTAAAGCAAAGTCACCAAGCCATTCAACACCAGCTATTAGCCCCCCTAATCGACACTTTTCATTCCTAACTCTCGGTCGGCACACCCACTCCGCCCCCTTGCACAAAGATGGCTCCATCTCACTCCTATACATACTATTCTGGGCAAACGATTAGGTATTCTTGAGAGTTACTGTGAACAAGTCACGTATAACAATAATAATGCTTCCTTTATTCGGAGACCTGATGCAATGAGCATAGAACGAATTATTAACGTAATAGGCATATTGGGGGTTATAGGTTCACTTATATTTGTAGGCGCACAAATGGAGCAATCTCAAAAAATAGCTTTAGCTGCACAGCAGCAAGCTAGAACTGAGGTGCTTGTCGAAATTATTGGTGGATTTGACGAAGGTGATTCAAGTTTTGTGGAATATATGTATGGAATCGTAAATGGAACTTACTCAGAAGATACGACTACGGTTAGAGATGCTGTGTGGCAATTTTGGATGCTTTATGAAAATGATTTCCTTCAATACAAACTTGGTCTGATGGACCCTGAGATCTGGGACGCAAAACTAAATGCAATGCTAGCTATGTATAATGCTTGCAAGTACAGAGATATCACGGATTTGGTTTTAGGGTTTTCAACTGCTGAATTATCGGAACTACTCATTGAGTCATCAGAAATTAAATACCCCTAGTTATCAGGAATTAACCGCTAACTAGTAGACCCCACCCCTAGCTCCCCACTTGTCCATGTAGGTTCCATCTCACCCCTATGCACACTATATGCTCGAAGGTATTTATGTGTGCCTTTTCATCTTTACGCGCATGCTCTATTCGATATTCCTGTTGGAAAATATTTCATCATTAGTAGAGCCTATATTTTATCGTTTAGCTGGGGAAAATGTCGCTGCTCTAAATTCTTCATTTGTTTTTAAAATTAATACTTGCTCGGCGAGCGGCTTTGCCATAAATGCATCGAATTCTGTATAAAAATCCTCTATGGAGATATTGAAAGTTTTCTGAAAAGAATATTTCCAGCCTTCTCTTGGGTGAAGATTCTCTTGCTCACCCCAATTCTTGAAATAGTCAACCATGATTCCTTGTAAATTGTTCGGGTCTTTGTGCCATAAATAAACCATTGCCCATATCCCCATATCAAACTTGCCCCTTGGTGTGCGTGCAACTCCAGATGGATTATCTTCAGATTGAACAAGCTCTTCCCTTACTTGATACTCATAATCTTTCAAACTGACTGTATCATTTACTAGTTTTCCTGCGCTTATTCGATCTCGAGCGTCATCAAGTTGGAGAAGGAATAAATCTCTAGCGGGAAATGTAACATCGTATTGCGCCATTAATAAATATGCAGCGAACTCAGCAGACCCTTCTTCTATCCAATGCGGAGTGTAAAGAACTTTATCGTGATCGTTCTGTTCATTCATGTAACTAGGAAAATCTTCCATCAACGATATAGGTATTCCAAATTGCTTCTTCTCTTCAAAATACCACATTAACATCTGTTGATGAGCATGAAAGAACTCATGTACTCCAACTTTGGCAACTTCATCACCATAGAATTTCTTTGCTGCTTCTTCGGTAGTAAATTCATCAAGCTGCTGCCATCGATTAAATTCAAAATAAACATTTATAGAAACCTCAGACGCACCTCCATTATGAAATCCCTGTTCACCCGCTCCTCCACCACCCCTTGGGTTTTCTAGATTCACAGGTTCTGAATTCTGAATGCAAAGTGCTCTGGGTATTTTTTTAAACTGTTTATCTTCTGCGTCATAGTTCCTAAACGGCCCAGCATCACATACGTCAGCTATGTACCCAGCTTTGTCGACCATTTCTAGATTGACAAAAAAACCATTAAAGGGAGCGAGAAGGCCCAATTTTCCTTTTGCAAAACTTAAGGCCCTTCTAATCTTATCTTTGAGATCGGCCGGAACCGATCCATAAAAATTAGCACAA
>Ga0302117_10000828_pt1 | contig 14230 bp, 10 predicted proteins | sample AG5_322_MG_FD_203112 | JGI IMG/M metagenome (GOLD analysis project Ga0302117, IMG submission 203112) | Marine microbial communities from Western Arctic Ocean, Canada - AG5_32.2 | ecosystem: Environmental > Aquatic > Marine > Oceanic | place: Canada: Western Arctic Ocean | collected 2017-10-01 | reverse complement strand
CTGCGACGAGGGGCTGGACGAAAGGGCCTTCGAAGCCGAGTTTGGCGAATCACCCCGGGAACGCTTTGGCCCGGCCATCGACGATTTTTTGGCCAAGGGTCTGCTCGAAACACCCGGGGAAGGACGTTTGGCTCTCAGCCGGCAGGGTCGTCTGTTGGCGGACACGGTCTGCGCCGAGTTCGTCTAGGCGCTGGGTGTCAGGGCGTCTGGGCCTTGAGGAATTCGACCACGCGTTGGGCCGAGGCCTGGACCGCGGGTCCTTCCTTCCACGCTTCGACGAGTTCGGCCCGGGGCGCCAGCTGGGCGACCTCCCGGGAGATGGCTTCGGGATGATAGAGGTCGTCGCCCATCAGGATCAGTAAAGGGTGGGAGACGCTCCGCACGAAGTCCCGGGAAACATTGAAAACGAAATCGCCGTCGTACATGCGGCCGCGAAAGGCCGCCCAATCGGCATCCGAGACTTCGGGTCTGGTTTTGCGCAACTCGTCCGCCCATTGGTCAAACATGGCGTAGAAGGCTTCGCGGTTCGCCTCGGTATGCCCGATGGGCTGAACGAGAACCGCCCCGGCGACCCGGTTCGGGTCGGCTTCGATCAGGCCCAGTCCATAGGAGCCGCCGATGCAGCAGCCCAGGGCGTGGCAGCGGTCGATGCCCAGTCCGTCGAGCAGGGCGGTGTGGTCTGCGGCGTACGTCTTCCAGCCGTCCGTGCCCGAAATCGGCGCGCTGGAGTCCCCGGCGTTGCGCTGATCCATGGCGATCACACGAAAGTGTTCGGAAAGCACTTCGATGGGGTTCCAGGGCATCCGGCTCCAGAAATCGATGGTGGAGTTCATTCCGCCGGGTGCAAAGAGAAGCACCGGAAACCCCTGACCGAATTCCTCGTAATGGAGCTTGAGATCGTCCCTTTCCCAGATCGGCATGGCTTCTCCTACCGGGTGGGGCAGTGTTTGGTTGAGCCCGGGCGCCGACTCTATGCCAGGGATCAGGCCTGGGCACCCTGTGCGGCCCCTCGCCGCCTCAAGGCAATGGCCCCAGGCGGCAGGATGCCGATCCCGCCCTGAAGCGATTGACGGCCCGGCGTCGGGGTGGTAGACACACTCTGCTGAATTTATTGATGTTTTTTCCAAGCGATGGGATTTTCATGAGTTCGAGCAATTCGACGAAGCAATTCCTACCGGGTCTGGGTGAGCGCCAGCAGATGGTGCTGCGTGCGGTGGTCACGGCCTATGTGGCCCACGCCGCGCCGGCTTCCTCGACCACGGTTTCACACCTTCTCCCGGTGGCGCTTTCCAGCGCGAGCATCCGCAACACCATGGCGGATCTGGCTTCCCTGGGCCTGATCGAAAAGCCCCACGCCTCGGCGGGACGGGTTCCCACCGAGGCCGGTCTGCGAATCTTCGTCGAGCAACTTTTGAATCCCCCCGAGTTGGCGGATTTCGATCGGCGCTCGCTCTCGAATGCGTGCGAGGAAATTTCGGGCGACGAGCTGACGCGTTGGATTTCTCGTCTGCTCTCCGAGCGGACCCACCAACTCGGCTTCGTGGTGGCCCCGCGCATCGAACGTGTGCCCATGCGTCACGTTAGTTTTGTGCGCGTTGCTCGGGACAAGTTGCTCGCGGTTTTGGTGCCCGAAGCCGGTCCGATCCAGCAGCGCGAGATCGAGGACGCGGGTTTCGGGGATCAGGCCGAACTCGATGCGGTGGCGGCCCAACTCAACGAGCGGTTGCCGGGGCAGACCCTCGGCGAGATGCGCATGCTTCTGGAGAGCGAGTTGCGCGAACTCCGCAGCAAGGCGCGCAGTGCGTACTTCAGGGCCGCGGATCTCGGCTTGCGCGCGTTCGCGGTTTCGACCGCCGAAGAGACAGATCTGGTGATTACCACTCGCTCCGCTCTGCTCAGCCAGCCCGAGTTCAACGACCCCAGCCGGACCCGGGCGATTTTTGAAGCGGTCGAAACGAATCGTCGCCTGCTCGATGTGATCGGGCGTGTACTCGAGGAACCCGGGGACGCGGTCTCGGTTTCCTTGGGCGAGGAACTGGCGGATTTGGGACTCCGCAATTGCGCAATGGTGGCGGTCTCCTACGGTTGTGCGAATCCCTCGGCGTCAGCGGGGGGCAGTGCCGCTGGATCCGAAGACCGAGCCGTCGGGGTTCTGGGCGTGATCGGGCCCAATCGAATGGACTACGGCCGGGTGATCCCGTTGGTGAGCTATTGCTCGCGCCTGGTCACCGAAAAGCTGATTCAATGAACGCGTCCGGGGACAGGACCCGGACCAAGAGGATGAAATGACGCCGCCGAAGAAAAAGGCCCAAAAGGGCGATGAGATCCCGAGTGTTGAGCCGGGCGAAGAATTGGCCGAGGCCTTGAGAGAAGCCGCTGAGGCCGTGGCCCCGTCGGTGACCGAGCCCGGGACCGAGGCCGGGGAGGGCGCCGCCGCCGAGGCCGCCGGCCCCGGGGACGAAGCCCTGGCCCAAACCCGGGAGTTGGAGGGGGCCCAGGACCGCTTGGTGCGGCTCCAGGCGGAGTTTGAGAATTTTCGCCGAAGGAGCCTCAAGGAGCGTCAAGAGAGCCTTCAGTACGGTCATCAGAATCTCGTCAAGGATTTGCTCGGTACTGTCGATAACCTTGAACGTGCGATTGCGCATTCCACAGAGGACGCGTCGGCCAGCATGGAAAGCGTTCTACAGGGCGTAGAGCTGGTTCAACGCGAATTACTGGGTGCTCTTGGAAAACACGGTGTCAAGGTTGTCGAACCCCTCAAGGAGGTTTTTGATCCGACGTTTCACGAGGCCATGGGCCAGCTGCCCGACGCTTCGGTTGCACCGAACTCCGTTCTCCAGGTTCTCCAAAAGGGATATTTGATCAACGACAGAATGCTGCGTCCCGCGCGAGTTCTCGTCGCTCGGGAACCCAGGAAAGACGAGGCCCAGGCCGAACCGGATGCCGGGGACCAATAGAAATGAATCCGGAATTGTTTGTTTTGGGAACCGAAACCAAGAGTCGCCAGGAAGGGGTACTGGATGGGAGCTGTCATTGGAATCGACCTTGGGACCACGAATTCTTGCGTGGCCTTTGTGTCGGGTTCGGGCAGCGAGGTCATCGCGAATAGCGAGGGATCGCGAACGACCCCTTCCATGGTCGCCCTCACAGAGAGCGGCGAAAAACTGGTGGGCCAGATCGCCAAGCGTCAGGCGGTAACCAATCCCTCGCGAACGCTCTTCGCCATCAAGCGGCTGATCGGGCGAAAATTCGCATCCAGCGAGGTCTCCGCATTCGCTTCTGTGGCTCCCTTTCCCATCGTCGAGGCCGAAAACGGCGATGCCTGGGTGACCATGGGTGGCCGGGATTGCTCGCCCCAGGAGATCGTTGCGACGATTCTCCAGAAGCTGAAGGAAACCGCCACCGACTACCTCGACGAAGAAATCGAGGCGGCGGTGATTACCGTGCCCGCTTATTTCAATGACGCCCAGCGCCAGGCCACCAAGGAGGCGGGAACGATCGCCGGCCTCGAAGTGCTGCGGATCATTAATGAGCCCACGGCGGCTGCGCTGAGTTATGGGCTCGATGACACCGAGGAGAAAACCGTTGCGATTTTCGACCTTGGCGGCGGCACCTTTGATATCTCGATTCTCGAAATCGGAAACGGCGTCTTCCAGGTTAAGAGTACGAATGGGGATACCTACCTGGGCGGCGAAGATTTCGACAACAGCATCGTCGAGCACATGGCCAATACCTTCAAGGACGAGCATGGAATTGATCTCCATGCGGACCCCATGGCGCTCCAACGCTTGAAGGAAGCGGCTGAACGCGCGAAGCACGAGCTCTCCAGCCTGGAGGAAACCGATGTCAACCTGCCCTTCGTGGCCTCGAATGAAACGGGTCCCCTGCACCTGGTGATGACGCTTTCGCGGGGGTTGCTGGAAGAACTGGCGGCCTCCCTGGTGGCTCGACTGGAAGGCCCTTGCCGCACGGCGGTGGAAGACGCGGGGATCGGCATGGAAGCCATCGACGAATTGATCTTGGTGGGCGGAATGACACGGATGCCCCTGGTCCGGGCCAAGGTCGCCGAAATTTTTGGCCAAGAGCCCGGTGTCGGCGTGAATCCCGACGAGGGGGTGGCGGCGGGCGCGGCCATTCAAGCGGGGGTTCTCAGCGGTCGGGTGGACGACATCCTGCTGCTGGATGTGACGCCCCTTTCCCTGGGCGTTGAAACCCAGGGCGGCGTCTTTACGAAGATTATTGAGAAGAACACGACTATTCCCTCGTCCAAGAGCCAGGTGTTCTCCACCACCGAGGACAACCAGGACCGGGTCAGGGTGCACGTGCTTCAAGGCGAGCGCGATATGGCCGACGACAACATGACCCTAGGCCGCTTCGAATTGGTGGGGCTGCCGCCGGCACCGCGCGGCGTTCCCCAGGTCGAGGTGACTTTCGCCCTGGACCCCGACGGTGTGGCCCATGTGTCCGCCAAGGACTTGGGGACGGGGAAATCTCAGGGCATCGTGCTGATGGCCTCCAGTGGCCTGACTGAGGACGAGGTCGAGCGCCTGGTGCGAGAGGCCGAGAGCCATGCGGAAGAGGATTCGGCCCAGCGTGGCCGAACTGACCTGTGCAACAAACTGGAGGGGCTCGTGTACTCCACCGAGCGAACCCTCGAAGAGTTCGGCGACGAGGTCTCCCCGGCCGATCGCGAGCCCGTCGAGGCGGCTCTGGTCCTCGCCCGGGCCAGCCTGGAGCGTCGGGAAGTGGCCGACTTGGGCGAGCGAATTCGGGAACTTTCCGGGCTCACCTACTCGCTGACCGAGAAAATTTACGCGACCCTGGGCGACGAAGGTCTTTGAACCAAGCCGGCCCTGGGGAAAAGCGCTAAAAGTGCACCCCGCATGGCTCCTCCTCCCTTGACATGGGAGCCATGGGGCCGAGATGACCGCGATTCGGGCAGAGCCCGGGGGCGGCTGCGAGGGTTCCGGCCTGCCGATTTTGACGATTAAAGCAAGCCGGGGCGATCGACAGTGAGCAAGCGGGACTACTACGAAGTGTTGGGCGTCGATCAGGGCGTCGGTGAGGCCGAACTCAAATCCGCCTATCGCCGATTGGCGATGCAGTACCACCCGGACCGCAACCCCGATGACTCGGTGGCGGAGGATAAGTTCAAGGAACTGTCCGAGGCCTACGCGGTGCTCGCGGACGGGGAGAAGCGCGCCCAGTACGATCGCTTCGGCCATGCGGGCCTGGGCGGAGCCGGGGGGGGAGCCGATTTCGGCGACTTCGGCGGCTTCGGCGACGTATTCAACGACCTTTTCGGAGATATCTTCGGGGGCGGGGGGGGCGGGCGCCGAGGTCGGGGACAACGCGGGGCCGACCTTCGGTACAACCTCGAAATGGATCTGAACGCGGTCCTCCATGGGCTGACCTCGAGCATCGAGATCCCCAAAATGCGCGGCTGCGAGCCGTGCGGGGGCTCGGGAGCGACTCCCGGGACATCGGCGGAGCGCTGTGCCCGCTGCCAGGGTGCGGGCCAATTGGCTTTTCAACAGGGCTTTTTTCGGGTCAATCGACCCTGCGACGCGTGCGCGGGCGCCGGTGAGCTCATTCGCGATCCCTGCAGGCGCTGTCGCGGCGCCGGCCGGGTGGAATCCCAGCAAACCCTTCAGGTCAAGGTGCCGCCGGGTGTGGACGACGGGGCCCGGCTCCGACTTGTGGGGGAGGGCGAGGCGGGCGTTGCGGGCGGTCCTGCCGGAGACCTCTATGTGGTGATTCACGTGCAGTCCCACCCGCTTTTCGAGCGCGACGGGACCGACCTTTATACCGATGTACCGGTGCCCTTCGTGCAGGCGGCCCTGGGTTCCCGAGTCGAAGTGCCCACCCTGGAGGGCCCCGTTGAGATCGAGATTCCCGAGGGCACCCAATCGGGCAAGGTCTTACCCCTGAAAGGAATAGGGTTGCCCCCCCTGCAGCCGCGCCTGGACCCGGCTCGCCTCGAAAGGATGCGCGGCGATATTTTTGTGCGAATTTTCGTCGAGGTACCGACGAGGCTGACGGATCGGCAGCGGGAACTCCTGGAGGAGTTCGCCGACGAGACCGACACCGAGGTGTCACCGGTTCACCGGCGATTCGTCGATAAACTGAGGGATTTCTTCGACTGAAATGATTCGGATTGCGCCGTCGCTCGGGCCCTTGGCCCTCGTGCTCGCTCTGTGTTTTGGGCTGATGGCCGGCTGTGCGGGGCTGGGCGGACTGGGCGAGCGCGTTCCCGAAGCCCAACGTCAGGCCTATGCGGCTGCCTTGGCGCTTGGCTCCGAGGGCTCCACAGCCGCCTCCTCCACAGCCGCCAAGGAAGCGCTCGAAGCGTTTCTCATCGCCTACCCCAAAAGTTCTCTGGGCGACAATGCCCTGGAAGAACTGGCGCGGCTTGAGTTTCTCGACGGGGGCCGGGAAGCGGCCATCGACCACCTTAGGCAAGCGGTTGTCCAGTTTCCCCAGGGCGATCGAACCCACGCGATTGGATTGCGCCTTGCGCTGTGGGAGAGTGATCGCGGGAACGATGTGGCGGCCCGTGGCTGGCTCGCCGGTGTCGACTCGTCGCACCTGACCCCGGGCGAGAGGCGTTTCTACTACCGGCTTCGGGTGAGCATGGCGCAGAACGATGTGGCGCGGCTGATCGAGATGTCCAAATTGCGTGCGGCCACCGCCGAGGAATTGGCGCCCGAGGCCGCCGATGACCCCTCGGACCGGGCTCCCTTGAGCGCGGGCCTGACCGCCCTGGACCGCGAGATCGACACTCTTTTACTGGGGCTTTCCGGGGAAGACCTGCTGCGCGCGATTCCGAGCCTCGGTGTCCAGGTGCCGGCCGCCCGGGTCCGTCTGGTGCTCTCCTGGCGCGCGTTGGTGGGGGGTGATCTGGAACTGGCGACTTTCTGGCTCGAGGACGCGGGGGGCTACGCGATGACCCCCGCCGACAGTGAGCGAATGCGGAGCCTTGCCGTGCGCCTGGGATCCGGCGATGGGGAGACGGACGGTCTCTTTCTGCCCACGTTCCGCGAAGCCGCGGCGCGGCCCTGGCCCGCCCTCGAGGGGCTCGAGCTTCGCGTGGGGGTTGTTCTGCCGCTCACGGGTCGATACGCATCATTTGGCGACGAAGTGCTCAGAGGACTTCTGCTCGCCGCAGGGGCTTTCAACCGGGAGCTTCCGCTTCCGGAAGTCGTGCCCACGGAGCCGGACCCCCTGGCCGAATTTCTTGACGAGCGAATCCCTCCTGAGAGCCGCGATCCGGGAGCGAAGATCGCGCCGCCTCCGGCCCGCCCGCCCGGACCCGCGCGGGGCGGTATTCAGTTGGTCGTTCGTGATAGTGGCGGCAGTCCTGAACGCGCGGCCGCGGCCGTGCGCGAGTTGGCGGCGGACGCCAAAGTGCTGGCCATCGTTGGGCCGATCTTCTCCGCCGAATCCGAAGCCGCGGCCCAGGCGGCCGAGGAAGCTCAGATTCCCTTGCTGACCCTCTCCAACCGCATGGAACTGGGCGCTGAGCGGGACTATGTATTTCGTTTACGGATGACCCCGGACGATGAAATCGATCGTCTGGTCGAGTACGCCATGGATGAAGTCGGGGCCCAGACCTTTGCGATCCTCTACCCCATGAGCCGCTATGGCCGGGGCATGCGAAGTCGCTACTGGGAGGCGGTGGTGGACCGGGGGGGCAAAGTGGTGGCTGCGGCGGGTTATGAACCCGATGCGACCGACTTCAAGGCGCCGATTCGGGGCATGGTGGGTTTCGACCTGATCACTCGGAACGAGCGTGTGGCCCTCCGGGAGCGGTCCCGGGCTCTGCGACGGGGGCGACGGCTGGAACCCGAAGCCGCGGCCCAGCTCAAGGAAATTCTGTACACCCAGCTCGGCCCCGAGGCCGAACCCCTGCCTCCGGTGGTGGACTTCGACGCCCTCTTCATTCCCGACGGGCACGACAAAATCCAGCTAATCGCCCCCCAGCTCGCTTTCCATGAGGTGGAGGGTGTTCAGCTGCTGGGGTCCAGCGATTGGAATGATCCGGAATTGATCGAGATCGGGAGGGACCACGTAACTGGGGCCCTGATCTCTACGCCATTCTACGCAGGGAGCGATTTCGAAATCGTTCGGAATTTTGTCACGAGTTATCGCGAGAGCTTCGGGTCCGAACCCGACGAGTTCTCGGCCAGTGCTTTTGACGCCCTCAATATCGTGTTGACCCAGGCCGCCCTCAAATACGATTCGAGGCTCGCCGTGCGCGACGGAATCCTTCGTATCTATGGATTTCCCGGGGTTTCTGGGGTGACCAGCATCCTGCCCGATGGCAACGCGAGAAAGCGACCCTTTTTGCTCAAGGTCATGCGCCGACGCTTCGTCGGAATCGACTGATCCCGTCCCTCATCGAGGGGGGGAACCAGTTGCATTCGAAATGCAGAAATGTCGCGTGTCCCAATTGCACGTGTCCCAATTGCGAGACAATTGTTGCGGATCCTAAAGTGAGCTGGTGCCTGGGTCGAAACGTTGGATATGAGCACACACACCCTCTCCAAGCTGGATTTCCCTTCTGACCTCCCCGTGATCAGCCTTCGGGAACTTGTTGTCTTTCCCTATATGGCTCTCCCCCTGATCGTCGCCCGGGAGCGATCGGCCGCTGCAGTCGAAGACGCACTGGCGAGCGATGGCATGATTTTATTGGTTGCCCAGCGGGATTCCGAGGTTTTCGATCCGAGTCTGGATGAATTGTATACGGTGGGCACCGTGGCCACTGTGACCAGTCGAGCGACTCTCCCCGACGGTCGTCTCAAGGTTCTTGTCCAAGGCGTCGCCAAGGCGCGAATGCTGGCCGAGACCGGAACCAAGGGTCGAGTACGCATCGAGGAAATTCCCAGCGACGAGGGAGCGGAGTGGACCGTGGAAGGGGAAGCACTGGTTCGCGCGGTACGCGGACGGGTGGAGCAACTCCTCCCGCTGAAGAATCTGCCGCCCGAAGTGCTCGCGGTCACCACGAATATCGAGAAGCCCGGCCGCTTGGCCGACACCGTCGCTTCGAATCTGCGACTCAAGGTGGCGGAGGCCCAGGAGGTGCTGGAAACGGCGGACCCTCTGGCGCGACTGCGCAAGGTGGATGGACTGGTTCGCCGGGAATTGGAAGTCACCAGTATGCAGGCCCAGATCCAGACCCAGGCCAAGCAGGAGATGTCTCGGGGCGAGCGAGAAATGTTCCTTCGCGAGCAGCTCCGTGCGATCCAGAATGAACTCGGTGAAGTGGATTCTGGCGGCAACGAAGTCGAGGAGTATCGGGCCAAGGTCTCGAGCGCGATTATGTCTCCGGCCAGTCTCGAGGAGGCCAATCGCCAGGTCCAGCGCCTTTCGACCATGCATCCCGACGGACCCGAAGCCCAGGTCGTACGGAACTATCTCGATTGGTTGATCGAACTGCCCTGGGACCGTTGTTCCCCGGACCGCCTCGATCTCGGCCATGCGCGTGGCATTCTCGATACGGACCACGCTCATCTCAATAAGGTCAAGGATCGCATCCTCGAATTTCTAAGCGTGCGTAAGCTCCGCGAGGACAGCCGAGGCCCGATTCTGTGTTTTGCCGGTCCTCCCGGAGTGGGGAAAACCTCTCTCGGGCGTTCCATCGCCCGATCCATGGGGCGCGAATTTGTACGCATCTCGCTGGGCGGTGTGCGCGATGAAGCGGAGATTCGCGGTCATCGGCGGACATATGTGGGCGCCATGCCTGGGCGAATCATCCAGGCCATGAAGCAGGCGGGCACCAGCAACCCGGTCATCATGCTCGACGAGATCGACAAGTTGAGCAATGACTTCCGAGGAGATCCGGCCGCCGCGCTACTCGAGGTGCTCGACTCCGAGCAGAATCACGATTTCAGCGATCACTTTCTGAGCGTTCCTTTTGATTTGTCACGGGTACTTTTTATCGCGACAGCCAACCGCCTGGACATGATTCCGGGTCCGTTGCGGGATCGGATGGAAACGGTTCGTCTGTCGGGCTACAGCCAGGAAGAGAAGGTTGAGATTGCCTCGCGTTTCCTGATTCCCCGCCAGATTGTCGAGCACGGTCTGAAGCTTGAGCAGATGAGTTGGTCCACCGGGGCCATCGAGGACCTGGTCAAGGGCTACACCCATGAAGCCGGCGTTCGAAGCCTGGAGCGTCAGGTTGCCGGGGTCTGCCGCAAAGTGGCCCGGAAGGCCGCCGAGGGCGATGTCTCCAAGGCTTCCATCACTCGACCCAGCCTATTGCGCTACCTGGGCAGCGCTCCTTATGCCCGGGAGCACGAAGAACCCATGGACGAGATCGGCGTTGTGAAGGGGCTTGCCTGGACCGAGGCCGGCGGAGAATTGCTTCCGGTGGAGGTCTCGCTGGCTTCGGGTAGCGGACTGCTCCTTACGGGTCAGATGGGAGACGTGATGAAGGAGTCGGGGCAGACGGCGCTTTCCTTCGTGCGGGCCACCCTGCGTGACCTTGATGCCTTGCAGGGAGACCTCTCATCCAGCGAAGTTCATATCCACGTGCCCGATGGTGCGACTCCTAAAGACGGACCTTCGGCGGGAGTGGCCATCGCGACGGCGATTTTCTCGGCGGCCACCGGCACTGCGGTTCGGGGAGATGTAGCGATGACCGGCGAGGTTACGCTGCGGGGCAAGGTGCTTCCCGTCGGCGGGGTGCGCGAGAAGGCCCTCGCCGCGCTTCGTTCGGGTATCAGCACGGTGATTCTTCCGAGCCAGTGCATGAGCGATGTAGAGGCGATTCCGAAGGATCTTCGCCGCAAGCTGACTTTTGTGCCCGTGAGTGATATGTCCGAGGTGCTCGACGCGGCGCTGTGTGACCACGCGGGGCTCAAGAGTCCTTCGCCGGCGCGAATGACGCCGCCGCTCCCCCAGGCCCATGCCTCCTTCAAACGGGGTCGCTAGGGGCTGAGGGCGGGCAGTCCGCTTCTTGTCGGGTCTGTCCGATGCCTTCCGGGGCGTCTATCGTGCCCCCATGTCTCGTGCACGGACTCTCTCGGATCTGGGTGAAGCGCGGCTGATCGATCGCATCGCTCGGGCTGCGGGCCGCCTGGACCAAAGCGGCGTGGTGCTGGGTATCGGCGACGACGCGGCGATCCTGCGTCCTGGGCCGAGAGAGGACTGGGTGACCAGTACCGACGTGACCGTGGAGGACGTCCACTTTCGTTGGTCCGAGCAATCCGCTTTCAGCGTGGGTCGCCGAGCCCTGGTTGCGAATCTCTCGGATCTGGCCGCCATGGGGGCGCGTCCTCTGGCTTTTACCCTGGCCTTGGGAGCGCCGCCGGACTTGGAACTCGCCCTCTTCGACGGACTCTTTCGGGGCTTGCTGCGCGAAGCCGCGATCCACGGTTGCCCCTTGGTGGGCGGCAACCTTGCCCGGGCGCGACAGACGAGCCTCGCGATCCACGTGTTGGGTCGGGTCCCGCGCGGTCGCGCTCTGCGCCGGGACGGCGTGCGGCGAGGCGATCACCTTTTCGTGACCGGGCAGTTGGGCGCGGCCGCCCTGGCGCGCGCCCGTGCCGAACAAGATGGGCGACCGATCCGCCAGCTCCCGGTGCCTCGCCTGGAGGCGGGCCAGGCCCTGCTGCGGCTGACTGGACGCGGAGCCTGTATCGACCTCTCCGACGGACTGTTGGCCGACCTGGGCCACCTACTGGACGGTCCCGGGCTGGGGGCTGTTCTCGAAGCCCAGCGTCTACCCCTCCCGCGCGATTTCCGCCGACGCTGCCGGGAACTGGGGCTCGACCCGTTGAAGCTCGCGATTTCGGGAGGCGAGGACTATGAGCTGCTTTTCAGTTTGCGCCCCAGCGCTGCCGCTCGTCATTCTGCCTCGGACCTGAGCCGCCGCCTCGGCGTGCGGGTGACGCCGATCGGGCGGGTGACCGCGGACCCGGGCATCACCGGCGTGCCCGAGGTTGAGTCGTTCCTTCACTATTAGCGAGCGGGCTCCGATTGCCAGGCCCTGATTACCAAGCGCTAATTTTCAAGCGCTCATTACCAAGCTCCGATTACCAAGCTCCGATTACCAAGCTCCGATTATCAAGCTCCGATTACCTAGATCCAGTTACCTGGCTCCAAGGATTCCATTCCGGCGGTTTTAGCGCGCCGCGGTGGCTCGTGGTGCTCGTTTGCCAGGGGGTTTGGTTTTTGCCTTCAAGCTGCGGGGGCCTTTCGCCGATGTTTTGGGGAGTACCCCATTGGATTCGTTCTGGATCGGCGCGTTGTTTTCGATTCGTTCGAATTGGAGAATTAACCATGCAGCGAATTCTGATTGCCGACGACGCGACCTTCATGCGGGAGATACTTCGCGAAATTGTTGAGCCTCTGGGCTACGAGGTGGTGGCCGAGGCCGCCAGCGGTCTCGAGGCAGTGGAACTCTTTGCCCTCTACCAACCCGACCTGATGATCCTCGACCTCGTGATGCCCAAGGGGTCTGGGATCGATGCGACGCGCATGGTCCTGAACCGGTTCCCGGCGGCAAAGATTGTGGTGGCCAGTGCGCTTGGCCAGCAGACCCTGGTGGCCGATGCGCTCAAGGCCGGGGCCCTGAATTTTATCGCCAAGCCCTATCAGCCCGAGATGGTGGAACGTGTGCTGGGTAGGGTTGTCGAAAAGACCCCGGAGTCTTTGGTCGAGCGAGGCGACTGAGGGCACGTCGCGCTTTTCTTTCGCTTTTTCGCCGGCCTGTCCCCGCCGGCCTGTCCCCGCCCGCGCATCCCCCGCCCGCATGCCGACCCGTCTCGACCCGGGTTGGGTCCAGGACGCCGGCGATCCGACCTAGGGCGACCGCTGGGGCGGTCTGATAACGTCCGCCCGGGCTTTTCCAAGCCGTCGTCACGGGCCGGGCCGTTCGTTGAGGCCTTGTCCCCCGGCCGGTTCGCGAGGAGCCCCGGGGAGGCGAAAGGCGACGTGAACCAGGATCGAATTCGGGAACTGTTATCTGAGGTGGTTGGCGGCGGTGTTTCGATTGAGGCCGCAATCAAGGAATTGTCGCGGCTGCCCTTCGTGGACACCGCGAACGCCCGGGTGGACACCCACCGCGCCCTGCGCCAAGGCATTCCCGAAGTGATCTTCGGCTTGGGGAAGACGGCTTCCCAGATCGCCGAAGTGGCTGAGGCCCTTTCGGATGCCGGGCAGCCGGTGCTCGCGACCCGGGTGACCGAAGCCGACGCAAAAGAGGTCCAGGAGAGGATTCAAGGGGGGACCTACGACGCGACCTCTCAGCTGCTCTCCTTTGGTCCCGAGTCGATTGAAATCCTCGGCAAGGGAACCATCGCCGTCATTTCGGCGGGCACGGCCGACCTGCCCGTGGCCGCCGAGGCCGCGGGGGTAGCCCGCTTCTTCGGCAACCGGGTTGATTTGGTGCAGGATGTGGGCGTGGCGGGAATCCATCGACTGCTCGCGGCGGAGGAGAACCTGCGGGCGGCCAGGGTGCTGATCGTGGTCGCGGGCATGGAAGGGGCACTGCCGTCGGTGGTGGGCGGCATGGTGGATAAGCCGGTGATCGCCGTTCCCACCAGCACCGGGTATGGCGTTGCCCTGGGTGGGCTCACTGCGCTTTTCGGGATGCTGACGAGTTGCGCGTCCAACGTCACCGTGGTGAACATCGACAACGGATTCGGAGCCGCGTATGCCGCGACCCTCATCAACCGGCTCTAGTTCGAGCTCGAAAGCCGGCCGGCCGAAGCGCTCGGTCACCGCGCGCACCGAGAAGAAGGCAATAGGGAAGAAGCCCATGGAGAAGAAGCCTATAGGGAAGAAGCGCCTCGCCTCTGGGCGGATCCTCCACCTGGATGCTTTTTCCGGGATCGCGGGCAACATGTTTGTCGGAGCGTTGCTCGATCTGGGGTTGAAGCGAAAAGAGCTTGAGCAAGATCTGGAGGGGCTGGGGGTGCCCCATACGTTGAAAGTTCGCCGGACTCAGCGGGGCAGCCTTGCGGCGCGCTTCGTTGAGGTTGGGGTTCCGGGCCAGCGCCGCCGCCGGGGGGCCGGAAAATCCGGGGAGGAGCACTCTCATAAGCACTCCGATAAGCACTCCCACAAGCACTCGGCCGATCCGTCCGACACGCACTCCCACGATCCGACCCGGGATCATGGCCCCCACGGTGTGGGGACCGCAGGGAGTCGAAGTTACCGGGAAATTGTCGATCTTCTCGGCCAGGCTGAACTCGTGGAAAGCGTTCGCACCCGTGCACTGGCG
>Ga0302117_10000827_pt1 | contig 14236 bp, 8 predicted proteins | sample AG5_322_MG_FD_203112 | JGI IMG/M metagenome (GOLD analysis project Ga0302117, IMG submission 203112) | Marine microbial communities from Western Arctic Ocean, Canada - AG5_32.2 | ecosystem: Environmental > Aquatic > Marine > Oceanic | place: Canada: Western Arctic Ocean | collected 2017-10-01 | reverse complement strand
TTGGAAATTGCCAACAGAACGAATAGGCTAGTAATCACCCATCCAACAGCCATCACAGTAATTGAATTCTGATTATCCAACTCAAATAATCCAAATGAAACACCATCAGGAGCTACGGCTGGGCCGATGATGTTCAAAGTAAATGGGTCTGAAAGTAACTGATGACCTGAACCTGCTGCTTGAACTCGCATGCTCAATTCTCCGCCACTTGTGGTGTATAGAGATGTCAACATCAAATCATAAGATGCTGCCTCACCGGGTCCAAGATTGTAATTTGGATTTGAAGAACCGCCAACAGCAGTCCAGCCAGGGGACAAGTCCGCCGCACCTTCTCCAACAAGTGAAAGTGTACCTGATAATTGCTCATTACCGTCGTTCCGTATAATCACAGTAAGTACTAAACTCCCCTGATATGGCAAGGTGTTTTCCCCACTACCTGAAACGGTTACACTGAGTCGTGGTTGCCCGTTTACATGGTCAACGGGGACAGTTAAATTGATGGCCGAGGTTGCACTGATTGAAGTGTCTGCCAGAGATGTTACAGTCGCTGATAGTGATATTACACCAGCAGGTGTACCTTGAGATACCAAACACTCGAGAAGTACTGGTACAGCTGAGGAAGATGGCTCTAAGGAAATTGTAGATTGTAGATTATTACAGTCAAGACCAGTGGTTGCCAGTTGGAATGTTTGGTTTGCATTACCTGTGTTAGTCAACCAAAGATAGGATTGAACTGTATCTCCAATTGCTGCAGTAGTTTCTGTGCTCGTCAAGGTTGCTGTCACCCCAAGGATAACATCAGTCACAGTGAATGAATATGAGTCGGTCACGGCATCGTCATTAGATGATGTTGCAACTAGTGCTAAGGTAGCATCACCGATGGCAGTTGTTCGGCGCATGGAAACTGTGACAATGTCTTGTCCACCTGCTTCTAAAGTGAGTAATAGCGGGGAAATCGTCACCTCAAATCCATCTGTTGATGGTGACAATGAGAAGGAAAATTGATCCTGTTGATTGCCATCATTTAGTATGACAAATTGCATTGAACTAACGGTGTTCTCCCCAACTGGTAAAGTATCTCCAGATGCTAAAATTTTGACACTTGGAGAATGTCCTACTTCAATGGAGAATGTTGTCTGCGCAATAATATCCGAGCCATTCACACTCTTAGCATACAGAGTAATTTGGTGAATGGTCGCAACAGCTGATGAAGTAGCAGACACATTGAATGGAATCATGAGGGATTCGCCTACATCCACACTGCTTACTGTTGGCACCCCTGAAAACGAAAGCGAGTTCGGAAGTCCACTCCAATCAAAATTGAAGGAGAGAGGGTTTGTACCACTGTTAGTGGCCTGGATTGAAAACCCACTGTAATCCCCTGCAGAAACAAATACATTACCACCTTGAGGGGCTACCAAATCTAAGTCAACTCGAGGTTGTACATCAATTTCAATACTTTCAATCTCTATTTCCCCACCATGTAATCCTGTTGCTGTGAGTGTTAGATTATGCAAGCCAACAAGAGAGGTGTCTGCTAACACATCAACTTGGAACGATATGACATCTGATAGACCCCTTTCCACCGATACCCATGTTGGTGGCCCGGTAGCAGTGACTCCTCCGGGTCCTGTCAAATCAAAACGGACTTCGTCAATCTCAGAACCAATATTCCGCACACCAACTTGAATGGTCTTACTCGTACCTGGTGTAATGGTTGTGCCATTAGGTGGAGTAATTTCCCAGCCCCAATCCACGCCGACTGTTATTGTGTATGACGACTCATGTATTACTCCAGTTGAATTTTCAGTAGAAAATATTGAGATTGTGCAGGTATCATTCCAATGAGTGATCGCATTAGGAGTTATGTTAATGCTAATGAATTCACTTGCAAGAGGTGCTAGTTCACCACCTACAGTTGTAGCCATGTCTGCACTGCAAGTTGAGTCGGACGCTGTCTGATAAACTAATGTCGTGGCATCGTTCCCATTATTTGATACTTCAAATGAAACTACTTCAGTTACACCAGGCAAATATGTTCTGTTGACATCATCAACTACGCTTACTAATACATCACTTATCGTTGATACCTCAATGACAATGACTGATTGAATACTAAAGTTACCACCCATTGAACCTGCAAATAAGGCAATTCCTCGATAGTGTGGTGTCGCATCAGGCGGGACAGTCACCCTAAGGGTGTGATTTCGAGACTCTCCCGGCGTCATATTTACTGCAACTGGGTCAAGCCATCTGATTTCCCAGTCAGGTGGTATATCTCTCGCTGGACCTCTCATTGATGTCCCATTTTCTCCAGTTCCGTTCCCGGTTCCGTTGTTACCACCAGTTCCGTTACCAGTTCCGTTCCCGGTTCCGTTACCAGTTCCGTTACCAGTTCCGTTACCAGTTCCGTTACCAGTTCCGTTACCAGTTCCGTTACCAGTTCCGTTGCCGGTTCCGTTGTTACCACCTGTCCCGTTTCCTGTCCCATTGGTATTGTTAGATGATTGGTTAGAATTCCAATTCGACCAAAACTCAGCCAAATCTGTTATCCCATCAACTTGTAAGATGATTGTGTCATCAATATTCCCTTGATTATCTACAGGTACTTGAACATCTACAGTTTGATTAGGTTCAATCACAATCAATCCACTGTCTCCAACTAGACTGACATCAAGTGTTGGCAGGTATAGAGGTGCAACAGAAAGTTGTAAGGTGACTGTTGTTGATTCATTAGCATCATCAGTACGTGTAGCAGTCACATCAACTTGGCCATTCTCACCAAGTGGTGTCCCAGGATCAAGACGGACTACAAGAGTGGTTGAACTAGATTGAGTAGGAAATATGGGTCCAAGTGTGGAGTCAGCTAGAGTCACATTCCAGTTTGAAGGTAAGTACGTAGTGTCTAAAGAAAGGTCAAATGAACGGGTGCTCATCACATTATCATTAGTCACATCTACTGTTACGTTGACCGCAGTACCGGGTACTAGGTACTCATGTTGCGAGGATAGAGTGACATCTATATCAGCACTAGCAGAGGCAGGAGAAGCGGCAAACGGCAAGAGAATTGCCGTCAACAGCAACATAGTGAGCGATAGACTGGACTTTCGGTACACGGCTTCGCCTCACATCTGCCGACATTCGCCCCCCCTATAACGGCGGCGGGAGAGGGAGCGGTCAACTGTAATGTTCACTTTCACTTACAGTGAAAGGATAATGAGTCTGAAAAATAAAGGCAAACACCACTAAGAATGATGTTTTTCAATTTTCAATTAAAGCGGATAGAATGTCTTGGTCTAGTAATTCCCATGGAAAGAGACCATCTACACCTGGTGTTCTACCAAAGTGGCCGCCTGAGGCTGTCGCTGAGTAAATTGGCTTCAGCAGATCCAATTTTTTGATGATTGATTGAGGGGTGAAATCAAATGTTTGCGTGACTCTTCTAGCAATTTCAGACTCAGGTATGGTTGAGGTCCCAAATGTTTCTACTCGAATACTAACTGGATTAGCGACTCCAATAACATAAGCAAGTTGAATTTCACAACAGTCGGCAAGACCTGCTGCTACGACATGTTTCGCCGCCCATCGTGCCGCATAAGCTCCTGAGCGGTCAACCTTACTCGGGTCTTTGCCTGAGAAAGCCCCGCCTCCATGTCGACCCATGCCCCCATAGGTGTCAACGATTATTTTTCTTCCTGTGAGTCCAGCATCGGTTCGGGGTCCGCCAGGATCTGCGAATCGTCCAGTTCCATTAACAACAATCTTGGTATTCTCATCCAATAATGAACTTGGTAATGCGTGTTCAATGACATGCTTGGTGATTTGTGATTGGACAAAATTTAGTTCCTTTTTCTCGTCCCCTCCAAATCGATCTTTCAAGTGATTATCATGTTGAATAGCAATTATTACTGTATGGACCCTACTCGGGTTTCCTTGCCCATCATACTCAACTGTCACCTGACTTTTACCATCTGGCCTTACCCAAGAAAGGTGACCTTCCTCATCAGTGGGTAATTCACGGACGTTTTTCAAACGCCGGGTCAACCTCTGTGATAATGCGGAGGCGAGAGGAAAATAACGGCCTTTTAATCCATCATATTCTTCCGTTTCAGTGCAAGCATAACCAAACATCAAACCTTGATCACCAGCACCATCTCGATCAACTCCTTTAGCAATATCCGACGCTTGAGTTGTGATGAATAGTTGAACTTCACACAACGAAGGTGAGGTAGCATCTAATCCGATCTCATGGTCAACATATCCAATCACTCCAGCTGTTTTTCGGGCAATTGATTCGTAATCTGGAGCATCACCGTCAAGATGGACTTCTCCTGCAAGAACAATATGGCCTATGTCACCAACAGTTTTCACCAATGTTTCAACTGCAACTCGAGCAGTTGGGTCAATTTCCAAGCAAGCATCAACAATAGCATCAGAAATAGCATCACATAACTTGTCCGGATGGCCACATGTTACCGACTCGGAGGTGAATAAGAGCCCTTCACCACCCATGTTTTCAAGGCGCTTAGCGTCACCTAATAACCTGACCGCAAGAGATTGTAGGACGTTGGCTAAAGTAAATCCAGTCTTTTGCTACAGATTCTTAACCCTATTTCGTCTCCAATCGCTTTGAATTTCTGTTGTAAATTTATCAAAATTATCATTGCTTCAGCAGGTGGCAAAATTGCACACAATTGGAACCCTATGTGCCCAATTGTTGGCATAGGCGGCTGTAATTCCCAAGCAGATTGCAGTAATCTTAATTTTTCATCATCTGTTATGATAGGATTTCTCAACTGCGCCAACACTAATTCCCCATAGAGAAGAGGGTGGGATTGATTCGATTCAGCACCAATGTTTGAGAGGATTGATTCCACTTCAGATGGAACTGGCCAACCAAAACCAGATATCTCAGCGACTCGACATTGAATCCGAGCATAACTTGCCACCCACAGATTCTGGCGGAGTCTAGAGGCACCAACTAATTCCTTTGGAATATCAGTTAGAGAAACTTCCGCACCTTGGCGCAAAGCCAATTCAGCCCTCCTCAACAAAACTTCAGGGTGACCATCTGGTAACTCATCAAGAAGTTGGGAAACCGAATCCGGATAATGGCTAAGCAGAACATCGTGCAACATCAAAGCACAATCCATGCGGTCAATAGGGTCCCCAATTTGAGATATGACTGCAATCAAATCTAACGCGTTATCTACAGGGCCACCAAGACTCGCAGCAGCCAATATGCAACGTGCTTCACCTACTGGATTGCCACGCTTTCGATGAAGTCCTCCTGCTCTAGAAAGGTGATCTAATGCAGAAGTTAGGTCACCTTGACTACGCCGTAGTTCAGCCAATTCAAGGTGTAATCCGATTGCCTCTGAAGATAAATCATCATCAGAATCGGCCTCATCAGCCTCCGGTGGAGATTCTAAAAGTGGCATCCCATCATGTATCTCGGCATTTCGTAACAAGTCAGCAAGAGATAAAGCATCAGGATACCGTTGCCCACCTCGGCGAAACCACTTGTTTACTAGGGACTTCAATTCGACTTGAACCAAACTACCTTCATCACCAATTGATAACACATCAGAGTGTTCAATCTCTGAAATTAAATCGTGAACTTTGTCTACGCCAATGTTACTCAACGAATATGTCATCACCCGTCGTCTTTCACCCACTACACGCTTGCGTTTATTGGTGAGTAAATGTTCTTCAATTAGGCCACTTAATGCCCTTGACACATGGGATTGTGCCATTTCCAATCTATGTGCCATACCAACTTGACTGAACCTTCTTGGCAACTCATATTGGTCTTCAAAATCAGGGGCATCAGAGAGTGCAAGAAGCACTCTTTCGCGATTTGTGATGCGCGGTGCCTGTCCCATGTCAAACCTTTGAGGGGGGGGGTTGGTTGATGAATGAAACGACTAATTACTGCCACAGTCACATTTCAAGGCTGATATTTACTCCAGTCATCATCACTAGCCCATGCACCCGCTGGCACATATTGTTGATGAGAAGGGACCGGCGCCTGCTCACGGCGGCTCTTGGATGAAGCAACTCCCACCATAACAGCGGCTAGGACAACAATCCCAAGTGCCAAAGGAAGTAGGCGGAAAAGTTGGCTAATTAATTTCCCAACGTTTCCATTCCCGTAAAATATAGGGTCATTAAATGATTGAGTCTCAATCGTAATGACATCTGTTGAAAATTCAGGATCATGGTAAACCGATTCTCCAATGACAAAATTGTATCCACCAACAAGGCGCATGCCAGACCACATGCCTTCTGCACCATTGACATCAGAGTGAGTTACTGGGCGTGCCCCGTGAACTTGGAATAGGACTTCAGTCTCAACACCATCAACGGTAGCATTTGATACCCAGCGAACACGGCCTAAGTTGGCACCATTATCATCGAAGTGTATCGCACCAGCACGAATCGCTCGCGGCCTTGACTCACTTGTCATTCCCATTACCTCGCCATGCTGTATACAATCTGTATCACGGTATTCCTTTATCCTCTCATGCACTGCATCCTGGCGCTTTTCATCATCGGTTTTTTCATCTTCATTTGATTTATTATCAGTGGAAGCCCCGGTAGCTCGACCTTCAGTTTCCACTTCATAATCCAATCCACACTCAAGTGGGTTCCCTTCAATGTCATGAGGAGGTTGCGGTTGGTGTTGGCCATCACCCACCATTGAATCGGCATCTTCTGAAACCATTTCACGCGGCGTATGACCTGCAATTGCACGAGGAGATATTTTACCTCCAAACTGTTCTTTCATCCACTTGCCAACTCCATCAGACATGTGAACACCATAAGCGAGGTCAGTTAAAACCACTAATCGGGTGTCGTTTCTTTGCACACCATCAACATCTGTTGCGATGTCCCAACCCCTCACAACTTGGTCGTACTTCCAAGTTGTATTCAGGACGTGCCCATTTACATTGGTTGCAGCAACTAATTCAGTACTTTCAATCTGATCACCTGGAACTGCATCTCCTTGAGTAAACACTTCGTAATGAGGTACTGCTTGAACAAGAATTTCTTGCTCTACTGTGGTAACATGGAATTTGTAGGCAATACGACCAACGGTCATGCCATCAACAGCACCATCACTAGACTGGTAAGTGATATTTTCAGCACTAAGTACGAAATTAATGTCAACTTCATTTTCGTTAACACTTTGGCGCCAATGAGAAAGAGTCCACGAGACGTCATTGTAATCAACCCATTTCAATAAATCCTCATGGCTAACATGGGTATCTTGTAACTCTTCAATAGTACCAACAATATTTGGGCCATGAACATCAAATAATCCATTGCCATTTCCATCAACATATTCGCCGGCACCGATTAATCTTTGATGAAAAATAGAATGAGTCGGGATTCCAACTCTTTCTGAGAATCCTCTTTTGCCATCATAAATATCTGCGACCCCCATGTATTTGGTTTGTACAGTAGTCATACCAATTTGGCCATTCCCATATTGTACAAACATGCGCGCTTCGCCTAACTTTAGAGATATCTTTCCATTCTCCAAGTCTTGTTCAACCACAATCTCTTCGCGTGTATAATCTATATCTTCACCAGGCACTTTATCCAAAGGTGCACCAGAACGTCCTAATTGAGCCACGGCCAAGCCTGAACTAATCATCAATACTACAATAGAAAACGCCACGATTGAACTATTTCTCAATGCTCTCTTGGAACTCATACTCTTCCCCACCATATACATCCGTGGCTCTACCCATATAATGGACATAGGGTCACAAATACCATCTTTGAATTCTGTTATACCAAAAAACAAGCCATTGAATACCATTTCTAGCCATAAATCTTAATTTATTATTTCAGTTATCTAATTCAACTTTATATGAAGAAAAAAGAACCATACGAGGTTATTTTTCATTGTTCAAGGGCGAGGGCTTGAAGAAAGAGGGGCGCACGCCACACATCATGACAGGTCGCGACGGCTCAACATGGCAGCCTACTGCATATCGTACCCACACGCTAGGGGAAATCGCTAGGAACGGGGCAGATGTTGTAGATACCAACGTAACCGTCGCAGGTTACGCAGAAGCAGTTCGTGGCCGAGGTGCCATTTGTTTTCTGATGCTAAGAGACGGCACTGGCTATCTCCAAGCATTTCTCAAAAAAGACAACATGGATGAAGACACTTTCACCGAAATTCAATCTGCCAACCGTGAAAGCATCATTCAAGTGACTGGTACAGTAGCACAAAAGCGACCACCTAAGGTGAAGGAGGGGGAGCCAACGCCACCACCTGAATACGAAATTCAAGTCAGCAGCGCAACAATTCTCGCCATTGCTGAAGCACCAATGCCAATGGGAGTAACCGACAAAGTCCATGTCAATCTACCAACTCGTTTGGACAATCGTCACATCGATTTACGCCGAAGTCACATCAACGCAATGTTTCAACTACGCTCAAAAGTTCTCCAGTATGGTCGTGAACACCTAATTACTGAAGGATTCAATGAGATGAACTCACCAAAAATTATCGCTAGTGCCTCCGAAGGAGGAACCAATCTCTTCCCCATAAAATATTTTGATACTGATGCTTACCTTAGCCAAAGTCCACAATTGTACAAGCAACTTGCAATCTTAGGTGGGTTGGAGCGTGTTTTCGAGGTTGGTCCAGCATTTAGAGCAGAAGAACATGATACTTACCGTCACCTAAACGAGTTCATTTCCTTCGATATTGAGATGGCATTCGCAAATGATGATGATGTGATGGCGGTACAAGAAAGAATGATTCAGCACATCTGGAAAAGTGTAGCAGAAAATGACCAAAATCTGATTGATATGATCAATGAATGGCGGGCCGAGCAAGAACCGCCTCTCTCTCCAGTAACTGTTGAAGTGCCTACTCTCCCATTCCCTCGTGTAGAATATAGTGAAGCTATTGAGATTATACAAAATGCTGGAGTCAACATTGAATGGGGTGCAGATATTGAAGCACGACATGCAGATATGATTGCAGCAGAATACCCTGGATTCTACTTCTTACCAAGATGGCCAATGGCAATGAAACCATTCTACATTTACCACAATGCTGAGGAGAAAGGGCCAAACGGCGGTCAACTAAGCCGAGGTTTTGACTTAAATTATGGCCGCGATGAAATGACTAGCGGTGGACAACGTGAGCATCGTGTAGATGTTCTGATTCAGAATCTAGAAAATATGGGATTAAACCCTGCAGATTTCACTTTTTACACAGATGGATTCCGCTTTGGGGCACCACCTCACGCAGGGTGGGGACTTGGAGTTGCAAGACTTCTGATGGTATTGACCGGAGCAGGAAATGTGAGAGAAGTAGTTCTCTTCCCAAGAGACCGAAGTCGCGTCACTCCCTGAGAGATTACAGGATAGTGGTCAATTGACTCCAGAGAATTCCAAGAAAGTCTGGGCCTACATACAGGAAGCGGGCGACAAACTGGTTGGGAAACTCCCACCTTCTCACCGCCATCCAAGTGGCAGAAATTCGTATGCCCATGTTGCAATCTGTGTCAGGTCCAAGTTCGGTCAATCGTACAAGGACCTGCCCGATAAGCAAATTGATGAGGTAATGGAGTACATCGATTATCTCGTTGAAAATCCTTCTTGATGTAAACATTAAGTGATGGACCGAAATGGGTTGAACTATGAAATTGATGGGTATCCAAATTCCGTTCACAAATCAAGATTACCACCCCTTCCAGTGGTTTGACGGCCCCGACAATATCAAAATTGATGCTGGGATATCGAAGATATCTTTCACCCATCAATATTCTAGTAATTTTATGAGAATCCTCGGCGGTATGCTCATCTTCGGAATTGGCTTCATGTTCATTCTCGGATCCGCCTGGGTCATCGTAGGAGACAGTCTCATTGGGATGAATGACGAGGAAAGCAAAGAACCATGCTGGCCAAATCAAGATACTGCTATTACATTGTCAGATGGTGAAGTGTTTTGTAAATTTGACACATTTACAGATGGATACAGCAATTATCAAATTGCAGATGACTATTACAGTTTGGAAATACAGGGTGAGGAACAAAAATACAGATGGTCGGAAGAGAATGGAATCATTACTAATGCATATCACTATGACGGCAGCGATGAATACTACTGCATGTCATTTATTCGAGCATCAGCCTTGCCGGAGAACTGGACTGCTGACGACCTCATTATTGGAGAAACCCATGGAGATGACACCTATCCCGAATGGTGTTCGGAGAACCCCGATAATTCCAATGTTGTTTTCAATGATACAAATTCAACCCCATTTGATGGTGAGTTATTGTATGAAATGTACCCCAGTGATGAACTATATCCCAGTGACGTGGTATCATGGATTAATACAATACAGTACAAAGAAGATGGTGGGGTGATTAATACATTCTACGAATCAAGCCACTTTGGAGAGGGTAGTGTTGTGTTCTTCCAATCCTTTGGCTTATTATTCACCGGGCTCTTCTTCATGAGTTTTGGATTTATGTTCAGAAAGCGAGTCACTGTGTTTGATACTGCTACTAACCAGATAACTGAGGAATTCATCAAACGACCTAGGTTTGGGACCATCCGTTCAGAAATGAAGGTGCCCATTTCGGTGGATATTGTGAAAAACACTAGGGAAGTCACCCACCATGAAATCGAGGATGAAAATTCATCGGCGGCGGCAACGAACAGAACATGGACCACTACTCATCATGGAATTGATATCATGGTTGATTTGGTTGGACAAGGGCCGAAAGCTGTGCTCTTCTTAGAAGGTAAGGATGCTAGAAATCAATATGACTTGATGCTAAGGCAATTATTCACTACTCTAGGTGTTAATCCCTCGCCCAGAGAAACAGATAGTGAGGACTCTCAGAAGATTGATGATGACCCGTTCGCGGTTCGACAAACAGATACAGATGATATGTTCTCAAGATAAGTGAATTAATTAGACAATTTTCACAGACCGAAAAGAACGGGTATCTAAGGCCCCTCCGCTAATTGATAGTCATGCCTGAGGGGAGCAAGCCGAGTTTCGCATTTTTGTTGCTCAAAGAGCATCCCTATGGCCGTGAAATGCTCGCACAAATCCTCGCGGAAGGATTTGTTCCAACAATAATCATCAGTGAAGATTCTGGAATCGCTGATGAAGAAAGAGAAAAATTCCTTGACCGCATCTCTGGCAACCCTATTGCCCCAACTATTGAATCACAACTGGCAGAATTACAATCTGATGGAATTGAAGTCCTTCACGTGAACGTACCAATTCATAATTCTGAAAATGTTATGCCTCATATTTCTGACATGGAACTAGATTTGATCGTGTTTGGCGGAACTAGAATCATCCGAGGCGAAATCTTAGACCATCCTAAAGACGGAGTAATCAATTCACACCCTGGCCTCTTACCTCACTGCCGTGGCTCAGCAAGTCCTGCGTGGTCGGTTTATCACGACATCCCGATTGGCTCTTCAACCCACTTCTGTGACAATGGAATTGACACTGGAGAACTGCTACTAACCCGTGAAATCTCTGTTACCAAAGGCACGACTTACGAAGACCTATGCTACGATACTTTGGTGCTAGCCGGCGTGCTAATGAAAGATGCATTATTGGGCTATGAGAGTGGCACATGGAGTGAAATGCGCCACCCGCAAGGTGAAAGCGAACACCCTACCTTCCGTAATGCACCCGATGAGGTGTTACAGGTAGTGCGGGAAAAACTAGCAGACTTTACTTATGCTCACTACGTTGATTAAAGGAGATGAAAAAATGCAGAATATATCACCACTTTCGAACAATGCCTTTGATGGTCGCCATGCTATTGTTTGTGGGGCGTCGGCTGGAATTGGCCGCTCAACGGCCCTAACATTAGCCGCTGCTGGTGCTGAATTAACATTGGTTTCGCGCTCAGCAGACAAGTTGACTGCTCTAGCAAACGAATGCCACAATGCCGGTTCCCCTACAGTCCATGTTTTGCCAATAGATTTGGAGGATGGGCGGGCAATTGATGCTTTAATCCCAGCCCATCTGAAAGAATTTGGTCCAGCACATATTCTCATCAATAATGCGGCTGGACCACCTTCTGGCCCTCTTTTAGATGCTACAGATGATGATTTTCTCAAACCTCTAAAACGCCATCTTTTCGCTGCTCAGCGAATGGTGAAACACTGTCTCCCTGGGATGGAGAAACTACAGCATGGCAGAATTGTAAATATTATCTCAACCTCAGTTCGTGAGCCGATTGCCAATCTTGGGGTTTCCAATACCGTGAGAGGAGCAATGGCTGGCTGGTCAAAAACCCTAGCAACTGAACTCCCACCTTGTGTAAGTATCAACAATATCTTACCTGGATTCACAAATACTGGTAGACTTGAGTCATTAGCCGAACAAATATCTGAGAAAAGAGGGGTGACACCTGACGATGTACGCTCTACATGGCTTTCAGGAGTACCTGCTGAACGCTTGATTGAGCCTGAAGAAACGGCTGCAGCAATTGCCTTCCTCTGTTCTGATGCTGGCGGTGCTATCCGTGGTGTTTCACTTGCTGTTGACGGTGGCAGAATGCGCTCAATCTAAGGTGAAGATATGGAGTTTGATGTTTTCTTTTCGATCTCGCAGACGCCAGATTCTACTGGCTACTGCCCTGATGAGCAAACAATGTATTACAACTATATTGAACAGTTGAAACTTGCAGATAGTCTTGGATATGGAGTTGCTTGGATTGCTCAGGCTCATCTATCTACTGAAGTTCAGAAACGCAACCAAAACCCAGTCATCCCACATTGGGAAGGAGAAGTTGGTTTGTGTACTGATTTTTTCCAATTAGCAGCCCTTTCATTCGCTGAAACTAAAAATATTGAAGTTGGCTCAGCAGTCCTTTCAATTCTAGCTAATGGTGGACCAATAGCAGTTGCTGAAAGAGTAGGAAACTTTTGTGCACTACAGGAATTAAGAGGTGATTCAAGGAAATTACACATTGGATATTCTGCCGGAAGATTCCAATTCATGGCATCACCATACGGTGTAATCCCTCGTGATGCCGTTGAGAAGGTTGCATGGCCTGCTCTCCGCGGTCAAATCTTTTGGGAAGCGAGTGAAATATTTCTACGCCTAGTAAATGGTGAAGCATTCTCATCTGATTCAGTAAGGAAAACAATTCTCTGTAGGGAGCATTTCCGCAGTGATGAAGATTGGCAAGCAGTACAAGAAACTGCAATTGATGTCAGAGGATTGTCTGAGGCACCTAAAGAAATTGAAATACCTCGTCATTATCAATTTGAAGAAATCAAATGTATCCCACAAAATTGGAATCGAGATCTTCTCTCCCTAACTATTGGAAGTCATGAACCAAGTTTGCAAATTGAGGCAAACAAGTACCGTCCAGTTCAGGTTTTCAACCTATCAATAACTGCCCCTGAACTCATTGAAGCAACTCATGACAGAATGACTGAGTCATACCACGAAAGTGGCGGCATTTGGCAGCGAAATATGATGCCAAGAACAGTTATGGTTTTCTTGAATAATGAGGAAAACCTCACCGCAGAAGAACGGTCAACTGCTGCGAAAATAGAAGCAAAATCCACTCTTGACTCATACTGGAATGCTCTTGAGGGGACAATTGACCCTACAAAAGTTGCAAAAGCAGCCAACAATGCTGTTATTGGCAATGCCGAAGAAGTGGCTGCCCAAATCATTGAAAGATTCCACCCCGGCGACCGTCTCATGCTGTGGTTCGATTTCTTCCGCCACGACTCTGCCCGAGTCCAACGAGACATGACTGCATTCATCAATGAAGTCGCACCCTTAGTAAATGGAGATGAGTGACTTGACTGGACCTAACCCCTCCTCAGTGTCCCCTGGCCGACCCGGTTCAGGCGTGTACCCAACTAACCCTCTTGGAGAAATGCACGAAGGGATACCTACAGGGCGAGACGTAGAGTGGGAGCCACTAGTTGATTTCCGCCGCAATGATGTTTCTGAGAATACAATTCATGGCGCTGTTGCATGGGCTCATGGAAACGAAGTAATCCACTCTTTTGGAGGGAATGTCCTCTGTTATGGTCGCTCAATGATGAAACCTCTGATGATGAAAACATTCGCTGATGTCCTAGATAGTGAACTTACCAGTGAGCAAAAAGCAATTTCTTGTTCATCTCATAATGGTGACACCGAGCACGTTGCGGCGGCACAATCCATTCTCAATGAATCTGAATGGGGATTGATGC
>Ga0302117_10000821_pt1 | contig 14258 bp, 16 predicted proteins | sample AG5_322_MG_FD_203112 | JGI IMG/M metagenome (GOLD analysis project Ga0302117, IMG submission 203112) | Marine microbial communities from Western Arctic Ocean, Canada - AG5_32.2 | ecosystem: Environmental > Aquatic > Marine > Oceanic | place: Canada: Western Arctic Ocean | collected 2017-10-01 | reverse complement strand
ACCAAAAACCAGCGTGTGGCCCGAAAACGAAACCTCTTGGCCTAGTTCGTCAAAACTAAACTCGGCTTGACGCACATACGACGACGATATGGCCAAAGCCACCGCCACAATGGCCACCCCCACGTGTACCACCATGCCGCCGCTGGCTCGCCCCACCAAGCCTCGCCAACCCCGGGAACGCACGGCCAAAATTAACGGGCGCAACGCCCCGCCGGTAGCAAAACCGGCCAAACCAACCGCCAAAGTGGGGGCCCAACCACGCAACCCCAACACCACCCCAACCACCATGACGGTTACTCCAGTAACCGCTGGCCACCATAAGCGGCGCGAGAGCACCTCGGCTCCGGCCCGGCCCCACGGCAAAGCCGGTGCCATAGCCATCAAAAACAGCAACATGAAACCAATAGGCATGGTCATGCGCTCGAAATAAGGGTTGCCTACCGAAATACGGTCACCGTTGGCGGCCTCCACCAACAACGGGTACAACGTGCCCAACAAAACCACAAAAGCAAAACCAGCAAACAACAAGTTGTTGACCAAAAAAGCCCCGGTGCGCGACACCACGGCATCGATTTGACCCTCGGCCCGCAACACGTCACCACGCCAAGCAATAAGGCCCACCGTAACCACCACAATCAGAGCAAAAAAAGCTAAAAACATGGGGCCAATACCCGACTCGGTAAAAGCATGCACCGACTCAATAACCCCCGACCGGGTAAGAAAAGTGCCCAAAATAGTCAAAGCAAAAGTGGCGCACAACAACGAAAGGTTCCACACCCGCAACATGCCTCGCCGCTCTTGCACCATCACCGAATGCAAATAAGCCGTACCAGTCAGCCACGGCAACAAAGAGGCATTCTCTACCGGGTCCCACGCCCAATAGCCGCCCCAGCCCAACACCTCATACGACCACCAGGCCCCCAACAAAATACCGACACTCAAACAACCCCAAGCAATAAGCGTCCAACGGCGAGTCTCCAACAACCACCCCTCGCCCAACCGACCAGTAATAAGCGAGGCCAACGCAAAAGCAAAAGGCACCGTGAAACCCACATAGCCCAAATAAAGCACCGGTGGGTGAAAGGCCATCAACAAATGGTTCTGCAACAATGGGTTGGGCCCCGGGCCGTCATAGCCCGCCCACGGTGCAAACTTGGCAAAAGGAAACGCCGGGCCGGCCAGCAACAAGAAAAAGAACACGCACACCACCAACAAAACCAGCAGCGCCCAAGCCACCATTTTGTCATTCAAGCGCCGGCGAAAACGCCAGGTAACCATGGCCACATAGCCAGCCAAAATAAGCACCCACAACAAAATGGAGCCCTCAAGAGCCGACCACAAAGTAGCGAAGTTAAACAAAGCCGGCGTGCGATGGCTGCCGTGCTCGGCCACAAAAGCCACCGTGAAATCTCGGGTAATAAGCGCCCGTTCCATAATGGCAAACTGGCCCACGGCAGCCACCGTCACCGCAACGACAAACCAACGCACCCGCCACAAAAACCGTTCATCACCCGTAGCTAAGCCACGGACCAGCGAAAAAACCCCTAACAGCGAAGCCGCTAAACCCAAGGCAACAAACAAAGCGCCTAACGAAGCATTCATCCAGTAACCCCGCAAGCATCAATGTCGGCGGTGCGTTCCTCGTCAGTGCGGTAATCATTGTCGTGCTTGACCACCATGTGATCAGTGCGCAAGAACCATCCATCGTTAGCGGCCGTCGACAAGCCAGCTAAACCCGGCGGGCTCCCCGCTTGCCAGGAACCCTGCAACACCACCGGTACGCCCGGCTGAAACAACTCCGCCGGGTCACCCACATGGGCTACATCGGCAAACACTCCCGAAGCACAAAAAGTAAAGACCACCGCCGCCTCACCATCAAGGCGAGTCTCTACCAAACCCGGCAACGGCGTACCCACCACCCGAAAGCGGCTAGACACCAACTCGGTTCGCTGCTCTACTGCTTCATCAACTTCATAAAAAACCAGCGTGGCGTCACCCAAAGTAACGGCCAACACCGCTACCAAAGCCGCCAAAACCAAAACAATGACCGCTACCGACCCACGGCGGCGCGGCGGGCGCTCCGGGCGACTGGGTTGCGGGGTGAGGTCCTCAGTCATCGGTCGGGTTCTGAGAAGTCAACCACCGGCGCTTATCTTCGGGCACCGAAACACTCAACGCCCGTCCTCGACGCACCACCGAGACGGCATAAACCGTCAAAAGTACGGCCGCCACTCCCCAACCGCCCAGCAAATAACCAAGATGCGTCATGAAGTTTCTCCCACCGCGGAGGCCACCCCTGAACCATCGGCTTCCGCTCGACGCTCCTTGATAGCGGCCGCCACCTGATGCTCACCAGCGGCCAAGGTCAACCAACCCACCCGAAAACGATGCAACAACAACCAAGCAAAAACCATCAAAAACACTAAAAACCCAACCATCAACGTAAACAAAGTGAGGTCCTCAATTTTCAATTCACCCAACGTGGACTTCTGATGCAGAGTGCGATTCTCCCACCATTCCACCGAACGGTTAACCAAAGGCAAATCCACAATAGCTACCAAGGCCACCACCGCCGCCCGCCGAGCCTGCACCCGCGGGTCAGCCGCCGTGCGACGCAAAGCCAAGTAACCCACAAACATCAAAAATAAGATCAACGTGGTCATCAAGCGCACATCGCCCCACTCCCACCAAGTGTTCCACACCGGGCGACCCCAAATGGAGCCCGTAACCAACACCAAGAAACAAAACACTGTGCCCACCTCGGCCGCCGCATGAGCCGTGACATCCCACCAAGGAGTTCGTTTAATCAAATACCCCGCCGACGCAAAAGCCGCCAAACTATAAGCAACATAAGTAATCACCGCCATGGGCACATGCAAATACAAAAGCCGTACCGCATCAAACTGGCCAATCTCCTGGCCCGTGCTGGGGTGAATACGCACATCAGGTTCGGTCAACACAAAAGCCAACACCAACAACCCGACCAAACCCGCCAACGTAGCCAAACCTAAAGCGCGCGAACCTGGAGACCCGGTGGTCGCTACAGAAGAAGTGGGGTTCGTCATAATATTTTTAATCCTCAACCAATGCGCCGTAAGCCAACGCACCCAACGTTGAAGCCACCACAGCAAACATGGCCAACAAGCCCGTCCAGGCCCAACCATCTACCGCAGCAGCACCCAAAGCATCGTCGTAAGCCCGAGTGGCACCAATAAGCACCGGAGCCAAAACTGGAAGCAACAAGATCGGCAACAGCGTTTCTCGTACCCCCAACCCAGAGGCCAGCGCACCATAGAGCGTACCGGTCGTCGCCACCGCCAACGCCGTCACCAGCCCAGCAATTAGCCACAAAAATAAGTTCTTCACCGAGGAACCATAAAACACAATAATGCCCGCCGTCAGCAACAACTCCAGCACCAACAACTGCACAAAAATGGCTGCCGATTTTCCTAAAAACACGGCCGCCGGTGCCAGACCGGCCATACGTAACCCGGTGGCCGCATCATCAGCGGACTCCACCGCCGACGAACGCTGCACCGCCAACAACAAACACAACAACACCGCTACCCAAAAAAGCCCCGGTGCAAACATACGCAAAGTGCGCTGATCGGCATCTAACGCAAACCCGAAAAGCACCAACACCAGCACCGCAAAAGGCGCCACCTGATTGGTCAAAACCCGAGAACGCGCCTCAATACGCAAATCTTTACTCGCTACCAACCAGGCTTCACTCAACAAAGATTTCACTTCGGACCCCCCGTGTCCTTAACAATCAAACCGCCCGCCACCGTTACCACCCGAGGGTTCAAAGAACGCACCCGCTCCAACTCGTGAGAAGCCACCAGCACCGTGGCCCCCGCCGCCACCGCATCCGAAATAAGTTCATCAACCACATTGCGACCCGTTTGATCCAACCCAGCATGCGGTTCATCAAGCAGCCACAACTGAGGTCGACGCACCGCCAAAGCAGCCAACGAAGCACGCCGACGCTGCCCCGCCGACAAACGAGAAACCGGCAAAGACAACAAACGTTCATCCAAACCCATGCGGGCCAAGGCACCGGTCGCCCGTTGAGCGGCCAGCGACTTACCCAGCCCGGCCGCCTGCGCCCAAAAACTCACATTCTCGGCCACCGACAAATCTTCGTAAAGCCCCGTGGCGTGACCCAACATGGCCACCTGACGTCGCACCGCCCGACCATCCACACTTAAATCGTGGCCCAGCACTTGAGCCTGACCCGACTCGGGGCGCACCAAACCCGCACACAACCGCAACAACGTGGTCTTTCCAGCGCCATTAGGGCCCTGCAACAACACCGTTTCTCCGGCTTCTACCAACAAACTGGCCCCCGCCAAAGCAGGAAACCGACCCAGCAGAGCCACCACGTCACAAAGTTGAATTACCGGCACCCCGTAACGGTACCGGCATCTACCGTCTACCCTGACCTTGTGGCCCTTCGTAGAACACTTTTTCCCTTGATTGTCTTTGCCCTGCTAGCCAGCGCTTGCGGCCGCTCAGACACCGAAGACCTGGCCCCCACCGACACCGCTCCACCCACCACTCTGGTAGAAACCCGGCCCACCTTGGTCGAAGAAAACGCCCCCGACTGGGTAGGCGAACCGGTCAACCTGCACGACCTCAACGCCGGCGACTGCTTCAACCAATACTCCTGGGCCACCGAAGACCGGCAAATAGAACTCAGCACCAAGGTGCCTTGCCAAGCCCCCCACCAATTCGAAATTTACAAACTGGTACAACACCCGGCCCGCACCGGCAGCCCCTGGCCTGGCGACGAAGAAATAGTGGCCTTCGCAATAAGCCAGTGCTACGAAAGCTTCGAAGGGTTCGTAGGGCTCATCTACGAACTCTCCGAACTGGAACTCGACTACCTCACCCCCAACCGCTCAAACTTCGAACACGAAATAGCGCAATTTCGCGGCGTGCACTGCTACCTCTATCTCGACCAAGGCGGCGAACTCATCGGCTCGTCACGCGGGTCGCAACGCTAAACGACCTCAACGAGAGCAAGCCCTGCCCATGATTGCGGGATAGCCCCCAACCCCTGGCCAGAATCTGGATGCCAATATTCGGCTAAACCCGAGCACTGTGCTCCCCGTCGAGTAGCAACCTGCAACCGTTGAGCCGTCGAAGCATCAAACCGAGAGGCGGCCAACGTCAACAAGTAAGCCAACTGAGGCCACACCGGGCCTCGCCAATAAGCCGCCGGATCAAAGACCGGTTCACCCCGATGCACCCCACACGGGCCAAACTCGCTGCCCAAAGCCTGGGGACTCACCAACTGCGCTAACGCTTGCGCCGCTACAGATGCATCCTCGGTTACCAGCAACGGCAACAACGCATCAGCAGTACGGCACCGGCCTGAGCCCTCAACCGCCGCCCCGGTATCTACCCACGTTGCTAAAGGCTCAACCCACCGGAGATCCAACGCTGTTGCTAACTGTTTCGCCGCTTTAGCCATGGATTGGTCACCGGTCACCGTGGCCAGTTCTTGCGCATTGAAAGCCACCAACGCATTAAACCCCACCGAACCCACCACGAACTCTGGGTTAGCCAAAGCTGCGCCATCCGGGCCTCGCTCCACCGTAGACACCAGACGATTCTTTTCATCCACCCACTGGTTTTCCGCAAAACCTCCCGGGCAAAAATCATCCCAGCGCGGGCTGTTATCAGCGCCCGACTCCCATGGATGAGCCAACAAAACAAGACCCGCCGCATCACGCCGGCGATCGTTTAACAAAAACCATAAACCCGCTTCCGCCGCTTCTATAACCCTCGCCGGCGGGTCCTGCCCGGCCCGGCACAGCGCCGCCACCGCATGGCCGTACATAGGCGGTTGGGTCAACGACGAACCCAAATCGCTACCCCACAATTCTCGGTGAAAACCCGGTTGGCGCACATAGTTGATGTGCGGCACAAACCCCGACGGTAACTGCGGACCAAACAACTGCGCCAACTCAGCCTGCGCCCGCTCCACGTTTTTCAAAGCCAACCAAATCAACACATGAAAACAAGAATCCCACAACCACTGCCACGGATAGACCACAGCGTTCGGAGCGGCATAACCTTCAGACTGCCAATGGTTGTTCATCATCTGAGCCACCGCCGACTCAAACCCTGCACCCTCTTGCCTTAGACCCATGCCAACCTGCACCTTCCTCTCCTTTCGCTTCGGCCCCACCGACGGAGTATCAGTCGTGGCCCGCAACTGGGCCCACATGCTGACCAAACAAGGTTTTACCGTGTCTTGGGTAGCGGGCGCCTTCGAACCCGGGTGGGATGCCCCCGGAAGAACCACCGTAGTGGCCGGGCTGAACATCAACGCCACCGCACCCCCCGACCCCAACCAACTTGAATCCGCTCTCGCCGACCAGGACCTGGTGGTGGTAGAAAACCTGCTCTCCATCCCGCTCAACTTGGCGGCTTCGCAAACCGTGGCTTCTTTGCTCAACGGACGACCAGCGTTAATACATCACCACGATCCGCCATGGCAAAGGAAACGTTTTGCCCACCTAACCGAACTCCCAGCCGATGACCCATCCTGGCGCCACGTCACCATCAACGACCTGACCAAAAAAGAAATGGCCGAGCGAGGCATTTATGCAGAAACTATTTACAACGGTTTTGACCCCAACCCGCCCACCGGAAACCGCTTGACAACACGCCGCCGATTAGGAATAGGCGACCACTCCCTACTGGTGGCCCACCCGGTGCGGGCTATAGAACGCAAAAACATTGGCCAAGCTCTCGAAGTAACCACCGCTTTAGGCGGCACCTACTGGCTTTTAGGGCCCGCCGAAGATGGTTACGGGCCACAACTGGCTACCGAATTGGCCGCCGCCCGATGCCCGGTGATCCACGCCCCGGCCGCCAACCGAGCAGACATTTATGCGGCCGCCGACCTAGTGGCCTTCCCCTCCACTTGGGAAGGTTTCGGCAACCCCCCGGTAGAAGCAGCCCTCTACCGCAAACCCGTATTCGTCGGCCACTACCCAGTAGCCGACGAACTCCGCGGCCTGGGCTTTCACTGGTTTGCGCCACAAGACACCGAAGCCATGGCCGAACGCCTCAATGACCCCAGCGAGTTGACCCCCCTACTTGACCACAATCAACAAGTAGCCAAAAACGAATTATCAATAGAACGCATGGGTCGACGTTTGGAGAACCTCATTGTTGAGGCAGGATGGCGACCATGAGCGACTCATCGGAGACCCCGGCTAAAGACCCCGTGCTGGTACAACGAGAACGAATGCGCCGCTTAGCTAGCCTCGGGCAACGCTCTGGTTACCTGGCTTTCGGCGTAGCGCTCGCTCTTTTCGCCGCCGGGCTAATCGGCCGCTTTACCGACACTGTGGCCACCATTTTATTAGCGCTGCTGATCTGTGGGTCGATAATTTTAGCTCCATCTATCGTGCTCCACCATGCCGTCAAAGCCGCCGACGACCTCGACGCAGAAAACTCCGCCTAACCCCGATACCAGCCCAAGGGGCAGTGTTTACTAGGGTGAAGCCATGACCGAAGTAATAACCGCACCCCGTTTGCCGGCCCCGGAACGCCGCAAACAACTCTTAGATACCGCACTACGGGTCTTTGCTCGGCAGGGTTACCACGCAACCTCCATGAACGCCGTGGCCAACGAAGCCGGGGTAACCAAACCGGTGCTCTACCAACACTTCGCCTCAAAACGAGAAATGTATTCCGACCTGTTGCGGGTTACCGCCGACCGTTTGGCCGATGCCATTGCCCAAACCCGCGTTGACCTCGGGGCAGAAGATACCCGTTGCAAGGTCGAGGCCGGATACCTCGGGTTTTTCCGCTTCTTCGATGACGTACCCGACGCTTTTTCGGTGCTTTACGGCCCCAGCCTGGGTCACGACCAAGAACTCCGCCACGTTGCCCAACGAGTGCAAGAAGAATTTGCCGCCCGTATGGCCACCTTTATAAGTGAGGTAGGCCACGAAGAAGCCATCATCATGGCTTGGGGCCTCAACGGTCTTATCGAAGGACTGATTCGCAATTGGATGCACGACGGTCGCCGCCGCAGCGCCGAAGAAATGGCCGCCCTCGCCACCCGCTTAGCTTGGGACGGCATGAAAAGCTTGGCTTAAGCCTCAGCAGCCAGCACTACCCCCCTAGTCAACCGGCCTCCGGGTGGGGCGAAATATCTAACGGCGGGTTTGGCAAGTTGTTGGCGGCCACCTCGGGCAAAAACTCTCTTAACCGAGTAGGCAACACCGGCACATCGCTGGCCAACAACTCGTCTACCCCCCACCAACGGGCACCCAAAAAAGCCGCCGCCTCTAAAGCCTCTAAATGTTGCGGCCGATACTCCCCGCCGTCGCACCACGCCACATGAATCTTCTCATCGCTATCAAAAAAGTATCCACCAAAAGTGAACTGCACTTGTTGGGTCCACACCACCGGGCCCATTTCGGCTTCGATACCGGTTTCTTCCCAAAGTTCACGGGCCGCCGCCACCCCTGAATCTTCACCCAGGTCAATACCACCCCCGGGGATTTCCCACCACGACGGTTTAAAAGGGTCCAAAGGGTCTTCGGCGTTGACCAAAAAAATCTCGTTCGACCGGTTTAGCAACACCACCCGAGCGGCCGGGCGTTTACGGCCCATCATTGGGCACACGCCACACAACGGCCCAACAAATCGAAACGGTGAGCATCGACCACAAAACCCCTTTGAGCAGCCGAAACAACCAGTGCCTCGATACCTGCCTCAAACTCATCGGACACCTCGAAATCATCTAGGCGACCGCACCCCGTGCATTCCAAATGATGGTGATGCCCGGTTAGCGACTCGTGAAGTTCAAACCGGGTGTGGTCGTCGCCCGCCGTCACTCGGCGCACCACACCAGCTTCGGCGAGTTCATTTAGGTTGCGGTAAGCCGAACTTTGCGCCAAACCTCGTTCCACCCCTTGGATTAATATTTCTGGCAGCGTCAACGGGCGAGCATCAGCAGCCAACACCTCGACCACCGCATGGCGAGACCGGCTATAACGCATCTGTGCCGCACGTAAACGCCGACCTACCGTGGTATGAAGTTCTTCGCCCGTGGCGTGTTGGTGACCCATAACCAGAGAGCCTAACCCAAAATCCTTACTGGGAATCAGTGAGAAGGTTTGGATCTCGGTGCATCAAAGCATTCCTTCGACACCGGCACACCAACACGCCATCTTGGTTGTGTACCCGATGCTCAAAAGTAACGATGCCCGTGGCGGGCTTTGATGCAGAAAGCCGAGCCGCCGTGACCTCCGTTTCAAACGACAAGGTGTCGTTCAAAAACACCGGCGCCGGAAAATCCGTTTCTTCAAAACCCAGGTTGGCCACCGTGGTGCCCAGCGTGGTGTCGGCCACGCTAACCCCCACCGCCAAACCGAGCGTCAACAAACTGTTCACCAAGCGCTGGCCAAACACCGTGGTGGCCGCAAACTCGGCATCCAAATGCAGCGGCTGGGGGTTGTGGGTCATGGCGCAAAACTCTTCATTGTCGGCTTCGGTAATCGTGCGCAACAAATCGTGCTTAATAACCAAGCCCACCGGAAGTTGTTCAAACCATCGGCCGCCGGTTGTCGAAGAAGTTGTCTCATCCATTTACCCATTGTGGCTTACCGGGCCACCTTTCCGTTGACTACGCTCCTCATCAATGGAACAACCTCTTTGGGCACCATCGCCCGGTCAAGCCGCCGCCACCCAAATGGCGGCCTTCGCTGATGCCGCTGGGTGCCCGCTTGACCAGCTTCATCAATGGTCCGTTAACCACCGAGAAGACTTCTGGGACTTGGTGTGGAGCCACTTTGGTGTAGTGGGCCACCGAGGTGACGGGCCCGCAATGATTCAGGTCGAGTCAGATCTGGCGGCCACCACGTTTTTTCCCGGCGCCACCTTGAACTACGCCGAAAACTTGTTGCAACGCAACGACCACCACCCCGCACTTATTTTTTGCGGCGAAGACAATGCCACCCGCACCCTTACCTGGGCGCAACTCCACCACTTGGTGTCACAGTTGCAACAAGGGTTAGTGGCCGCCGGGGTAAAACCAGGCGACCGGGTAGCGGCCTGGCTACCCAACATTCCGGAGGCCTACGCCATTATGTTGGCCTGCGCTTCACTGGGCGCCGTGTTCTCATCGGTCTCGCCCGACTTTGGCACCGATGCGGTAATTGACCGGTTTGGGCAGATTGAACCAAAAGTGCTTTTTTGCACCAACGGCTACCAATACGGAGGTAAACGCTTCGACGTAACCGACAAAGTAAGCCAAGTAATAGCGGCCTTGCCTAGCCTGAGACAGGTAGTGATGGTGGCCGACACGCAAGGTGACCTTCCCGCAGAAGCCTTGTCGCTTGACGATTTTTGCGCAGCGCACCCGGCCCAAGAAGTGGCCTTCACCCCGCTACCTTTCGACCACCCGCTTTACATCCTCTACTCCTCGGGCACCACCGGCGCCCCCAAATGCATAATCCACCGAGCGGGCGGCCTCTTGTTAAAACACTTGGTAGAGCACCGACTGCATTGCGATGTACGCCCCTTGGATCGAGTCTTTTACTTCACCACCACCGGGTGGATGATGTGGAACTGGCTCGCCGCCGGTTTAGCGGCCCAAGCGACCTTAATTTTGTACGACGGGTCACCTTTTCACCCCGACGGCCAACGCCTTTTTGACTTAGTAGATGCCCACCAAATCACCTTGCTCGGGGTATCGGCCAAATTCATCGACTCAGTAAACAACGCCGAGTTGCGGCCTATTGCTACTCACCGTTTGGAATCTTTGCGCACCGTTTGCTCCACCGGGAGCCCGCTTTCTGCCGAAGGGTTCCACCACGTTTATACCGACTGGAAACCCAACCTGCATGTGGCCTCTATTTCGGGCGGCACCGACCTGTGCGGTTGTCTGGTCGGCGGTAACCCCGCGGCCCCGGTATTTGCCGGGCAAATCCAAGGAGCAGTATTAGGCCAAGACATGGCCGTAGTTGACCAAGAAGGCCACGGCGTCGCCCCCGGCCAGCAAGGCGAACTGGTGTGCCGGTCGCCGTTTCCCACCATGCCACTGGGGTTTTGGGACGACCCGGAAAACCTGCGCTACCACGAAACCTATTTCGCCCGTTTTCCGGGGTACTGGCATCAGGGAGACTTCGCCGAACAAACCACTCAAGGCGGGTTCATTATTCACGGCCGCTCCGACGCCACCTTGAACCCCGGCGGGGTACGCATGGGCACCGCAGAGATCTACCGCATCGTGGAGGCCTTCGCCGAAGTGACCGAAAGCCTGGTCATCGGTCAGCAATGGGAAGGCGATGTACGGGTAGTGCTCTTTGTGGTCACCGCCAACCAGGCAGCCTTGGACGACGACCTGATTCAACGGCTTCGGACAGCAGTACGCACCGGAGCCTCCCCCCGCCACGTGCCAGCCGTAGTGATCTCCGTACCCGATTTGCCTCGCACCAGGTCAGGCAAGCTGGTTGAACTGGCCGTACGCAACGTGGTCGAAAATCGGCCCGTAACCAACGCCCAAGCACTCGCCAACCCCGAAGCCCTCGCCCACTTCCAAAACCTCCCCGCCCTTCAACCCACCCCCCTAGGGTCTGACCCTAGGTAAGCAGGTCAAGGCCGCCTGAATATTTTCAAACTGCTGCCGAAAAGACTCGTGGCTTTCTAAACTTAGGCGAGCCCGCCGTCGAATATCTTTTGCTGTCGGAGCGTTCGCCACCCCATAACGTTCAGCAATCTGTCGATCACTTAATCCAGACAATTCATGAGCATTTAGAAAAAGCAAAGCCCTGACGCTATTTCTTACCCCATTAATTGAGTGGAAAAAATTATCATATTGTCCACCAGTTACCGCAAGAACTGCTGCCTCAACAAGTTCAACCGGAACTAGGCTTTTTTTGCGGGAAAACTCAAGATCTTCGTCAAGATCCTCACCTGTTTGATCAATAAAGGTTGAATATTGCTCGCCCCCGGAACGAAGCATCTGCAAAACCATTTGATTATCCAACCAGGACGGAGCCCGAGCCTCTCCCAAATAGGCAGCATGACTTGACCACTCAAAACCCTCTAAAGACTTGACAAACCCATGAGCCACCGGGTTTTTATGCACATAGCGAACGGCGTTCAGCAAGTAAGCATCAGTGTCGATTAGCTTGGACTGAAACCGACCTCGGAACGGCGAACCATCAAAACCATTACCTTGATTAAAACGCTGGGCATAAATGCTGGCAAACCATTTAATACCCACCGACAAGTTGCCTAATGGGCAAATTAGTACAAGGTGATAGTGGTTACCCATAAGGCAATAGGCCAAGGTGTCAATCCCATATTTCTTAGACAGGCCAGCCAATAAATCCAAAAAGAGCAGTCGATCGTCACGTGTCCAAAAAACGTTCTTCCGGCATGCCCCGCGATTAACTACATGATGGACCAATCCTGTTGCATTACGTCGAAATCCCCGTGCCATAGCGCCAACTTACGCTAGGGGTGTGACAGTCCTTCTTGGTGAACCTGCTTACCTGGGGTCAGACCCGAGGTAAGCAGGTAGAGAGTTGAGGAAGCGGTAAGCGGCAAGCACCTGTGGGGTTATTTTTGGTAGTCGGAGAGGGGGACTTTGGCTACCTGAAGGTGGGCGAGTTCGTTCATAGAAACCACACTGCGGTGGCCCGATGACGCCGCCATTACCCGATTAATAGAGGTGTAATGCGCCTCGAAAAACATGGGCTCCGGGATCCCCATCAAATGAGCCAAATAAGCCGCCACCACCCCGCCATGGCAACCCACCACCACCCGGCCACCCGGATGCGCCGCAATAATCGCTTCCATGCCCGCCACCACCTGAGCCTGAAAAACCTCCGGATCCGGAATACCCGCAGCCACCATCTCCGCCCAAGCCGGCGTGCCCTTCAACTCCTCAATAGGGATGTACTCATTTTCCCCCACGTCATACTCAATAACCCGCGGCTCAATAATCACTTCTAAACCCAAACGCTGTGCCAACGGGGCCACCGTGCCCTGCGCCCGCAACTTCGGACTGGCATAAACCGCCGCAATAGGCGCCGCCGCCGGTCCATCCACCAACCAGTCAGCCAAAGCCTCCGCCTGGCGCTCCCCCAACACCGACAACGCCGGGTCAGCCTCCAAACCAGAAGCTGAATTATCTACCCGAAGCGGCAAACCATGACGCACCAACAAAAGTTCCATAGTTGCCAACGCTAGCCGCCCCACACCACCCGACTAACATCCGCAGCATGAAAATAGACAGCGGAATCAACATAAGTAACCCCGGCGACCTCCAAGACATTGCCCGCGAAGCCCGAGCCATTGAAGCTTCCGGATACGCCGGCGCATGGACCGCCGAAGTAGCCCACGACCCTTTCCTCCCCCACACCATCGCCGCCGAACACACCGACCGTATCGAACTGGGCACCTCCATCGCCGTCGGATTCGCCCGCAACCCCATGCTGCTCGCCAACCTCGGCCACGACCTTCAGCGCTACAGCCAAGGACGCTTCATCCTGGGCCTGGGCACCCAAATCAAACCCCACATCACCAAACGCTTCTCCATGGAATGGTCTCGGCCCGCCGCCCGCATGCGCGAAATGGTTTTAGCTGTCCGAGCCATATGGGAAAGCTGGGACAACAAAACCCCCCTAAAATTTCGCGGCGAATTCTACCGACACACCCTCATGACGCCCTTTTTCGACCCCGGCCCTAACCCCTACGGGTCACCCAAAATATTTATCTCCGCCGTCGGGCCCCTCATGACCGAAGTAGCCGGCGAAGTCTGCGACGGCATCATCTGCCACTCCTTTTCTACCGAGGCCTACCTCCGCCAAGTCACCCTCCCCGCTTTGCAAAAAGGACTCGACACCGCCGGTCGCAGCCTCAACGACTTCGAAATATCTGGCCCCGGGTTCGTCGTCACCGGCCAAAACGAAGAAGAAATGAACAAAGCCGCTACCGGCGTTCGTCGACAAATCGCTTTCTACGCCTCCACCCCGGCTTACCGGCCAGTGCTCGACATGCACGGTTGGGGCGACCTACAAAGCGAACTCAACACCATGACCAAACGCGGCCAATGGGCAGAAATGGGTGCCCTCATCGACGACGAAATGCTCGACACCTTTGCCATCGTTGGCGAACCCCACCAAATCGCCGACAAAATAAACGCCCGCTGGGGCGACTGCGTTGACCGTATGTCCTTCTACCAAGCCGGCAGTTTTCAAGACCACGAATTT
>Ga0302117_10000819_pt1 | contig 14275 bp, 10 predicted proteins | sample AG5_322_MG_FD_203112 | JGI IMG/M metagenome (GOLD analysis project Ga0302117, IMG submission 203112) | Marine microbial communities from Western Arctic Ocean, Canada - AG5_32.2 | ecosystem: Environmental > Aquatic > Marine > Oceanic | place: Canada: Western Arctic Ocean | collected 2017-10-01 | reverse complement strand
TGGTCTGGATTTTGAGACCTGGTCCGGCTTTTTCAACAACACCGGTATGCAGGTATTCACCATGTTGGCTGTCCTATCTACCGGTGCACATGCCTGGATTGGAATGTGGACTATCGGTTCTGACTACTTGCGAGAACACACGCTCGGTTCAGGGGCGACGACATTAAGATTTATCTATCAGGTTGGTTGTGTACTTATTATTGCGGCCTACCTGATCTGGGGTATCAATATTCTTTGGGGAAACAACTAGTATGAGCGATATTCCTGTTCTTGAATTTGATGCCATCATCATCGGTGGTGGTGGCTCGGGAATGCGAGCTGCACTGCAGTTGGCAGAGTCAGGTAGTAAAACTGCCGTTATTTCAAAGGTATTCCCAACCCGATCACATACAGTATCCGCCCAGGGCGGAATCACTTGCGCCATCGCGAGTGATGACCCTGATGATGACTGGCGCTGGCACATGTATGACACCGTAAAAGGGTCAGATTACATCGGTGACCAGGATGCGATTGAATATATGTGTAGTGTTGGACCAGAAGCCGTGTATGAACTGGAACACATGGGTTTGCCGTTTTCTCGAACGGAAAAAGGTCGAATCTACCAGCGACCCTTTGGTGGTCAGTCCAAGGACTATGGCAAGGGTGGCCAGGCTGCCAGAACCTGTGCAGCGGCAGACAGAACTGGTCATGCTTTACTGCATACCCTCTATCAGGGGAACCTGAAAGCGGGTTCAGTCTTTTTCAGTGAATGGTTCGCCGTTGACCTGGTCAAGAATTCCAACGGTGCAGTCGTTGGTGTAACTGCGATTTGCATGGAAACCGGTGAGCTTCATTACGTTAAGGCAAAGGCAACTGTCCTTGCGACGGGCGGAGCAGGTCGAATCTACCAGTCAACGACCAATGCTCTGATGAATACCGGTGATGGCACAGGCATGACGCTTCGTGCCGGATACGTTGTCCAGGATATGGAAATGTGGCAGTTTCATCCCACGGGGATTGCTGGTGCAGGTACTTTGGTAACAGAAGGCTGTCGAGGTGAAGGCGGTTACCTGATTAACAAAGACGGCGAACGTTTCATGGAACGTTATGCGCCGAATGCGAAAGACCTGGCGGGCCGGGATGTTGTCGCAAGAAGCATGGTGCTTGAAATACTGGAAGGTCGCGGTGCAGGAGAGAACGGCGATCACGTGCTGCTGAAGCTGGACCACCTGGGTGAAGAAATTCTTCATTCAAGATTGCCGGGTATTATCGAGCTGTCTAAGACCTTTGCTCATGTTGATCCGGTGAAGGAACCTATTCCTGTTGTACCAACCTGTCACTACATGATGGGGGGGCTTCCAACGAATGTTCATGGCCAGGCGATTACAATTGATGCGAGTGGCAACGACCAGATAGTGGACGGGCTGTATGCCGTGGGTGAGGCAGCGAATGTCTCTGTTCATGGGGCGAACCGACTAGGCGGAAACTCTCTGCTGGACCTTGTTGTCTTCGGGCGAGCCGCTGGCCTTCATATTACCGATGCGCTGGCACAGGGCATGGATTCAGGGGAAGCATCGGATTCTGACCTGGAAGCGTCGATGGTACGGCTGAATCGCTGGGATAACTCAAAAGGCGATGGCGAATCACCAGCAATGCTAAAGAAAGAACTGCAGCAATGTATGCAGCTAAACTTCGGTGTCTTCCGTAAAGAAGCGCCCATGCTGGAGGGTATTAAGAAGCTTGAAGAATTACGGGAGCGAATTGGCAAGGCATCGCTTAATGACGATTCACGAGCTTTTAACACTGCACGCCTTGAGGCGCTGGAACTGGACAACCTGCTGGAGATTGCCGAAGCAACTGCCATCAGTGCTGCGGGACGCAGGGAAAGCCGCGGTGCTCATGCTCGTGATGATTTCCAGACGCGGGACGATGAAAACTGGTTGTGTCATTCCATCTTTGATCCCAATACCAAAACATTGAGCAAGCGGGACGTTAACTTCGATCCGAAGACAGTTCCCACCTTCGAACCAATGGAAAGAACCTACTAGGGTTCGATAGAGACAACAGGAATTAATATGCAGGTAAGTGTATATCGCTACAATCCGGATGCGGATAAAGAACCCTACATCCAGGACTTCGATCTTGAGATCCCGGGTGGACGCGACTTGATGGTGCTGGATGTCCTTGAATTGCTCAAGGAGAAAGACCCATCGGTGAGCTATCGTCGATCCTGTCGCGAAGGGGTCTGTGGGTCAGATGGTGTCAGCATGAATGGCAAAAATGGCCTGGCGTGTGTTACACCACTCTCTGAAGTAGTCCGGGGCGGCAAACTTACCATCAAACCGCTGCCGGGATTACCTGTGATTCGTGATCTGGTCGTCGATATGGACCAATTTTACAAGCAATATGAAAAGATTAAACCTTATCTATTGAATGATGAACTGGCGCCCGGTCGGGAGCGACTCCAGTCACCGGAAGAGCGTGAAAAGCTTGACGGCCTGTATGAATGTATTCTTTGCGCGTGCTGTTCATCTTCGTGTCCTTCGTTCTGGTGGAATCCCGATAAATTCATTGGTCCAGCGGGATTACTTCAGGCTTATCGGTTTCTTGCTGACAGTCGGGATACGGCGACTGAAGAACGTCTTGCAGGTCTCGAAGACCCGTTCAGTGTTTTTCGCTGTCGTGGCATCATGAATTGCGTTTCTGTCTGCCCTAAAGGACTGAACCCCACTCGTGCTATTGGGCATATTCGAAACATGCTGCTGAAGAGAGCCATATAGCGCTCTACTGGGCATCAGGCCGCTGTCCAGTCCGTTTTAATGCCTGTACAATCTGCCTCTCGGAGTAGTCCCCATTGGTACGAGGTAACGGGATGGTAGATAGTGTGATGGATCGTATGTGGCGTTCAGGCCATATATCCGCTGGCAATGCCTCATACGTAGAGGATCTCTACGAGAAGTTTTTGGTAGATCCTTCTGAAATTCCAGACCAATGGCGAAGTTACTTCGAATCCTTGCCTAAGGTGGAAGGCGCCGACGCGCCGGATATCTCCCATGATACGGTTCGCAGCCATTTCCTGTTGCTGGCCAAGAACCAGGCGCGTGTTGTGCCTGTCTCTGCCAGCAGTGTTCACGCTGATCATGAGCGAAAACAATTTGCCGTCAGTGAACTCATCAGCGGCTATCGAAGAACGGGACATCTTAAGGCTAATCTGGACCCGCTCGGCCTCCAGGCTCCCCTGCAGGTGCCGCTACTGGAACTTGAATACCACAAACTATCTGCCGCCGATCTGGACACAGGTTTCCAGACGGGAGATGTTTTCTTCGGCCAGGGCGAAGCACCACTAAAAGACATAATAGCAGTACTGGAGAGTACGTACTGCGCATCAATCGGTGCAGAGTACATGCACATCTCTGATGAGGCTGAACAGATGTGGGTTCAGCAACGGATGGAGAGCGCCCGGTCCAAGCCTTCGTTTAGCGATGGCGTTAAGCGAAGAATTCTTGATCGACTGATCGCCGCCGAAGGTCTTGAAAAATACCTCGGTACCAAATATCCGGGAACCAAACGATTTGGCCTCGAAGGTGGTGAGTCTTTTATACCCTGCCTTGGGGAACTGATTCACCGCGCTGGCTCTTCGGGAGTCGTCGAGACGGTGATCGGTATGGCGCACCGTGGACGAATTAATGTTCTGGTCAACCTCCTGGGCAAAGACCCTGCTGAACTTTTTGATGAATTCGAAGGCAGGTACACGCCTGGGTTTGGTTCTGGTGATGTGAAGTATCACCAGGGTTTCTCATCCAACCTGATGACGCCGGGAGGAGAGATGCACCTGGCGCTTGGCTTCAACCCATCGCACCTGGAAATATCTGCGCCGGTTATCGTCGGTTCTGTTCGTGCGAGAATGGACAGGAGGCAAGACACCCAGGGTGAGAAAGTCCTTGCGATCAACGTGCACGGTGACGCTGCTTTTGCCGGGCAGGGTGTCGTGATGGAAACCTTCCAGATGTCGCAGACTCGTGGCTTCTATACAGGTGGTACCGTTCACATCGTTATCAACAACCAGATTGGTTACACGATTAGTGATCCAGTGGATGCGCGGTCGACGCACTACTGCACAGAAGTAGCCAAGATGGTTCAAGCGCCTGTATTTCATGTGAATGGAGACGATCCTGAAGCGGTTGTGTTTGTGTCGCAGCTTGCCCTCGACTACAGAATGGAATTCAAGAAAGACGTCGTCATCGATATCGTATGTTATCGCCGGCGCGGACATAACGAAGGCGACGAACCTGCGGTCACTCAACCGGTGATGTACAACAAAATTCGCACGCACCCGACTACGCAGACGCTATACTCAGACAAGATCATTGCTGAAGGTGCCATTGATGCTTCGGATTACCAGGCTCGTATCGAAGGCTATCGTGATGCCTTAGATGAGGGTAAAGCTGTCGCCTGGGATTTTTTGACCAAGCCTGATAACTCCATGCATGTTGACTGGACGCCGTACCTTGGCCATGACTGGGATATTCCGTCTGATACCACGTGTGAAGTGGACCGATTCCAGGAAATTGCTCGCGAACTGAACGAAATACCTGAAGGTTTCGTACTGCAAAAACAGGTAGAAAAGATCGTTGAAGATCGGCGCAAAATGGGTGCTGGAGATTTGCCATGCGACTGGGGCTTTGGTGAAATCATGGCCTACGCGACTTTGCTGGACCAGGGCTTCAGCATAAGGCTGATTGGTCAGGACGTTGGCAGAGGAACTTTCGCGCACCGGCATGCGGTGTTGCACGACCAGAAGGAAGGCACAACGTTAACTCCTCTCGCCAGTCTGGAGCAAGAGCCCAATCGGTTCTATCTCTATGACTCATTTCTCTCAGAAGAAGCGGTGCTCGCGTTTGAGTATGGTTATTCGGGTACTAGTCCAAATACTCTGGTGATCTGGGAAGCTCAATTCGGAGACTTTGCCAATGGTGCTCAGGTGGTTATTGACCAGTTTATCGCTTCTGGTGAGCACAAGTGGGCGCGACTCTCTGGTCTCACGATGTTATTACCCCACGGATACGAGGGCGCAGGACCTGAGCACAGTTCAGCGAGGTTAGAACGGTACCTGCAGCTGTCAGCAGAACACAACATCCAGGTGTGTGTGCCGACAACCCCGGCGCAGATGTTTCACCTGTTACGGCGCCAGGCTATTCGCCCACTTCGTAAGCCGCTAATTGTGATGACACCGAAAAGCCTCTTAAGACACAAAGAAGCTGTTTCAGATCTAGAAGACTTGTCTGATGGAGCGTTCCAGACGTTTATAGGTGACTTTCATACGGAAGATGCCTCGAATATTGAACGAATCGTGTTCTGTAGCGGCAAGGTTTATTACGACCTGCATGAGAAGCGGGTCGCAGATGGAATTAACAATGTTGCGATTGTTCGAATCGAACAACTGTACCCGTTTCCGGAGCTGGACATGCAGGCCACGCTGAAGATGTACCCGAATATCAAACATGCTGTCTGGTGCCAGGAAGAACCCATGAACCAGGGTGCATGGTATGCAAGCCAGCATCATATGCGTCGGGTTTTGCATCGGGTATTTCCGGACCTTTACCTTGCCTACACGGGGCGTGAGGCATCTGCGGCCGCTGCGGCAGGTTATATGTCTTTGCATGTGAGGCAGCAGCAACAACTGGTGCACGATGCACTGAGCGGAACTAATGAGAGTTAATTATGGTAGAGATTAAAGCACCTCAGTTTCCTGAATCAATCGCAGATGGTGAAGTGGCAGTGTGGCATGTTGCCGTGGGTGAAGCCGTGAGACGTGACCAGGTTCTCGTTGATATAGAGACAGACAAGGTCGTGTTGGAAGTAGTTGCCCCTTTAGATGGGATGCTTACCGTCATTCATAAGGCCGAAGGAGACACTGTTCTCGCGGAAGAAGTGCTGGGTGAATTTGAAGCTGGTGAAGTGGCTGTGGCGGCGCCAGAGGATGCAGGACCGGCTGCAGTGGCGCCGGTGGTTCAAACGTCAACCGACGAGGCGCCTTTAGCAGAGACAATCGCGAGCCCTGCGGCCAAGAAAATGGCTGATGAAAACAAAATTGACGTTACCCGTATCGAGGGAACTGGCAAGGGCGGCAGGGTCACCAAGGAAGATATTTTGAAAGCCGTAGCGCAACTTGAGGGCCAGAAAGAAAAAACTGCATCTACTACCATGCCGGGTCTGCCCAGCGCCACTGATAATGAAAGAATAGAGCGACGGGTACCGATGACCCGGTTGCGAGCGAGTATCGCTCGTCGGCTAGTTGAGGCCCAGCAAACAGCAGCCATGCTGACGACGTTCAATGAAATTGATATGCAGGCCATCATGGACCTGCGTGCCAGATACAAAGATGATTTTGCCAAATTCCACAATGGTACCAAGCTAGGGTTTATGTCCTTTTTTATCAGGGCGAGTGTTGAAGCGTTGAAACGATTTCCGGCGGTCAACGCGTCAATTGACGGTAGCGATATTGTGTACCACGGTTACCAGGACATTGGTGTTGCGGTTGGTTCTCCCAGAGGTTTGGTGGTACCGGTAATAAGAGAAGCCGATAGTCTGACCATTGCCGAGCTTGAGGACCAGGTTCGGGAGTTCGGTAACAAAGCCCAGGAAGGCAAGCTCTCGATCGAGGATATGACAGGTGGTACATTCACGATTTCAAATGGGGGAACCTTCGGGTCGCTGCTTTCAACGCCTATTTTGAATCCACCGCAGACGGGTATCCTGGGGATGCACAAAATCCAGGAACGTCCTGTTGCTGTTAATGGCGAGGTAGTGATTCGCCCGATGATGTATGTGGCTTTGTCCTATGACCACCGGTTAATCGATGGGCAGGAAGCGGTCAGGTTTCTGGTGACGCTTAAAGATTTTCTGGAAGAACCCGCAAGGATCCTGCTGGATCTCTAAACTCACAGCTATTGCGAGGATAAACGAGCTATGTCGTTGAACTTTGATGTCATTGTTATTGGCGGAGGACCTGCGGGTTACCACGCGGCAATACGGGCTGCCCAGCTTGGGCTAAACACAGCCATTGTCGAGAAGTGGCTCAATAAGGAGAATGCACCTGCCTATGGAGGAACCTGCCTGAACGTTGGCTGTATCCCTTCCAAAGCGCTGCTTGAGGCTTCCTACAAATTTGTTGATACCCGTGATCACCTGGGTGATATCGGTATTAAGGTTAAAGGGGTTACAGCTGATATACCGGCGGTTATTGCGAAGAAAGATGAAGTGGTCGGCAACCTGACGAAGGGTGTTCAGGGGCTGCTGAAGAGTAATGGTGTCACCACATTTGAAGGTATGGCCGTACTGCGTGCAGGACGAAAAGTGGCGTTCACTGCTCACGATGGAAAGGTAGAGGAACTGGTTGCGGAACACGTGATTATTGCCACCGGTTCGGTGCCTATTAATATTCCACCTTGTCCGCTCACCGATGGCCTGATCGTTGATTCAACGGGAGCGCTGGATTTTACAGCCGTGCCCAAACGTCTGGGTGTGATTGGCGCAGGCATCATCGGTCTTGAGTTGGGTAGTGTCTGGAGCAGGTTCGGTTCAGAGATTGTGGTTCTTGAAGCATTGGACGTTTTCCTGCCAGCAGCAGATAAGCAGGTTGGTAAAGAGGCTGCAAAACAATTTAAGAAGCAGGGCATGGATATTCGGCTCGGCACCCGGGTGACGGACTCTGAAGTAAAAGGTAAAAAAGTCACGGTGACCTATACCGATGCAGAAGGTGACAAAAAGGAAGTCTTTGACAAAGTGATTGTTGCGGTCGGGCGACGCCCCTATACAGAAGGGCTGTTAGCCCCGGATTCTGGGGTTTCGCTGGATGATCAAGGGTTCATTCCTGTCAGTGATGTTTGCGTGACCGAGGTGCCGGGTGTATATGCCGTAGGTGATGTTGTTCGAGGACCGATGCTTGCTCACAAAGGCATGGAAGAGGGCATTATGGTTGCGGAGAGAATTGCAGGGCAGAAAAACCTTGTGAACTACGACCTGGTACCTTCCGTTGTTTATACACACCCCGAAATCGCATGGGTCGGAAAAACTGAACAGGAGCTTAAAGCCGCCGGCGTAAACTACCAGGTGGGAAGTTTTCCAATGGCTGCCAGTGGCAGGGCGATGGCGAATAACGATACGACCGGCTTGGTTAAAGTTATCGCTGATGCTGCTACTGACAGGATTCTTGGCGTGCATATCATCAGTGCGCATGCGTCGGAAATGATTGCTGAGGCTGTGATCGCCATGGAATTCGGTGCCAGCTCAGAAGACCTTGGGCTCACTATGTTCGCGCACCCCACGCTGTCCGAAGGATTGCATGAGGCCGCTCTTGCGGTATCAGGTCACGCGATTCATATCGCCAACCGAAAACGAAAAAAATAGATTTTAATAGATCAATTCACACTCTTTTTTAAATTAAACAGGATCAGATTGTATGAACCTTCATGAATACCAGGCCAAGCAGCTATTCGCTGAGTATGGATTGCCTGTCTCCCAGGGTATCGCTGTAGACACCGCGGATGAAGCGGTTGCGGCAGCGAAAGAAATAGGCGGTGACAAATGGGTGATTAAAGCCCAGGTCCATGCCGGTGGCCGAGGGAAAGCCGGTGGTGTGAAGCTGGTCAGCTCGGAGGATGAGATTCGAGAGTTTGCGAACCGTCTTGTCGGCACCAATCTTGTGACATTTCAAACGGATGAGAAAGGTCAGCCCGTGAGCAAGATATACGTTGAAACTTGCACTGACATCGAACGTGAGTTGTACCTTGGCGCGGTAATTGATCGTTCTACGCAGCGCGTAACGTTCATGGCCTCAACCGAAGGTGGCGTGGAAATTGAAAAAGTTGCAGAGGAAACACCGGAAAAAATTCTACGGGCGACAATCGATCCAATGATCGGTGCCAGTCCCTACCAGGGCCGGGATATTGCTTTTCAGCTGGGGCTCGAGGGCAAGCAGGTTAATCAGTTCGCAAATGTGTTTATGAAACTTGCCAGGTTATTTGACGAATGCGACATTGCACTGATCGAAATTAACCCGCTGGTTGTCACTACCAATGGCGACATTCACTGTCTGGATGCAAAGCTGTCTATAGACAGTAATGCGCTTTATCGACAAAAACATATTGGTGAAATGCGAGACCATTCTCAGGAAGACGAACGGGAAAACCAGGCATCAGAGTTCAACCTCAACTATGTCGCTCTCGAAGGGAACATCGGTTGCATGGTTAATGGCGCAGGTTTGGCAATGGGAACAATGGACCTTGTGAAACTTCATGGTGGGCAACCTGCTAACTTCCTGGATGTTGGTGGCGGAGCCAACAAGGAAGCAGTTAGCGAAGCCTTCAAAATTATTCTTTCCGATGAAGGTGTGAAAGCTGTGCTGATCAATATATTTGGGGGAATCGTGCGGTGCGACATCATCGCCGAGGGGATCATTGGCGCAGTCAAGGATGTGGGTGTCAGCGTTCCAGTGGTCGTCCGGTTTGAAGGAAATAATGCGGCGCTGGGTGTAAAGACTCTCGCTGAAAGTGATGTGGATATTATTGCAGCAACGAGTCTTACTGACGCAGTTGAACAGGTAGTAAAAGCGGCAGGAGGTGCGTAATGAGTATTTTGATTGATAAATCCACGAAGGTTATTTGTCAGGGCTTTACCGGGTCCCAGGGAACGCTTCATTCTGAGCAGTCCATGGCGTATGGCACGAAGATGGTTGGCGGTATTACACCGGGTAAGGGTGGCCAGGAACATCTAGGTCTGCCGGTATTCAATACCGTTCGGGAAGCTGTCGAGACAACCGGTGCGCAGACATCTGTGATCTATGTACCAGCGCCTTTCGCGAAAGAGGGAATGCTCGAAGCTGCGGCTGCTGGTATCAAGCTCATTGTATGTATTACGGAAGGAGTACCGACATTGGATATGCTTGTTGTTAAGGCAAGCCTGGATGCGCAGGGTGTTCGCCTGATTGGGCCTAACTGCCCTGGTGTTATTACCCCGGGTGAATGCAAAATCGGTATCATGCCTGGCGATATTCACCTTCCGGGGAAAGTCGGTATTGTTTCTCGTTCGGGCACGCTGACCTATGAAGCCGTTAAGCAAACAACCGACCTTGGGTTTGGGCAAAGCAGCTGTGTAGGAATTGGTGGTGACCCCATTCCTGGTAGCAACTTCATCGATATCCTTGGCATGTTTGAAGATGATCCGCAGACTGAAGCGATTGTCATGGTAGGCGAGATTGGAGGAACGGCTGAAGAAGAAGCCGCCGAGTTCATCAAATCAAATGTATCCAAGCCAGTAGTGGGCTATATCGCTGGTGTTACGGCGCCTCCTGGCAAGCGTATGGGGCATGCGGGTGCAATTATCGCTGGAGGTAAGGGAACCGCAGATGAAAAATTTGCATCCCTTCAGGCCGCTGGTGTCAATACCGTGAAGAGTCTTGCTGATATCGGTAAGACACTACAGGAAGTCACCGGTTGGTAAATTTTGGTTCGGCAATCAAAAGGCGGCGGCTGGCCGCCTTTTTTTAAGTGAACAAACTATGCTATCCATGAAAACAAATTTGACGCTACTTCTCTGTTTTATAATTGCTTCAGGATGTACTGTCCAGCATGACAGCATGAATGCCATCTTGTGGATCCAGACTTCTGCTGAGTACCAGAGCAATTCAGAGATGGTCTTTAATGTCGCTGAATCTAGATTGTCCCTGCTCCGGGATAAGCAGGATGTGACCGCCGACATTGACCAGGCGAAGTCTTTTGGCTGTAGTGCCGGTACTTCATGCCCGGGCCTGGCGGCGGCGGGGCTGATACCTGCCGTTGTACTTGATGTCGATGAAACTGTTCTTGATAACAGCGTCTTCGGGGCGCGGCTTATAAAAAACGGCGGGCAGTGGAAGCCCGGGGCCTGGGACGATTGGGTCTCCGAGAAGTCAGCCATTCCTGTTCCCGGGGCTCTTGCATTTGTTGAGCGAGCCAGGGCTGAAGGGGTCGCGGTGATATATGTGACCAATCGAAGATGTTCTGTGCGTGAAGGTACAAGTGAGTCATCTTCTAACAAACCATGTCCGCAAAAGTTAGATACGCTTGAGAACCTTGTTACGGCAGGATATCCACCATTGGCATCTGTCGACTTGCTGATCCTCCAGGGCGAACGACCCGAGTGGGATAGCTCTGAAAAGCAGCCCAGGCGGCAACACATTGCCGAGCGTTATCGAATAATGATGTTGATAGGCGATGACCTGGGTGATCTTGCGTCTAATATCAAAAAAACCAGTGTTGAAGAGCGGGCCCGGTTTGTTTCGGCTCACCAATCCCTGCTCGGGGAGTACTGGTTTCAGTTAACTAATCCTGCTTATGGAAGCTGGCGGGGCGCGCTCAACGGCAAACCAGCCCAGGATTACCTCCGGCTGAATTAGCCCACGGGCTGAGCGGCGGTTGCCGGTTCGAGATATATCTCTACTGTATTAGTGCATTCGCCCCTTGAAAAAATGCCCTGCTGACCCCATTTCCGGTGGTAGTTCCGAATAACTTAGATTGGAAAAACTTCGATTAGGAAAACAAGGCACCGAAATGACCACTGCGCAAAAAGAAACTCTGGGTTTTCAGTCAGAAGCCAAACAGCTATTGCACCTGATGATCCATTCCCTGTACAGCAACAAGGAAATATTCCTACGGGAGCTTGTCTCCAATGCCAATGATGCGATAGATAAGCTCAGGTTCGAGTCATTGTCTAATACCGAGCTGGCCTCGGTAACTGAAGAATTACGTATTCGTATTGATGTGGATGGAGATGCCAAAACCGTGACCATAACGGATAACGGCATAGGTATGACCCGCGACGAGGCGATCTCGCACCTTGGTACGATTGCGAAGTCCGGCACAGCCCAATTTCTGGATTCGCTCACAGGAGACCAGAAGCAGGATTCGCAGCTTATCGGCCAGTTTGGTGTCGGGTTTTACTCAACGTTTATAGTTGCAGACAAAGTTGTCGTCGAGTCCCGTTCCGCGAAAGCGCCGAAGGACGAAGCTGTACGCTGGACCTCCGAAGGTGAGGCTGAATTTGAAGTAGAGACCATAGCGCGTGAAGAAGCGGGTACTTCTGTGACCCTTCACCTGAAGCCGGACGAAGCTGAGTTTGCCGATGGCTGGCGAATTAGAAACATTGTGAAGAAGTATGCGGATCATGTCTCCGTTCCGGTTGTCATGAAGCAAATGGCAACAGAGGAAGACAAAGAGCCGGAAGACGAAGTTGTCAACTCTGCGAAGGCCCTCTGGACCCGATCACGCTCTGATGTTTCAGAAGACGAGTACAAGGAATTTTATAAACTGGTTTCACACGATTTCCAGGATCCCCTGAAGTGGAGCCACAACAGGGTAGAGGGGAAGTTGGACTACACCAGTCTGTTATATATTCCTTCCAAGGCCTCCTTCGACCTCTATCAGCGCGAATCTCCTCGAGGCGTGAAGCTATACGTGCAGCGAGTCTTCATCATGGATGACGCGGAGCAGTTTTTGCCGCTGTACCTCAGGTTCATTCGGGGAATAGTAGATTCCAACGACCTTTCTCTGAACGTGTCCCGGGAAATTCTCCAAAAAGATCCTGCCATTGACTCAATGCGCAGTGCACTCACAAAACGTTCGCTCGACATGATTGAAAAACTCGCGGACGACGAAGAAAAGTATCAGGTCTTCTGGGATGAGTTTGGCCAGGTGTTAAAAGAAGGGCCTGCGGAGGACTTTGGTAACCGTGAAAAAGTGGCAGGGCTCCTAAGGTTTGCAACGACAGAATCGGCTAGCGCAACCCAGAACCAATCGCTAAAAGCCTACATCGAGCGAATGAAACCTGAGCAGGAGAAGGTCTATTATGTGGCGGCAGAGAACTATCACATGGCTGCCAATAGTCCACATCTTGAGATTTTCAGGAAGAAAGGTTTGGAAGTTATCCTGTTTCACGATCGGATCGATGAATGGCTGGTGAGTCACTTGGCAGAGTTCGACGGAAAGCAGTTCCAGGACGTCGCTAAAGGTGAACTTGATCTGGGTGACCTGCAAGACACCGAGGAAAAACAACATCAGGAAGAAACTGAAGAAGAGTTCAAGGGACTGGTTGAAAAGATCTCTAAGCTTCTTGAAGAGAATGTCGAAGAAGTTCGAATGACCCATCGTCTCACCGAGTCTCCTGCTTGTCTTGTAGTCAGTGAAGATGACATGGGGATGCAGATGCGACGGGTACTTGAATCAGCAGGACAAGTTGTTCCCGAGAACAAGCGTATTTTTGAGTTGAACCCTGATCATCCTCTGGTTCAGAAGCTGAACGACGAATCTGACAGTGATCGGTTCAATGATCTTGCGAGGATATTGTATGACCAGGCTCAATTGGCGGAGGGGAGTCAACTAAATGAACCTGCGACCTATGTGACGAGGCTGAACAAGCTTTTACTGGAACTTTCGAAATAGACTTAAGGCTATCCGTGGGACGGTTAGTAGGCGCTGCCGGTTTGTTGTTCCTGATGACTGTCGCGCAAGTTGCCGATCACCGATTCCAGGGCACGGCTGAACAGCAGTCCATCACTGATGATAGAGACTGTTCCGTCGTGTAGTTCGCCTGCAAGTCCCATCTTTGTCTTTTCGACGATTTTCACACCCTGGCGGTTTACGAAAATGAATTTGTCGACCGCGCTGATTTTTGCTGCCAGCTTACAGCGAGTGTTGTGATCGTCTTCCCCGGCGAACTCGACCTACATACCGATACTCAGGTTATCAACCCGAGCCACGGCAGGATGATTTTCGTTATTAAAAAACCCAACGTCAGCCAGTGCGACCTTGATGATTGTTATCTGGGTGCGACCGATAAGTTCTTTGATAGGAATGGGAACAGATGGGTCCTGCCATATCGCCTCATAAAGCAGGGTAACCAGGTTGATAACGTCTGAAGAATGGCGGTCTACAGCGATGACCATATTGCCTTCTTTCTGTGACTCCTGGAGTATTTCATCTAGAGATTACCAGATATCGAGTCTTTCAATTTCTTCCATCGTCGAAGCAGCGATTGGAGGTCCGGCGGCATTGACCATACCCTATAGTGCGACGATGAGGTCCAGTTCTTCTTCCTGGACCAGAGATAGCGTCTCAAAGTTGAATATGGTTTGCTCTTCTGTGACTTCCCGGCCCATGAGTTCGTCAAAATTGTTATACAGGTTCGTGACGAACCGCATTAGAATTTCATTGGATTGCTGTGAGAGGGCCTTGAAATCTTCAATAGGGTCGATGATCAGGGG
>Ga0302117_10000812_pt1 | contig 14317 bp, 8 predicted proteins | sample AG5_322_MG_FD_203112 | JGI IMG/M metagenome (GOLD analysis project Ga0302117, IMG submission 203112) | Marine microbial communities from Western Arctic Ocean, Canada - AG5_32.2 | ecosystem: Environmental > Aquatic > Marine > Oceanic | place: Canada: Western Arctic Ocean | collected 2017-10-01 | reverse complement strand
CCGCAAGCCTGCAGCGGGATATGGTGTTTCCCAACACCGCGGACTATCTGGTACTCACGGCCGACCTGCACACACACACCGTTTTTTCCGACGGACACGTGTGGCCCAATGTGCGCGTTGAGGAAGGCCTGCGTGACGGGCTGGATATTCTCGCGATAACGGAGCACCTCGAATGGCAACCGCATCGCGCAGATCTGCCGAACCCGGACCGGAACAGGGCCTATGCCATCGCCCGAGAGGCGGCGACCGATGAGCCTATCCTGGTCGTTCCGGGTGTTGAAATAACTCGCGAGTTGCCGACAGGACATATCAACGCGATTTTCGTCGAGGACGCAAACCCCTTGGTTCAGCTAGATGCGGGCGCCGACGATGAAGCGGGCATGGCGGCGCGTCTGGATGCTTTGCCTGATTGGGGGTCAGAGCGTGAAGTTAATGAATACTACGTCAGGACGGGTCTATGGGCGGCCGATGCCGCCGTCAGCGCTGCTAACGGCCAGGGTGCGTTTTTGTTCTGGAATCACCCATCCTGGTCGGAACAGGCCCCCGATGGCAAGCCGCCGGTATCACCGCAGCACCAGCGCTGGTTTTCGGAGAAGCTGTTGCACGGCATCGAGGTGGTCAACGGCGTCTCGTACTCGCCGGAATCCTTTCAGCTTGCGATTGACCATGATCTCGCGCTGATTGGTACCTCGGATGTGCATGATCTCATTGACTGGGATTACCTCCCGGAGCTGGGCGGTCATCGTCCGGTAACGCTTGTTTTCGCTACATCTGCACAGATGACTGCCGTGCGTGCTGCGCTGTTTGCAAAGCGAACTGCGGTTTGGTTCCAGGACACTCTACTGGGACGGGAGCGGGAGCTAGCCCCGTTGGTGAAGGCGAGCATTGTTGTAACGTCGGCGCACTATCTTCCAGAAACCACACTTGTTCAGGTGCGTCTTGAAAACCGCTCGAGCGTGCCGTTTCAGTTGCAGAATCTTTCGAATTTTGGCGATCAGAACAACCCCGGCCCCGTGACTTTATCGGCGCTTGGTGCGCTCACCCTTGAGCTCGCGACAGAGGTGCGCCTTGCGGAAATCAGCTGGCCAGTAAGGGTTGTTAACGCGTATACGACGCCCAATACGCAGCTGGTAATCACGCTCAGCAGCCCGGTCGCAGATGCAGAGTGAAAATCGGTGATTCGGTGTCGGTAATCTCAGATCGATTTCAGTACCGCCAGGCCCTTGAGATACCTTTGGGTTCATGTAATCTAGCCCAAGGATGAGCGCGCTCCGTCACCAGGGGCTAGGTAGCAAGAGTGTTCCTCAGAGAGCATATCGATCTTGGAAATCAATTCTATCTTCCCTGATAAACTAGATCGAGGTACCCCCTTCCCAAAAGAGCCTAATTGTGGTGTCCACACATCCATAAAGTAGTTCTACCAGTATATATGCAACATCGAAATTTTATGACGTTGGTAACCCGATGAAGAAAGCAGTTCTTTGGATCAGTGTATTTTTTCTCACAGCCTGCGGTGGAGGCGGTTCATCGCCGCCAATTTCACAAGCTGCGGTGGTGGACTCTTCGCCAGCTGTGCCGGACGTCTCAATTATAGAAAAAAATACAATCACCCAGAGCATCGATGGTCAGCTAGTAGACCGGCCCTATCTCATTCGTTACCCCGAAAGTCCCTCGGAAGACAATTATCCTGTGGTGTTCTTTTTTCATGGTGCGGGCGGTACTGGTGAGGATTGGCTGAGCAATAATGTTGATGTTTCCATATTGATTGATGATGGAAAATTCATTGGTATTTTCCCTGATGGTTTCGATAAGCACTGGAATGTAAGCAACGAAACTAATGCGGATGATGTCGGATTCGTTAGCTTGATTATTAATGATTTGGACGGTACGGGATTATTTGATGTTAATAAAATCTACGGCGTTGGCATCTCTAACGGTGCAGGGCTGGTTAATAGAATCGCTAAAGAGACCACTCATTTTAATGCAATTGCCCCGATAATTAGCCAGCAGACCGTCACTATTGGTGAAATTGTTCCGTCTCGGGCTGCATCAGTTTTTCAAGTCAATGGCACCGAAGATAATTTGATTCCAGTGAATGGGGGAAGTGGCGCTGCCGGCAGCATATTCATGTCTGCGCAAGCCAGTGCAGAAAATTGGGCGTTAAATTTCAATTGTAATATGACCCCCACAATTCAGAATATAACTTGGGGAAGTCAAGCCGTTAAGCAATATACATTCGGGTCATGTATAAATAACCAAAAGGTGAGGTATTTACTGGTCGAGGGAGCAGGACATAGTGCAGACTTTGGTGAAAGTGTCGATTTGTATGGAGCAATTTGGAGGTTCTTTATCTCCACTGATGTCGACTTACCGGCGCGTAATGTTAAAGTTTTATCGCTTGGAGATAGTTATACAGTTGGCGCGAGTGTCTGTAATACCTGCAGTTTTCCTGAGCAGTTAAAAACTAGTTTGGAAGTGGAATACTCTGAGCAGGATGTGATTTCTCTAGAGGTGATAGCAAAGACTGGTTGGACGACCACTAATTTAAAAAATGCGATTATATCTGAAGACCCGCCGAACGATTTCGACCTAGTGACTTTGTTGATTGGGGTAAATAATCAGTACCAAAGTAAAGCGTTTAGTGTGTACGAAAGTGAATTCATTGAGCTGGTAAACTACGCCATTTCTTTTGTGGGTGGTGATGCGGCTAAATTAATTATCATTTCCATTCCTGATTATGCTTATACGCCTTACGGGCAAAACGGCAATCCTCAAGCCATTAGCGCAGATATAGATATGTATAATAGTTTTGCAGAAGATTATGCTGAAGAAAATAGCCTTACTTATGTTTATATTACTGACATAACTCGGGAAGGATTAAATAACCCAAACTTAGTCGCACTTGACGGATTACATCCATCGGGGCTTGCGTACACTAAGTTCGTAGAGCGTATACTGCCATTTGCCTTAGACAAAGTGGACTAACCTAATATTTATTCTAAGCCCTAATCGCTATGAAAATGAATACTCGCACTAGATCGAGATGCTCATTTAAAAGTGTAGCTGTGTAGCATACGCAGTCGAATAAAAGGCAAATTTTCCAATAAATCAATGATGTAGTCTTTATACACGACTTATTTTTTAATCACTCAACTCTGGCAGTGTTGAGGTCAGCGGTTTGATCCGGCTAGGCTCCACCAAAAATACTAATCCTTAGCATAGATGTGCGGAGGATTTTTGGTTTTAGATACGCTAATTTAGCGCCTCATTTATCGAGGTTGAGGGGTTAGGCTGGTGATTGCAAACGACCGTGCGGGTGCCTACAGAATAGAATATGATGGCGTTTTTAGGTGTATTGCTCTCAACCTACATCTAAGGTTAGCGGCGGTGGGGCTGACTGCGATTGAGGCTGATAAGCTGGCTGTAGCACCAATGTGATTGCCGAGTATTTTCACTATCATCTTTTTGTATATATAACGATACAGAAGCTACCTTCGTATTACTGCAATCAAATAGCGTCTAGTATTCCCATTTTAGCGTGTGCTGCCTGGGTCGCAAGATCCGCAAGCTGCTGAGCATAACCATTGGCATTAACCACATCCCCCATAATTAATAAGGCTGGAGAGGGTAGTGGATGCTGCTCTAATTTGTCGGCGATATCGCTAACGTTGCCTAGTAACACTTGCTGTTCGTCAACGGTTCCCTGAGCCACTACAGCAAAGGGAGTCTCGGCTGCACAGCCACGCTCTAATAGGTTAGAGGTAATTTCGCGAAGGTTGGATAGCCCCATATAAAACACCACGGTGCTGTTTTTTTGTAGTGCCAGATCCCAGTTGATATAAAGCTTGCCCTCTTGGCGATGGCCGGTAATAAAGGTAACCGCATGGGCATGATCACGGTGGGTTAGGGGGATTTGTGTGGCCGCGGCACAGCCAATAGCGGCGGTGATGCCGGGCACAATATGACAGCGGATATCCTGCTTGTTGAGATGCTCGACCTCTTCACCACCGCGGCCAAAAATAAATGGGTCACCGCCTTTGAGGCGCACTACGTTTTTGCCACAGCGCGCCAGTACAGCCAGAAGTTCGCAGATCTTTTCTTGTGGCAGGCTGTGCTGATCTTTCTTTTTACCCACATAAATCAGGTCACAATTGTCACGCGCATAATCGAGTAGTGCGGGATTGGCTAGGCGGTCGTAGACAATGGCGTCAGCTTCTTTTAACAGGCGCATGGCTTTTACCGTAATCAGTTCAGGGTCGCCTGGCCCTGCACCTACTAGATAAACCTGGCCTATGGCTGGTTGCGCGGCTGATTTTTCAGTCTCTGGCTTATTGGCAAATAGATTAACAATTTTACTGTTCATAAGAGGTCCAGTTGTGCCGCTTACGCGGCGCTGTCGATTGAGGAAGTTAACGCATTCGCCACTAGGGTATTTAACTCAGGAATACAGGAGCCACAGTTGGTGCCGCATTTAAGTTGTTGGCCCAATGCCGTGGCAGAGTTGGCGCCGTCGGCAATGGCCGCAACAATGGCTTGTTCGCTGACCTTAAAACATGAGCAAATTAATTTACCATCCGCAGTTGCGGTGCCCGATAACAGCGGCCAGTAGGTCTCGGCGACAGGCTGTGATAGTAGCGCGCGTATCCATAGGTTGTCGGGCAGCGCATTTTTGTCTTGATGGCTAAAGATCGCCAGCTCGATACTCTGGTCACTAAAGCATATGAGACGCTGGTCTGAATTGCTGGGATCGGAAAAATGCTCATAGGCCTGCGCTGGACCCTGGTCGGTAAGCCGTTTGGCGGCGATAAAATCTTCCCAGTTGATGTTGGCTTCAACAGCTACCTGATAGATAAACCCCAGCCCATCGGAGAGGGGCGCGGCGGTCCAATTTATAAATTGGGTACAGTCGAGTTTGCTACGGCTGACCAAACTGGCCCAGACCGGTGCGGCTATTTTTACCAGAGCTGCGCGGCTGTATTTAAACTCTGGTTGACCGGAAACGGCATCGATTATGGGCGCTACCAGGGTGTCAACTCTGGCGCTGCTGGCGTACTGATCATTCCAATGAATGGGCACAAAAAGCTGATGATTGCCCATGCCTTGATCCACAACAGTTACCACGTTAATGCTGCCGCCTTTGGTAGAGACCTGGGCAAGATCGCCGTCGATCAATCCTGCGGCTGCGGCTGTATCTGGATGCATTGCGACAAAGGGTTGATCTATATGACTAAGCAATGTGCTGGTTCGCGCGGTGCGGGTCATGGTGTGCCACTGGTCGCGAATGCGTCCAGTATTCAAGGTCAGGGGATAGTTGTCGTTGCGTGTCTGGGTTTGAGGCAGCTGTGCACTAATGGCAACAAAATTGGCTTTTCTACTTGGCGTATTAAATAGGCCGTCTTCAAACAGTCGTGCAGTACCCTTGGGTTTGAGTTCGGTAACTGGCCATTGAATAGGGTCTAGCTGGTCGTATTGCTTTTCCGACAAATTGCTGAGACCTTCTATATTAAACAGTCTGTTACCGGTATTTTTAAACTGACTGAGTTGGGCATGTTCAATAAATATATCTCTGGGTGAACTGTAGGCAAAGGCGTTATTAAAGCCCATGGCTTGTGCAACCTGCGACATGATCCACCAGTCTGACTTGGCTTCGCCCGCTGGAGGAACCAGTGCACGCTGACGGGAAATGCGGCGCTCGGAATTAGTGACTGTGCCGGATTTTTCGCCCCAACCACTGGCGGGTAAAAGTATATTGGCGGTGGCCGTGGTGTCAGTCTCGGCAATACAGTCTGAGACGATTACTGTGTCGCAATTTTGCAATGCTGCTCTCACACGATCAGCATTGGGCATGCTAACCACTGGGTTGGTACCCATAATCCAGATAGCTTTGATTGTGCCGTCGGCAACGGCATCAAATAGATCAACGGCTTTTAAGCCGGGCGTTTGGCTGAGGCTGTCGGTATTCCAGAACTCACTAACAGTGGCGATATTTTCTGGGCTGTAATCCATATGGGCGGCCAACATATTGGCCAGACCACCCACTTCACGACCGCCCATGGCGTTGGGTTGGCCGGTAATTGAGAACGGGCCCATACCGACTTTGCCGATGCGACCTGTCGCCAAGTGGCAGTTAATAATGGCATTACATTTGTCGGTGCCTGTGGCGGACTGATTAATACCCATGGAATAGAAACTAATGGTTTTTTCAGTCTCGGCAAACCACTGATAAAAGGTCTGTAAGTCCTGTGCGCTAACAGCAATCTTTTGGGCAAGCTCAGTGGAGGCTAATGCCTTGGCTTCGGCCCTTGCTGCTTCAAAGCCTTGGGTATGCTGTGCAATGTAATCCTGATTGAGATTGCCGCTCTGTTCCAGATAGGCAAGTAGGCCGCTAAATACAAAGGCGTCTGCGCCGGGGGCAATGGCCAGATGCAGGTCGGCCAGATCACAGGTAGCGGTGCGACGCGGGTCTATAACCACCACGCGCATGGCGGGATTGTTGGCTTTGGCGTCGGAAATTCTGCGGTATAGAACTGGGTGGGTCCAGGCTGCGTTGGAGCCGGTAAGTACCAGCAGATCACATTGTTCGAGGTCTTCGTAGTTGCAGGGCACGGCATCGGCACCAAAGGCGCGTTTGTAGCCGGCCACTGCTGACGACATGCAGAGTCTTGAATTGGTGTCTACATGGCTGGTGCCAATAAAGCCTTTGGAGAGTTTATTAGCGACATAGTAGTCTTCGGTTAGTAGCTGGCCAGACAGATAAAAGGCAATGGCGCCGGGACCATATTGGTCGCGGATCCTGCTCAATTTGTCTGCCACTGTCGTAATGGCGGTTGGCCAGTCGACAACTGTGCCTTCAATGCTTGGTTGCAGTAACCGCCCGTGGTTGCCCATGGTTTCATGCAGCGCACTGCCTTTGACGCAGAGTTTTCCAAAGTTTGCCGGATGATGCTGATCGCCGGTAACGCCCACCAGCTGATTTTTTTTAATAGTTGCACTGACGCCACAGCCGACCCCGCAGTAAGGGCAGGTGGTTTTTATGCTACTGTCAGTACTGGCAATTAGGTCTGGGTTCATGGCTAAACTTTCACTGTTTCAGTAGCACATGGTCGGCGACAAGCTCGACGGCATAGACGGGTACTGAGATATCACTGTTGTCGAGGCACTCACCGGTGACCAAATCAAAATGCTGTTTGTACAATGGTGATGCAACAATCAGGCGGCCGCCGATATCGCCGACTATGCCGCGCGACAGTACATTAGCTTTGCCGATTGGGTCCCAGTTGCCGATGGCATAAACGCACGGGCTTTCATTGGGCAGATAAAAAAGGGCCACTTGCTGGCCCGTGACGTCTGCGCAGATTCCGGAGTTGGGAATCAAATCGCTATGGCGGCAGATGGTGACGGCCTGATCTTTTAGAGTGCTGGTCATGGGTAATTTCCTAAGCTGGCGTGGCTAAAATTTGTTGACGTTCTTCCTCAGTGGCCGGGCGTGGCTGACCACGTTCTTCAACAAAGATAATATCTCTGTCTTCGGCTTCAGAATTTACAAACTGGCGGAAGCGTTTTAGTTTTTCTGGATTTTCAATGGTGGTTTTCCATTCGCATTGGTAGCTGCCTACAACCGCGTTCATCTGCGCTTCTAGGTCGTCGCAGATACCCAGCGAGTCTTCAATAACAACCTGCTTTAGATAGTCCAGACCACCTTCAAGATTGCCCATCCACACAGAGGTGCGCTGCAGACGGTCGGCGGTACGCACATAGAATATGAGGAAGCGGTCGATGTATTTGATCAGGGTTTCGTCGTCGAGATCGGTGGCAAATAATTCTGCGTGGCGCGGCTTCATGCCACCATTGCCACCCACATATAGATTCCAGCCATTTTCGGTAGCGATAATGCCAAAGTCTTTAGACTGAGCTTCGGCGCACTCGCGAGTACAGCCAGACACGCCAGATTTTAATTTATGCGGCGAGCGCAGGCCTTTGTAGCGATTTTCAACATACAGCGCCATGGCGACACTGTCTTGTACGCCGTATCTGCACCAGGTGCTGCCGACACAGGATTTAACCGTGCGCAGTGCTTTGCCGTACGCATGGCCAGTTTCAAAGCCGGCTTCGATCAGCTCTTGCCAGATCGCTGGAAGATGCTGCACCCGAGCACCAAATAGGTCGATACGCTGACCTCCGGTGATCTTGGTGTAGAGCTTGTATTTTTTTGCTACCTGCCCCAAAACAATTAATTTGTCCGGGGTAATTTCACCACCAGCAATACGGGGTACTACTGAGTAGGTGCCGTTCTTTTGCATATTGGCGAGGAAGGTATCGTTGGTGTCTTGCAGACCCACATGTTTGTCGTCCAGTACGTAGTCATTCCACAATGAGGCTAGAATCGAACCGGCGGTGGGTTTACAGATATCACAGCCGCGGCCAGTGCCATGTTTATCCAGCAGTTCATCGAAGCTTTTGATGGTTTCCACCTTAATAATATGGAACATCTCTTGGCGGGTGTAGTTAAAGTGCTCACATATGGCTTTATTAACTTCCAAACCCCGCGCGGCCATTTCATCGTCGACAATATTCTTTAATAGGGCAGCACAGCCGCCACAGCCGCTGCTGGCAGCAGTTGCAGATTTCACTTCGCCCAGTGAGCAAGAGCCGGCATCCATGGCGTTGACAATGTCGCCTTTGCTGACGTTATGGCATGAGCAGATGGTGGCAGTCATAGGTAGGGCCGCAGCGCCGAGCGCTGGCGCACCACCCACATTGGTGGGCAGAATCAGGGTTTCTGGATCAGCCGGCAAATAAATGCCATTTAAAAAATATTGTAGCAAGGTGTCGTATTCAGAGCAGTCGCCGACCAATACCGCGCCAAGTAATTTTTTACCGTCGGCGCTGACAATCAGGCGCTTGTAGACGTCGATACGCTCGTCGCTAAAGGTGTAAGCGATCGAGCCTTCTGCTTTGCCGTGGGCGTCGCCAATGGAGCCTACGTCGACGCCGAGCAATTTAAGTTTGGTGCTCATATCGGCGCCTTGGAAGGAAACTTTGTCGCTTCCCAGCTGGCTAATTGCCGCTTCGGCCATGCGATAGCCTGGTGCTACCAAGCCATAGATTCTGCCGCCAAATAATGCGCATTCACCAATGGCAAAAATATCTGAGTCGCTGGTTTTACAATGATAGTCAATTTCAATTCCGCCGCGGTCGCCAACGGTTAACCCGCAGTCGCGCGCTAGTTGGTCGTAGGGGCGAATGCCAGCCGAGAACACAATCATATCTGTGGCCAGAGAGCCGCCGTCGGCAAAGCGCATTACTACGCGGCCTTCACCATCGCTGTTTTCTTCGATAACCTGGGTGGCCTTGCTGGTATGTACTTTTACTCCCAGTGCTTCAATTTTTCGGCGTAGCATGCCGCTGCCGCCTGCATCTAACTGCACGCCCATAAGGCCTGGCGCAAATTCCACAACATGGGTTTCAAGGCCAAGATTTTGCACTGCGTTGGCGGCCTCAAGTCCCAATAGTCCACCACCGACAACAACCCCAATCTTGCCGTTATTAGCTTGGGCTTGAATCATGCCCAGATCATCAATGGTGCGATACACCACGCACGGAGGCAGGTCATTGCCTTTGACTGGAGGCACAAAAGGATAGGACCCAGTGGCTAATACCAGCTTGTCGTAGCAATATTCTTGTCCGTTTTCGGTGATGACCTTTTTATTGTCGCGGTCTATGCGCGTCACCATATCGCCAAAGTGCGCATCAACACCAATTTCACGGTAGTGCTCTCTGGTGGTGAGGGCTAGATCTTCGGGCGCGCGCCCGGCAAAGTACTCAGAGAGATGCACGCGGTCATAGGCGGGACGGGTTTCACCGCCAATTACGGTGATATGTGCGTCTACCGCCGAGGCAGTTAGCTGCTCAACATAGTGGTGCCCCACCATACCGTTTCCCACAACAATAACGTTTACTTTTGGCATCTATTCTCTCTCTAATTACCTGGTTCACAGGTCTATCTAGTGATTGCCTGATGGGGTATTCAGTTGTACCCATAAGACAGCGTGTATCACACCCAAAGCAAAGATCGTGCCAGCTTAAAATTCAAGCTAAAAATCATAAGCTTAGAGAACAAAAATAGTTATTGGATATCTTGAGTGCACCAAAATGGTGCTTTATTCGATGGCAGACTCATTTTCAGGCGCGAAATAGCAGGGCAGCTAGCACAACGAGGTTTGAGAGAACTAACAGCCCGGCAATAATTTTCCAAAAAATAACTGGGTTGTGATCTTTTAAATGTAGCTGTGCTTGACCCTGAAAATTATTGTTCGGTTTCTTTAAATCAGTGATAAATTCGGAAAGAGCTGGGTAGCGCTGCGTCGAGTCAAAATTTAAGGCCCGGCGAATCGCTAGGTCCATCCATACTGGAACCAGAGGATTGTGTTCATAGCAAGGTGTATAACGCAATCGGCTGAGGTCTTTGGGTGTTTGAGCCGTTCGATAAGCGCTGCCATAGGGGAGTTTCCCACTCAGCAACTTATAATAAAGTACTGCCAGGGAAAACTGGTCACTGCGCGGTGAGGCGGCATCACCCAGAAGATACTCCGGTGCGCAATAATCGCGGGTGCCCAGCTGCAGATTTCTTTCCACCCCAGTATCTATTTCGTTAATACCGGCGATATAGGCGGAACCAAAGTCGATAATTTTCACGCCAGCATGGGTGTATAAAATATTGTCTGGCTTGATGTCTTGGTGCAGCGTGTCTTTCCGGTGAAAAGCCCTTAATCCGGCGGCGACCTGTGTGATGATATTTCGCGCATCAACCACCGACAGACGGGTACGCTCTTTCAACAACTGCCCCAATGTCGGACCGGGAATATATTCGGTAAGGTAATACAAAAACTTTCGCTGCTGAGAAGGCTTGATAACCCTGGCCACGTTGGCATTCTGTATTCGCAAGCCAATCCACTCTTCGAGAACAAACTGTTCCAAATGCAACGGGTCATCCTGATAGTTTACTGATAGTGCTTTTAGCACTGCCTCAGTTCCATCTGTGACACTTTCCACCTGGTACACTTCGCTGCGGCTGGAGGCATGCAGCTCCTTAATAACTTTCCAGCCATCAAGTATTTGCCCCGGTTCTAGGGGAGGGACAAAGGGCAAGTTGGATAACTGCGCTAGTACGTCCTGCCGCTCTGTTTTGCCCGGGTTTTGCACACAAACAATTTGTGCGCTGACGTTGTCCTCACTCCCAGCGTCAACAGCGGCACCGGCAATGAGCTTGCAGGTTTTATCGTGATCAACGCTCTCTTTTAGCAGCTTTTTTAATTGGTGATACGGTAACCAGTCGTGTACGCCGTCGGTCGTCAATAAGAATCGGTCACCTGGCTGAACATCCAAATGATGAAAATCAATATCCAAACTGGTGTCGATGCCCAGCGCACGACTGAGGTAGTGCCTTCCGTTTCCCGCGGGACTGGAGTGATCCCGAGTAATCTGTTCCAGATCGTCACCACGCAACCGGTAAATACGGCTATCGCCAACATGAAAAATATAGGCGCTGGCAGATTTTAAAATCAGCGCACTAAAGGTGGTGATGTAACCGTCTTCAGCATGAATATATTTTTGCCCGAGGCTGTACAGCCATCGATTAAGCGCGATCAGAACTTTAAGTCCAGAGGTCTGCACGGACCAGCTGTCGTGGGTGGAGTAGTAATCAGAGAGAAACGACGTCACCGCTGTTTCACTGGCTTCTCGACCACCCTCGGCCGTGCTGACACCATCAGCGATCACCGTCACAGCACCCTTGGTAACCAGTGCGAAACCCTCTGGCACCCGAATACCCACCGCGTCTTCGTTCTGCGGCCTGGCACCGGCGGATGTGTACTGACCCACCTGTATTAACAGTTGTTGTTTTAAATGGTCAAGCATTATGGCAGTCATGTCTAGACCTTAACTGACTTCTATTAACTGAACTGTACCATCCGGCAGCACTTCGGTGATATGCCCTTTTGGCTCGGTCAACAACTGGGTCAGCCCAAATGCAGCAAAAGCGGAACAACCAATTATCAGAAAAAAAGTAGACGCGTCAACAAGCGTGTAAATAGTCAGGTAGGTGACCGCCCCAACATTACCAAAAGCACCCGTCATGCCGGCAATTTGCCCTGTCATTCGGCGCTTGATAAGAGGAACAATGGCAAATACAGCGCCCGACCCGGCTTGTACAAAAGACGAACAACAGACGACTGCCAATACTGCGAGATAAATTGGCCAGTCACCCGTAATTTGTGACAGCAGAAAATAACCAAGAGCCAGCCCTGTGATTAACAAAGAAAGAGACTTGCGACGACCAAAATAGTCGCTAAACCAACCGCCGCCGGGGCGGGCGACCAAATTCATAAACGCATATGTGGCGCCCAAAGCACCAGCTGCTACTAATGACAACCCATCAAACGTGTCGAGGAAAAAGCCTGGCAACATGGAAACCACTGCCAACTCGGAGCCAAAAGTGACGAAGTAAACCCAGTTCAACACGGCAACTTGCTTGAATTCATATCTGTCAGATTCAGGCGCACCGTTGTTTAGCATATCCCTGTTAACTTTATATATTTGCGAAAACTGGAAAGTAAACAGAACCACAAATAGTCCATACAGCAGGTAGGCTACAGGTTGTGAGATAAGGTTTGTCCCTAGGGGTGAAACTTTCCAAACCAGCACTGAGAGAACTAGGTACATGGGAATATTCATCATCACATAAAGCCAAAAGTCCTTTGCGCTGGTCACTTCCAGGCCGCCGGTTTTCTTTGCTTTGAAGTATGTGGAGCCCATGGGAGTATTGCGGGCACGCCAAGCATATACAAGGCCATAAACGAAAGTCAGTACACCTATCGATGCAATGGCGTAGCGCCATCCGTTTTCCCCGCCATAGATAGTTAATGCAATGGTAGGTAACGTAAAAGCGGCAGCAGCACCTCCAAAATTCCCCCATCCTGCGTAAATGCCCTGGGCCAACCCCACCGATTTGGCCGGAAACCATTCACCGACCATGCGAATACCAATCACAAACCCGGCACCAACAAAGCCGAGTAAAAATCGCAACAACGCCATTTGCTCGTAGGTCTGCGCAAAGGCGAACGCACAACAAAGCACACCGGAAACTACCAGCAAACTTGAATAAACCAAACGCGGGCCAAATCGGTCCACCAACATACCGATAATAATACGGGCGGGAATAGTCAACGCCACATTAAGTATTAGCAGCGTCTTCCACTGATCGCTGGTCATGTTGAAAGCTTCCATAATCAGCGGCTTCAGTGGAGCGTGGCTAAACCAGATCGCGAAGGTCAGAAAAAAGGCAAACCAACTTAGGTGCAGGGTCCGAATTTTTGCATCTCGTAGATCAAAAAGTTTAATACGTGTTAAGGACATCAAGGTCTCCGGTGAGATTGCAGTGGAAGTAACAGGGTTAAGCAATAACTGTGCCATGTCTTTGATGGTTACATACAGGTCTTCGTATTCGAAGTAAATATTCTCATGAGCGGCGAGAATGGGAGCTATATCGATGGGTTTTATAAAATCAAACTTGAGTTCGTTTTGCTCTGTGTTTTACCGCTGTATGCATGGCGTATGGGTCTCGATATAAACAAAAAAATGCCCGAATAGCTTCTGGGTGCAAAGGAACGGTAAGCAGAGGTTTTATTAACCGGCAAATTACACTGCCAAAAAATGTTACACAAAAACCATTCCAACCCCTCAAAATCAATAGGTTATAGAATTTATGCGCTTTGACTATTAGTAATAATGCGTGGTTTTAGGGCGGATTCGTCGGGCGATAGTTAAAAAAGATCTATTTGGGGGCACAAAAAATGCCCTTCGGATGGGGCATGAAGGTAGATCAAGGAGGTTTACACTCCAGCGGAAAAGCCTCTGGGCAGAAAGATCTCCTTCATTCGGCCAGGAATGGTCAATTACTGCAATGCTCCCAGCGTGGCAAGTATGGCTTTTCTGGCGTTTAGATATTCACTTACAAGCTATCAACACATGAAATTAGTATTTCAAGGGGCCCTAACGGTTAATGTAACCAACATGAATCATGGAGCTTAGTCTGGACGAACTCTTGGTGCGCTCTTATTGGCAAATGCCTCTAATCTTTCATTAGAAGCCGGCTGAGTATTAACAATGCCCGCCATAACAGATTCTGCGTAGGCTGCATCCATCGCCGACATATTTTGCATGTGACTAATTGCAGAGCAAATAGCAAAATTAGATAAGGCTGGATTTTCCGCCGCTGTACGGGCAATCGCCATGGCTTTATCGTCACTTGAACCGTCGA
>Ga0302117_10000810_pt1 | contig 14332 bp, 15 predicted proteins | sample AG5_322_MG_FD_203112 | JGI IMG/M metagenome (GOLD analysis project Ga0302117, IMG submission 203112) | Marine microbial communities from Western Arctic Ocean, Canada - AG5_32.2 | ecosystem: Environmental > Aquatic > Marine > Oceanic | place: Canada: Western Arctic Ocean | collected 2017-10-01 | reverse complement strand
GATTTGTATTTGCATTAACTAGAAGAACATGGTCGATTTCATGTTCTATCCATTCTGAATCCCATCTGCAACTATATTCAAATTTCCCAAGATAATTATATTCCCAAGACGATGATTCTTCAGTAGGAATTCCTAATTCTTGTTCTAATTTTCTAATTGCTGCGTTGGTAACACCTTCAATTGGGTCACCATTTTCACTAGTGATATCTAGAGGGTGACTGCAGCAAGTATTAGCCCACACATTTGGAAAGGTAATTTTCCCCGCTGCTCTTTTTTGTATTAATAATCTATTTTTATCGTCAAATATTAGAACGCTAAATGCCCGATGGAGCAATCCTTTCCCTCGGTGACAATCAACTTTTGATGCAGAACCAATTACATTATCTTTTGAATCAACTAATATACATAGTTCTTCCATCATCTCAATTTGAGAGGAATCATAGCCTGAAAGGGCGTTTGAATCGGAGTCGTCCCTCATGTATCTCAACCCGCCGAGGTGAAACCTGCATATAATCGAAATCCATCAAGGAATGATTTTTGTCCCAATCGTTTGACCCGTTGAAATCAATTCAGTGATGCGTTCTGGTTTCCGTCCGTCTAACATCCAAACAGATGGGATTTTTTGGCAAATTTCACCAGCACTAGCTGTTTTTAGGAATATCCCGCCAGTAACATCTTGGGTTGAAGAATGGGTGCCGACTACGTTTTCACTACTTGACCAACATTTGATTAATTCAGATTCAGGTTCATTAGGTGGTTTAGTCATCAAACCAGGTGTATCGCCAAGTAAGAAAATACAATGAGAAACACCAGGGATTTCTTTAGAAATTCTAACCATTAAATCATCCCCCGAAAGGATTCCGAATTCAAGTGTGTCCTTTCTATCTACTACATCACCAAATGATATTGGTATGATATTGTCCTTGCGATTGAATTTGGACAAATCGCCTTTGAAATTTGATCCAATGCCTTCTACCCAATCTGAAGGAGGAAAAATCATTGTTTGTACGTCATAATTAGTAAAAGCACCTACTAATAATTTATTTAATTCTAACATGTCATTTCGAACCGATTTGACAGCCTTTCTTTGGGCATCTATCCGTTCGGGTTCAGCTCCTGATGCCAAACCCCATTTCTTAGATTCCAAATGTCCGTATGATCCTGCACCATGAATGACAATGAACTTATGTCCATGCGCCGATAATTCTGCTATAACTTTCGCTACCGATTGAATATTGTCTAATCTAGGTGTTTTGAAAGTAGATTTGTCGGTAATCAGACCTCCACCAATTTTTATAACAATTTTTTTCATCGACAAACCTCCCCCTACAATACTATCGAAGAGCATTTTACATTTGGATTATTGCTTCTCCACTACGAATAGAAAGTGGAATGTGTTAATTGTAAGTTATCATCAGCAAACATTATGGCGGAGTTATCCGATATCGAACGTTTTCAAAGATGGTTACAATCTATCCTTGCGGAAACTGAGAATATTGAAAACGAAAAAGACAAATTACGGCGCCAAATTCAAATTGAGTCGGCAATACAAGAAACAATTCGATACAAGGAATTGATTTCAATTTCGGAAGAGATTGCCCCCCCTTTTGTAGAACGTAATTCTCCTGTTCGTGTTTTCGACCAAAATGAGAGTGTAAAAAAAGAAAACACTAATTCTACGTGTGGGTCTTGTGAAAAACAAATTAGTCCAGATCTTGAATTTTGCCCAAATTGTGGCGATTTTCTCTGATTATTCTTCTTCATCAACCCAGCGAGCTCGGGCCGTTTCGTATTCTGGGTCGTCGTTGGATATTTTATTGATATATCCAGAACCAACGGATTCTGTCAAATATACAGTGACCCCAGCGTGCCAGATAGTTTCACCAGCAGCAACCATTTGTGCAGTATCTATTTCAAGGATAGTTGGTAACTTATAGTGAACATGCCCAGCTTCTGCTGCTGTACGAATGCTACCACTTAGATGAACGTGTGACCTTCCACTTGGTGTGATTCCAACCTCCATCAAATTATTGGCTTCTTCAGGGTTACAAGGATAGAAAAGTGACTCAGGAATGTTATCGGTTGGCAAGTCGAGTTCTATGTCTAATGTATGGCCATAAGTTGCCCTGATCATATTTCCTCGAACTTCATATCTGCCTTTCCCATCTGTCTCTGAAACAGCACGGAAATGGTGAGGGCGTAGCCAGTGATATCTTCGTTCATTTTGCTTTTTGAAAGATCGAATAATTTCTTTTACATCAACCCAACCATTAATATCCATTTCCAAATCAAATTTTTCTGGGGCATGGCGTAGAATTAGCGCTAATCGGCGTGCGAGACTATCTCTTTCACCGGTCCGTAAAATGAATTTTCCTTCCTCGTTACATGCTGGGCAGAGGTTATCATCCGCAAAGTAGCCGTGCCGGCCGCATTCTCTAATCATAATTATCAAGCCAGCGACCTGACATCCTTTCATGAACCAATCGGTATAATACATTCAATAAAATGTTCATGACTATTGCTCAACCGTTATCATGGCCAGCGTAATCCGCTGAACATGAAAGCCGTCATTGTCGATTGGTGTAGATCCCCATTTCATCGAGCGCATAAGGGTGAATTAGCAAATGTTCGTCCTGATGAATTAGCCGGGCAAGTGATTAGAGAATTAATAAAAAGAAATGGTATTTCTGGTTCAATGATTGATGATTTAATCGTTGGTTGTGCATATCCTGAAGGTGAGCAGGGTTACAATCTAGGGAGATTATTGACCTTTCATGGCGGCTTGCCAGAGACTGTTCCTGGGACAACAATCAACAGGCTTTGTGGGTCTTCCATGCAAGCAATTCTTACAGCAGCAGCGCATATAGAAGTTGGTTGGGGTGATTGCATTTTAGTCGGTGGTGTTGAATCAATGAGTCGTATTCAAAGACGTGGTTTCAACTGGAGCCCATCTCCTGAATTAGAAGATAAATTTCCTGATGCATATATGGGAATGGGGATTACTGCAGAGAATGTTGCTAAAGCATGGCAACAGACTCGTATTGAGCATGAAGAATTTGCTCTATCTTCACATCAAAAAGCAGCATCAGCTCAATCGAATGGGTTGCTAGATGGTGAAATTGTAAGCATACAAAGTGGTGATGGTATTATTACTCATGATGGATGTATTCGTGGCAATACTACTATGGAATCTATGGCTAGATTAAAACCTGCATTTGGAGAAAATGGAATAGTTACAGCCGCAACATCTTCTCCATTAACTGACGGCGCTGTATTCATGATAGTATGTAGTGAAGAATTTGCTGAGAAAAATAACCTTAGTCCAATCGCTAGAATAGTAGCAGGTGCAGTGACTGGTTGTGCACCTAATGTAATGGGTATAGGACCGATAGAAGCTACAAAGAAAGTACTTGAAAGAGCAAATTGGAATATTCAAGATGTAGATGTTTTTGAATTAAACGAAGCATTTTCTAGTCAAAGTTTAGCTGTTATGAAAGATCTAGGGATTAGTCCTGAACTAGTTAATTTACACGGAGGTGCTTTAGCAATTGGTCACCCACTAGGTGCTTCAGGTGCACGGATTACAGGTAAGGCCGCAAGTTTACTTCAATCAACGAATTCAAACCGTTCTATAGCAACCATGTGTATTGGTGGCGGCATGGGTATCGCTATAGCATTAGAAAAAATTTAGCATTTCTTGTATATTGGCAGAAATAATATGATTACTCTTCCTCATTAGTATCTATTGAATAATTCACTAAATTGTGTCCACAATTCGGACAATTATCATCCGGAGTTAGCCTACTGGGAATCACCGCCAATAAACTCGAACATGTTGGACATGATGCTAACACTTCATCTTCATTCAACGTTCCAGGATTTAATTGTAAACCATCTAGATAATACCATGATTTGAAAGTTTCAGATTTTATTGTCTTCAATCTCTTCAATGTGGTGAATGCTAATAAAATCAAAAGACCTCCCTGTAATATATCAATTGTATTTCCTAATAGAAATGAAAGAATTCCACTTATCGCAAAAAATCCACCTATAAAAGTAAGTAAAGTAGGTGCAAGAGTATAGCCGATTCTTGTTCTATTTTTGAAATTATAGATTCCAAATATACAACTGGAAGCCAGTATGCAAAGAAAAATTATTGAATAAGAACTTGACAAAAATACACCGTATAGCCTGTCACTAGTAATCACTAAAATAAAAATTATAGAATTAATTGAGATGAATCTGATCATGTGTTTGTGTAAATTCAACATTTGTTGATTCAGATCCATATTTACCACCTAATATTCCTTTATTATACGACGAACTGATGAATAGTGAATGCCTCGGATGTCTATGGACTCTGACACAGGTGTTGACTACAAAGGGTCATCTCTTCTGAATAGACATGTTCTATTCGTTATTTCGGGAGGCATTGCTGCTGTTGAATCCATTAAATTACTCCGCGAATTACGTAGGCATAGAGCAAAAATCACAATTATGATGACAAAAGAGGCTGAAAAAATAATTTCCCCTCTAGCAATTTCTTGGGCTGCCAATGAAAAAATATTGACAGATTGGGATCCAGAAATGAAACAATTAGATAATTATGACGCATTATTAGTTGCTCCTGCCACTAGGAACACAATTGCCAAACATATCCATGGCATTATGGATTCTCCCGTTATGATGTCTTTAGCTGCAGCTAGAGGATCCAAGACTCCTATTGTTTTCATCCCTTCAATGCACCAAGATATATTCGATGATCCCGTCACAGAAGATTTGCTTCTACAAATAGAAAAAGAAGGGAATTACTACCTCCACTCCACTAAAGATGAAGGTAAGGTGAAGCAGCCGGATTCAATACAAATTGTTGCTGATTTCACACATATTATCAATTCTAGAAATCATAATAGGCAAGTAATTGCAATAACCTTAGGTGCAAATAGGGCTCCAATTGATGCAGTTAGAGCTATTCAAAATGCATCATCCGGAAGAACCGGTTGGGTAATTGCTGAATATCTGTATAGAATGGGGCATGAAGTGATCTGCATTGCAGGAAAAACATCTGCAAATTCGTCGTTTATATTACCCACAATCATTCGGGCCGGTGCTCCTAATGATATGCTAGAAGCTTCGCTCATTGTTGCCAATAATAATCCTAAACCAACCTGCTGGATACATGCAGCTGCTGTTTTAGATTACTTTTCCGAACCTGAAATCGGAAAAAAAGCAAGTGGAGGTAATAAATGGCAAATCACACTTTTACCAGGCCCAAAACATATTACTGAATTATCTGAGCTCACTAGAAACACAGTAAGGATAGGTTTCAAACTTGAAACCAACGTATCAGATGATATATTAATTGAAAGATCTATTGATCAAATTCAAAAATATGGAGTAAATGCTGTTGTTGCAAATCTTCTAGAAAATTTAGGAGACTCATCTAAACCTCGTGCACACATAATTAGAGAAGATGGTGGACACATTATTGCAGAAAACGAACATGAAATGTGTTCTCAAATAGGGGATATAATCCTAGGTAATTAACCAAATTAGTGCGGCACATTGAAGCAGATTAGATTGGTGGACATAAATCATGGGTAAGCAGGGAAAGGCGAAGCGTGGCATCCCTCTCAAGTCTGATTTTAATTCGTGGTACCCAGCAATTGTTGAAATCGCTGATTTGGTAGATAAAAGATACCCAATCAAAGGAATGGATGTTTGGAAGCCTTATGGTTTACGCACGATGAGGCTAATTGACGGTTTGACTCGTCAAGAAATGTTCTCAACCGGTCATGAAGAATATAATTTTCCCCTCTTGGTTCCAGAAGAACTTCTAGATAAAGAAAATAAACTTGTTTCTAGATTAAAAGCTGCTAGGGAACTCGGAATAGATCCTTCTGAATTAAGACTAGATGAAGAAGAATCCGGATTTTCTAAAGAAGTCTATTGGGTGACGAAGGGCGGCGACAACGAATTAGAAAAACCGATGTTTTTACGACCCACTTCTGAAACTCCAATGTACACAATGTTTTCTTTATGGGTTCGAAATCATGCCGACCTCCCCCTGAAAACTTTTCAAATTGTCAATACATTTCGCTATGAGACAAAACAAACCCGTTCATTTATTCGTGTACGAGAAATTCACTTTTTCGAGGCTCACACTGTTCATAAAAATGAAGCCGGGGCGACGCGACAAATCGAGGAAGATGCAAAAATCGTTGAAAGACTAATGCATGATTTATGCATTCCTGTAATAATTTCAATCCGCCCTGTTTGGGACACATTTCCAGGGGCATGGTACTCAACTGCAGTTGATGCAGTAATGCCGAACGGTAGGACCTTGCAAATCGCAACATATCATCATTATCGGGATCAATGGGCTGAAGCATTCAATCTTAATTACGAAGATTCAGACGGTAAAACTCAAAATTGTCATCAAACTACTTTTGGAATGTCTGAGCGATTACTAGGTGCAATTGTTGGTATGCATGGTGATGATGCCGGGCTTATTCTCCCACCTGCCGTCGCTCCACATCAGGTTATTTTAATGCCTATCGCTTCCCATATTGATCGTAATGTTTCTGTTAAAGTAAATGAATTAGCTGAAGAGCTTCGTTCTAATGGGATTAGAGCATTTGTTGATGACCGTGATTTGCGTCCAGGTGCCAAGCATTATGATTGGGAAATAAAAGGTGCTCCAATTAGATTAGAATTAGGTCCTCGAGATTTAGTTTCCGAACAATGTGTTTTATCTTTACGAACCGGTGGTAAAGAAGAAGTCGCGTTAAAGTCTATTTCAGAAACTATTTTGTCTACACTAGAAACTATTTCCAATACTTTGAGGGAACGGGCCAGCATACATCAAAAAGAATTAATTAAGCCATTACCAGTTTTGGAAAAAACCGATTCTGGTTGGGTTATTGATGGAGAAATTGATAAAGGAATTGTTTACGAATTTGCATTTGAAGGAAATGATGCAGACGCAGAAATCATTGAGAAAATAACTGGCCTGACCTTGTTAGGCGATTGTGAATCCAGTTATCTTGAAGAAGTCCCTTGTATTGTCACTGGGAAATTAACTACTCGCAAACAACACATAGCTCGGATGTATTGATTATCATTTTTTAATAATTAAACCGAATAGTGACATTATCCCAAACAGCATCATCAATGCTCCATCTAAAACATCACCTGATTTTGCCGGTGCCCATGAATTAACAGACTCATAATCTTCAAATTCTGAAAATATTAGTTTGGGGTTATTTGAGCATACATCATTTGAAAATTGTATTTGACCTTGTGTAGTTATTGTTTCACATTCGATACAACCCGATAATGATGCAACTTCAGTCCCGTTTTCGATTAATGTAGTTACATAGGTATAAGGTGGAGTATTAACTACCCAACTGTTTGAATGTACAATCGAATAACCAGAGGTTTTCCAAGTAAAATCACCGGTTTCGATTAAATTATTAGATCCATCTTCAGTTATTATCCAGGTTATTGTATAATCGGTCATATTTTTGAGGTAATCACCACTCCAAAATAGATGTAAATTTCCGTCTACGACAGTAGTGGACACGGAGAATTCAAGAGGGGCATCGTGAGTATCATCAACACATAAAGAGAGTAATGATCCTATACCAACATAGAAATTTATTCCAACGAAAAGGAAACCAATAATACCCACAGTTAGTACAAACCAAAATCTTTTAGGTTGTTTTTCCGATTCAATTTGTATAGGGGGGGGTTCGATGAATTCTGGTATTTCAACACCATGGCTTGACCCCTTATCATCAGCCATCGGAGTCGCGATTTTTGGTTCGGGTATTGATATCCCTAAGGCTTCTAGAGCTTCTCGTCCATAAATCCGTTCTGCTAAGTGGAAAAAATCAGCATCCATCTCTAATTCAGAGGGATCGATGGATCCATCGAGTAGCTGTCGGAGCCGCTCAGCCTCGTTCATATTAGTACCTGTATTCGACCCCTTCATGAATCAAACCCTAATTTATTGATTGGAAGAATAATTTATTTACGTTTCAAGACTTTTCGCACAGCATTTTCGATAGATTCTGAATTGATACCAATGTGCAGCATTAGATCCCCAGTTTCCCCACTTTCTCCAAATCTATCATTTACTCCGACCATCTCTAAGGGCGACGGACAATTTCGGGCCAAATATTCCGATACTGCTCCTCCTAAGCCACCGATTACAGAATGATCTTCTGCTGTAACAAAACAGCCAATATTATTTGATAATGTGTTGATTAAATTTCCATCAAGAGGTTTGATGGTGTGCATATCGACAACAGTGGCATTAATCCCCTCTTTAGCAAGATTTGAAGCCGCCATAGATGCTTCGTTAACCATTATTCCACAGGAAATAATTGCAACATCGTGCCCTTCTCTAACCACCGATCCTTTGCCGATTTTCAATAATTTCACAGAATCTTGATCGTATATCCGAGGTACTTTATTTCTCGCTGTTCGAGTATAGGATGGATTTTCGTGATTGATTAATTGCACGGTAAGTTCCTCGGCAGATAAGTCATCACAAGGATGCATAACAGTCAAATTTGGAATTGTGCGATAAATTCCTAAATCTTCAATGGATTGTGCACTACTTCCATCTGTTCCAGTATGTATACCTCCGTGGCTGCCACAGATATGTACAACTAACCCAGGTCTTGCTATACCATTTCTGATTTGTTCAAATGCTCGTTCTGTAAAAATAGCAAAAGTACTAGCAAATGGAACCTTTCCTGATGAAGCCATCCCAGCTGCAACAAGCATCATATTTTGTTCTGCAATTCCAACTGATATCGTTCTCTCAGGGTATTCAGCGCGAAATAGGCACGATTTTGTTGATTTGCCTAAATCTGCTTCAAGGACAACGACCCTCTTGTCATCTGCAAGCCTGAGAAGGGCATTGCCATAACCATCACGGGAAGCACCACCAGTTGAGGGGGCACTCATGATAATTCCTCCATGGCGATAGCTAATTCATTATCATCTGGAGCTTTTCCATGAAATGAAGGATTGTTTTCCATAAAGGAGATTCCTTTTCCTTTAACAGTATGTGCAATAATTGCACAAGGTCCAGTATTATTATTCGAAGCCCAGCTAAGAGCTGAAACAACTTCATTCATATCATGCCCATTAATTTCCTTGACAGCCCAGCCAAATGATGAAAATTTATTACCAATATCTCCAATTTCCATCTGTACAGCCATAAAATCGTCATTTTGTATACGATTCCGATCGACAATTATATTGAGATTTCCAATTTTATGATAATCTGCAGCCATAGCCGCTTCCCAAATTTGCCCCTCTTGTGTTTCCCCGTCTCCTATCATTACCCAAATTTTCCTAGAACTTTTATCCATTCTAGCGGCTAACGCACAACCTATTCCGAAAGAAAGACCCATGCCTAGGCTTCCTGCTGAAAAATCTACTCCATCTGTCCATTTCATATCGACATGACCTTGACACGTCGATCCTAGTTGCCTAAAAGAATCGATGTCCTTTTGATCCAATAAACCTAGTTCAAAAAGCATGGAATAAACTGCAGGACTTGCATGTCCTTTACTCATAATAAATCGATCTCTATCTGGCCAATTTGGATTTTTCACATCAAATCTGAATTCGGTTCCATATAATCCAACTATTAAGTCGATTGCTGAAAGAGAACCACCTGGATGACCGGCTCCTGCTTTGTGAATCATTTGAACAATATTTTTACGACAATTTCTGGCTGTATCTTCCAATTCTTTGATATTTACACCCATTCCTGAGACCCTCTGAGGGTAGTTCCTTAATCGTGTGGCTATTGATGGTTTCCAGTGGTCTTACAGGAATTTTTCATTTTTTTTTTGATTAGTTCAATAACCTTGATTAGATTAATTAAAATCAGAATGTTGGTTGCCTACATTTGGTGAAGGTTGTGGAGACGTCAACTCTAGCTGGGATTTCAGATTGGCAAACCAAGTTCAAGGAGTCAAAAGTCCCATTTTCAATATCATCAGATGCCTTTCTGACGAAATGTCATACATTAATTTGTAATGATCAGCGGATTTCTTTAGAATTAGGCATTCAATTATTCAACCATAATAATCTATCTGGAATATTTGCATTGGCAAATTTAATTAAAAAATCAAGGTATGAAAATTATGTATATTTTAATGAAAATCTACATGTAAATACTACAAATATTTGTGTCTTAGCCTGTAGATTTTGTGCTTTCCGTAAGGGACCCAGGCATTCAGAAGCATATTCATTGAATGTCAAAGAATATTTAGAACAAATTAAACCATTTGCTAACAGAATAGATGAAGTTCATTCCGTTGGTGGATTGCACCCTGAATGGACAATAGAACACTATGAAGAATTATATCGTGAATCAAAAAAACGTTATCCCCATATTATGATTAAATCATTAACAGCAGTTGAGATTAAACATATTGCAAATAGGTCCGAATTATCAATTGAAGACACATTAATTCGTTTGTCTGATGCTGGATTAGATTCCTTACCCGGAGGTGGAGCCGAGATACTCGTCGATTCTGTGCGTAATCGTATTTGTCGAGGAAAGGAATCATCCGATGAATACTTGAACATACATAAAATCGCGCATAACCTAGATATTAGTACAAATTGTACAATGTTATTTGGGACAGTTGAAACATTAGAAGAGAGATCGATACATCTTGATAAATTAAGAATGTTACAGGATGAGACAAACGGGTTTCAATGCTTTGTTCCATATCCATTTTTACCAGATAATTCTAGATTGCCTGAGGCGCAATTGGCCTCACTAAATGAAATTTTAAGGGTAATAGCGATTTCAAGAATTATGTTGGACAACATTCCACACATCAAAGCGTATCGGATGAACTTAGGTTCAAAGGTTGCATCACTAGCACTATTAGCAGGGGCAGATGATATAGATGGAACAGTCAGCCATGAGGAAATAATGCAGGAAGCAGGAAGTAAGGCTAGACTAGATACTGATAGTGATGAATTATCGAGATTAATCGAATCAATTGATTCTATCCCGATTAAACGCAATACATTATACACAGAATTTTCAATATATCAAAGGAAATTAAATGATCATTCTCGGCGTTTACCAATTTCCCAACAAGCATAGGTGTTCGAATGACTTGGAGAAGGGTTCTGGGCAGAGTTTCATTTGCGAATTGCGACCCTATTTTTGATGGTTTAGAAGAAAAATGGAAAATTCTCCCTGCTCCACCTGCTTGGCTAACTGGCCATGTACTCCGGAAAGATTGTCTGACAGCTCCCATACCTGCAGCTGATTATGCAAATTATTGTGAAGATCTACAATTAATTCCAGGATTAGGGATAGTTAGCCAAGGAGATGTCGGTTCGGTTTTATTGTTCGGAAATAGGAGTATTAATTCTATGAGGGATATTGCCCTACCTTCAGATTCATCGACTTCGAAAGAATTACTAAAATGGGTTCTAAAATTACGGGGGCTTGATCCTAAGTTCAATGAAACCGGTCCAGATATTGATGCCATGTTAAATGAATCAGATGGCGCATTATTAATCGGTGATAAGGCCTTATTGGCTGCTGATAAATATCCTAATTTAATCAAACTAGATTTAGGGGCTGAATGGACAATGATTACAGGTTATCCTATGGTATTCGGAGTTTTTGCAACCAGAAAAGATAGCCCAATTAAAGACATTATTGAAGCACGTCAGGCAATGTTAAACCAATATGAAAATTTTCTTTCAAATCCCGAACGGCAAAATGAAGTAATTACTAATACTGCGAATAAAATTGGTTTTTCTGAATCCAGAGTGAGAAAATATTTTCATACAGAAGTTAGAAATTCATTAGATGACCATTCTACTAAAGGATTGGAATTATTTCTCCAAGAAGTCTGTGGAATGACAGAACCAATATCGTGGGTTAAACTTTAGGAATGATCCAAATTTTTACTAGAAATATAATTTAGTAAATCAATCGCCACTTCACAAGATTCAGCAACTACGATTTCAGGGTCTTCAATAAAGTCACTCAGTACTTCCATTGCCCGTTGGTCTCCAATCGCTCCTAAAGCTTCAGCTGCTTCGTGGCGCACCATTACGTCCTCCTCATTGTCAACTAATCTATCAATCAAGCAAGGTAAAGCATGAGAGTTTTGCATTTGCCCTAAAACGTAGGCGATTTCATGTTTCAACAGTGCAGAATTAGAATTAAATGCACTGGCTAATGCGTCGACACAATCATTACCACCAATATTTCTTAGAGCGAATAAAGCTCTCATTCTTTGAAACATTTTTTGGTTTTCATCACATAAAATTATCTGTAACTTATTGATATTTTTCGAATCGCTGGGCGGAGCGGGATCAACTGATTCGAAAGGACTGGTCTCTGGTTTAGTAGAATCGTTCATTTATTCACCTGAACCAATAAATTTTATCTCATCAACATTGAGATTTTTATCAACCATACCAATTTTTTGACCTTCTTTCAAGAATAATCTCACAGCATCCCGACCATCTTGACCAAAATCAATTGTACGGTCATTAACATACATCCTGACAAACTCTTCGTTAGTTTCATCATCAATTCCCCTACCCCATAACTTTGCGAAAGCTAAGGCTGAATCGGGATTATTTAACGAATGAATAATACTGTTTTTCACATCCTCAGTCATTAATTCACATAGAGATATACCAAGATCTTTCCTTACCACATTACCTCCTAGTGGCAATGGTAGACCGGTTTTTTCATTCCACCAAACGCCAAGGTCCAAGACGAGATGAACGCCCTCGTCTTTCCAAGTTAATTGTCCTTCGTGAATAATCACGCCAACATCAAATTCGCCATTCAAAACTTTTGGTAAAATTTCATCGAACGGAACCACTTCAACATCTACTTCACCCCATGCTAATTTCAAGGATAGGTGTGCACTAGTGCCAAGGCCTGGTATGGCAATTTTTGCCTTTTTCGCATCTTCGACAGAAATTTCCTTAGTGGAAATAATCATCGGACCGTATCCTTCTCCCATAGATGCACCACAATTCATCAAGTGATACTTATCTGCTATTGTTGGAAATGAATGAATACTAACGGCAGATATTTCATAATTTCCAATTAGTGCATGTTGATTGAGAGTTTCAATGTCTAATAGTACATGCTCGTAATTTCTACCATGTGTATTAATGGCTCCAGTGGTCATTGCATGGAACATAAAAGCATCATCTGGATCGGGCGAATGGCCAACTTTGTAGCTGTCGGGTGAGTATTGCATATAGTTCGCCGAATAAAACACCTTGAAAATGCCTGTGTATATGAGTTCAGGCGATGGGAAGGATGAATAGTGAAAATATATCCCGATAAAATGTGCCTGATGCATCGAAATTATCAACCGCTACCGGACAATTAGGTCCAATTTGTTCAATAACGGGTAAAGCCATGACTTTTTCAGAAGCAATTATCGTTGATAATGAATATGTATGTTGGGACGCATATGTCAAATTAACCGGTGCGGCTTCTGCTACAGATGTTATCGAGGAATGATAGTTAACACAACTCGGAATCCTCAACTTAATTTGCCCCCTGCTCATCTAAGGGGACATGGTCGAAGGTTGGAGTCGTTTTGCACTCCGTTTTGGAGATTATTATCGTTCCAAAACAATCGATGATATTTGGACCCCACCTAGATTCAAAAATCGTGAATGGATGTTTATCCCTTGGGGCAGTAAACCCCCTGATAGGCACCGTGGATTTAGAGAAAAGAAGGAATTATTGCAATATTTGCAGCAAAGAGGACCTCATTCATGTTTTCACAGTACTGCATATTACGATTCACCATCAGAAAGAAAAATGTCCGAAAAAGGTTGGAAAGGTGCAGATTTGATTTTCGATTTAGATGGAGATCATTTACCTGGGGTATCTGATAATGATTTCCCAACGATGATTGAAAAAATTCAGGAACAAGCTTGGACTCTATGGTCAGAATTTTTATTGCCGGAATTCGGTTTTGATGAAAAATATATACAAACCTCATTTTCAGGTCATAGGGGATTCCATATTCATTATAGGAATCCAGGATTGTTACATCTTGATTCAAATGCTCGTCGACAACTCGTAAATCACATTAGGGGGGAGGGAATAAATGTCCAAACTATCCTTTCAGGACCCCAATCCAGTTGGCAAAATCGTATTCATAATGGGATAGAATCGATAACAACTAAATTGAATATTATAGACAGTGGAGGAGTGCAAGCAAAAGATACTCTAGAAGAATTACATAATATTATTGATAAAAGGAAAACCTCCCACGGATTT
>Ga0302117_10000807_pt1 | contig 14348 bp, 9 predicted proteins | sample AG5_322_MG_FD_203112 | JGI IMG/M metagenome (GOLD analysis project Ga0302117, IMG submission 203112) | Marine microbial communities from Western Arctic Ocean, Canada - AG5_32.2 | ecosystem: Environmental > Aquatic > Marine > Oceanic | place: Canada: Western Arctic Ocean | collected 2017-10-01 | reverse complement strand
GAGTCGTGCCCCTGTTTCTGTCCAGCAGGTCACTCAGCGGAATCCGCTGAAATGTCATGTGTGCCTGACTTCCTTCGTACAGGATACCGACTGTTTTCTCATCAATCATCGACATACACGAGTAACCAGCACTGTTCCCTTCATCCAACAACAGGCGGTGCGCTTTAGGCCATGTCAAGCCACGATCGGGCGACGCCTTGATCGTGAGGTGATTCCGACCGCGAGTGCTGTCCGGATTGGAAAACAACAGCCACTGACCGATGTCTTTCCCGACTTCCTGATCAACGTCGATCAGGCTGGCCATGCACGCACCGGGTTCAATCAACGACCGTTCCGATGTCGTATGTTTTTTCCACGTCTTACCCATGTCGCGAGTCGTCATGACAACCCGCACGGACTTGCGGTTATAGCGGCAGTTCAGCATCAACACGCCAGGCTCGATTTCAACGACCTGAGATTCCGTCGTATCGTCAAATGCTCCTGTACCGGCATGCCACGTCTTGCCGTGGTCTTTTGAGTAAATAATTGTCGAATGCGGCAGTCGCTTTTGTTCCGGCGGGTCCTGATACTGAGCGGCAAAGACAATGGTTCCATCCCGCATCGTAATGCCTTTGCCAGGGCCTTGGAGAATGAAGCACCACTCCGGCTTCTTCACCTGCGAAGTGATGTTGATCGGCTGGGACCATGTAACGCCATCATCCTCGCTGGAAACCAACATTAGTTGGCCGGTCTCATCAGGTTTTAACCCCGGTCCCGAACCTAACCATGACCGGTTTCCGTGGCTCCACGTCGCGGCTACCCAAATGGTTCCAGTATTTGCATCAACCAACACGGCTGGATCGCCGATGCCGTCGTAACGCCACTTGGGATCACCACCCATGTCCATAATGGTCTTCATGGACTCCCACGTTCGCCCACTATCGATCGAGCGAGACATGCCGACGTCAATGTCACCCGGCAAATCACCGCCCGTTTGCCGCCGCACGTCGTATACGCCAATCAAGGTGCCTTTATTTGTCGTTGCTAGACCGGGGATGCGGAAGGTATGAACACCATCATCCCCACCATTACGAACGGCAACCCCCATGCGTTGCATCGATGGTTGCGCGTCGAGTTTAAAGGTCTGCCCATTGGAAAACCGGACTTCCTTGACCTGCATACCAATCCGATGATCGATGTTGGCATCATTCTTCAACCGACACGAAACCCAGACCGTGGTTTCACCTTCGGCCACGGGCAAATTGGCTGTGGCCAATGGCGAGGTGTACTTGTAAATTCCATTTTCTGATCCATCCCCATTAATCTCCGCTGGGGGGATCGAAATAGGCCACGGCCGTTCCGCATGTTTTGGTTCCCATTTGTTTGGATAAACGAACAGTTTAGTAAAATCGGCACCCCCCGTGTCTCCGTGCAGCGTGACCTGCAGATCCGTCATAAACAGCGGATTAATGTTGCCTGTCGTCACCACCTTCAGTTTGGCGAGTGGGCTAGCTTGCGCACCTAGCAGTGCCGGTAATGTGACTGGCACGACTTCCACGCTGACAATCTTCTGTGGTTGAGGTGGTGCGATCATCAGGTCGTCAATGAGAATTCCGGTATTGGGTGGACTGGAGCATGTGAATCGCAACGCTGCGATGCCGTCGTCAACAAGCGGTATTTTCAGGTGATTTAGAAACGAACGCCCGACGCGAACTTTGGCGTCGCCGTTGTAAATCTCCTGCCAACCCTTGCTGGTCTTTTTCTCAATCTTGAACGAGAATGGTTTCCGCGTCGTCCAACGCTCGGCCCAGAACGTCAGCACGCCGGTCGTCGCAACTTCCGCGGATATATCCAGCGTGACAGATGTCTTTTGACCGCCAGTCAATTGCAGGCATTGCTTCCCAGTCTTCGCATGCTTGTCGTCGATAATTGTTCTGCCCGTAATCGATGTCCACGTGCCAATCGTAGTTTCGAGTTTGTCGAAACCGCCGGCAGTGGCTTTCTCAAAACTAGTCATAGCCAACCCCGGAATATTTTGGGAATCAACGTTCGACGTTTCCAAGGTTCGATGTTTTGTGAATCCGGCCACGGCAGTAAGTTGACGCGAGAGCATGGCAACCACTTGAGGTGACGTGGCCGCGATGTTGTTGGTTTCGATCGGTCCGTCCGCGTAGTCATATAACTCTGTTGCTTGAATCTCGCTCGAGGGAAGATGAACCCATTGCGTCAAGCGATTAGTCGGCGTGCGCAGAGAGTAGCCCATCAACCCGCCACCGCGAGGGTACTGACTGAATGCCGCCATCTTTGTAACGTGACTCGGATCGTTCAGAATGGGTGCAAAAGTTGTGCCTTCGAGCTGGTCCGCAATCGGTAAGCCTGCAAGCTCGGCCAGCGTCGGGTACAGATCAAGCAACTCCACCAAAGATGAACTTGATTTACCAGCGGCTTTCATGCCTGGCGTGCGGACAATCAACGGCACCCGCGTGTCGAGTTCAAAGTTCGTGGTCTTGCCCCACAACCCTTGCTCACCAAGATGGTAGCCATGGTCACCGTAAAGCACGACGATCGTGTTGTCGCTTAGATCGGAACGCTCCAGTTCTTGTAACACTCGCCCAATCTGAGCGTCGATGTAACTGATGCATGCGAAGTACGCCTGTCGAACTCGTCTCTGCTTTTCAGCTGAGATAACGCCGCGTTTGGGTTGATCGGTGTAACGCCGTAATTCGCCTGAACCGTGTCCAGCAAATATCGGAGCATTGAGTGGGAAATCTACCTGTGATGGTAGCGCGACGTCGGTGTAGAGATCAAAGTATTTTTTTGGAGCGATATACGGTGAGTGTGGCTTAATAAAACCGACTGCCAGAAAAAATGGCTTATCCTTGTTCTTCAAATCCCGCAGCGCGTACACGGCAGCATCGGCAACCTTCCCATCATAGAGCGTGTTGTCGGGTACAACAGGCGATTCAGTGGCCGGGCCGAAGACGAGTTTTTGCGTCCAGTCATTCGGACCCGGATGCTGTGGCTTATACACACTCTCAAAAATACTTTTTGCCGCCGCGATGCCTTCCTCGGTATAGTAATATCGCGGACCAAACCGAACCGCTGGCACAGACCAACTTTCTGGATCACCCATCGTGTCCCACTTGGTATTGCTGGCGCCGTCAGGAAATACTCCATGATAAATTTTCCCGATCGCAGCCGTGTGATAGCCGTGGTTTTTGAAGAGCTGCGGCAATGTCACCACATCAGGATGCTCGGTTCGAAAGTGTGCGTGATTTCCGGTGACCCCGATTGAATCCGGCCGCAGCCCAGTCATCAGACTAGTACGTGAAGGATTGCAAACCGCTTGTTGGCAATACGCTCGTTGAAATAATCGACCGCTCGCGGCAAGTGCATCAATGTTCGGACTATCTATGTGCAAGGCCCCATAACAACCCAGCTCCGGTCGAAGATCGTCGACGGCAATGAACAGCACGTTCGATCGTAATTCAGCGGCGTCAATTTGCGCCCAACCCAATAGGACAACGAGGCTAGCCAGAAACGCTAATGACGATGTTTGCCAACGAAGCATGATTTTTTCCTTCGGTTTATGCAACGGGATTCGCGAGAGCTTGGCTCATTGAATCTGCCACGCATAAACTGTTCCCATTTTGGATACAGCCGCCTAAACTCGATTGCTCTTAATGTTATCTCATGTTATAACATAAATAATGCGCGGTCGTAAAACAAGCCCGGGAACAACAAAATGGAACAAACTCTCGCTGAGAAAGCCTACGGCTACATCCGCCAAAAGCTTGCGTTGGGTGATCTTCCGCCTGGCCAACGGCTCGTAAATCGAACATTGGCGGGTGAAATCGGTGTCAGCGTGATTCCTGTCCGTGAAGCTATTCATCGGCTCGCTAGTGAAGGATTTGTCGACCATGTACCCGGCTCAGGTGCCTTCGTTCGCACGACCGATCCGCACGATCTCGACAATCTTTACGTACTGCGAGACGCTCTGGAGAGCTGCGCTGCGGGCGAGGCGGCACGATACATCACCGAACATCAATTGGAAGAACTGGAGTTGATTCTAAATGAATCGCAGGCACTCGCGCAACAGATCAAGCAACAAGCAAAAAGACACGCAAGCAAGCGGCAGATCAATGCTTGGCTGGACGCCGAGCAGCGATTCCATGAGTTGTTGATCGAGGCGGCGCGTAATCCCTTACTGGCGAAAGTTACTCACGAACACCGCGCAATTGGCCAGATATTTGATGCTCAGCGTGATGATCCTCAACTGCTGACATCCGAGGTCGCGACACAGACGTGTCTCGGAAAACAGAAATTGCTCGAAGCGTTGGAGAAACGGGACCATAAAATCGCGCGGATGCTGATGAGCGAACAAATCCAACGTGGTCGCAAGCAAGTCCTCCGACACCTGAGGAGAACGGTAAGGCAGTAGTAACTTGAGGTTCATCGCAGATGCGTAGCGGGCTTGTGAGCCGCTTCAGAACCAGATTGACGCGAAGCCGAATGACGGCGCGGGTGTAGCAACTACCCACAAAGCTTTTGCCGTAGTAGTGAATAGGGCCGTTTTCTTTGTTTTAAGTTCCCCAAGACATTATCCCGCAAATGCTCGCCGGGAAAATGACTACGATGATTTAGGCAAAAAAAATGCCCCCGAAATGCAGCGGATCCTAGGGGGGTTGAGGATTCCAACTTCATTCCGGGAGCGATCGGACCATGTTGATCGAATAAATGCTTCCGTGCGAACTCAATCTAGTGGACGCTCCAAGCCTCATGCGTTAGCGAAGAAGCGTTGACTTCCGTGTCAATTCATCTTCAAAACAATTTAGCTTTCGTCAGGAAACTTATCGCCTCCTCACGTTACGGAAGATTAATGAACCAACCTTTAAAGCGTCAATAGCAGTTTATCGCTTGTGCTTATATAAGCTCTCGTCAGCACGCTGGAAAATCGCCGCCATACAGTCGTTTTCCGTCGATTCCGCCCAGCCGAGAGAACACGAAAGCGTCATTTTCATTTCACCAGCTGTGAATTTCGTCGCGGCAAAGAAAGCTTCAATGTCTACATCCACCTTGGTAGTAGCAGAAGATTCTGCATTGAAAATGACAATAAATTCATCGCCACCCCACCGATATAGAGTACCCTGGGCAGCCGTTTCTGCTTGCAGATTTTTAGCAACGCTCGCCAAAATCTGGTCACCAACTAGATGCCCATAAGCATCATTGACCGCTTTGAAATTATCCAAGTCAATTAATAAGATGCGAACGCATTGAAAGTCGCTCAAAGCTCGGTCCAAATCCCGCTCAAACGCAACTCGTGTGGGCAACTGGGTAACACAATCAAGGTGGAGTGCTGCAACCGAGTACGATTTCCCTAGACAGTATCCTAAAGTGATACTGGCAATGACTAAAACACCGATAGCTATGAACAACGTTAATTCAACCAACATCAACCGTCACCATCCCCTGCAGTGTCATCAGAATCATTCACCTTCACTAATATACTCTAACTGCCACTGACTGGCCCGTCCCGCAGGATCATACACTCGGAAATATTGCATCTGAAAGGAAATCACCCCGTCAGGAGGATCACTCAGCGGAAGATGATAATGTTGAACCACTCGCATTTTATTCTTCTTCAAATCCAACAACTCTTTATTCTCAACCAATATTAAATCTTGCGGATTCCACTTGTCCTTCTTCGCTAACAACAAGTTTATTGGTTGTTTGGTAAACTGTAAAAGCATATCGTCATAGATACCTTTGTTGCTGCCATAGTATTGATTCAATATCTGTACATCATGCTGACGATGCTCAACGCTAATCATTACTTGATGAGCTGCTGGCAACTCATCTTCTTTTAAGTACGTCAACCACGTGATCGTATTGTCAAACGCAACGTCATAATAATAATCAGATTTATTGATCATTCCCGTGACACTCCACACCAACAGCAACAAAGAAGTCATCGTACCAATGACAGTTAGCTTGATACCGTGATAAATTTCCGGCGCGCTACTGATTGTGAAGTAGCCGAAAACTCCGACGACAATAGCCAACACGGGAATAAACGCAAACGCTGGTGTAACCAAACACAACGGGGCGGTCAAAGCAATGGCACTAGTAGCGATCGAGGCCCAATGAAAACTCTGATAAGGGTTCTCTTGGCTATCTGAATGACTTGTCGACATGTTTATTTATCTCACGTTTTTTTAAATGGCCGCAACTTCCAGTACCACGCGTTGCGTAGAGAATCCCTAGCTACCCATCGCGCGCTGTAGCTCTTGCACTGACGTAATGCCCTGTGCCACGAGTAACATCCCTTCGTTTAACGTCGATAGATTACCTTGTTGCGTAGACAGCTGTCGCAATTTATCTGGGTCGGCCTCCGCCATAAGTGCCTGTCGCAGCGGCTCGGTTATTTCCGTTAACTCAAAAATGCCGATTCGCCCCACAAAACCACGCCCTAAGCACGTCGGACATGGCTCGGGCATAACACCTTGTTCGTCCGGAACAGGTTGATATTGTTGATACAATACTTGTACATGCGATGCTGGCAATCCAAGCTGTTGCACGTATTGTGGATTGGGTTGAAATGGCTGTTTGCAGTTTTCACATAACCGCCGGCACAACCGCATATGCAACACTCCAATTACCGCTTTCGCTAGCATGTCTGGAGCAACGCCAGAACCACGCAGCTCCTGTAATGCTTCGATTCCGTCAGTCGCTCGAACCGATACAAACACCTGTTTGCTCTCGGTGTTGACTTCATAACAAAGCCGCTCCAGTGTCGCTTTATCAGCAAGTTGAGGAACAAGATAAACGTCAATCTGGCGAAGATCGGCAGCTGCGATCGATGCTGCTAGTGATTTTCCTTTATCCGGGTCAACGACATCGACTAATATGTTCTCAATAGCCGTTTCGTTCATCTCGGGTGTTTCAAAGCAAACAAAGTCTCGCATAAAACGATCCGTGGCCCGCAAAGCGTAATCCCAGACGGTCGACAGACCGCCACCGTTGGGTGGAGTGGCAATGACAACCATGCCGGACGTTATCTGCTTCTTTTTATCTTCTTCGTGCCGGCCAGAAAGGCGTTTAAACACATCGATTAACGGTTCGCGAATCCCCAGGTCTGCCAAGGAATCAAACTTACCTTTTTTGTTTGTCAATTTAATAATGACGCGCTCACCAGTCTGAATGCCAACGCTAGTGAAGTAGCACTGGCGTACTTCATTGCCAAACGACGCTGTGAATTCACCAACTTGTTGATTCACTCGATCTTGTGGATTTAGGTGTGCTAGCGTCTTAAAAACCGCTAACATCATATCACCATCCTCACGATTCAGCGCCGGCAATGCTTGCCAAACCCCATCCACTTCCACCTGAGACATCACGCCTTGGGCAGTGAAGTCCATCAGAATTCGATCGCTCCATGCGACTATTGCTTCATAGACAATCTGTTTAGCCGGAACGATCCCCCTGGATTGTCGGCACTGAATCTCAGCAGTCTGATTTGCTGGTTGCGCACCTGTCGTAGATTTAAATTCCACTGGTGGACCAAACTCATTCGGAGATGTTGCGTCAAGATTATTCGACATCGTTCTAATAACTCACTTTCGATTGCATGAATGTCTGACTGAATGGCGTATCTCCAAGACAGGATTGGCTATCAAATCGCACCAATGGTATCTTGCAACAAGCAATGAATGTCACAGGCCCTACAAAATACCTGGCTGTGAAACATTGATTCCTTTGATTGCCATTTTTAATGCTTCACGATTTGGTGCGACACGGAACGCTGTTTCCCGCGAAATCAGTTCCGCATCGATTAGCTCTTTCAAGCTCATAATGAAGTCTTGCATGCCTTCTTCAGAACCAATGCGGATCGCATCAGGCAATTTTTCATCGGTACCTTCAAGGATCAATTTTTGGATTGTTGGATTGAACGTCATCACTTCTACGGTTGGTACGCGGCCAACACCATCTTTGATCGAAGGCAATAATTTCTGGGCAACAATACCCTTCATATTAAAAGCAATCGCGCTGCGAATCGCACCATGCATATCCTCTGGAAACAAGTCCAAGATGCGACCAATTGTTGTTGCCGCACTCGATGCATGAATGGTTCCAAATACGAGGTGGCCCGTTTCAGCCGCATGGATTGCGGTCATAAATGTTTCTTCGTCTCGTAATTCACCAACAAGAATGATATCGGGGTCTTCACGCACGGCATGCTTCATAGCAATGCTAAAGTTCTTCACGTCCATCCCGATTTCACGCTGGTTAATTAAGCACTTTTCTTCTTTATAGACAAACTCGATTGGATCCTCGAGAGTCAAAATATGTTTGGTTTCGCGTTGGTTAATCCAGTTCAGCATTGATGCAATGGTCGTTGATTTACCAGAACCCGTAACGCCAGCGAGTAGAACCATTCCTTGGTCATGCTTGCAAAGGCTCTCCATAACAGGGGGGAGATTTAAACCTTCGAAGTCCGGAATCCAATTGTTCACGCGACGAGCAACGAGTCCGATATTGCCGAGTTGTGTCAACATATTCACACGAAACCGCCAAGTCTCACCGTCAACATCAACGATGTAAGCAAAGTCGGCTCCGCCTTCGTCTTCAAAAATAGCTCGGTTCCGTTTATCCATCATCGGAAACAACAACCGCACCATCTCTTCACGATTGACCGGACCACGATTCAACTCCCGTAGCGAACCGTCCACTCGTACAATCGGCGGACGTCCAACTTTCAGATGCAAGTCAGAGCCTTCGAGCTTCACTAAAGCGCGGAACATCTTGTCTACTTCAAGCTCTTCACGTTCTTGCAAAAAACGTGCTTCAGCTTGATCCACAATGGGGGTAGATTTTTCGGTTGATGCCATCTGTAACTGCTCCGTGAAACTCAGGTCGTGATCAAAATAAAAGGGGAGAAAGCCATAAAACGGATTGTTTATGTTCTAACGCATTATGGCAAGTATAGCACACGGTTTTTCGATAAGATTGCTTTCCAAATACACGCAAAACCAACCGTTTATCACGATTTCAGCGAAACCATGACACCAACGGGCCAAACCGATACTGGAAAACCATTTTTCAATGCTTATCCTGCATCCTTTAATATCGTATACTGACATTTATAATGATTACGAACGTTTTATTTAGTTTTTTTGGTGAACCAATCATGAATTCCCCCATCCATAACGCAACAATTGCACGACGCAAGTTTTTAACCACTACGGCAGCCGCTACTGCTGGGATCGCAATGTTTGATATTCCTGCCTTGCTAGGAGCCGACGATCCATTTTTAGGCCTGCCCATTGGTATACAAAGCTACTCGCTGCGAGGCTTTGGCCTACACGATGCAATACGACATATACAAGCAATGGGTTTGCATTATGTCGAGTTCTACCAAAAACATGTGCCGCAGAATATTGCGGGAGAAAATCTCAAGGCATTGACTCAACTCCTAACAACTGCCGACATTAACATGGTCGCCCACGGAGTGTGGGGGTTTAACAGTAACCATGAAAAAAACAAAAGCATTTTTGATTTTGCGAAACGAATCGGAGTGAAATGCATTACAGCAAATCCAACAGCTGATGCTTTTGAATCGCTCGACAAACTTGTTGCTCAATACAACATCCGCATCGCTATCCATAATCATGGGCCCGGAGCAATTTATGATTCGATCGATTCTGTGGCCGCGGCAATAAAAGACCACCATCCGTTGATTGGCTCTTGTGTCGATACGGGGCATTTTATTCGCAGCAAGCAAGATCCTGTCAAAGCCGTATATCAACTCAAAGGAAGAGTTTTTGCGTTGCACATTAAAGATGAAGCAAAGCAAGAAAAGCAATCGCACAATGTCATCATTGGTAAAGGGCATCTTGATGTAGTCGGTATGTTTACCGCTCTGAAGAAGACGCGATTCCCAGCGGATGGTTCCATTTCGTTAGAGTACGAAGCCAATCCAGAAAACCCAATCGCTGAAATCAAACAGTGCATCGAAGTTGCAAAAACAGCGATTGCCAAAGTCCACAAGAGCTAGATGCCAGGAATACCTATTTAATGCTAGCTAATCGAATCATTCCTTGCCTCGACGTTGAACATGGTCGAGTGGTGAAAGGAACGAATTTTGTTAACCTCCGTGATGCTGGAGACCCTGTCGAAGTGGCGGCTCGTTATGAACGTGAGGGCGCTGATGAATTGGTATTCTTAGATATCACCGCCAGTCACGAACAGCGCGATATTATGATCGACGTTGTCCAGAGAACTGCGGAGCAAGTCTTCATGCCCCTAACCGTCGGTGGAGGGATTCGTACAATCGAGGATATTCGAACGCTGCTCAATGCCGGGACCGATAAAGTTTCGATCAACTCCACCGCTTGTACCAATCCAGAGTTCGTTCGCGAGGCGGCAAGGAAATTTGGAAGCCAATGCATCGTCGTGAATATTGACCCTAAACGAGTCGACTGCGATGGAGAGGAATTTTGGGAAGTTCATATTAATGGAGGACGCACTCCAACCGGTCTCGAAGCCGTGCAATGGGCCAAACAAGTCGAGGAGCTTGGTGCGGGTGAAATTGTTCTAACGAGTATGGATTGTGATGGCACAAAAGATGGCTATGACCTCGAAATCACAGCAGCGGTTGCTCAAGCCGTCTCCATTCCTGTTGTTGCAAGTGGCGGTGCGGGCAACCCTGATCACTTGGCCGATGCGATCTTGATTGGCAAAGCAAACGCTGCCTTGGCGGCGAGCATATTTCATTTTGGTGAATATACAATCACTGCCGCTAAACAACGCATGCGTCAGCTCGGCGTGGCCGTCCGATTGTAAATCGTAAACGTTAGCGTTCCAACCTAATATCGAGTGCGTCGACTCGGTGAGTGAAAGCATAAATTTATTGCTGACCCGGCAATCGATGGTATAAAATAAAATACCATATCCAATTTCTCTTTTTCAAACGTTAGAGCATTGACGATCGAATTTCTTTGTAAAAGCTGCCGGTCTCCCATGCGATCGCCACCTGCTGCTGCCGGCAAGCACGGTGCTTGTCCGCATTGTAAAGTGGTGATGGGCATTCCCGTAACCGACATCGCCGCACACGAAAAAGATATCCAACTCGGTAAATGCACTGTACTCGTCGAACAGGGATCGCACCACAAAAAAGATGATCAAATTCTGATTCGGTTCCGTTGCGTTTGTTGTAATAAAACACTGGGGATCCCTGCCAATAAAGCCCACAAAAAAATACAGTGCTCAAAATGTGATACGCTACTACGTCTTAGCTTATCGCTTGTGGAAAATCGTCGAGAAGCAGTATCTAGCGTAGCGGGTGGGTCTACAGGTACGGATGAATCAAAAATAGAATTTGAATGTTCACATTGCAAAAAGCCTGTCAAAGTACCCATTCAACACGCTGGGAAAAAAGGCCGCTGCCCGTACTGCAAAGCAAACGTTGATATTCCCAAGTATTCGACCATCAACCGTTTCCGAATTCCCAGTAAACCTCTGAGGGATGCCAGTTCTGCACCCGCACCAATTACCATCGGCTCCGGCAACGATGATTTGCTAGCGGGCTATAAACCAGACAAGCCACTCACGGCAACCGCTTGGACTGCTGCCGCATTAGACCCAATTGCTACAACCACGTCACAATCTTCGCCAGCAGCATCCGCGTTAGATGCGTCTAACAGTTCCCGTTTATCTCGCAAGCAACCGACTGCCACCCGCCAGGGACTACCATGGGAAAGTGCCGATCGCGGGCAGTCTAAGATGTGGGCCACAACAAAATTATTGCTGCTTCGCCCAGGGGACGCTTTCACAGATATGTTTGAAGATGACGGACTGGGAAATCCTGTCGGTTATGCCATCGCTGGGCTCGTTTTGGGAACAGTTTATCTTGCAATCAGCAGCATACCTGTACTCGCGATTGCCTGTATGCTCGCAGTGGAACATATGCCCGCTGGCATCGATTACAACCAACTCGCGGTTTGGTACGGGATCGGAATTGGCGGCTGGCTAGCAAGTGGTGCCTTACTAATACCACTCTTGATATTTGGTGGCGGAGCCGTTCTGCATACCGGTATGTTACTTTTAGGTGGAAGTGCAAAACCCTTCGAGACGACTACTCGTATGATTGGCTATAGTTTAGGCGCTGTTTTGCAACTCACACTACTAACTCCACTTGTCGCACCACTGATCATCCCATTTTATTTTGTGCTGCATCTAGGCTACGGGATGACTCGTTCGCACCAGAAAACCGCCGGGCAAGCTTTCGGTACACTCGTAATATTTTTGGTAGTTCCCACAGTTTTTATTGGCATTTTGGTGTTTGCGGCGAAATAATAGAACCACAACACATGTAAGTGTGGTTATTCGTTTTACGTCGGTCTTTCGTTTTATGAAAATATATCCATTTCACCGATTACTGTTTTCCCCGATCCTTGTTGTCGTGTTATGCAGCGGTGTTCTCGATACGTTCCAGGTCCACGCGCAGCGAGCGACAATCACCACACCACACCGGAACATCCAAGACTCTTGGTACGAGTCACTTGGTTCATCCATGTTTTTAAACCAACGCGGTCGCCGTGGCGGCTGGTTTTTCAATTGGGGCGCGCCTGTCTATCCACCCTCTGGTGGCTACGACGGCCGCGATGCCCATTTTGGACTTGGATTTCGTAATGGGAATTTAAGAGGTGGGTTTAATCTGTGGGCAAGTCAAGGTTCTGAGCGAAGCATGACGATGACGGCCCCATTTCTAACAGTTCCTCACGGCGGATATGGTACCATTAGCCATGGCAGTTGGCGACCATTTGTAACCGGTTGGATGCCCGTGATTGGAGGTCAACCACAATGGCAATCTCCTTTGAAAATGTATTTAAACAGCCCAGCAGGTGCTCAATATATACGCCAGCGGCAGGAAACGTCGCCGGGAGATGTTGACACAGATTCGATTGAACGCCTTCCGCAAACTATCCCCAAACCCCGTACTGACCCGCCTCTGCAAATCATCAACGGTAAATCCACCGATGGCTAACCACAGAGGCCATGGAGTTTTTAGGCCTCTATGAAAATTTGCTGACTTCGGCGGGCAAACTCTCATAGCTTGATGTCATAGCTAGCTTGTCCGCCGTAGGGAAGCGTGTAGGCGGAGCTCATTCGTAGTCGTGCACGAATTCTTCACTGACCTGCACCGGCGGCAAGGAATCCAGAAAAATCTGGCCGTAGAACCGTGTTCGCATCCGCGGGTCCAAGACGACGACAATACCCGTATCAGTCTGCGTACGGATTAACCGCCCAAAGCCCTGTTTGAACTTAATCGTTGCTTCAGGCAATTGATAATCCAAAAACGGATTGCCGCCGTTGGCCTTAATCTGATCTAGACGTGCTTCCAATAAAGGATGGTCCGGCATACTAAATGGCAACCGCGGTATGATAACGTTTTGCAGTGCTTCACCGGGCACGTCTACTCCCTGCCAAAAACTGTCTGTACCAAACAACACACTTCGCGGATTACTCTTGAACTTGTCCAGTAACTCCGTTCGCCCAACACCATCACCTTGTGTTAACAACCCCAACTGCTGTTCAGCCAGCCAAGGAGTTAAAGCAGATGATAAAAATCGTAGCAAATCGTAACTTGTGCATAAGACAAAAGCATGTCCATCAGTGCGGCTGATGTATCGCTTTAGCATCTCTACAGAGTGTGCTCGAAATGATTCTCTGTCTTTACTCGGGTCTGGCATGCCGCTGACTAAGATCACTTCTGCCTGGCGTTCATAGTCAAACGGTGATCCCAGTTTCGTTGTATTCGATTCTGTCAGCCCAATTCGTGACCTGAAGAAGTTGAACTTATCTTCAGTGCCCACAGCCAACGTAGCGCTAGTCATGATGACACTTGGTACTTTTTCAAACAATTCACTACGCATCGCCGGCCCAATATCAACTGGTGCCGCATGAAATGAAACTTTAGTTCCCCGGCGAGTTTTCCGAGCTTCTAGCCAGTACACCATATCATCAGCCGCTTGGACTAACCAATGTTGGATCGTATCCGCGAGTGTTGAAAGTCGCGTGACGGCTGCCGTAAAATTCTTACGCTCGGCCGTATCATCGATGTCGTTTGCGATTTGGCGAATCATGTTTGCTAACTTCGACAACTCCGGGCTCAGCGGGTTTGGAAACACTAATTTAGAATGGATGCGGCCATTACTTTTTGGATGATCGAGTTTCCATTGCAACGCTTCGTCAAACAATTCATCCGCAGCAATGTAACACCGAATCACTTGGCGTTGTGCTTGCTCATGGCCTTTCCCAACAAGCAAGCCTTTGTTGGTGCGATCGTTATATAGTCTCCTGAGAATATA